>WNGE01003430.1_pt1 | contig 18719 bp, 19 predicted proteins | sample 5400651 | NCBI WGS metagenome assembly WNGE01 (sample SAMN13153370, study PRJNA577476) | soil metagenome | isolation source: 60 cm soil or saprolite under grassland replicate 2 | place: USA:California | collected 2016-06-15
GCCCAATGGCATGCTGATCGGCGTGCGCGACGACCGAAAGCTGCGAAGCTCGCCGTCAACGATGGACTCCGTCAGTACGTGCAGGACCGCCTCGTGGGCGCCGTGACGAAACTGGACGGGACGCGTCTGGCAGGTCCGGACGTTCGGTGGATTGGTCGCCGTCACGGGCGACGCCAGGACCGGCGCTGGGCTGCAGCCTGGAGTCCCGAGCAAATCGCCCACCGGCTCCAACTCGATTTCCCCGATGATCCGTCCATGCGGATCTCGCACGAGGCGATCTACCAGGCATTATTCGTTCAGGGCCGGGGTGCCTTGCGGCGTGAGCTCACCGCTTGCCTGCGCACGGGACGCGCACTCCGCATCCCGCGGGCGCGCACCCGTGCACGCGTCAAGGGCTTCGTCAGCGACGAGGTGCTCATCTGCGAGCGGCCAGCCGAGGCCGACGACCGGGCCATACCCGGCCACTGGGAGGGTGACCTCATCCTCGGTCTCGACAGTTCTGCCATCGGCACGCTCGTCGAACGGACCACCCGGTTCACCATGCTGCTGCACCTGCCTCGCATGCCAGAGCATGCAGGGCCCAGGGTCAAGAATGGTCCTCCGCTCGCCGGGCACGGCGCCGAGGCGGTTCGTGACGCGATTGCCTCCCACCATCACGACCCTACCCGAACAACTGCGAAGATCCCTAACCTGGGACCAGGGCGCGGAGCTTGCGCAGCACGCCCAGCTCCGCATCGACACTGGCCTGCAGGTGTACTTCTGTAATCCACACAGCCCGTGGCAGCGCGGCACCAACGAAAACACCAACGGCCTCCTACGCCAGTACTTCCCAAAGGGAACGGACCTCAGCAGACACAGTGCAGATGACCTCGCAGCCGTCGCTGCGACGCTCAACAGCCGTCCACGCAAGACGCTCCGATGGAGGACTCCAGCGGAGACCTTTGACAATTTTCTACGATCGACTGAAACCACCTCAGGCACTGTTGCCACGATCCCTTGAATCCGCCCTGCACGCCGCGGTCAGAATGGTGGTTGAGACCGGTGAGATCCTGCCGCTGGCGGCGCCAGATGGCCATCTCGAGTGCATCGAGCGCCAGATCGGCGTGCAACGAGTTCGAGACGCGCCAACCCACGATCAACCTGCTGAACACGTCGATGACGAACGCCACGTAAACGAAGCCGCTCCAGGCGCTGACGTAGGTCAGATCGGCGACCGACAACTGGTTCGGTGCGGAGGCGGTGAAGTTGCGCTCGACCAGGTCGGCAGGCCGTTGACCAACCTCCGCGGGGTGGGTGGTGCGCTTGCGCTTGCCGCGCACGACGCCGCTCAACTCCAGGTCGTCCATGAGCCTAGCCACCCGGTCGCGGCCGACCTTGTCGCCCTCGCGGTTGAGCTGGCGCCAGACCTTCTCGATGCCGTACACGCCGAAGTTGGCGCGGTGCACACGCGCGATCTCGGTTTTCAGGCGCTCGTCGCTGAGTTGCCGCGCTGACGGCTGACGAGAGACCGCTGCGTACTACGTGGACGGGGGCGACCTGGAGCGGCTTGCAGATCAGCTCGATCCCCCAGCGCTCGCGGCGTGCGCTGATGAAGCTCACGACTTCGGCAGTCGCGGGTCGAGCTCCCGCGCGAAGAAACCAGCCGCGGCTTTCAGGATCTCGTTGGCTCGTCGCAGCTCGTGGTTCTCACGCTCCAACTCCGCGCACGCACCCACCGCTACATGGTCACCCTCGAGGGTTGGCAAGTAGCTGGCTTCTACGACACGCTGTACCACCATATTCTTCGCCCGGGCTGGACTACCCTCGCCGAGCCAACCACTACCACCCCCGACCCTGTTGCCGCAGCCGTCCGCCACCTCACCAACGTCACACGCGGACTCTTCCAACAAATTAACCAGAACCCAGACCACTCCAACGCTGCCGCCTGAACTTGATCCCCATCAGCGTTCCCTGCTGGAGAGCAGGGCTAGTTAAGCTATTAGCTTAAAGCTAACGATTGGTGCTGGTTCCGCTCAAAGAGCGCAGGTAACAATGTGGGGCCAGGCCTTATCCTGAGCTGAGCCGCCGATTTGAGCACCGGCCGCAGCTGTCCCTGCGGGCGCTTGCGCCGGCACTGGAGCTGGTCGTCTATCAAGCACAACAGCCGAATGAGAGAATCCTCCGTGGCCACCGCGCGGAGCCCCGACGGAGATCTGGACAATCCCAATCTGAGGGCCGGCGGTGGCCCCTTTTGTCAACTAGCACCAATGGTTGCCTGCGCGTCCTCTGGGTCTGTGACCTGGACGTCGAACTGGCGAATGATCTTGCCGTCCTTGAGGTCGTAGATGGTGTTGGAGACGAGGCGCCGGCCGTCAGGGAACTCGCAGGTGATCGTGCAAGCCGCCCGATCTTCGCCCGCCACCGGGTTCTCCATGTGCAGCTTGATGCCGGCCTGGGCGGCGCCCTCGATCGCGGCGCCGAGGTAGTCGATGCCGGATCTGCGTGGCGACTTCGGTGGCGCGCCGGCATCTATCTCAAGGTGGTCCAGGTCGCTGGAGTAGAACTCGAGCACCTTGTCGACCTGGTGCGCCTCGAAGGCCCGCTTGAGCGCCTCGATGTCGAACTGAGTCTGTGCCTTTGCAGTCATTGCCCACTCCCTTCTCGGATCTCGATGGATCGGGTCATGGTGCTTGCCCCTTGTGGCTACCACCGCACCATCGGTGCTTCGGCTGCGTGACGGCTGACCTCGGCAGGCGTCCAGCAGCCGGTGCAGTACTGGCCGTGCTCGACCACGGCATCTCCAGCGACGTGGAAGATGTCGACGGCACGCCACAGGCACTCGCCCTCGTCGCCGTCGAAACGCATCTCCTCCTCGACGATGATCCCGTCGGCGATCGGGTAAACGCGGTGTTGTGTGCACCGGAGGTTCGTGAAGCTCTTGGTCTGCTGGAAGAGGTACTGGCGGACGACGTCGCGGCCCTGGAGCTGGAACCGCCAGCTGGGCAGGTTCATGTCGAGGAGCACGTCGCGGGCGTAGCAGTCGGCAAGACCCTCCCAATCGGCCTGCTCCACACAGCGCAGGATGCGCTCGGTGATGGAGTCCCCTTCGCTCGCCATCGTTGCCTCCTGATCTCCAGCAGCACCCGCAGGTCGCGGATGCCTCGTCTACTTCGGAGGCGTAAGATCCGGTCTTACGGTGTGAGGTCCACGTCCCAGCCGACGAGGCATTCGGGAACGTAGGAGCAGAATGTCCCCGTCTTGACGGAATGGGCGAGGTGGACGCCGAGCTCCGGGTGATCGTGCCCGAGGCGCGCAATCGCGTCGCGGACTCGCTGAGTCACCGCTGACCGCGCCCGTTCGGCAGGGTCGCCGGTGGTGCGGGGCCGCCCGCCCAGCCCGTAAGCGGCGGCCAGCCGGGCAACGAGAGCGTCCCGCTCGGCGTGCAGGCGGGCAAAGCGGGCGTCATCGCTAAGTCTGTCGGCGTCGTCGATCTCCTCCTCCAAGTCCGCGAGCCGCTGCTTGTACTCGCTTCTCGCCATGTCGTCGATGAGCGGACCCGTTGTAGCCGAGTTGCGCGGGGCGCCCACGGCGAACAGATCCAGGACATGGATCTCCTGTCCCTCTCGGGCCAGAAGCGCGGCGATGTCGGTCATCCCCTTGGTGTGGCGCAGGTGAAGCGTCATGCCACCGTAGGTCACCGTCCAGGTGCCGCCGTTTCGCCGGAACGAGGCGCCATCCACGGCGACTGGGAAGCGTCGGGCAAGAAGGCCTTCGACCTCACCGACTCGCCCAGGCACCCCGAGCCGGGCGTAGTGCTCGCGAGCCTGGGTGAGCAGCCTGGCGTCGCCGGTGGCGTCTCCCGCGTCCCGCAGCATGCGGGCCACAAGCAGCGCGGCCCCGATCCGTCGATGCTCGGCGAGCGCCGCCTCGAAGTGGCAGGCGGCCTCATCGAGATGGAGCAGCGTCGCCAGCAGGCCAAGCGGGCGCTCAACCGAACCCAAGTCATAGTCGCCGATCCCGTCGACGGCATGGCGCGTTCGGAACGGCGCCAGGGCGTCGTAGAGCCGCCGAGCGAGGTGATGGCCTCCGACCAGCCACGTGGCGTCGGCCAGCATGACGAGGGCCGGCAGCCACTCCGCGCCGAGGCTGCCGGGTTCATAGTCGTCGACATCGACCTGGTCGAGGATCGCCCTCGCCGCGATTCGGTTCCCAGCGGTGGCCTCGGCGTAGGCGAGCGGCGGGCGGGTCATCACGGTATAGTCGGGCCATCGCTCGAGCGCGCTCCGAAAGAACGCGAGCGCCTCATCGGCTTCGCCGCGTTCGAGTAGCTCGAGCGTCCGCAGCGACTCGGTAAGCATTGCGGCGTTCTCGCTATTGGCCGCCGCGCCCAGAGACGCCGCAGCACCACGCCAGCCGAACGCGTCATCGAAGCGTCCCTCCATCGCCGCCCGCATGCCCCGCCACAGTGGGACATACCACGAGTAGACGGGCTGGTGGATCCGCTCCGCGATGGCCGCGAATGCCTGAATGTCGGCGTCAGCCGCGGCCACATCGCCGACCTCCAGGTTCGCCACGAACCGGAGACGCTGACCCAGCAACTCGAGGCGGGCGTCGCTAAGCGGGCGGGCGAGGGCTACGATCTCGTCGGCCGCCGCGCGGCGACGAGCGCTGTGGGTTGGGGCGGCGAGCACATCACACAATGCCGCGAGCGCGTACCCCAGGGCACTCGTGTCACCCACGGCACGCGCGACGCTCGCTGCCTCCTCGGCCAAGCGCTGGCGTCGCTCAGACGGCGCCGCCAGCGAGAGCGCGACCGACAGCCGCGCCAGCAGCCGGGCTCTCATGCCTGAAGGCTGAGGTAGCGCGGTAAGCGCCTCCTCGAGGAGGTCGATCTGCTCGCGGTCGAACAGTGGGATCTCGAAGCCGCCCAGTCCCGAGCCCACTCCCAGCGCGGCATGCCCGAGGCGCTCGGCAGATCCCAACGAACGCGCCAGCCGGGCCGCGTCGGCGTGCGCGCGCCGCCCGTCCGGAACGTTGCCGGTCGCGACCAGCGCGTCGCCAAGTGCCAGAAGCAAGTCGGCGCGAAGCGTGTCGTCAGCTGGGCAGAGATCGAGCGCCCCCAGCGCGGCCTCGAACCACCGCGCCGCATCCTCGTAGGCAACAGCCGTCATGGCCTCTTGGCCGGCCCGGTCACAGGCGGCAACGGCCCGGGCAGCGTCGCCGGCGGCGGCCGCGTGCACCAGGTGGGATGCCAGCTCAGAGACCGCTACGGCGGATCCGGCTTCGGCGAGCTGCTCGAGAGCCATGGCGACTTCTTGATGGAGACGCACGCGGCGGGCAAGCGACATCCCCTCGTAGATCGCCTCGCGCATGAGCGGATGGGTGAAGCGCCACCGGCCGACCCCGGCCGGGTTGACGACGCGGGCTCGGGTCGCTTCGTCGAGAGCCTCGAGGAGCTCGGGTGACCGGAGGGCCACGACGTGGCCCAACAGGTCGAGGCGGAACTCGGTGCCGATGATCGAGCCCGCGGCAAGCACCATGCGTGCTAGTCCGGAGAGCCGTGCGACACGCTCTAAGAGAACGTCTCGGACCCCGAGCGGGAGCGGCGGCTGGCGGACCAGAGCGGCGTCGCCGCCCGCCTCGAGCAAGCGGATCAGCTCTCGGGCGAACAGCGCGTTCCCGCCGGTTCGAACGTGCAGCTGGCGAAGCCGCTGCTCCGACAAGCCGGTTATGGCGACCTGGGCCGTGAACTCGCGGAACTCGCCGAGATCGAGGGGCGGGACTAGCAGCTGGCGGCCGTATCGGACGAGGTCGGACACCACCGCGTCCATCGCGCCGGGCGCGTCGTCGCGATAGGTCACGAGCAGGGCGAGCGGCGCCAAGTGCAACCGGGGCGCCACGAATGCCAAGAAGCCGGCGGACAGCGGGTCAGCCCAGTGGAAGTCGTCGAGGACGACGATCATCGGCGCCGGCCCAAGCGCGTCACGGGCCACCTGCCAGGTCTGGTCGAAGAGACGGAACCGTGAAGCCTGGGTGTCAGCGTCGGGCGGAATGGGGGCGGCTTCACGCTCGCCGAGGCCCAGGAGCCCGCGCCATGGAGCGAGAGGCGGCGAGCCGCCGCCGGAGAAGCAGGTGGCCCATCGCGTCGCGATGCAAGCATGCTGTGCGAGGTCGAGCGCCTCCTCAGCTAGCCGGGTTTTGCCGACGCCCGCCTCACCGGCGAGCAATAAGAGATTCCCCCGCCCCGCGAGGAGCGCCTCGATAATGAGCCGAAGCTCCCGAACATGGCGCTCGCGGCCCACGAGCGTTAGCCGCTCAACGCTCAACGCTCACCGCTCCTCCTCGTCGTTTCTCGCGAACTCGAAGGCAGGGATGGCGTGCAGGGAACGGACTCGAGCACACGAGAAGCTCGTCGAGGGCGCGGGGCCGGAGTCGGCGTGCTGCTCACCACGAACAATCCCGAGCCACACACCGAACAATCCGACCTGACAACGGCACTGATCTCGCGGCCAGGAGAGCGTGGATCGGGTGCGCGTCGAGTAGCGGTGCATGTGGCGCTGCCCTGGGCAATCTCGCTGATGAGACCCCGCCATGGTTGGGTGAATGGGCGTCCAGGCCCGAAAAATTTGATCGGCCTGGTCCCGGTTGCGGCGGGCCTGGCAATGATCGCGTGGGCGGGAAGCCGGTACTCTTGCATCGGAGTGGGGTGGCTCATGCATGACACTTTGAAGGGGTCCCTGCGCCTCGGCTGATTCGTCGCTCCGAGTTCAGATTTAGAAGCCTACGACCCTCCGCAGTCGGTTGGGATGCACCCGAATCGACGACCCCACGCGGATGCAAGAGTACCCGATCAGTGCTGCACGGGCTGCACCACGTTTACGAGTGCGCAGCCTGAACGGCCGAGGTTTTGCCGTCCGACAGCGCCGCGGGGGCACACGTCAGTGCTGCGGCACCGATTCAATTGGAAACGGCTGTCGCTGGCCGGCGCGCTGGTGTATGAGCCGCATGCACGTGACGCACCTGGTTTTCGAGCTACGTCCTGGCGCCTACAACACTGAAACACTCATCGAGTTTCTGACGTTCCTGCACCAACTCGAGCAGCACCGCTCCGTGCTCTTGCTGTGGGACGGACTGCCCGCGCATCGCAGCCGCTGCATGCTGGAGTGGGTCGCCAGCCAGCGCGACTGGCTGAGCATCGAGCCGCTGCCTGGTTATGCTCCGGACGTCAGTCCGGACCGAACAGGTGTGGGGCAGTCTGAAGTCCAAGGAGCTCGCCAACCTGTGCTTGGACACCATCGACGAAACCGCCGGCGTTGCCCAAGACGGCCTGAACCGCATTGGTAGCGATGCTCCACTCTGCCTCGCTTTCCTCCGCCACTGCGGCTTACGCCTATGACCACCGACAGCCGGGTATTACCCGAGTCTCTTTAAATCCGGCGCCCTTGCCACCGGAAGAGGCTTGAGATCACAAAACCGGGCTGTGAGCCGGATTTGCCAGTAGTATCAGTCCCGGTAAATTGGTCCAGCCGGTGGTCGATGCGCTGCGCCGACTCGGTCAGGCAGCGCTGACGACGCGATGGAGAACGCGTGTCGGTAGAACAGTAACTGCGAGCGTCGGCTAAAGCGCCGACCGCAGCGGCTACAGCGGAACCGCTGGCCGCCAAGCTGCGGGTCCCTGTCCACCCCGGCGGTGCCACTGACAAGCCCTTGATTCTGCGTTCCGGGCTTCATTTGTGACGTACCGCCCTTTGCGCAAGTGGAGAGCGATGGTACGCTGGCGCCGGTCTGGCGAAGCTGGGGAGTGCGCTGGCACCGCAACGCGGGTTAGAGCCGTGGATCTGGGGGAGTGAGTGAGACCTCCTGGCATCGGGTGACCCCGCGTGAGATTTGGGCACCGGGAGCTCGTGGATGGCGACACTCGTTCAGCTTATCAATAGTCTTGGTGGTGCGATCGGCTGCGATTACCGGGCCAGCCGCAACGAACTTGATTTCGTGGAGTTCAATGGCAAAGTCTCTCGCCTGAACCTCATCCGGCGCCTGGACGTGATCGTGTTCAGCGGCGTGGCAACCATGCCCGCCGACTCAAGCTTAGACCTCACGAATGGCACGTCGGCTCAGGGCGGAAATATCAGGTGGGATCACACCTCCCCGGGCGCCACGCCTGTGATGCGGCCCCAGGGCAACTGCGACATTGCGTACATCGGGCTCGTTAACTACGCCGGGCTCTCGCACGCTGAGCTGCAAAACCCGAGCATTGACTACTCGCGGACGGCGGTGTTGGACGGCTCCCCGGGGCCGAGTAATCAGCTGGTCACAGGCGCAGTGTTCGCGATTCGCAACGACGTCGTGCAGCCAGGCGCCAACTTCGATTACGCCAAGATACAGGTCGTAATGTACGGCACCGACATCCAGGTGCGCTGGGTCGCGTATCGACTACACCCGCGCTATCAGGTTCTCGGCACGGGCTACAACCAGCCCGAGGATATCAAGGTCAGCGCCGACGAACAGCACGCCTACGTGACGGAGCGGGTCGGAAACTTGCTTCGTGTCGACTTGACCAATGCCAACCGGGCGTTTGCGACCGTCGTCCATGCGGGCATGACCGCGCCACACCAGATCGTTTTGGACGAGGCCCACAATCAAGCGTACGTTGTGGAGTTTGCAAACCCTGGCCGTCTACTGCGCATCGACCTAACGAGTGGCGGCGCTACCATCGTGCTCTCCAACCTCGAACAACCGATTGGCCTCCTCATCACCCCGGACTTGCAACTTGCGTATGTGAGCGAGCAGACGGCGGGCCCAGAAGCGGGTCGGATCAGGCGCTTCCAGCTAAGCACTGCACTTCCGGAAACGCTGGTCACTGGCCTGGTGGCACCGTTCTTCATGACCTGGGCCGACACCACCGCTAGCAGCATCTATGTGACCGAGCGGGACCCAGCCAACCGGATTACTGTGCTGAGGTTGGCTGAAGTGCCAACGACCACGTCGGTGATAGCCAGCGGGATCGCCTTCCGTCCGTCGAGCGTCGCGGTGCAGGCCGCTAACCAACTTCTGGTGTGCAGCGATCAGGAGATCAATCAACTCGACCTGGATCCGTATGTTCCGACCGGTCCAATCCTGTTGGGCATCGGGCATGTGCCCGTGAGCCGCATTAGCAGGGACACTCCGTCTACGCCTATGCCAGCCGACCAAGAAGGGTACGCTGATACAAGCGTTGATCCTGCTTACTTCTTCCAGGTCAAGGATGCGCCCTTTGGCGGGAGCCTCCCGCTAATGTTCAACCATCAGCGAGCCTATGGCGATGGCGCGCGCTTCTACAAACTCTTAGTCGATGGTACGGAGCTTCTGCCACGGCAGAACTGGAACGATTATCTTTGGAATGATCCGCTGACTAGCTTCGTGCTTACTGCGATCGTCCCGACCGCGGCCGGCTATTACCGCATCCGTCCGCCGAGCGAGCTCTGGTACAACCACTGGCTCGGTTACCGACTCGACAGTTCTGTACTCTCGATAGGCCGCCATGTCCTGAGCGTACGCTTGTTTGCCAGTCAATCCCTCGCATCTGAGCTCGGTAGCGCGACTGATCCTGGCCGAAGCATGGTTGTTCGCATCGACAACGGCATACCCGCCGTAAGCATTGATAAGGTGTTGCACGACGGAAACGTTGTGCCGGTGTGCGCGGTAGTAAACAGTGGTAGTGATGCATTCACGTTCGGGATAACCGCCGTAGATGCGGAAGAGCACCTCTTGAGCTGGAGCCTAACCGCGGCCTGGGGTGATAACCAGTCGAAGGCCGTCGACAGCGACAACTACTCAAACCATGTGGTCGCGTCCAAGAAGTGGCCCGGCTTTAGCGGCATGGTTCCGGTGGTAGCGCCGTCACCATGGCATGCCACAGTACCGGGTGATCCACAGTCAACTCAATGTGCGCACACGTTCTATCTCGGAGTTTGGGACCGAGTCATCGATGGCTATAACCATCTTCATTATCAAAGCTATCACAAATCGATCACCATCTTGCTGCCTTAGCTGTGCCGCACTCCAATACAAGGCTGCGCAGACCAGCGCAAGCGGATCGTGACCCCTTACCGGTACTCCCGCATGGAAGTGAGTGGCTCATGGGGGACAGTCTGGAGGGGTCGGCTATGCCCGGTCCGCTGCGCCTGGCCGATCTGCGCAAGGCAGCAGCGGCGCACGCGACCCGAAGACTCGAGCTCTCAGTCGGTGGAGGCCCCGTAAACTTTGCCTGCCGTGTGCATCTCAGCACCCACAATGACGCTCGCGAGCTGTCGGATGCGCTAGCGCGCTGAGAGAGAGGGCGAAGCGTCAGCGCGCTCAAACGGCGCGTTCGAACACGTAGTGAAGTCCATTCAGGACCCGCTGCGACTGGATCGGGCCAGTCGTCGAGCGGGGCTTCGGTTCCGGCGTCTGCAACCCCAGCCTCCGATGCGGGCGCTCCTGGTTGTAGTAGGCCACGTATTCAGTCAACACCGAGCGAAGACGCTGCTCGTCCAGGATGATGAGGGAGTCCGCGACAGCATGTGTTGCTAAGTTGTTCCGACCGGGTGCGGGGGGCCGTGAATGTGCTCGAAGCGGGGATCCTCCGGACGCATGCCGCGAGCAGAGAGCGGTTTACGGGTCGCGGCGAAAGCAGGCTCCCAAAGCATTGACGGCAACGACCACAGCCCGTGCACGGCCATGTGGAGTAGCGTCAGCTGAGTTGTAGTTCGGCACCAAATCGCGAAGGTGCACATGACCACGGTGCAGCGCTTGAAGAGCCTCGAAGCCTTCGAAGAAGCGCTGGCCGGTGGCAAGTGTCTTCAACCCACGTGACGAGCGCAGCCAATCGCGCGTCGGCACGTGGCTCCGATCGATTGGTTTGGTGGTCTCGCCCTTGGCGCGGTGTAGCCCAGTGCGCGTGTCCTTGGCAGCCGGACAGCTGGCTGCAACGGCTTTGACATACGGTTGGTGATGATCGGTGATCACCTCGTCGGGCTGCTGGCCAGTGGTACCCAGCGTCCGTTCGAACAAGACCAGAGCCGACTCACCGTCACGGTGATTACGGAAGAGTACGTCGAGCACCTGCCCGTGCTCGTCAACAGCTCGATACAAGTAGCGCTTCTCGCTCGTGCGCACGAAGAACACCTCGTCCACGTACCACTTTCCACCCGGTCGTCGGCGGTGCTTTCGGGCTTCGGCGGCGAGCAGCGGTCCAAACGTCTGGACCCAGCGCAACACTGTCCGCTTGGATACGTCGATGCCACGCTCAGCCAGCAACTCCATGACGCTTGCGGCGGACAGTGGGTGCCGCAGATACCAGCGGACAGCCATCAACACCACCTCGGCCGGCCAGCCGTAGCCGGAGAAGGCTGAGATGGATGCGGCCGTGAAAGTCTTCCGGCAGGAGTCTGCGACGCGGTGTGTTGCTGATAGAGTCGGCACCTGATGTCAGCCTGTCCTACTTGCAGGCAGCCTCCGACCAAGCGCCACGGCCGTGATCGGGCCGGGTGGCAGCGCTACTCCTGCGGTCCCTGCGGGAAGACCTTCACCAACTTAGCAACACATGCTGTCGCGGACTCCCGGCGCAGTGGGTCGCCGGCGGAGTGGCAGCACTGAACTTGGCGTCCATTGTCAGGTTCGTGGTGGTGCTTGGAGACATGCTCAGCGGCGACTTCTCGCCGCTGCGGCTGCTGCTCATAGTGCCGTTGGTTGCTACGGCGCTGACGGCGGCGGTGGTGCCGTTCACCGTGCTTGCCTGGCGGCGGCACGTGTGGAGCCTGCTCGGCCGAATCCACTACATGATCCTTGCCCTGGCCGCCGTCGCTTTTACCTGGTTTGTAGCCGAGTGGAACCTGCTCGGCTTCCACTTCTGAGATCGAGGGCGCGCCTCTCGCAAGCCGCCCACCCAACGAGGATCGGATGAGAACTCTAACAGCCCCGCGGCCCCCCGGTTTCGCTGCCGGCACCGCGGTTTCATCTCGCGCGGGTACCGACGCCGCGTGCGACATCTGTGCTGGAAAAGTTGTGGCGCAGTCGCGTGGCTGCGTTCAGTGCAGCCATCGGTGCCTCCGCAGTAGTCGGGGGAAGCATCGGGCTGACCATGCCCCGGTTTCCCGCCACCGCCTCTCAGGCGCTGATCGTGATGACGGCAGGCGCGAGGCTCTGCCTCGTCGTCGGCCTGGCAAAGCGCTCGCGGTGGGCAATGTTGCTTGCGCCGTTGGTTTCTGTGCTCTCGTTTCAAGTCGGACGGGTGGCCACCGACGTGCATTGCCCGACGATCGACAGGGTCCAGCTCGACACCACCTACGCTTGAAAGAGCCGTGGACCGGGCGATAACCGGGGGCAACTTCAAGCTCCCACGGACCAGGCGTAGCTCCAAGTCGCCTCGCGCGTCTCGAGCCACCGAACCCGCCGTTACCTTGCACTTGGGACGCGAGCCTCAATAACGGGCCCAGTGGGACAGCAGGGCATCGGACAGGCCGTATACTGCGCGCGTGGGCGCGACCGACGCGGCCGCACGATCGCTGGCCGCCTCCGCTGCCGCAGACGTGTCGCGCTGCGCGGTATCTGCCCGTCGAGGCGCGGACGTCAGTCCGCTGACGACGCCAACCAACGCCAGCCGGCAAGGGAGGACGCATGGGGATCGACCCGTTCCGCGAACTGGAGAGGATGCGCCGGGACATGGATCGGCTGTTCGGTGAGACAGGAGGAGGCACGTCATCGCGCCCCTTTCGGGTGGCGTTCCTGCCCGGTCGCGGCGCCCGGCAGTATCCGTTGGTGAACATCTACCAGGATGGGGAAGACTTCCGCGTGGAAGCGCTCGCACCCGGCCTGGACCCGAACTTGGTGGAGGTGACTGCCGTCCGCAACACGCTCACCATTCGGGGCGAGAAGGTCGGTCTACGCGACCTCGCGCCGGAGCGGGTGCACCGCAGCGAGCGGGCGGCAGGGCGGTTCATGCGGACGGTGGAGCTGCCGGATGAAGTCGACCCGGACAAGGTGACGGCGCACTACCGCAATGGGCTGCTGGTTATCACAGCGCCCCGTGCCGAGCACTCCCGGCCGCGCCGGGTCACCGTCCAGGCGGACTAACGGGCGACTCGCCCGCAAGAGGAGTGTAGGAGGGAGCATGACTGAACAGACGGTCCCGACGCCAGGGGCACATCTGGCCGACCAGGGGGGCACACCGCTGGCGCCTGCGACGGGCGCTGGGCGTGACCGGGAGCCCACCCGAGCCGAGGAGGTTTTCGGCGCCCCGCCGGTAGACATCTTCGAGGACGAGGACAGCCTGGTGGTGCTAGCCGATTTGCCGGGTATCGCGCCCGAAGGGCTTGACGTACGCGTGGAACAGCGCGTCCTGACTATCACGGCGCACGCGGAACCACCGCCGTCGGGTACAGCGCTGCACCGCGAGTACGAGCTAACGAACTTCTTCCGGCAGTTCCAGTTGCCTGAGGAGATCGACACAGCCCGCATTCAGGCCGAGCTGAAACAGGGCGTGCTCACGCTGCGGCTGCCGCGGGCACCAAAGGACCAGCCGCGCCGAGTCGAGGTGCGCGCCAGCTGAGCATGTAAGCGTCCGGAGGGCACCGTCTGTCCCGTGCCACCGTGCCGCTCCTGGGCCGCCCGAAAGCCCGGAGTATCCTCGCGAGACGGTTCTGCGACGTTGCGTGGGGTGAGCCGATCGCGCAGTGTGCGACGACGCGTTCCTGCCGCGCGGCTCCTCTTCCGATCTCACTCGCGCTGGATACGACCAGCGCGGTCGAGTTTGCATACGCCTGCGCTGGTGTGGCCGGCATGGGGGACGGCCGAGTCGGCGAGCCTCATTTCAGGGCATCGCTTAGCGCCGGAGGTCATCCTCCTAGCTGTTCGGTATTACTGCAGCTGGGTGCCGCGGCCGGACGCATAAGCCGGCGTGCTGGCCGACCAGGGGATCGAGGTCAGCGGGCGGCCTGTCCCGCTGCTGCCCGCTGCTGCCGCCGCTTCGTTGGGTTGTCTGACGCCCACGGTGAGGCCGGCCGCATCGGCCCGTGCTCTGGCACGCCAAGCGTGGCCAGGCGAGACTCCACGAGACTCCAACCGTGTTGATGTCGCGTCTGGCCGTCTGGCGTGCGGCTACCTGGACCAGCCGCTGAGCTCCAGGCCGGTGCAACCAGAGGTCGAGCTCAGGAGAGACGCCTGATTTGCGCGAGAAGCGCAGGTGGGTCCCATGATCCGAATACAAAATCTCTATCGTGCCCGTCGGAACGTGACGGGATGCGCCCTTCACGGGAGTCGGCTGCCGGGAGTCAAACCTGCGCAAGACGGCTCCGGCGCACTGGAGCGTCCGAGCCACTGAACGCCTCTAGAGGCGTGGGCCCCCTGGCGGCCGAGCCGGCCAAGTCTTGGACCCGCCCTCCCCATCGTCCGCGTGAGCGTGGCGGCCGTAGACTGGCCTGCCGTGGATCCAGAGCTTGGCCGCGTGCTGACTACCGCGCTGACCGTACTTGGGCCGTTGGGTGCGCATTGGTGGGCGCTCTGATTGCCCGCGGCGGCGCTCGTGAGGTGGCAAATATCACGCTTAGAAACCAGCTTGAGGTCGATCGGCGCAAGGCGCTCCGCGAACACCGGCGATCCCAACTCGAGCGCTACCGAGACCTCGCGAATCGACGGATGTCCCGATATGGAGACGTGTTGTCGGTACTCGGCACGGCGACCACAGGCGCTGATTACGGCGATGCGGTTGATAATGCGATGACCGCGGCGCTTCAGCGGCTCAACGAAGACAACATCGCAGGCGATTTCGCGCATCTAGAGGTCGAGGAGCCGTCCTACTTGAGAGCTTTCTACAGCGTTTCAGGAGGCGGACAGCAGATGCCTCGGATCCGTCCGACAGTACCTACGCGACCACGACGCCATGAGGGCGTGGTCGTCGCTGTCAACTGCGATGCCCGATCTCTTGCCTGGCGTGCTCGGTCTGAACAGGGCCTACACCGATTACGTCTATGCGGCGGAGTTCGAACCACTCCCCGAACCATCCGCAAGGCGAGGGTGGTGGCCGTTTCGGTAGTTCTCTCGTTTCCCGCTGTCGCAGCCGCGGCAGAGCGAGTCCAACCCGTATGACCGGCGGGTACACTCGGGGCCGACGGGCCGCCACCGCGAGGCGACGAGCCGTCAGTGCCTATCCCGGTTATCTACGTACTGCGGCTCCAGGAGCCTCGGCGTACAGAGAGCGCGGCCTTTGAGCGCCGGGCGAGCCGCGAGACTCGGCAGACCTCGATCTCGAAGCGCCTCACGCGAACCCCCCATTCGGTGGTGTGGTGACGACAACGTCGTAGCGCGTGCGCATGGGTTACGCTCCCCCGAGATGACCACTCGCTCGCAGGCTGACCTCGACCTCATTACGCGGTTTGCGAGCGAAGTGCTGCCAGGGGTGGCTGTCGAAATCACAGACCTTGAAGCGCTCAAACGTGACCCGCCAGATTACGTGCTTGCCACTCCGGACCAGCAGATCGGTCTCGAACTGACCACGGTGAACGCCGAGCGGGTTCAACCCCTGGCACCGTGGGAAAAGGACCACGGCTCAGAAGCGATCCAACAGTTCAAACGACAACAGGAAATAGCATCCGCCGCGGAGCAGCGCTTCGCGGGTCCGGCGGCGTACGTCACCCCGCACTGGTCAAGCAAGCGGCTCGACAAGCAAGATGTTCCACGCCTTGCGGCAGCCTTGTGCGCGGCGGTGACGCAGATGGTGGGGAACGGTCCGAGCGGTGCTGTTCTTTGGCAATGGGGCGAGCTGCGAAACACACCACTGCATGAGTACCTTCAGTCCCTGCGGGTCACGTGGGGTCGCCCGTCTACTCCGAAGTTGTGGATGGCTAGTGGCTCGCCCGGCGGTGTCAGCATTGCCGCGATCGAACAGGCGCTTCGAGGAAAAGAGGCTGGCCTGCCCCGGTGGTCTGTGGCTGTTGCGCAGCGCTGGCTTCTCCTGAGGCTGCCGCTCGTCGGCGGCGCCCTTCTGCACGACGAAGCGAAAAGCCACTACTACACGAGCAAGTTCCACACGGTCTACTGCGTCGACGAAGGGCACGGGCGGTTCGAAAAGCTGGTGTAGGCGGGAGCACCCGCCTAACGCCCCCCGCTCACGCATCCGGTTGTCAGAGGCGTGCAGGCGACCGCCACAGGCGTTCAGACGACCGCCACAGATTCACCGGCCCAGTGCGCGCGCGTCATTGACTCTGGCCTGAAACGACACGTGCCGGTGCTTGATGTGCTGCACGTGATCGAACAGCGTGCGGTCGAGACCAGCAATTCAGATTGGATCAGGCAGCAGTCGGCGCGAGCCCTTGCCGATCTGGACAGGACTCAGTGGGATCGAATGATTCGAGTCATCGCCGCCTTCCGCCCTGTCGATGGCGACGACGATGACGCGGACGCTGCGCAACACGATCAGGCGAGTGGCTGAGAGGAATCCGGGCAAACACGCGGCGCGGGTGCCCCGGTCCCATGAGGATCGGAGCGGACAGTTTGCCAACGCGCAGGCGGCGGCGCAGCCCGGTCTCATCATTGATGATATTCATGTTCGGTGCCGAGAAAGAGGTGAACGCTTTTGTCTTCGATGTTGTACGGCTCGAACCCGAGCGCTGGGTGGTTTCCGAAACGCAGCCCGAGCCGGACTACGTAGCGGACGCCAGTGTCGTCGGTGTAGACGAAGTGGCCTGCTCGGTAGCCGGCGTGCTCGCTGTCGTCCTGAACCAGCTCTCAGCCCTCTAGATCAATCTGAACGCTGTTTGATCGGACCGAGTATGTCGGCGACACGGAACACAGGCTCAATCCGCGACGACTGCAGCGATGGAAGAATCAGCCTACAAGTCAGGGGTGTGAACACTGGGTGCAGACGGCGGTCCAGAGCTGCTCCAAGCAACTGGACAGTTGCATGAGTTCGTCCGACGTGCGCGGCGCGGCGAAAGAGAGTTGGTGCCCACAGTCGTAGACGAACCGCCAGTCAGGCATGGTCATTTTCCGTTGTTCCATTGCCGCCAGTTCGCCTGCCATTTCGCCGTGCAGAAAATGGCACGACCTTGGTGGCAGGGGTCGCGTACCGGCGTTGCTGGAAAATGAGGTGGCGTAGTCTCCGGCGGTAGGTCTGGAAAACCAGCGAGAGACCTGCTATGGGGAGTCAAGCCGGTGGCGCGGTGAGAGACGTCACAATTGGGGGGCTGCGCCCCCCACCGGGGCGTCAAGCCGCGCGCGGCGCGGCTGCTCCACTGCGTTCCGCCCCTGCGGGTGACGCCCCGCCCCCCAATGAAGAACTGGTGAATGGTTCGCGAGAGCGAACCAGGAATTCCACCAGGTCGGTGCAAGCGGTCGTTCATTCCAGCTCAGCGGACCTCGTACGAGCGGTTGTGCTTCAGGATGACGTAGATGCGGCTCAGCAGCTTACGCGCCACCGCGCCCATGGCTGTGCCCCACGGCTTGCCCTGGTCGAGTCGACGCTGGAGGTAAGCGGCCAGGTCGGGGTTCGAACGACTCGCCGACACGGCCGCCAACCACAGTGCTCGGCGCAGGTAGGGCGAGCCGCGTTTGGACATGTGGGTCTCAGTTGCGGTGAACTCGCCGGAGGAGAACACCGCCGGATCGATGCCGGTGTAGGCGACCAGGCTCTCGAGACGCGGGAAGCGGCTGACGTCGCCGATCTCGGCCACCAGGCTGGCGCTCAGGACTGGGCCAATCCCCTTGATGTCAGTCACGTGCTGCTCGATAGTGCCCAGCAGCACCTCGATCTGCTGCTCGACCGCGGCTACCTGGTGCTCCACGAATGCGATCTGGTCCAGCAGGGCGCGCAACTCGAAACCGGCTACTCCGCCCAACTTGGCCAGACCCAGCGAGTCGCGTGCCGCGGCCTGTACCGCCTCGGCCTTGACCAAGCCAAGCCTGCCACGACTGGTCTTCTTCAGCACCGCGGTCAGTTCGCTCAGGTCGGCCTCGGCGAAGTCGGCGGCGGTCGCCGCCTGCTGCAGCAGCGCTCGGGAACTCTTGATGAACACGTCACTGAACAGTTCCTCGTACTCGGGAAAGACCCGATCGAGAATGCTCAATGCCCGCCGCTTAGCGTCGCCGATCTGGTCGACCAGTCCCCAACGGAAGCGGGTCAGCTCGCGCAGCTGAAGGATCGTCTCGTCCGGCACGTAGGCAGCGCGTCCCCGGCCAATGCGTACCACGTCGGCGATCAGCCAGGCATCCTTGCGATCGCTCTTGACCTTGCGCACTGTCGTCTTGCGATAGGCGTGCGTCTGCAGCGGGTTGAGGACCTGGACGCTGTGCCCAGCGCGGATGAGCGCGTCGTGCAGCGCCAGCCAGTAGTGGCCAGTGGCTTCCAGGCCGATAGTCACTGGCTCGGGCAAGCGCTGCACATCGTCCAGCAGCGCGCGCACACCCGGCTGGGTGTTGCGAAACCGACGCGACTTCCCAACCTGTTGGCCGTCCTGGCCCATGAAGCACGCCTCGTGCGTGCGTTTGGCGACGTCAATACCGACGGCGATCACCGCGGGGACCTCCCAAGCATGCTCGAAGCCGGGCAAGTCCCCGACGTCCGCGAGTCATCCACTGCCTTGTGCGTCAAGCGTGGCGGTCTTGCGCCCCACAACCTGCTTATCCGTGTCCGCTCGCGGAGCCGGGGGCAGCAGTCTCTCGGACGAAGCCCAACGCTTCAAGGAGAACCTGCGCAGCCCCGACTCCATCGGCAGCAACCCTACCCCATG
>WNGE01005177.1_pt1 | contig 18717 bp, 17 predicted proteins | sample 5400651 | NCBI WGS metagenome assembly WNGE01 (sample SAMN13153370, study PRJNA577476) | soil metagenome | isolation source: 60 cm soil or saprolite under grassland replicate 2 | place: USA:California | collected 2016-06-15
GCGTCATTCGGCCTTGTTCAGGTAGGTGTTGCAGACGCGACGGATCCAAGCCTGCCGCGATCAGACCAGAGGCGTCGAACTCGTACACAACGTCTTCCGGCGTCCGCTCCGGTTTGGTAGCGAAGTGGACCATGGTGCCGAGGCCGCTGTTCAAACAGTATTCGCCACTGGCTGCCGTACGATCGATCGCGATCTCAGGCTTCGCGCGCAGAATCCTGGCGATGGCAAGAATCTCGTCTTTCGGCGTACCCTGAAGGGCCAGAACGTCGGCGTACTCACGTTTGAATGTCGTGAGTTCGTCTTCGGCTACCGGCTTCTCGCCAGCAAGAAGGCGAGCGGCCACAAGGGACATTAGAAGTACGAAAATAATGCGTCGCATGATGCTACCTCCGTATCGTGTTTGAGCGGCCGAACTATATTTCGGCTGCATTTCGCAGTCTAATTCTTGATTTCATTGGTCGAAATGCTGACTCGACTTTTCAGTTCGTAATCCTACCCTGATTGGCGGGTAAGAATGGCGACAGAAGAATTTCCAAGGAAAGAATTAGAGACGCTCTGGGCTCCATGGCGGGTGGAGTATTTTGAAAAAGAACCGCGTAATCTCAATTTTCTTTCCGAGGCGGCACAGGCGAGCGATGACGCTGGGCATTTGGTGATCACTCGGCGAAAGAACGCATTCCTCATGATGAACCGCTATCCGTACGCGGTCGGTCACCTTATGGCGGTGCCGTATCGCAAGGTCGCGGAGCTTTCGGCATTGGGAGACAATGAAGTTGTCGAACTTTGGAATTTGGTCGTGCATGCGCACGCGCTTTTGCGAGCCGCGACGAAGGCGCAGGGATTTAACATCGGTTTTAATCTTGGTGAATGCGCAGGCGCGGGTGTGCCTGATCATTTGCATATCCACGTCGTGCCGCGCTGGAGCGGCGACACTAATTTCATGCCGATCCTCGCCGGCACGCGCATGCTCTCGGAAGGGTTGCGCGCCTTGTATGACAAATTGATGGACGCGCAGTCGAAGATGGCAAGATAGGAATGTGATCGGTGATCCGGTCATCGGCAAATTCGACAAAACGCGAGACGGCGGTCACCCGCCTTTGCGGCGCTTCGGTGCGGCAGGCACACCGCCGCTACAGCGTGGCCACCTCGAGGACTAATGGCGGATTGAGGCACAAGATCACCAGCGGACGCTTCCGCTAGACCCGGGAGGGCCAGGAGCATAGGCGCCCTCGTCCGGAATTTTCTCGCCGGGAACTGGTGCAGCAGATTGAGAGCCGGATCGCTCGCTGACCTCCTCATCACGCGAAACACAAGCCGAGATGAGGAATGCGATCGCCAGAAGCAAAACCGCTGGAAATGCAATGCGTTTGATCACAGCAAGCGAACGTAACCACGCACTTATTTGATGCAAGTTTTGCCGTCCGGTAACCGTCGCTGGGACCGTCGCCAGGAAGATCGACACCAGCTCCTTCCTTTCCGCGCTTTTAGGTGCCACAAATTTTTTGCGTACACGGCGAAGCTGACGTTTAGTCAAATATGGCAGGTTACGAGGGCGGGTCCGAGCGCATGTGGGACGAGTACGACTGGGAACGTTTTCTCCAGGAACAGGATCAAAAAACCGAGAAGTACATGCAGCTGGTGGAGACTTATCTCGATGATCCACAACGGGACGAAATCATCGCGCGCGAAATGGGCTGGACGCAATTGCTGGAAGCGAAAGATTGGAGCGCGGAAGTCGATGCGCTGCTCGGTGAAGGTGTAGAGGAAGATGGTGATCTCGACCCGGACGAGGCGGGGGAAGTAGCCGAGACATTTGAGGAGCACGGCCTGTATCAAGCTGCGTTTGCTCTCACAATTTGGATCGACCAACTCTTCGATCAAACACCGTTACTGCAAAACGAGCCGGCCGCGATAAAATTGGCTACGCACTCTGCATTGGCCAGTGCCAAGCTGGCGGCCGCTCTGAGCGGCGACGATGTCGATGAAATTGGGATGACGATTGCCTACTTAAAGAGAGCGCTGAAGGCGATCACGATTTCCATGAACGCAGCGGCGCAGCTCTTATCGGAAAAGCTGATCACTGGCACACAGCACTCGATCCTCCAGCAGCGACTCTTTCAAGTGCGGGACGGCATCATTACCCTGATGGGCGAATACCGCGCTGAGTGGCGTCGCCGGTTCGGTTCCGAAGGTTATTGCCGTTGAATGAAATAAGGGCGGGTTACGTCCAATCATGCAAACGGAAGCGACTCTGGCTCACGCCGATGTATCGGAATTGGACTTGGTGAGACGATGCCAGGCCGGCGACACCGAAGCATTCGACGAGTTGGTAACCCGCTACCGAACACGAGTATTTAGCATGATTTACAACATGGTGCATAACGAGCAGGACGCCTGGGACCTGGCTCAGGACAGCTTTCTCAAAGCTTGGAAGTCGATCAAACGCTTTCGCGGGCGCTCGTCATTTTACACTTGGATTTATCGGATCGTTATGAACGTGACGATCGATTGGTTGCGCAAAAAGCATGTCAAAGGCGTAGGCGCCGAGTTCGATGACGCAACGCAGTTAAGAGAAGTTGATCCAGCATCCAAGACCGTTCCCCAAACGGAAGCGTTGCCGTACGAGATGATGGAACGAGACGAAATCCGCACCCGGATCGATAAGGCAATTGCTCAACTCTCGCCCGAACAGCGCGCCGTCATTTTGATGAAAGAGATCGAAGGCATGCAGTATCACGAAATTGCAGAAGCGCTGGGATGCTCCATCGGCACGGTCATGTCGCGCCTGTTTTATGCGCGCAAGAAATTGCAAAATTTATTGAGGGACGTTTATGAAAACATTTGAAGAAAAATGGACAGCGTGGGTGGACGGACAGCTCAGCGGGCGAGAACTCTTAGAATTTGAGGCCTCGCTGCCCGACAAAGCTGCCGCCGAAGCTGAAAAAGCGGGCGCGCGAAAACTTGGCGAGCTTTTGAAGCGGGAGCTAAGCGCCCGGACACTGACGAACGAAGAGTTTTTCAGTCATCAACTTCGCGAAAAAATCGCCCGCCTTCGCGAGGCTCCGGCGCGGCAGGCGCGCGAGGCAAGATCGACGTGGTGGACAATTCCTCGCCTGTTGTGGACAGGCGCTCTGTCGCTTGCTGTCTTTTTGGTTTTCACGGTCCTTGTCATGCGTGAGAAAAATCCGGCTGAGGAGTCGCAATACCTTACCCAAATTCTAAACGCCCGCGTTGATCCGGTCGTCAGCCCAAATGCTGACGATAGGCGCGACGCATGCGCTGCAGGGAGCGGAGACGGTCTGGAGCGGACTTGTCATCGCGGAGAACGTCGCCCAGCCACAACCGATGCCACCGGAATTGACTCGGATCGAGGGGTCACTAAAAAAATTTTTCGGCTACAACCAATTTGAGGTGATTGGCCAGTCGCAAAAGACACTCAAGACCGGCCAGGAAGACTGGCTTGCAACGAGCAAATTCTTCGGGCTGCATGTTGATGCGCGAGGCGAGACGGAGGCAGGTTACGTTTTGAACCTGAAACTTTACAAGGAGAAAGAGCTCTTGCTCGAGACCGACACCAAGCTGAGCAAACGCAGCCCCTTGGTAATCAAAGGCCCGCAGGTCGGCGGCGGACAATTGCTTCTGGTTTTGGTTGTGCAGTAAAGGTAGGGAGCGACCACCGGACGCACCGCCACCTGCCATGTGTTGACGCGAATAGTTATGTCCATTGTCTTAATGCGAGAAATGCGCCCTCTGTTTCCTTTTCTCGCCGCGGTGTTGTCCATTACCTTCCCCGCCATCATGTCTGCGGAAAAACCATTCAGTTTTAAAGACACCCCGGGAGAATTGCCGAAAGAGGTCGTTCCGACGGATTACTCCATTCGCATCGTTCCGAACATCGATGCTTTAGAGTTCAGCGGAACAGAAACGGTAAAGCTCGACGTGCGCAACCCGGTTCATCGGTTGGTGCTCAATGCGCTGGAGATGGAAATCAGCGACGCGTCTCTGGATGGCAAAGTGCTGCCCAAGTCTGCAATTCAGATCGACCGCGAAAACGAACTGATCATCCTCGCATTGCCGTCGGAACTCGCGGCCGGAAATCACAGGCTTGCGCTTAGTTTTTCTGGCAAAATCAATCAGCAAGGGCAGGGCCTTTTTTACATGCGTTATCAGGAGCAGGGGAGTCCGGCAGTTGCCGAAAAAAAATTCATGCTTGGGACGCAGTTTGAAGCAACTGACGCTCGCCGATTTTTCCCTTGTTGGGACGAACCGGCCTTTCGCGCGCGCTTTCAATTGACGACCGTCGTTCCGGGAAATTGGGTCGCCGTCTCGAACATGCCGATTGAGAGCGAGAAAAAAATCGCTGGCGGAAAAGAGGTGCGCTTTGCCGCGACCCCGCCGATGTCGAGTTATTTGAATGTGTTCGTTGCTGGCGAGTTCGATCTCATCGAATCGCGGAGCGGTCCGACGCAGATTCGTGTCATCGCAACGAAAGGCAAAGCGGAACTGGGCCGATACGCGCTCGAAGCTACGGCGCAGATCTTGCAATACTACAACGATTATTTCGGCGTGCCCTATCCCTTGCCGAAACTCGACCAAATCGCTCTGCCCGGCGGTTTCGGCGGCGCGATGGAAAACTGGGGTGGAATCACTTATTACGAGTCCGCGCTTTTGTTTGATCCGAAAAACTCCTCTGCGGAGACCAAGCAAATTATCTACGAAGTTATCGCGCACGAGATGGCGCACATGTGGTTTGGCGATCTCGTGACGATGGCCTGGTGGGACAACCTCTGGCTCAACGAAGGGTTCGCTTCATGGATGGGCACCAAGTGCACGTCGCATTTTAATCCGCAATGGGAGGTCTGGATGCGACGGGAAACACCGCGGGACCCGACCCGGCGTGTCGGAATCGCCAAGGAGGCCGCGATGGAGGGCGACGCGCGATCAACTACGCATCCAATTCAGCAGCCCGTCGCAACCGAGGCGGAGGCCAACAGCGCTTTCGATGATATCACTTACAAAAAGGGCCAGTCGTTGCTTCGAATGCTGGAAAGTTTTCTCGGCGAAGAGGTTTTCCGCGATGGCATTCGCCGTTACATCGCCGAGCATCAATATTCGAACGCGACCACTGCGGATTTGTGGAACGCGCTTTCAGAAGCTTCGAAGAAACCGATCGGCGAGATCGCGGCTGGCTGGACGGAGCAGCCAGGATTTCCAGTCGTGAAAGTTGAGCGCGAAGCAGGCGGCAAAGTCTCGCTCAGACAAGAGCGCTTCACGGTGAATTTCAAAAACGCGCCGCCGCTCGAGTGGAAAATCCCGCTGACATACTCAGTCGTCGGAGAAGAGCCTGGGACTTTGCTGATGACCAGCAAACTCGAAAGCCTGCAAAACATTCCCGCAGATCGCGCGCTTAAATTGAATGTAAACGGAGCGGGGAATTATCGGGTCGAATACGATGAGCCCTCTTGGAAGTTACTACTCGAAGCTCTGCCGAAGCTGGGTGTTGAAGACCGCGTCAATCTCCTTAGCGATGCGTGGGCGCTTGTGCAAGCTGGCCGCGCGCCCGTCTCACTCTATTTTGGGTTGGTGGAAAAGTTGCCTGCTTCCACTGAACTGGCTGAACGCGAACAGATCATCAATGTGCTGGATTTCATCAATCGGCTCCTGGTTGGTAGTCCGGAGCGCGAAAAATTTCAGCGCTACTCCCGATCGCTTTTGCGTCCAACGTTTGAGACGCTGGGCTGGGAACCGAAAAAGGGCGAGCCGCCCACCGTGGGGAACTTGCGCGCGAGCCTGATCAACGCTCTGGGAGATTTGAATGATCCAGAGATCACCGCGGGCTGTCGCGAGCGTTTCGAAAAATACCTTGCAAATCCCGCATCACTCGCGCCTGATCTGCGTCCGTCGGTTCTTGCGGTCGTTGGCCGATACGCAGACGAAAAGACCTGGAGCAAACTTCACGAGCTCGGCTTGAAAACGACGAGCATTGAGGAAAAACAGAATTACTACAACGCGCTGGCCGAAGCAATCGACCCCAAGCTGGTGAAGAAGACGCTTCCCATTGCGCTCACCGATGAGCTGCCGACGAGTCGCGCGGTATTTCTGGTCCCGGCGGTCGCGCGCGACAGCGGTCATCCGGATATTGCCTGGGAGTTTGCGAAGGCAAATATGAAAACGCTGCTCGCCAAGATCGATGCGGCTGGCGCGAATCGGTATGCGCCCGGTCTGTTCACCTTTTTTTCCGATGACTTGCGTGCCAATGAATTAAAGAGCTACGCCAAAAATAATTTGTCGGCCGCCAGCGCGAGGGAAGTAGCAAAGGTTGTGGACGAAGTTCAGTTCCGCGCGGAATTCAAAAGACGCATCGGGCCTCAAGTGAATAGTTGGATCGACGGGAAAGAACACCGTTAATGGCTGTAGCCACGCCCCTGTGGGCCGTCTCGCAGTGGAAACCGGCCATAGGCCGGTGGCTACACTGATCACCGATCACTGATCACTATTCCGTTGCGGCGTGATCAACAGGCGCATTGGAATCATCGAAGACTCAACGAAACCGTGTTTTCGGAAAAATGCCTGGGCCACGTTTTCCGGGCGATCGGTCAGCAATGTGATGCGGAGAAAGTTTTTCTGTTTCGCGAAATCGATGGCGTACTGGAGAAGTTTCGAGCCGTAGCCCTTGCCCTGGTATTCCTTATGAATCACCAGGTCCTCCAACAGAATGACGAAGCCGCCTTCGGCCGTGCTGATTGTGAAAAGCAGATTGATCATTCCCACAATCGCGCCGTCGCGTCGCAGCACGAAGACGCGCCCGCGGCTCGGCTGTTCGAAAATGAGCCGCAAACCACGAAGCTGTTTGTCCTTGTCCGGCCGAAAATCGCTTTCCTGAGCGAACAATCCGCCCAGCATTTCCGACAGCTCGTCCAAGTCGGCCTCGGTCGCTGGTTCGATTACGATATGTTCGCTCATCGGTTTTATTGTTTATCTCAAAGTCGGACTCGGTGGCAATCTCCGAATCAAAGATCGACGGTTGCGGCGCGCGGCGCAATTGACAATGGCTTCCTCACTCCTAGTGTAACCGCTCTCAAATCGGGCCGGAGCTATTTCCCGGTTTTATGAAACGCACTTACCAGCCATCCAAGCGAACACGCAAACGTCAGCACGGTTTCCGTGCCCGGATGCGTACCAAAGGCGGGCGCGCAACCCTCGCACGCCGGCGACAGCGCGGTCGCAAACGCCTGCTCCCGAAAGGCGTCGAGCGACATTACGTCCGTCACACCCAGGCTTGATCGATTTTTCTGCTGATCGAAGTTCTGCTAAAATTGGTAATTGATAATCTAAAATTACGCCCACGGTGACTCGGGACTCCTCACACCCGCTCAAGCGCTAAAGCAACCCCTTGGCCAACACCGACGCACAGGCTCACCAAGGCGCGGGACTGCTGGTGCCTGCGCAAAGCGTAGGCTGCAGTCATCACTAAACGCGCGCCAGTAGCGCCAAGCGGATGTCCGAGCGCGATCGCGCCGCCGTTGCCGTTGACATGTTCAGCATCGTCGGGCAGTCCAAGGCTGCGCGTACACGCGAGTACCTGGGCCGCGAATGCTTCATTGATTTCGATACGGTCGAAGTCGTCGAGGCGCAGGCCGATTTTCGCTAGCAATTTGTTGATCGCTGGGACTGGTCCAATGCCCATGATTCGCGGCGCAACGCCTGCCGCTGCCATGCTGACAACGCGGGCCAACGGCTGTAATCCGTATTTCTCTAGCGCTGCTGCCGACGCGACCAAAAGAGCGCAAGCACCGTCATTTACCCCGGAGGCATTGCCTGCGGTAATGGTGCTGTCGGCGCCTAGCAGCGGCTTGAGTTTGGCTAGGTGCTCTGGCGTGATGTTGGGGCGCGGATGTTCGTCTTCACTGACCATGACTGTTTCATTGCCGTGCCGCACGGGCACTGGCGTTATCTCCTCTCCCAAGCAGCCTCGCGCCTGCGCGTGCGCAGTGCGCTGTTGGCTGCGCCAGGCGTATGCGTCCTGGCACGCGCGCGCAATGTGAAGCTCGCGCGCAAGATTGTCCGCGGTCTGCGTCATCGAATCGACGCCATAGCGCGCCTGCATCACCGCGTTAATGCAACGCCATCCGAGCGTACTGTCCTCCAGCTTTTGCTCGCGACTAAAAGCAACATCCGCCTTGGGGATGACGAGTGGCGCCCGTGACATGCTTTCGACACCACCAGCAATCACCAACTGTGCATCGCCGCCCGCGATTGCGCGAGCCGCGAGACCAACCGCTTCTAAGCCGGAAGCGCACAGTCGATTTACTGTCATCGCGGGAACTGTTGCCGGGAGGCCGCACAGCAGCGCGGCCATGCGAGCGACATTGCGATTGTCTTCACCGGCCTGATTGGCGCAACCGAGAATAACGTCATCCACAGCGCCCCAGTCGACGGCAGGATAATTGACAATCAACGACGTAAGTGGCGCCGCAGCCAAATCGTCGCAGCGCACCGCTGCCAGCCGTCCACCGTAGCGGCCAAACGGTGTTCGGGTTGCTGCCGCAATGAAAACATTAGCCATATGCGCTTCGGGAAACCAGCGGCTGCCAACCATTGCGTGCGATCGCGTGTTCAATCGCCTGACGAGCGCTATGCAAAGCAGGCAACATTTTCTTCCGTGCCACAGCATGCACGTCGTCGCTATAACGCATGCTGACGTTGAGGCCGCACACGGCCAGTCCTGTGGTGGAACGAATCGGAACGGCAATCGAGCACAGTCCCAACTCCAGTTCCTGGGAAACGAACGCGTAGCCTTGGCGGCGCACCTTGAGGATTTCCGCTTGAAGCGCGCGGATCTTATACGTGGTGTGCGCGGTAATCGGGTAGAACCTATTTTCGCGCAACCAGGCGCTGAGCTCGCTGTCCGATTTGTCCGCCAACAGGACCCGACCCATCGAGGTGGCAAATGCCGGCAACCGCGCGCCCACACCGAGCGCGACACTCATCAGACGTCGGACTGCCACGCGAGCTACATAAATGATCTCAGTGCCATCCAACACCGACATTGAACACGACTCGCCTACCCGCTGCGACAACTGTTCCATCGCTTCATGCGCCAATTCAGTCAGGTCCAGCGAAGAAAGGTAGCTGTGGCCCAGCTCAAGCACTCGCGGTGTCAGAAAAAAGTGTCGGCCCTGCGCAGCTACATAGCCAAGGTGTCGCAGGGTCAACAAACTGCGCCGGGCAACCGCACGCGACAAGCCGGTCTGGGCTGCAATTTCAGAAAGGGTGCAACGGGGTTGTTCGCGGTTGAACGCGCACAATACTTGCAAACCACGGGCCAACGATTGCATGTAATCAGGGCTCTCGGTGAACGAAACGCGGTAAACCATGGCGGGATTTCAATGATTGATTGACAGGGAAACCGTAATGGGATTTCATGATGTGCGCAATGCGAATTAATGTTCGATTATCGAACGCAAGCCAAGCTCAGAATGACTTTCCCGTGATTAGCGAGCGCGACAGCGTTTTGCACAGCTGGTGTGTCCAGACTCAATGGCAGGCACCGACCATTGTCGGTGGACGTGCCGCGCACTTCTGGGACGCAAACGGCAATGATTATCTAGACATGAGCAGTCTAGCCGGGTGTAGCAACTTGGGGCACCAGAATCCCACGGTTGTTGAAGCAATACGTGAACAAGCTGAGCGTTTATGTTTTGTTACGTCCGCTTGGGGCGCGCAGGCGCGTGCAGAACTGGCGCAAGCGTTGCTCGAAAAGGCGGGCTTCAAGCACGGTCGGGTATTTTTCACTGTAACCGGCGCCGACGCGAACGAACAGGCAGTCAAGTTCGCGCGGCAAGCGCGGGGGCTTACGCAAGGTTGGATAATCACTCGCGATCGATCTTACCATGGCACGAGCTATGCCTGCATGGCGCTGTCCGGAGACGCACGTACTCGTGATCAGGCCGATCCGGAGCGCTACGCGGTTGCGCGGGTCCCGCCCCCATATGTGTATCGCTGCCCGTTTGGTAGCAGCAACGAAATCGAGTGCGGCCAGCGTGCCGTCGCCGCCCTCGCTGAGGAGATCGACCGCAAAGGTGCGGAGTCGGTCGCGGCTGTTCTCATGGAACCCAATGCTGGGACCAATGGCATCGTCGCGCCGGACAATTACTGGCCGGGTCTACGTGAGCTTGCACGTTCTCGGGGCGTATTCCTTATTGCTGATGAAGTGATGAGCGGTTTTGGTCGCTGCGGCGAGTGGTTCGCGTGGCAACGACACGGCGACGCCGGCAAACCCGATCTGATGACACTAGCGAAAGGGCTGACCGGTGCACATTTGCCGCTCGGGGCCGTGGTGGTGAACGAAAATGTCGCCCGGCATTTAGAAAACCAGATGCTGTTCACCGGCTTGACTTACTGTGGCCATCCCCTCGCTTGCGCCGCCGGAATAGCTGCGATCCGCGCTTACGAAGACGAAAAATTGATCGAGCGCTCACGCCGTCTGGGCGCTGCGATGTTCGGTGAATTAAAGCGGCTACATCAACGACATCGCTTGATCGGCGATGTGCGGGGTGGTCATGGTCTGTTCGCTGTCATTGAACTGGTCAGCGACCCAATCACTCGCGCACCGCTGGCACCCTGGCCACAGACGCCGCCGCAACTGACGGTCCTTGTGAAAAAGGCGCTCACGCACGGGGTATCTTTTGCGGTACGCGGGAACCTGATCATCCTGGCACCGCCGTTAGTAATTGAAGAACGCGAACTGACCGACGCTCTGGCCTTGCTCGATCGCCTGCTTAGTGAAATGGAGTCCACATGAGTTTCAAACTTACTTACGCAACCATGTTCAACCCGCCGGCGGACATGCACAGGCGATTTGACGCCGCGCTGGCTGAAGTCAATCGCTCTTTGGGGGCCACCCATGGCCTTTATATCAATGGCGAGGACCGCGACAGCGCCAGGCATGACACGCGGCGCAGTCCTATTGACCAGCGCCGGGTCCTCGGCCACTTCCCACTCGCCAGTGTCGCTGATGCGAACGATGCGATGGCGGCCGCGCAAGCTGCCTTTCCAAGCTGGCGCGCAATACCGATGGTCGAGCGTGTGCGCCTGCTCAAGCGGGTCGCAACGCTGATCGAAGAACGCGTTTATCACATTGCTGCAGCTCTGACGCTTGAAGTGGGTAAGAACCGGATGGAAGGGCTCGGAGAGGTGCAGGAGACGGCGGACTTTTTCAATCTCTACGCTGATGATTTTGTCCGACAAAACGGCTTCGATCACGCTCTGCCCGATGACCCGCTACCGGATTTCCGTTCGCACAATCGCAGCGTGATGAAGCCGTATGGCGTCTGGGTGGTCATCGCACCGTATAACTTTCCGTTTGCGCTCGCAGGGGGGCCCGTGGCGGCCGCTTTGATCACCGGTAACACAGTCGTGCTTAAGACGGCTAGCGATACGCCGTGGTCGGGCCGCCTGCTCGCAGATTGTTTACGTGATGCTGGCATTCCGCGCGGAGTTTTCAATTACCTCAATGGCGGCGGCAGTGTGATTGGTGAGACCCTGCTGCAGCATGCGAACACCGCTGGAATCACGTTCACCGGATCGTTTGACGTCGGCATGCACATCTATCGCAGCGTGGCCAACGGCGAGTATCCACGGCCCTGCGTTACTGAGATGGGGGGCAAAAACGCCTGTATCGTCACCGCGAATGCTGACCTCGAACGCGCCGCCGACGGGATCGTGCGTTCGGCGTATGGCTTGAGCGGACAAAAGTGCTCGGCGGTATCGCGAATCTACGTCGATGACAAAGTGGCTGACGCGTTGATCGAAAAGCTCCGGAAAAAAATCGCCGCAATTACTATTGGCGATCCCTCGCGGCAGGAAAACTGGCTTGGGCCGGTGACTACCGCCAACGCCCTGCAAAACTACCAGCGCTACAGTAAACAACTTACCGAAAGCGGCGGCCGCATTGTCTGTGGCGGCCAGCGTTTGACCGATGGTGGCCTGGCTCATGGCTATTTTGTCACGCCGACTCTGGCGGAAGCGCCGGCAACGCATCCGTTGTTTGCCGAGGAAATGTTTGTGCCTATCGCCATGCTTTGTCGGGTGCGTGATCGCACGGAGGCAGTTCGGTTGGCCAATGATTCCCGATTCGGACTGACTGCCGGTTGCTACGGCAATGACGAAGATGCGGCCTACTTCTTCGACAACATTGAGGCGGGAGTCACTTACGTTAATCGTCCGCAGGGCGCCACGACCGGCGCGTGGCCTGGTTATCAGCCTTTCGGCGGCTGGAAAGGATCGGGTTCCTCGGGTAAGGGCATCGCCTCTTTCTATTATCTCGCGCAATACCAGCGCGAACAATCGCAGACGAAAGTGGAGTAGGCGATGCAGTTCGGCAGCTTACAAGAAGTCATCCATCAGTACATCCACAACGGTCAAAGCGTGGCGCTGGAAGGCTTCACCCATCTGATTCCGTTCGCCGCTGGGCACGAGATTTTGCGCCAAAAAAAACACGATCTCCATCTGATCCGGATGACGCCAGACCTTATCTACGATCAATTGATTGGCGCCGGCTGTGCGCGCGCCCTCACGTTTTCCTGGGGTGGCAATCCCGGCGTGGGTTCGCTGCACCGGCTGCGCGATGCGGTCGAGAATGACTGGCCGCGACCATTGCGGATCCACGAGCATTCGCACGCGGGGATGGCTGCGGCCTATACCGCCGGGGCAGCCCGGTTGCCCTTCGGAATGCTGCGCGGCTACGTCGGAACCGATCTTCCAGGCGTCAACCCGCAAGTGCGCGAAGTACGTTGCCCATACACAAATACGGCGATCGCTACGGTGCCGGCGATCAATCCAGATGTCACCGTATTGCACGCTCAGGCCGCCGATCGCCAGGGCAACATTCTCATCCGCGGCATTGTCGGTGCCCAAAAAGAGGCGGCGTTGGCCGCAAGCACGCTAATCGTTACGGTTGAAGAAATCGTCGAGTCCCTGGCAGCGCCAATGAATGCAATCGTTTTGCCGCACTGGGTTGTTACGGCGATTGCCGAGGTGCCTATGGGTGCTTACCCCTCTTATGCGCATGGTTACTATGCACGGGACAACGCTTTTTACCGGGCTTGGGATGAGATCGCGCGCGATCGCGAGCAATTCACGGAGTGGATCACTCGTCACGTGCTTTGTAGCCACAATCACTCGGAATTCCTAGACAGTTTGGCGGAGGCGGCATGAGTATCCATTCCTCAGCAAATACATATACGCCGGACGAAATGATGACGATCGCGGCCGCGCGCTTGATATGGCCAGGTTGTGTTTGCTTCGTCGGCATCGGCGTGCCTTCCGCGGCAGCGAATCTTGCGCGGCTGACTCACGCCCCCGACATAGTACTGATCTACGAGTCCGGTGGCATTGGCACTCACCCCAGGGTATTGCCGTTGTCGATCGGCGATGGCGAACTGGCCGAGACTGCGACCGCCGTGGTTTCGTTACCGGAAATTTTTTCCTATTGGCTACAGGCTGGTCGCATCGATGTCGGTTTTCTTGGCGCGGCGCAGATTGATCGCTTTGGTAATCTTAATACCACGGTGATCGGCGGCTACAGCAAACCGAAGACGCGACTGCCAGGTGCCGGTGGTGCGCCGGAAATTGCCCTCCACGCCAAGCAAATCTTTGTGGTGCTGAAGCAATCGCCGCGAAGCTTTGTCGGGAAGCTGGATTTTTGCACCAGTGCGGGGTTTCTGAATGGAAATGGCGAGCGAGCACAGCGTGGCCTCCCCGGTGCGGGGCCACAGGTGGTGATCACTGACATGGGCATTCTCAAGCCGGCGACTCGGTCGCAGGAGCTCACCCTGGTCGCCCGCTATGAGAATGTCAGTGTGGAGAGGATCCGCGCGGCCACAGGCTGGCCCTTGGCTGTTGCCGATACCATTGACGTTGTCGCCGCGCCGACGGCGGAGGAGTTGCGCGTCCTTCGCGACCTGCATAAGCGAACGGCAATCGCCCATGCCGGCGATGCGCGTCGATCAAGAAAAATCCCACGGGCAGCAGCAGGCCAAGTTAACGTATGAACAAGAGTTCCAATCGCAATCGCACCATCCGAACCGAGTTGCCCGGACCCAAAGCGCGGGCAATCCTGGCGCGCGATGCCAAGGTGGTGTCGCCCTCGTATCCGCGCGAGTACCCATTCGTGATGTCGCATGGGCGCGGTGTCGAAGTCTGGGACGTTGACGGTAATCGGTTCTTGGATTTTGCCGCCGGCATCGCAGTCTGCAGCACTGGCCATTCACACCCACAGGTCGTTCAGGCTATCAAGGACGCAGCCGATGAGTTCCTGCACATTTCGCCTGATTTTTGCCATGAGAGGCAAGTCGCACTCGGCGAAAAAATCAATGCGCTGTCGCCGATGGGCGAGCCGGTGCTTAGTTTTTTCTGTCAATCAGGCACCGAAGCGGTGGAAGGCGCACTGAAGCTGGCACGTTATGTCAGTGGACGCTCGCGCTTCATCGGCTTTCTCGGCGGTTTCCACGGTCGCACGATGGGTTCCCTCGCTTTCACGGCCAGCAAGTGCACGCAGCAACAGGGTTTTTTCTCGACCATGCCGGGCGTCACCCACGTGCCGTATCCGAATCCGTACCGGCCACTGTTCGCGGGCGAGGATCAAGGTCAGGCCGTACTTGATTATGTCGAAAACGTCTTATTCGTCAGCAATGTGCCGCCAAACGAAGTCGCGGCCGTCCTGGTCGAGCCGATTCAGTGCGAGAGCGGCTACGTGGTGCCGCCCGATGGATTTCTAGCCGGCTTGCGCCAGCTCTGCGATCGCTACGGCATTCTGTTGATTCTCGATGAAGTACAGTCTGGATTGGGTCGCAGCGGTAAGATGTTCGCCTGTCAGCACTGGGATGTGCAGCCCGATATTATGACCCTGGCCAAGGGTTTGGGCTCCGGCCTGCCGATTGGCTTGGTCGTGGCGAAAAAAAGCATCATGCAACAGTGGAAATCCGGTGCGCACGCGAACACTTTCGGCGGTAATCCGCTATGCTGCGCGGCAGCACTGGTCACACTCGACCTGATCGAACGCGAATACGCCGCCAATTCCGAGAAAGTCGGCGCACATTTTATGAGACGGCTGCGCGAATTGCAATCGCGGCATTCGGTAATCGGCGATGTCCGTGGCAAGGGGCTAATGATCGGCATGGAGCTAGTCAGTGATCGAGCTAGTCGCGCACCGTGCCAAACGTCGTGTCATGCCGTAATCACACGCGCATTTCATCGGGGTCTGCTTTTGCTACCCTGCGGGGAGAGCACCGTGCGCTTCATGCCGCCGCTGACCGTGTCGATCGCGCAGGTGGAGGAGGCCATCACTTTGCTGGAGGCCGCCCTGGTCGACGCACTCGCTGATTAACGATGCGTCAGCACAAGATTTTGCTGGCTGGGCTGGTGTTACTCTCTGTGTTGCCGGTGCTGGCTGATCGGAAGCCGGTGTTGCAGCAAATTCAGCTGCCGCACAATTACTATTATCGTGAGATGTATTTGCCTCAGCTGACGACTGGCCCATCGGCGCTGACGTTTTCGCCTGATGGCAAGGAGGTGGTCTACAGTATGGGTGGTTCGCTTTGGCGACAAACCATCGGCAGTGATCAGACGCAGGAACTCACCCACGCGGGAGGCTACGATTATCAGCCGGACTGGTCCCATGATGGCCGACACATTATATTCACGCGTTACCAGAACGACGCTCTTGAGTTGTGGCAGCTCGATCTGCAAACTCGCAAGGAGGTTGCGCTCATCTCGCACGGCGATGTCAATGTCGAGCCGCGATATTCGCCGGATGACCGCCACGTCGCATTCGTTTCCACCGCTGACAGCGGTCATTTCAACCTCTATGTCGGAGAGGTGGCCGGTGATCGCTTGATCAATCCGAGACGCTTGTTGCCCGAGCACACGAGTAACATCTATCGCTACTACTACGCGCCCACTGATCACGCGATCAACCCGTCATGGACGCCTGATGGTCAGCGCCTGCTGTTCGTGTCGAATCGCGAAGTGGCCTACGGTACTGGCGACATTTGGTCAGTGTCAATCAGCGCGCCCGAAGATTTGAAAAAAGTCTTTAGTGAAGAAACCGAGTGGCGTGCGCAGCCACAGGTCGCACCCGATGGCCGCCGGGTTCTGTTCAGTAGTTATCATGGCCGCCAGTGGCAACAGCTCTGGTTGACCACTATACAGGGTGCCTCGCCATTCCCGTTGACCTTTGGGGAGTTCGATCGTACCCACGCACGATTTTCGCCCGATGGCAACCACGTTGGCTACATCAGTAACGAAGAGGGCAATACGTCGCTCTGGGTCCAAGAGGTCGTTGGCGGCGCGCGAATTCGCATCAACGCGAGGCAACGGCATTACTTAAAGGAGGTCGGCCAGCTCAAGCTGAGTGTGCGGGACGAGCATGGCAAGAGAGTGCCAGCGCGAGTGAGTGTGCTTGCTGCCGACGGCCGTGCCTATGCGCCCGATAATGCCTGGATGCATGCCGACGACGGCTTTGATCGGAGTCTTCAGGCGTTCGAAAACCACTACTTCCTCTGTCCAGGCGAATGCACACTGATGCTGCCGATTGGCGACGTGCAGTTGCAGGTTTCTCGCGGGCTCGACTACGCGATTGCAGAGCGACGCGTCCCCGTCACGGAAGGAAGCAACACGACGACGATCTCGCTCAAGCCGCTGCGCTTGCCAGCTCAATACGGCCACTTCGCCAGCGCGGACCTGCATGTGCACATGAATTATGGCGGGCACTATCGGAACGCTTCTCAGAATCTGATCGAACAGGGACGTGCCGAGCACTTGGATGCCATCTATAACCTAATCGTCAACAAGGAGGAACGCATTCCAGACATCGCGCAGTTCAGTCGCCGGCCGTTGCGTAAGGACAATGTGCTACTGATGCAAGCGCAGGAATTTCACAGCAACTATTGGGGACATCTGGGCCTCCTCGATCTGACGGATCATTTCCTAACTCCGGATTTTTCGTCGTATCGCGAAAGTGCGTTAAGCAGCCCATATCCACACAATGGCGTGATCGCTAGCCTAGCGCATGCGCAACATGGATTGGTCGGGTATGCTCATCCGTTCGATAGCCCAGTCAATCCCGACGAGGATCCGGAGCTCACCAATGCTCTTCCCGCCGATGTTGCCCTGGGCAACGCGGATTATTATGAACTCGTGGGTTTCTCCGATCACCGCGCCACAGCGGACATTTGGTATCGCCTGCTCAATCTTGGTTTTCGTTTGCCAGCCGGCGCGGGGACTGATGCGATGGCGAACTACGCTTCCTTGCGCGGCCCGGTGGGCGTGAATCGGGTATTCATAGTCGTAATGGGCGAGACCACGCCGAAAAAACTACACTCAGGCCTGAAGCAAGGTCGGACTTTCGTTACTAATGGCCCCTTACTGGGGTTGGATGTGGATAGCAAGCATCCAGGTGATGAGATTACACTCACCAACGCGACAACACTGCCGTACCACGCATCTCTACGTTCTATTGTCCCAATCGATCACTTGGAGTTGATCTTCAACAGCCGGGTGATCGCGAGTCATCGGCTTGAGGGAGCGCGCACACAAGCCGATGTCACTGGCAAGGTTGAGATTCCTGCCAGCGGTTGGCTGGTACTGCGCGCTTGGAACGATCACGCTGACCCGAAGGTGCAAGACATTTATCCTTATGCCAGCACAAGTCCGATCTACGTAACAGTTAATCGGCAGGCACCCCGCTCGCCGGAGGACGCCGCCTATTTTGTCAAATGGCTCGATCGCGTGATCGCCAGCGCAACACACCTTGCAATACCTGGGCGCGGCGCGCATGGTGTTTCAAACACGAACAGAAACAGCGCACCCAACGGTGCTTCCCTAGAACGATAGATTTTATGCTACCGAATCTGCTACCGATTTTGGGAGCACAAAGGCACGCGTTCATGCTACAATAGCCTAGTCTTTGCACCGTTAGCTCAATTGGCAGAGCAAGTGACTCTTAACCACAGTTGTCACTGGGCAACTACCGGGCGCTACCAAAAACGCTACCGATCCGATAAGGCGCAAAATTGCTGACATCTGACTTTGAAATCACAACGGCGAATTAATATGAACCTCAGCCGCGTGGATGAACAAAGATGCTCATTGAAGCCAAGAGGAAAATCACGGGAAAGATCACGCGGCAGTAGCGATCAATTCTTACCGCCCGCTTCTTCTTCTGGGTGTTATCGAGGACGATGGTCGCCACAACCTCGATGAGGGAAAAGAAAACGAGCAATGTGCTGGCTAGGATAAAGACATCCAGTCGCGTCATGTATGGTAACAGCGGTAGCTGGCTGTCGATAGCGAAACGATAAGCAATCAGCGTCAGCATTGAAGTCATCGCGATGCTGACCTGAGCGCTGGCGTTAATCGGATCGATCCAAAAAACGGCCCACGACATGATCACGATCAGGACGAGTGGAAGAATTACTTTCAAGATGTAGTGCTGGACATTGCGCGAGGCTGTGAATTCAAAGGCGTAACCCGAATACTGATGGCGCGGCGCAAGCGCGTACACGATCGGCTTGAGCTCCCATTTCTCTATGGTCCAATCTGGCAGGGTAACAGATGGCGAGATCCCGCCAGCCCCTTTAAGCCCGTCGCGGATCCAAACCTGATCTGGTACGAACATTACTTCGTTGGACTGATACCGAACCGCGACCAGCTGGA
>WNGE01004684.1_pt1 | contig 18708 bp, 19 predicted proteins | sample 5400651 | NCBI WGS metagenome assembly WNGE01 (sample SAMN13153370, study PRJNA577476) | soil metagenome | isolation source: 60 cm soil or saprolite under grassland replicate 2 | place: USA:California | collected 2016-06-15
ATATGATCCTACAGTTGCGTCATCCTATAATACGCCCAATACACCATCAGCTGCTACGCCTCCACCGCCGACCTACGACCCTACAATTCCAGCAAATCCTTACAGCGCACCTCCATCGACGGCATATGGTTCACAGCAATATGGTGCGCCGCCGCCACCACCTCAATATGAAGTGCCTCCGCCTCCTCAGTATACCTTTCCGCAGCCGCCGCCACCTTCTCCAGGCCCATCTCAAGGCAAAAGAATTGCTATCATCGCCGGTGTAGGACTGCTTATATTGATCCTGATTGGCGCTGGCCTTTTCGCTCTCTCGCGCTCCAATAATCCTTCGGTGAACTCTACGCCTACACCTGTGGTGCATACGACACCCCAGGCCACAGCAACTGCTAACAGTGCACAGAACCCCTACCCACCCAATACTGGAACCCTTGTGCTCAACGATCCGCTCACCGATAATAGCAGAGGTTATAAATGGGACGAATCTAGCTTTTCTGGTACTGATTCTTGTGGGTTTACAAATGGAGCTTATCACATTGTGGAGAAAACAGGACTTATCTGTATCCCTGAAGCAAAGGATCTCGTGTTGAACAATTTTGCTTTTGAGGCGAACATCAAGATTGTCAAGGGAGATGACGGTGGCATTGGCTTCCGTATTAACCAGGTTAACAAAACGTTCTATGATTTCGACATCACAACTGGTGGATCATATACGCTCAAGGTCTATACAGGTAAATACACCACCCTGAGCGAGGGTTCTAATTCAGTCATCAATAAAGGTCTGAATCAGTCGAACCTTGTTGCGGTCGTAGCAAACGGCGACCTCATTACCATCTATGTGAATAACCAGATCATTGATTCGGTACATGATAAGAACTTTAGCCAGGGACAAATTGGCGTTCTCTCTCTGGGTGGCAATGGTCCAACCGATGTAATTGCCAGCAACGCGAGGGTGTGGAAACTCTAATCGAGATTTCCTCCCACTCCTTGCATGACTGCTCTACAACTGAACTTGATCAATGGAAGGAGACAGCAGCTTCTTAGCCCCCTTCCATTTTTTGCGCATTTTCAAACGGCTTTGAAGGCTGCTCCCAGCACGTAAGTAATCACAGCCTCTACCGCTCCAACAACCGTCATCTCCGTACCGCTGCTCAACCAGGAGCGGCCGGTAACCAGCGTCTTGGCGGCTCCGACAACAAAATGCGCTATCAGGCTGATAATAGCAGCAGCAATAACAGCGGTAATACCATTCAAGAAGAAGAAAGGAATAATCGGAATGAATGCGCCAATGGCAGTGGAAATCGTTGCTGAGACGGCTGCCACCCACGGTTTAGGAAAGCTTTCTTCCGATAACCCCAACTCTTCGTGTGCTAGCGTACGCAGAAACTGCTCCGGTTTCTCTGCCAGTCGCGTTGCCAGGACATTGGACTCCTCTTCAGTGAACCCCTTCAACTGGTAAAAGAGGGCCAATTCCTCCTGCTCTTCCTCTGAGTCCTCCTCGATCTCGCGTTTCTCACGTCCAATCTCGGCCTCGAAGACCTCCCGTTCACTTTTGGTCGCCAGAAAAGCCCCTGAACCCATCGAAAGCGCGCTGGCCATCATGCCTGCCAGGCCGCTCACCAGTACGAAATGACTATCAGCGGCACCTGTATAACCTGCCACGCCACTTACAATGCCAAAGACCGCGCCCAGGCCATCGTTCGCTCCATAGATAGCATCACCAAGCCAGCCGCCGCCGCGTTTATGCCAGCGTTCGCGGCGCAGCATCACATCCAGCATACCCTGCGGCCCAATCGGACTGATCATCTCACGAATCACGCGCCCATGGCTCTCTTCCTCGCGCCTCACCTCGCGCAACATGCTCTGAGCCTCGGTGTCGTTGATGTTGCGCGCCTGGGCCTCGTAGCGGGCAATATCTTTATCTTCCTCGCCCTCAAGCTGGCGCAGGGCTGCTTCGGTGCCAAGCTGCCGGCGCAGCCAACCCTGCAAGCGCATCTTCAAAGTTCGCTCTTCTTTTGGCGGTTCTGCGCCCAGCTCTGCCAGCTTCTGCTCCCATTTCTGGGCGTGACGGGCTTCGGCTTCGGCCATTTTTACCAGCACGGCTCGCCGCGGGGCATCTCGCTCATTGCGTGCCAGATCACTATAGGTACGTACTCCTTCCACCTCGCGCTGCCAGTTTTGTTTGAGTGCAGCAATGAGTTCGCGTTTTGTTGTATCTGTCAGCGGCTCGTTAGTACCACTACCTGGTGTGGCCTTATCCTGCGCAGCCTGCTGTTCCTCTTCTCTATCCGTGCTCACGGTATTACTTGCTCCTTTGCTTGACACATCGTACATTGCCCATAAATCCTCACCTCGTGGGTCCCCAGGCTGATGCCCGCCCCCTGTGCGGCAGCCTGCAGCACTTCATTTGGCAAGCGAATCTCCACTGGTATATCGAGCAATGTGCCACATACTGTACAGATGGCGTGATCGTGACGGTTGGTACGTCCATCATAGCGGCAGCACTCGTCATTTCGCCCCAATTCTTTAATAAGTCCCTGCTCTGTGAGCTGATGTAAGAGACGGTAGACGGTAGCCAGGCCAATACGCGGCCGGACACGTCGCACCTCTTCATACACCTCCAAAGCCGTGGGATGCTTCTCAGAAGCGCGCAGCACGTCCAGGATGGCGCGTGCATTTGTGTTCAGTGTTTCTTTCATATGTTAGAGTATCCTAATAATGATAATCATTCTCATCTTTCTGAGAAGAGAGTATAACATGAGAAGGGAAGCTGTCAAGACTTCTGAGGCTCGTCTATTCTGAGGAAACGGTTATTTTTGTGCTGATAGATGAATGAGAGAACCTCTTTGAAGTTATCCACAAATTAGAACATTTGTCCACATACTTATCCACATTCGCGACTTTAGAGCCATTCTTTTTACCATCCCCTGACTTAGCTCTGTCTGAACGAGTATGTCTGGCTAACGTGCCTCCCGCAGGCGCAGAGCTTGCGCCTCGGCATCGCGTTGATCTTTGCGACGGCGCAAACCCTTGAGAGCCTCGGCTTTACGTTGCCAGTTGTCGGGGTCGTTAGGAGACAGGCGAATAGCTTGTTCGGCAGAGTTGAGGCAGTTGTCGGGGTCGTTAGGAGACAGGCGAATAGCTTGTTCGGCAGAGTTGAGGGCCTCCTGGTAGCGGCGCAATTGTTTGAGCACCAGGGAGGTGTTGTGCCAGACGGAAGCCATTTGCGGGTTGAGCTTCGACGCACGATCATATGCAGCCAGGGCCTGTGAATAGTTGCCCAGGTGGTAGTACACATTACCCTTGCCATTCCAGGCCTGGGCAAAGCTCGGATTGAGGTTCAGCACATAATCGTATGCGCTTAGAGCTTCGCTATAGCGCTCAAGTTGAGAAAGCACGCTTGCTTTACCGTTCCAGGCGGATAGATAGCGCTTGTCTATAAGGATGGCCTGTTCGTAGGAGTTGAGTGCCTCTACGCGATTACCCAGATCGTTGAGCACGTTCCCCCGCCTGTTCCATGCTTTGGCATAGTTGCGGTCACTACGGATTGCTCTATCAAACATATCCAGCGATGACTTCAGTTTTTGCTGAGCGTAATAGACATTTCCCATACCATAACTGGCAGGTGCATAATTTTTATCCAGCCTCAGCGCCTCTTGAAAAGCCTGTAGTGCTTGCTTATAGCGTCCCATCTCATACAGGACTGATCCTTTGCCGTTCCATGCCGAGACGAGTTTGGGATTAGAGGTACAGGCTTGTTCATAGGCGTCAAGCGCCTGCTGTAAGCGGCCTATCTCATGCAGCACACTTCCCTTACCGCTCCAGGAGGTAGCGATAGTACGATCATAGGTAAGTGCCTGGTCAAAGGCCGCCAGAGCCTCTTGATAGCGTTTTTGCTGCCTGAGCACCAGGCCTTTATTGTTCCAGGCTTGCGCCATGTGCGGATCGAAGCGCAGGGCCATATCAAAGGCATGAAGAGCCTCGTTGGGGCGACCAAGGGCACTGAGAACGGCTCCTTTGCCGTTCCATGATGAGGCGTTGTTCGAATCCAGTTGCAAGGCTTGCTCAAAGGCCGCGAGGGCATCCTGGTGACGCTGAAGTGTGCTGAGAGCCGTCCCTTTGCCGTTCCATGATATGACCAGCGATTGATCCAGTTGCAAGGCTCGGTCAAATGAGTTCAAGGCCTCCGTATGCCGGGCAAGCAAGCCCTGGGTTAAACCACGTCCCTGCCAGCCAAGTGGGTTGGCGTTATTGATCTGCAAAGCCTGGGTATAGACCTGCTCTGCCTCTTTCAGGCGTTTCTGTGTATATAACGTGTGCGCCTCTTCTAGTAGAAAATCGGCACGAGACGATATATTGTAGGAGCCTGATGTATTGGGCCCGACTGTGCGAGCATCCTTTGGCTGCTGCTTCGTATCAATAGAGCGCAGAACCTGCAAAATATCCTGGGCAGAGCGCGGTCGTCTTTCTGCGTCCATCTCCAGCATCTGTTGCAGCAAGGCCTCAAGCCTGGAAGGAACGCTGGGATTAATCTGCGAGGCAGGCCTGAAGAAAAAAGGACGTTCGCTGGGATCAAGGCCCGTCAGTAAACTGTGGAGCAGAGCCCCCAGGCTGTAGAGGTCGGAACGCGGTGTACTTTGTGCTTTGCCATATTGTTCGGGCGCGGCATAGCCAGGCGAGCCAAGCGCCACTGTATCATGCGACTGGCCTGGTTTGAAAATACGGGCAATGCCGAAATCAATCAGAAAAAGCTGCCCATTCTTCTTCACCATGACGTTGGCGGGTTTGAGGTCACGAAAGACGATTGGCGGCTGCTGGCTGTGTAGATAACTCAGTACGTCGCATAGTTGCTCGGCCCAATCGAAAACCTGCTCTACCGATAGTGGGTCACCTCCGGTATGTTCCAGGAATTCTTCCAGTGTCTCACCTTCGATAAATTGCATGACCAGGTAGGTGCGCTCATTTTCCGTAAAGTGGTCATAGATGCCAGGCAAATTGGGATGGCTGAGTTTGGCCAGCAACGTTGCTTCGCGTTCAAAAGAAGCCTCGGCTTCTGCCATGAGCGCGGCAGGTAATCCTGCCTTGCTCATCTCCTTGATGGCAACAACGCGGTCAGCCAGTCGTGTATCGGTGGCTTTGTAGACGGCTCCCATGCCTCCCTGGCCAATCCGGCTCAGTAATTGATAGCGATCACCAAGTAACGTTTGTTCTGGGAGAGAACCGGTAATATGTGTGACAGGCAGCGGTGCGGCGCAATACTGGCAGAATCGCGCCTTTGGCGGATTTGCTTGCCCGCATTTTTCACAAAATTGCTCCTCTGTTGTCATACAAAATGTCTGCTTCCGATGTTGATATTGATTCTTGCACCCTACATATCATAACACATCATTGTAGCGGTACCCACATCCCATTACACTTTGCTCTTAAAAAGAAATGTAGCATCCTGTCTGGGGGAGAGGTAACCAGATCACTTTTCTATTTCTCTCCAGAGTTGTATCCACTCTTCAATGCTTAGCGTTTCGGCCCGGCGAGTTGGGTCAATATGGGCAGCAGCGAGCCATGCTCGTACATCTTCGTTTTTGTGATGCAGCCCGGAAGTAAGCGCATTGTGCAGTTGCTTGCGCCGTGCAGAGAAGCCTGCCTGCACGATGCGAAAGAAACTATTCCGCTCTTCCAGTGAAAGTGGGACCTGGTCATGGACCTCGATACGCAGGATAGCGGAGTCTACTTTCGGGGCAGGATAAAATGCTCCCGCGGGAACGTGCGCAACAATCTGCGGACGTCCATAAAACTGGATACTCACCGCCAACAAACTGAGATCACCTGGGGCTGCAACGATGCGCTGGGCCACCTCTTGCTGGACCATCACCACGATGAGACGCGGCGCATTGGCACTTTCCAGGAAATGGCGAAACGTGGGAGCCGTGATATAATACGGCAAATTGGCCACGAGCTTATAGGGCTCTTCCCCGAAAACTTCTGTTGGGTCGAGAAATAACAGGTTACGCACAATCAATTCCACATTTGGGTAATTGCGCGTTGTCTTCGCCAGCAAGGTTAGCATATCTCGCTCAAGTTCGACTGCCACCACTCGCCTGGCATGCCTCGCTAACTCGCGTGTCAACACGCCGGTGCCCGCGCCAAGCTCTAATAGCTGGTCGCTGGCTTCGATCTCTGCTGCATCAACAATTTTCTGCAGCACCGAGCGGTCTATCAAAAAATTTTGTCCAAATGACTTGTTGGGACGCATGCCATGTGCGGAGAGCAGATGACGCAGCTCTCGCACATTGGTCAAATCTATCTCTTCTTGCACCTCAGGGGTACTTTGCCTACCATCTGCCATGCTTTCTCCTCTACTCTCAACCATCATCCAAAACTGCTTGCTTCCGCTATCTATTGTAGCAAAAAAGCAGAGAAAAGGGCTCTAAACTACCAGCGCCAGGGCCCCCGCAAAGAGCTGGTATAAGGCCAGCGACGCCCTGGGAGAGGTCTTCCCCTTATAGCGCGAATGAGCATGTAGGGAAGGGCAAGCATGGCAACAAACAGAAACAGCACGAGCAGCGTCAGGATGATAACGCCTGTAACTGCCAGCAACGCGCCAAGAATGTGCAAGAGCGGACCCATGAATATCAGCCCGAGTACTACAAGCCAGAACCAGCCGGCAGCACTTCTCCGGTGTTGTGGTCGCGCCCAGGGTGGTGCGCCCCACTGCTGCTTGTTTGCCCTATACGGGCGATACTGATGTTCAAATGAATCGCCGTCAGGGCTAAATTGCTGCCTTCGTGTTTGTGACTGCCACTGTGGCGTTCCCCTATTACTCTCCTCCTGAGGGACAATAAATGTAGGTGTGATAAATCTCTCCCCTACAGGGTTGCTTACATTATCCTGGGCTGCATAGCCATGTTGGTAATCGCCTGGGTGATCAGCCTCCACCATCGACTCATCGGAGAGCGACGTAGGTTCATCTTTGGGCGCACCTTTACCTGGCTGCGTCGACCAATAATAGGGCTGCGGAGGATATTCTATGTCATCATCCTCCAGGGATGGCCGTCCTTGTTCTTGTTCCTGGAACTGCGACCCCTGGAAAAATTCTTGTTGACTCATAACAGGAACTCCTTCCCCCACCTGGGGGTTATATGTGGACCCTTCATTACTAATACGCTAGGGAGATACGCGAGTTGCATTCACCCTTTCGGCTGAACACTCGCGACCCTTGGATCTTTTTTATTGCCCCCAATTGGGCGCTAAAAAGATCAAGCCCGAGAGATACCTGTTTGGGGAAGACATTCAGCCGAAAGGTACTACAAATGAAACCAGGTTGATTAACTATGCGTTATAATAAAACGGTGTATATCTTTATTTATCTTTATCAGCATCTCAGGCGGTTTAGTAGGCAAAAAAACCTACCATTGTAAACCCTTAGGAAGGGTATAATATTCCTATGAATGAACAGCACAACAACCATCAGCAAAAAGACGTACTTACTATATATAACGAAGCCGACAAAGCGGTAACAAACGAACATTATCAATCCGTTTCTGGCACACCTGCGCAAACTGGCAAGAAGCTTCCTTTAGCAGTGGAGCAATTTGTGCCATCTCGGCGAACTCGCATCAATCGTCTCATCATTCGTAGGCGTTTACACGAACGCTACCATCGAGATATTGTTCCTCGCCTGGTGATTGGGACAATTATTTTCTTCACCCTTCTCATCTCACTCTCATCAAGCGGTGTCGGCGCTGCCTATGCCTATTACCAGGCACAATTGCCGCTGCTAAATGGCGTTGCAGATCACGCACTCTTTCAATCAACCCATATCTATGACCGCAACGGACACCTCCTCTATGAACTCTACGACCATCAAGATGGCCATGGTCGCCGCACCTATGTCAACTACAGCGATATTTCACCCTTACTCATCCAGGCCACCGTGGCCGCCGAAGATCATAGCTTCTGGCAAAATAATGGTGTTGACCTGCAGGGCACTATTCGTGCCGCCGTTGCCAACCTGCAGCATCAAACGGTCATTGAAGGAGGCAGCACCATTACCCAGCAGCTCGTCAAAAATCAACTCTTTTTAACGGAGCCGCGTACCATTCAAATCAAAAGCGAGGAAGCCACCTTAGCCTATGGTCTGACCCAGCAATACCCCAAGTGGAAGATCATGGAGATGTACCTCAACACCGTTTATTATGGCGACTTGAACTATGGAGTCGAGGCGGCAGCGCACGACTACTTCAATCTGCAAGCGAAGTGCACCAGTCGTAGATGTGAGCCTGCGGTATCCCATCTCGACCTGGCCCAGGCCACATTGCTCGCCGGTCTGCCGCAAAGTCCATCCTACTATAATCCCGTTATCAACAAGTCAGTTGCACTGGACCGGCAAAAGGTTGTCTTGCAGTCCATGATTGACCTGGGCATGATTACGTCAGGCGAGGCGAGTTCTGCAGAAGCAGAGATGGGGAAGTACACTTTTACCTCCCATGCCAATGACCAGGGCATCCAGGCCCCGCATTTTGTGCGCTACGTCATTGACCAGGTCCTCGTTCCCCTCATTGGGGCGCAAAACCTGTATAACGGTGGCTATAACATCTACACCACCCTCGACCTCAACCTGGAAAAGAAGGTCGAGCAGATTGCCTACAACCATCTCTATAAACAGGTCTACGATCCCTATCTGAATAGTTATGGGCCGTTGAATATTGTGCATAATGTCAATAACGCTGCCGTCGTTGTCATGGACCCTGCCAACGGCGAAATCCTCGCTATGGATGGCAGCGCCAATTACAACGATCGACGTCCTCAGGTGCGCGGGCAGTTTAACGCCGCCACTGCGCCCCGCCAGCCAGGCTCTTCCATCAAGCCTGTTGTCTATGCGACTGCCTTTGAGATGGGCTGGTACCCGGCGATGATTATTCCCGATCACAAGACGATCTTTCCCAGCCAGCCGAGCGGGAACCCGCCCAGTTATTACTCGCCGCCAAACTATGATCGCACCTACCACACAGGCTTTCCCATGACGGTGCGCAATGCCATTGCCAATTCCTTCAACATTCCGGCCGTTGATGCCATCGAATATGCCGGTATTCCTAATGTTCTCAACATGGCGGGTCGCCTGGGCTTAAGCGAGATTTCCAGCCGATCGCTCAACTCCCTCGGACCCTCCATGGCGCTTGGCACAACCGAGGTCTCACTCTTGCACCTCACCTCCGCCTACGCGACCTTCGCCAATCGCGGGGTGCGCGTGCCGCCTACCTCCATTCTGGAGATTACCGATAATCAGAGCCACCCGCTCTACACCTATGATTCGACTCATCCGCAGGGCGTGCGTGCCCTACGCGAGGATGTGGCCTTCCTGATGAGTAGCATCCTCTCCGACAAACGTTCGCGTTATCACGAGTTTGGCCCAGGCAATCCCCTGGAACTGGATCGCCCGGCAGCGGCCAAAACCGGTACGACCGATAGCTTCCGCGACAACTGGACCCTGGGCTACACGCCCCACATAGCAGTCGGCGTCTGGGCGGGCAACAGCGACAACAGTTTCATGAATAACGTCATAGGTATCACCGGGGCCGGTCCCATCTGGCACGATGTGATGGAGTACGTTTCCAACTTCTATTCCTTCCCGCCCGACGACTTCATCCGGCCAGCCAATGTGCATGCCGCTAGCGTCTCTGCCCACACTGGCCTGCTGCCCCATCCCGGCGAGCCAACGGTGACCGACTGGTTTATCGATGGCACACTGCCCACCATCTCGGGCAGTTACTACTACATTCCTCCTTGTAAAGGCAGGGAGTGCAATCCACGCTGCCGTGGAAAAAATTGTAACGTTCCCCCAACACAATGAGGAGGGTGCGCTGGACAGGAGAATGTAGGAGAATGCAGGAGAATATCTGGAGGGAAGGGCGCAATTCCATGAACCCCTACAATGAAAACACATATCATCAAAGGGAGATCACCGTATGACCATTGAACCGGATAGATCAGGAGGATCAGTGGGAACAGGTGACCAGGAGCTGCAAAAGAATACGGCAGAAACGGGTATAGGCACAGATAGGCAGCCCTCCCAGCCATCTGAAGAGGCGGGCGAGGAAGTCGGAGGAGATGGAGGGAGCCAGGAGATCGCTTTTCGCCCATTGACTCGATCTGAGCGGCGCAACCTGTGGTTAAAGGAGTATGGCGAACAGGACTTTGCCCTGCAAATCTGGGCGCGCCTGGTCGAGCAGCAGGACCTGGAGATCGAGATGATGTTCCAGATGTCTGGTCTACTCGTCTTCGGGGTCATGGTGAGCACGGCTCGTTACGCGCATTTCTATATAGACCTCAACGAGGAGCTGCATCGCGAGCGTGACCCCGATACGGCCGATGCTCTGCGCGAATTCTACACAGCCCTGGTCCCGCCCGCCAATCAGCCGGAGATAGGGCCCGAGGGGCTGCCCGTTGCCTACCGCTACGCCCATATGCGCGACGTCACCATCATGAGCGCCAGCCACAAGATCAAGGTCCCCTACTGGCGCGGCAAAATCAACCAGGTCGATGCCTTCGTCGTGGGCGCCGCGCCTGGGGAATAAAGAGTTACTATTCAATTTAAAACAGCGACATCTGCTGTGGGGGCTCCTCTTTTTTTACACTGGCGGGTACTGCTGGCTTAGCTGAAACTTCTGCAGCTAGACGCTCAGCCTCTGCAAGAGCAACAGGTATCTTCTTGAAGTCCTCGCGCAAGGCTATTTTGTAGCTTTCTGTGCGCAAAGCCGCAGCCGGGTGGAACATGGGGATACAAATATAGCCATCTTTTTTACGGGCCCGGCCATGAATAGCGCTGATCTTTTCTCCGCTAAAGAACTTTGCCATAGAGTGGCGGCCCAGGGTAACGATGACCAGCGGTTGAATGGCGGCTATCTGCCTATCAAGATAGTCGTTGCATGCGTCAATTTCTGCGGGCAATGGGTCGCGATTATCGGGTGGCCGACACTTTACCACGTTGGTGATAAAAACATCTTCGCGTTTCAAATTGATACTTTTCAGTAGCTCTTGCAGCAATTGTCCAGAGGGACCAACAAATGGCCGCCCTTGCTTATCTTCGTGGAAGCCAGGACCTTCGCCAATAAAGAGTATTTTGGCCTGGGGGTTGCCTTCACCAGGAACTGCCCTGGTACGACTTTTACAAAGATCGCACCTGGCACAGGTAGAGACTTCTGCGGCTACTTCTTTCAGTATCTCTGCTGACGACATACATTTCCTCTCTTCAACATGCAGGGACGCAATTTATGCATTGCGCCCCTGCACCTGTTAACCTTTTGTGTGGAGGCAGGAAAGCAAAACCTACCCCTGCCAGGGTTTTACCAACCGCGCCGCTCGGGCGGGCGCTGGCCGAAGCCACCTTCGCGCCGTGGGCCGCGATTGGGGCCGCTAGGACCACTGGGGCCACCAGGACCCATTGGGCGGCGCTGGCCATAATTACCGCTATCGCTCCGGCGATCGCCGCCGTAGCCCCCACCGCCGGGGCGGCCGGAGCGGTCATTATAGCCGCCTTGTCCGGATCGCTCTCGTCCACCGTAGCCTCCCCGGTCGTTGTAGCCGCCCGGGCCCCGGTTGGGCATGACACCCTCGCGTTCGCGCCCTGGGCCAAAGCCGCCAGGACGACCTGGGCCACCCCTGCCTCGTCCTGGGCCACGCTCGCTGTCCAGTTCAGCCTGGCTGGGCAGTTCACCACTCAAAGCAGCGCGGCGGGAGAGATTGACGCGGCCCTGAGGATCGACCTCGATGACCATGACGGTGATTTCGTCGCCGACGGAGACAACGTCCTCGGGCCGCATGACCTGGTAATCGGCCAGTTGGGAGGTGCGCACCAGGCCTTCTTTGCCTGGCAGGATTTCCACGAAGGCTCCGAAGTCGACCAGTCGCCGGACGGTGCCCGTGTAGATGCGGCCGACCTCCACCTCCTCTGTCAGCGCCCGGACTGCATCCATGGCCAGCTGCATGGCCTCGCCGGAGCTGGCGGAGATATTGACGGAGCCATCATCCTCGATATCGATCTTGGCGCCGCTCTCCTCTTGAATCTTGCGAATCATCTTGCCACCCGGGCCAATGACTGCACCAATCTTGTCCGGGTTAATCTTGATAGTCTGGATGCGCGGAGCGTAACCTGAGAGTTCTTCGCGGGGCGCGTCGATGGTATCGAGCATTTTTTCCATGATGAACATACGACCCTCATGCGCCTGCTCGAGGGCACGGGCCATAATCTCGTAAGTAATGCCTTTGACCTTGATATCCATCTGCAGCGCGGTCACGCCATCGGCCGTACCGGCCACCTTAAAGTCCATATCACCTAGAGCGTCCTCGATGCCCTGGATATCGCTGAGGACAGCCCACTTGCCATTGCGCTCGCCCTCACCGGTAATCAGTCCCATGGCTACACCGGCCACCGGGGCAGAGATTGGCACACCGGCATCCATCAACGCCAGCGTGGTACCGCAGACCGAGCCCATGGAGGTCGAGCCGTTGGAAGAGAGGACGTCGGATACGGCGCGAATAGTGTAGGGGAATTCTTCCGGCGGGGGAATGACGGCAGCCACGGCACGCTCGGCCAGTGCGCCATGCCCGATCTCGCGGCGACCCGGGCCACGCAAAGGCTTGCTTTCTCCCGTCGAAAACGGCGGGAAGTTATAGTGATGCATGAAGCGTTTGCTCTCACTCGCACCCAGGCCATCGAGCACCTGTTCGTCGCCAGGGGAACCAAGAGTTACAACGCTGAGCACCTGCGTTTGCCCACGGGTAAAGAGAGCCGAGCCATGCGTGCGGGGTAAGAGACCGACCTCACAGTTGATGGGACGGATGGTCTTCAAATCGCGGCCATCGGGGCGTATACCTTTATCGAGGATGTTGCTGCGCACGTAGGCCTTCAGTTCCTTCTCATAGAAGGCTATAATTTCTTTCAGACGTTCTGGATACTCTGCGCCCAGGCTCTCCACCAGCTCTTGCTGGACCAGGCTCAGCGCAGCCGAGCGCGCTGTCTTGTTGGGATTGTTTACCGCCGCCTCAAAGCGAGGCAGGACAAATTCGACGACTTTGCTTCTCAGCTCTTCATCAACAGGAGCGGGAGTAAAAGGCCGCTTGGCGACATTGACCGCCTGCATGAGTTTCTCCTGCATCTTGACGATATCTTGTAGCGTTTCCTGGCCGAGACGTACCGCTTCCAACATAACGTCCTCGGGCAGTTCCTTGGCACCGGCCTCGACCATCATGACGGCATCAGCCGTGCCAGCAATAGCCAGGTCGAGCCTGCTGCTGCTCATATCTGACTCAAGCGGATTTACCACTAGCTGGTCATCGATATAGCCAACACGCACCGCGCCCACCGGGCCAGAAAAAGGAATATCCGATACGCTTAAGGCAGCCGAGGCGCCAACAATGCCCAGGACATCAGAATCATTCTCCTGGTCGACCGAGAGGACGGTGATGACGATCTGCACATCATTGCGGTACCCCTTGGGGAAGAGTGGGCGGAGAGGACGATCAGCGAGACGACAAGCGAGAATGGCATGTTCTGAGGCTCGCCCCTCACGTTTAATAAAGCCACCGGGGATCTTGCCCGCGGCATACATACGCTCTTCTACATCAACGGTTAAAGGGAAAAAGTCAATGCCTTCACGAGGCTCATCGCTGCCAACCACGGTTGCCAGGATAACTGTATCGCCATAGCGCACCAATACAGCGCCACTGGCCTGTTCTGCCACGCGGCCGGTCTCAATGCTCATGACGCGGCCACCGATGACAGCTTCTTGACGGTGAATCATATTTCCTCCGACTAATAGCACCCTATACTTAACGTGCTTGTTTCAAATCTCGTAGGGCCAAATTTCTCGCGCCCTTGAGTGTAATGTAACGCTCTGCTCGTCTTCCTGTGTTTTTCCTTATTGTGGGGGTGTCTTTTACCTGTTTTCGTTGCTTCGCTTGTTCGTCTCTTCGTCTGCTCGTTTCTATTGCTCTTTAACACAATGCACTGGTCGTATGGCAACCTTGTCCGGGAAGCATTCCGCTGACTGTGCCCCTCTACGAAACCATATCCCATCCACTCCATCCACTCCATCCACGAAAATGAACGGTCTTTAGAACTAGTGCCGCAAGCCAAGTTTTGCGATCAAAGCACGATAGCGGTCTGGACTCTTCTTGCTTATATATGCAAGCAGCCGCCTGCGCCTACCAACCATCATCAATAATCCACGGCGCGAATGGAGGTCATGCTTATGGATTTTGAGGTGTTCGGTCATTTGATTGATGCGCCGGGTCAGGATTGATACCTGTACTTCCGGCGACCCTGTATCAGTTTCGTGCATACGAGAATCTACGATAATCTCCGTTTTCTCTTCGACTGTCAATGCCACGCTTGTTTTTTACCTCCTGCTATGCAGCAATGGAACAGAAAATCACACTGTCTGATTATAACATTATACCTGTAGGGGCGCAATTCATTGCGCCGATTGGGTGAAAGTTATGACATCTTTTGGATTGAGAGTGGTTTGACTGGTAGAGGGTTCCCCTCTACCAGTCAAACCACTCTCAAAAAGGATTACTTAATCGTAACCTTTGCGCCGACTTCGGCCATTTTGTCAGCGATTTTCTGAGCCTCTTCCTTCGAGACACCTTCTTTGATAGGCCTGGGCGCCTCGTCAACGACGGCTTTGGCTTCTTTGAGGCCGAGGCCGGTCAGTTCACGGACAACTTTAATGACATTGATCTTGTTGGGGCCAACCTCGCTGAGGATGGCATCAAACTCCGTCTGCTCTTCGGCAGGGGCCGCAGCAGCAGGAGCCTCCTGAGCAACGGCAGGACCAGCTGCCTGAGCAGCAACGGGTGCTGCACTTACGCCCCATCTCTCTTGAAGTTCCTTGGTCAACTGCACCAGATCAAGGACGTTCAACTGTTCAATCTCGGCAATAATGGATTCTACGGACATTGTATGTTTCCTCCTAATAAGATTACTCGGGAGTCGCTCCGCCGTTCAACTGGTCGGCGTGCGCTTGCAGTACATAACATAGGTCGCGCATTGGCGCGGTAAGCAAACTATAGGTTGTGGACATTGGTCCTTGAATGGTACCGACGACTTGTGCCCTGGCATAGTTCTTGCCGCCAGGTATCCTGGCCAGGTCTTCAACCTGGTTAGCGGTCAAGGTTCGACCACCAAGGATACCCGATTTGAGTACGGCGATCTTCGATGTGCGTACGTAGTCACTGACTGCTTTGGCGGTGGCCACTTCATCGTCATAGCCCAGCGCTACGGCAGTCTGGCCGTTGAAGATACCCTTGTCCACTCCGGTCATATGGTTACGTTCGGTTGCAATACGCAGAAGCGTATTTTTGGCGATTTGGAACTCGATCTTAGCAGCGCGCATTCTATTGCGCAAGTCGGTCATATCTTTGACCGTCAAGCCTTGCGTCTGTACCAGGATGGTGACTGCTGCACGCCCTAATTTTTCTGTCAGTTCCTCAATTTTCTCTGCCTTTGCCTGTGTTGGCATATATGTGCTCTCCCCTCCTTTCCTGGGAAGTTTTCGTAGGGCCCGATAACTCAGGCCTCCTGCAAAGTATGAAAAAAGGCCTTCAGTAGTCAACCGAAGGCCACAAGAATGTATAGGTTACTCTATTGCACCTTACTCATTTCAATCCGTATTCATCCCATAAAACGGTTGGACTAATACGGCTGGGTAAGGACCTATTTCCCTCGGCAAGCCGACACGTAGGTGTCATTTATATACCTGGAGGCATACTTGCTGTCTTCGGTTGCTGTTATTCTCTTGTTAAGCAGGGAGTGCAGGGGGACGCAGTCCTCCTGCCGGGGTCTGGGGTGGTCCCCAGCTCTCTTCCCTCCTTCTCATTCGTCGCCGTAGGCGGCTTGAGTTGGCCACCCGAATAGGTGCTAAAATTACGGTTTGAGTGCCAGGGCGGCTGGTACATCCAGCCGTACGGAGGGTGACATAGTGGATGCAAGCACCACACTCTTCACATAGGTACCCTTCGCTCCAGACGGCCGGGCACGGACGACAGCATCAATGACCGATGCAATATTGGCCATCAATGCATCTTCATTAAATGACAATCTCCCTGCGGGAACATGAAGCAGCGATGTCTTATCGACCCTGAATTCAACACGTCCAGCCTTCACTTCACGGATGGTTTTCGCCAGGTCGAAGGTAATCGTTCCGGCCTTGGGACTGGGCATAAGACCGCGTGGCCCAAGCTTTTTACCGAGCCGACCAACCTTGCCCATCACATCAGGAGTAGCAATGGCCACGTCAAAGCCAAACCAGTCTTCTTCAATTCGCTTGATCAAATCGTCGAGACCCACGAAATCCGCACCGGCTGCCTCCGCTTCAAGCGCTCTCTCGCCTTGGGCGAAGACCAGAACCTTTACCTCTTTACCGGCACCGGCGGGCAACATGGCTACACCGCGTACCATCTGGTCAGCGTGACGGGGATCAACGCCAAGCCGCATATGGACTTCAAGCGTAGGATCAAATTTGACGTAATTCATTTTCTTGAGGAGTGAAACAGCCTCCTGAGGCTGATACAGCTTGTCAGCTTCAAGCAGTTTGAGTGCTTCGAGATATTTTTTGCCATGCTTTTTTGGCATAGTATTTTTGCCCTCCTTGTGGCAGGATTTTAACCGCAGTGACTTACGGGCAATCCTTGACTAACTAACTAATGGTGATACCCATACTTTGTGCTGTGCCCTCAATCATGCGCTCAGCACCCTCAATATCGATGACATTGAGGTCTTTCATTTTCAGTTCAGCGATTTCGCGCAATTTGGTACGGTCTATCGTGCCGACCTTGATCCTGTTAGGATTTGCAGACCCTTTTTCAACGCCAGCCGCCTTCTTCAAGAGGTCGGTTACTGGCGGTGTCTTGGTGATAAAGGTGAAAGAGCGATCTTCATAGATCGTAATCTCAGCAGGAATAATCATGCCCACCTGGTCCTGGGTACGCGCATTATACTCCTTACAGAACGCCATAATGTTGACGCCCTGGGGGCCGAGCGCAGTACCGATAGGGGGCGCGGGATTGGCCTTCCCAGCCGGTATCTGTAGCCTCACTACAGCTTTGATACGTTTCGCCATGTTGTTTCAAACTCCTCAGAACACATTCCTTGTAATGTTAGCTTAGATTTTCTCAATCTGCAGGAAATCTAGTACCACTGGTGTCTCACGACCAAAAAAGGAAACCAGCACCGTAACCTTGTTACGGTCCACGTTGATATCACTTACCGTGCCGATAAATTCAGTGAACGGGCCATCAATGACTCGTACACTCTGGCCTTTGGCAAAACTTATTTTGGCCTTTGGCTTGTCCGTCTCCTTGGTTACCTGCTTCAGAATGGATTTAATCTCATGCTCCTGAAGTGGAACTGGACGGGTGCCAGAACCAACAAAGCTCGTGACACCAGGGGTATTCCGCACAACGTACCAGGCTTCATCGCTCATAATCATCTCCACCAGCACATAGCCCGGGAAGACCTTACGTTGCACTGTACGCCGCTGACCCTGCTTAATCTCCACCTCTTCTTCCATGGGGACAATGACGCGGAAGATTTTGTTGCGCATGTCCATTGAAGCAATACGCGCTTCGAGGTGGCTTTTTACTTTGTTTTCATAGCCTGAATAAGTGTGGATAGGATACCAGGCACGTTCACCCGTCCCAGAATCCGGCTTCTGCCCAGAATCGCTGGGTGGCACACTTGGACCACTTGTTTCAGTATTATTGGTATGCTCAGTAACCACGATGTTTCCCTTCATGCTTTCTGGGTCGCAATACTATACTAATGAACAAGCAGGACATAGAGATGTTGCAATCCAAAATCTGCCAGGCCTAATAGCGCACCAACCGCGGCGGAAAGCAAGAGTACGGCTATCGTCATATTGCGAGCTTCGTTAAAGGACGGCCACGTCACTTTATGGCGCAGTTCATAGTAAGCGTCAAGCACAAAGCGGATGGAACGATTACTGCGCAAGCGAACTTGCCAGTTAGGAGGACCTTTGCTCTGGCTCTTGTTCTCACGCCGCACAGGTTTACTTTCCTGTACTTTTCGCTCATCTCTATCCCGCGCTACCGCTTTGACATCCTTGCTCTGCTCTTTTTCGTCACCATCAGCTTTAGGCGTAGCCATTTCGTCGCTGCGCACTTTTGATGCTGCCATTCGGTTCCGGTTCCGGCTTTGCATGCGCGTTGCACTCTGGCTAGGATTTTTCTTCTTGTCAGCCATTTTATTTGCCACGTTACACCTTTCTCAATCGTAGTGACCGTACCCTACTATCTACTTGGTTTCACGATGGGCAGTATGCACGCGACAGGTAGGACAGAACTTCCTCAATTCGAGCCTCTCCGCATTGTTTTTCTTATTCTTCGAGGAAGTGTAGTTCCTCTGCTTGCAGACTGTGCAAGCCATCGTAATAACGATGCGGTTTTCTTTGCCTTTTGCGGCCATAACTTTTCTCCGTTCAAGTTTCGTACGTTAGGTTTCGAGTTTCGATTATACCATATTACCATGGATGCGAAACTCGAAACCACTCATGCGAAACCTAGCTTTGGACCTGGACGCAGACGCCAGCTCCCACGGTCCGTCCTCCCTCGCGGATGGCAAAATGCACGCCCTCTTCCATCGCCACCGGCTGGATCAACTCCACCGTCATCTCGATGTTGTCTCCTGGCATCACC
>WNGE01007151.1_pt1 | contig 18708 bp, 14 predicted proteins | sample 5400651 | NCBI WGS metagenome assembly WNGE01 (sample SAMN13153370, study PRJNA577476) | soil metagenome | isolation source: 60 cm soil or saprolite under grassland replicate 2 | place: USA:California | collected 2016-06-15
GAAATCGACCTGCTCGAACCGCGCGCCGGACAGGTCCTGCTTCACGAACTCGGCCATGCGCACAGCCTGTCACCCGGTTCCGACGTCGGGGAGCGCCCGTACGGCCCGCCCGCGAGAATGCCCGGTGACGGGTGCCCTAGCCGGGGCATCCGCTGCCGGTCGTTGGCGCAGACATCGCCGCTGCCCGCGACGAGCTGATCGGCCGTGGCGTGCCACGTCGGCGAGATCCGCCATCTTGACTACAGCCAGGGGCGGCCGGGCGGAGACCCTCAGCGCCGCAGCCACATGTCGTTCGCCGAGTTCGCCGACCCGGACGGCAATCTCTGGCTGTTTCTAGAGGTCAGGGGCCCCGAGGCTGAAGACGATCGCTGACAGCGGCGCCGGCCGCAGTCGCGTCCTCTTGAGAGGCTCAGGCCGCGCCGCCGGTCGACACGCTCAGGACGGTCCAGCTGTGCGGCGGCAACATGATCTGGGTCGTGCGGCCGTCCGCTGACGTGTCGGTGGCCAGCGGGGTCAACCAGACGTCGGCGGCGGCGAGGCGATCGCGTGGGCCGCGGCCGTCAGCGGCGATGTACTCGGCAGAACGGACGGTCCACCCTTCGAAGTTGGCGTGACGCAGCTCGACGCCGGTGTGCCGAGCCGCACGATTGGTGAGGAAGACCGCGGTGTCGCCGGTCCGGGCGTCATGGGTGGCGGCCGCAGCGACGACGGGAACATCGCCGTAACGTCGCGTGCCGAGCTCGGGCGCGACCACCCTGGTGACGAGGCTGTGGCCGCGCGCGTTCGCGGTGACCGCCGCGAACGGGTAGAACGTCGGCTGCCGCCACGCGGGCCCGCCCGCCTCGGTCATGATCGGCGCGATCACGTTCACCAGCTGAGCCAGGCAGGCGATCTTCACCCGGTCCGCGTGATTGAGCAGGCTGGACAGCAGGTCGCCGACGACGACCGCGTCCACTGTCGAGTACACGTCCTCGATGCGCGGCCCGGCCACGTCGATGGGCAGGTTGTGCGAGCCCGGGTAACGGCTCAGGTACCAGACGTTCCACTCGTCGAAGGAGATGTCGATCCGCCGCTTCGTGCGCCGGCGGGCTGCGACCGCGTCGATGGTGGCGATGACGCCGTCGATGAACGAGTCCATGGAGACCGCCGAGGCGAGGAAGCTGTCCCGGTCTCCGTCAAATTCCTCGTAGTAGGCGTGCATCGAGATGTAGTCGACGTATTCACCCGCGTGCTCGAGGACGGTCGATTCCCAATAGCCGAACGTCGGCATCTCGTGCGACGAACTGCCGCATGCGACGAGTTGGATACCTGGGTCGACGAGCCGCATCGCCTTCGCGGCTTCGGCCGCGACCGCGGCGTACCGCTCAGCGGACATGTGGCCCGTCTGCCACGGGCCGTCCATCTCGTTGCCGAGGCACCACAAGCCGACCTCGTAGGGTTTGACCGCACCGTTTCGGCGCCGCCGGTCCGACCATTCGGTGCCCTCGGCGATGTTGCAGTACTCGATGAGAGCGGCGGCCTCTCGCACGCCGGCCGTCCCGAGATTGACTGCGAGCATCGGCTCGATGCCGAGCGACCTCGCCCAGGACATGAACTCGTCGGTGCCGACCTCGTTGGTCTCGATCGATCGCCACGCGAGGTCCAGACGGCGCGGTCGCTGCTCGCGCGGGCCGATGCCGTCCGTCCAGTCGTAGCCGGAGACGAAGTTGCCACCCGGGTAGCGCGCGAGCGTGACGCCGAGCTCGCGCACCAGGCCCGCAACGTCACCGCGAAATCCGACGTCGTCGGCGGTGGGGTGGGTCGGCTCGAAGATGCCGGTGTAGACGCCGCGGCCCATGTGCTCGACGAACGAACCGAACAGCCGCTGGTCCACGACGCCGCGGTGATGCTCGACGTCGAGCGCCACGACAGCGCCGTAGTCGTCAGCCATGTCGGCTCCTCTGAGCGGGATGTCGCGGCGTACCTCCGAGATTGGTTCCTACGTTGTACTAGTCAGGACTGCTCCCAGTCAACGTCTTTGTCGAAGCTGGGCGCGGCGCACTCGCCGAAGCCCGACCCGCGTGTCGGTCGAGTATCTTCGCTCTCACCGGTCGGTTCGGCGCAGGGAGGCGTGGTGGGCGAACCCACTATGCACGACGTCGCCGCACGTGCCGGCGTCTCCATCAAGACCGTCTCGAACGTGCTGCGCGGCGTTTCCGCGAAGGCATCCGCAGCGACCGCCGCGCGCGTCTACCGGGCGATCGAAGAGCTGAACTATCGGCCGAACCTGTCCGCGCGGCGCCTGCGCTCCGGACATTCCGACGTCATCGCATTGGCGGTTCCCGACCTGCGAAACCCCTATTTCGCCGAACTCGCCGCGGCCATGATCAGTGCCGCGCGCGAGGCCGGCTACACGCTGCTGATCGAGGAGACGGGCGGCGACGCCTATCTCGAGCTCAGCGCCGCCGAGGGACTGCACGACCCGCTGATCGAAGGCGTCATCCTGTCGCCGCTCGCCGTCGACCCCGGAAGGCTCGTAGGACGCGCTCGTGGTCTGCCGCTGGTGCTGCTCGGCGAGCGCGAGTACGAAGGCCCCTCGGACCACGTCATGTTCGACAATGTCGAGGCGTCGTTCCGGATCACCTGGCACCTGCTGCAGCAGGGCTACTCGCGGATCGCGGTGATCGGCCGGCAGAATAACCCGCCGCACGCCACGGCCGTGAAGCGGCTGGCCGGCTATCGCGCCGCGTTGCGAGAGGCCGGCATCCGGTACGAGCGACGGCTCGCCCCCGCCGTGCCCGGCGCGCCGTACGGGAAGGCGATGGGCGCGGCCGCGGCGCACAAGCTGTTCACGCTGCCCGAGCTACCGGATGCGATCTACTGCTTTGCAGACGTCCTGGCGCTGGGCGCCCTTAGGGCCGGGCACGAACACGGCCTGCATTCGCCGCAGCAATTCGGGCTCGCCGGCTTCGACGGCATCGACGAGGGCAAGTTCTCCGTGCCGACCCTCACCACCGTCGCGGTCGACTTCGCCGACATCGCCAACGTCGCGGTCGGCGCGCTCGTCGAGCGGATGCGCTCAGCGACCACGATTCCGCAGCGCGATCTGCGTTGCCGTTACGAACTGATAATCGGCGAGAGCTCCCAGCCGAAGTCTTGACCGCTCGGGCGGCCCAGGAGTACAACGTAGGAACCTCGGCTGACTCCTCCCGAGGGCACGACACGTCAAAGACGAATCAATTCGCGGTGATCAGGCCGCACACGAGCGTGGCTGCGTGTGAGCGCTAACAAGATTGTGAGCGGCGGCGGCGACCGAAGGAGGACACGTGATGCAGGGTCTGCAACCGGGTAAGCGGCGCCGGCGCCGGCTTGCCGCAGTGCTCGCGGCTTTCGGGGTCGGGCTGCTCGTGGCCGCGTGTTCGAGCGGCGGCTCCAACGGTGGCGGGGGCTCCAACTCCAACGGGCCCGTACACATCAAGCTGTGGGCGTGGTATCCGGCTTTCAAAGGCGTTGTCGACCACTTCAACGCGACGCACACGAACGTGAAGGTCGACTGGACGATTGCCGGAACCGGCGGCGACGAATACACCAAGCTGCAGACCGTCCTGAAAGCGGGCAAGGGCGCTCCGGACGTCGTGATGATCGAGTTCCAGGAACTGCCGACCATCGAATTGACCAAGCATCTGGTCGACCTGGGCAAGTACGGCGCCGGCGACCTCAAATCCAACTACGCCGATTGGGCATGGAAGCAGGTCTCCGACGGCGACAAGGTCTACGCGATCCCCGTCGACGCGGGGCCGATGGGCCTGCTGTATCGGCAGGATCTCTTCTCGAGGTACCACCTGAAGGTGCCGGCCACCTGGGACGAGTTCAAGCAGGACGCACAGACCCTCAAGAGCGCCAACCCGAAAGCGTTCATCACCGACTTCGGAACCAACGACGCCGGCTTCATGACCGGGCTGATGTGGCAGGCGGGCGCGCATCCGTATACCTACTCCGCCTCGAACCTGCCGAACGTCGGGCTGGACATCAACAACGACGCCACGAAGAAGGTCATGTCGTACTGGCAGGAGATGGTCAGCAGCGGTTACGCGGACACCACGCCCTTCGGCTCGACCGACTTCTACAACGGCTTGAGCAGCGGAAAGTTCCTCACCTACATTGCAGCAGGTTGGGGACCGGGCTACCTGCAGAACGTTGCGAAGCGGACGTCCGGCAAGTGGCGTGCCGCGCCGCTGCCGCAGTGGAACGCCGGCGAGCACGCACAGGGTGACTGGGGCGGTTCGACATTCGCGGTCACCGACCAGTCCGATCATCCGAAGGAAGCGGCCCAGGTCGCGAAGGAGATCTTCGGCACCGACAAGGCGGCGTGGAAGATCGGCCTCGACCAGGCATTCCTGTTCCCGACGGTCAAGCCGATCCTGGCCTGGAGCCACTTCCAGCAGAACAAGTACGCGTTCTTCGGCGGCCAGCAGGTCAACCAGGTCTTCGGCCCGGCGTACGACGGAGTCGGCAACTTCGACTGGAACCCGTTCAACGACTTCGTCGCGCAGCAGATCCAGACGGCGGTCGGCCAGGCGGCCTCTAAGAAGACGGCCTGGGCTGATGCGATGGACAGGGTGCAGAGCGCAGTGGCCGACTACGCGTCCAAGCAAGGCTTCAAGGTCAGCCAGTGATTCGCCGGCCGGGAGGCAGTGCGGTGCCTCCTCCCGGCCGCACATTCGTGGAGGCACGATGACCCAGGATGTGCTCTCGGAGACGCCGGTATCGCGCCGCGACGGCACGCGACGCCCGGTCGGAACCCGACCGGGCAGGCGCAGGAGCCCCGGCCGGCGGCGGCAGCGCACGGCCGGGCTCGTGCTCGTGACGCCGTTCGCCCTGCTCCTGATCGCATTCCTGATCGTGCCGCTGGCTTACGCGTTCCGGCTCAGCCTGTACCGATCGACGCTCATCACCGGTGAGGTCTTCGCCGGCTTCGGCAACTACCGGCAGGCGTTCGCCGATCACGAGTTCCTCGCCGGGGTGCAGCGGGTCATCGTCTTCGGTCTGGTGCAGACACCCGTCATGATCGTCGTTGCTCTCTTCGCGGCGTTGCTCGTTGATGGCGTGACCTCCCGGCTATCCCGGGCGTTCCGGCTGGCGGCGTTCGTCCCGTACGCAGTGCCGGTCGTCATCGGCACGCTGATGTGGGGCTTCCTGTACAGCCCGGACATCGGTCCCTTCACCGGGTGGCTCAGCGCGATCGGCGTCCACCACCACGACTTCGTCTCGTCGGGCAACGTGTTGGTGTCGCTGGGAAACATCGTGACCTGGCAGTGGGCCGGCTACAACATGATCGTCCTGTACGCCGCGCTGCAGGGGGTGCCGCGCGACCTCTACGAGGCGGCCATCATCGACGGCGCCAGCCAGATTCAGGTCGCGCGGCTCATCAAGGTGCCGATGCTCGGCTCGGCGCTCGTGCTGGTCACCGTGTTCACGATCATCGGCACCCTGCAGTTCTTCACCGAGCCGCTGCTGCTGCAGCCGCTCAACAACTCGGTGATCACCAACAGCTACACGCCGAACATCTTCGCCTACCACCTCGCGTTCTCCTATCAGCAGTACAACTACGCGGCGTCGATCTCGTTCGCGCTGGGTGCGGTGGTGTTCGTCGCGGCCTACGTGTTCCTGTTCGCCACCCGCCGAAGGAGTGCTTTGCGGTGAGCGTGCTGACAGCGACCCGTACAACGGCGCGACCGCCGGCCTGGGCGCGGCGACAGGCCCGCTACTCGGCGGGCAGTCAACTGTCGCGGGCCGTCATGGTGCTCATGGCGATCTATTTCCTGCTGCCGTTCTGGTGGCTGGTGGTTGCCGCGACGAAGGACAACGACCACCTGACCAACTCCACACCGCTCTGGTTCTCGAAGTTGTCGCTCGGCAGCAACCTGAGCGAACTGTTCGAGCAGCAGAACGGGATCTACCTGCGATGGCTGGCCAACACCGTGATCTATGCGGTGGTGAGCGGCGTCGGCGCGACGGCGATCGCCGCGGCGGCCGGGTACGCGTTCGCGAAGCTGGACTTCCCCGGCCGCCGCTTCCTGTTCTCGGTGCTGCTCGGGCTGATCATGGTGCCCGCCACTGCCCTCGTCCTGCCGACGTACCTGATCATGAGCAAGATCGGGCTGACCGACACCATGTGGTCGGTCATCCTGCCGTCGCTGCTGAACCCGTTCGGCGTGTACCTGCTTCGCATCTACGCGCACGATTCCGTCCCGGACGAGATGCTCGAAGCCGCGCGCGTCGACGGCGCCAGCGAGTACCGCATCTTCCGCAGTATCGCGATTCCGGTGATGAAGCCGGCCCTGGTGACCGTGCTGCTCTTCACCATGGTCACGACCTGGAACAACTTCTTCCTGCCACTCGTGATGCTCAGCAACGATCACCTGTTCCCGCTGACGGTCGGCCTGCGTGGCTGGTACCAGTCGGCGACCATCGGCAACGGCGGACAGGCCCTGTTCAACGTCGTGCTGATCGGCGCACTGGTCGCGATCATCCCGCTGATCATCGCGTTCCTCCTGCTGCAGCGTTACTGGCGCGGCGGCCTGACCATCGGGAGCATTCGATGAAGCTGCGCTTCGCCCTGCTCGTCGCGATCGTGATGACGGCCTCGTGCGCCGCCCCGCCGGCATCGGGGTCACCAGACGTGCACCGTACGGCGACGATCATCCCGGTCAGTGGCGACATCACGACGCACGATCCGGCCCTGATCCGTGCCGCCTCGGACTCGTACGTCTTCTCGACCGGCGATCCCGCCGTGAACGGCGGCAACATCGGCATCCGCCGCGCGCATGACGGCGGCGCGTTCACCTTCCTCGGCACGGTCTTTGCCGAGATACCGCAATGGGTCAAGGACGCCGTGCCCGGCGTGTCGAACCTCTGGGCGCCCGACATCACCCAGCACAACGGCCTCTACTACCTGTACTACGCCGCGTCGACGTTCGGCTCGAACCGCTCGCTCATCGGCCTGGCGACGAACACCACGCTCGACCCGGTCGACCCCCGCTACAAATGGGTCGACCGCGGCGAGGTGTTCCACTCCATCCCGGACAACGACTACAACGCGATCGACCCGGGTGTCGTCGAGACCGGCAGCGGCAAGCCCTACCTGGTGTTCGGATCCTTCTGGAGCGGGATCCGCGAGATTCCCATTTCATGGCCCTCCGGCAAGCCGGACGACCCGTCGGTGGTGCCCGGCCGGTTGGTCGATCGGCACGTCCCGCCGAATGCGGTCGAGGGCGCGTACATGATCGAGCACGAAGGCTGGTACTACCTGTTCGCGTCGTTCGACTTCTGCTGCCGCGGTGTCGACAGCACGTACAAGATCGTCGTCGGCCGGTCGAGGTCGGTGACCGGGCCGTTCGCGGACGAGGCCGGCCGCCCGATGCTCGACGGCGGCGGGACCGTCCTGCTCAGTTCGGACCAGGTGAAAGTCGGCCCGGGCGGCGAGTCCGTGTTCGGCGACGTGATCGCGTTCCACTACTACGACGCGACTCGAAACGGCGCGATCACGCTCGGCATGCGGCGGATGGGCTGGGACGACGGGTGGCCGGTGCTCGTCACCGCCTCTGGGCAGTGAGCAGCGTTCTCCAAGCTCGCGAGAACGGTCAGGTCAAGCCGGGCGAGTCGTTCCACTGATGTACGACCTCGCCGGCGGCGCTAAGCAGCTGGCGAGCGTGACCAGCTTTTGCTCCCCGCCTACCTGTCCCACATGGCCGATCCGGCCGCCGCGACCACTGGGTACGGACGTTCGAACACCGTATGGCAATGGTCCGGTCGGTCACGGAGCGACATAGTTCAGATCTCTCCTAGAGAGTCTTATCCTAGGCAAATACCTAGCAGGACCGAATTCCGGCCAAATGACTGTCCGGCGTGCGGCGGATGCCCGAAGACGGGCCCGATCCGTCTGGGCCGTAACGGTGAGGAGTGTCCCATGATGACCAAGCTCGCCCTGTTGACCGCCGCCGCCACCGCGGTCGGCCTGGCCATGGTGGTCGCTCCCACCGGGGCCGCCGCCGCCACCGGATGCACGAGTCCCACCTTCGCCTACGGGCAGGCGCAGAGCGTCTTCTCGGCCGACCCGGCCACCTGGGTGCGCGGCGAGGCGTGGGTGCAGACGCCCGATGACAGCGACCACGACGGCCGCCCGGACCGGGTCCACGTCGACATCACCCGGCCGGCCGAGACGGCGAACCCCGTCTGCCACTACAAGGCTCCGGTGATCTTCGAGGACAGCCCGTACTACGCGGGCATCGGCCCGGAGCCGTTCTGGCCGGTCGACTACGAACTGGGCAACCCGCCGCCGCCCCGCCCGCCGGTGCCGCCGTGGACGCCGCGCGTCACGAGCCCGATCATCAGCCAGATCTACGAGTCGACGTGGCTGCCGCGCGGCTTCGCCGTCGTGCACGCCGAGTCGCCGGGCACCGGCGAGTCGACCGGCTGCCCGACCTCCGGCGGCCCGAACGAGACGAACGGCGCCAAGGCCGTCGTCGACTGGCTCAACGGCCGCGTGCCCGCGTTCACCAGTCCCGCGTCCGACGACCGGGTGTCCGCCGACTGGACCACCGGCAACGTCGGGATGATGGGCACGTCCTACAACGGCACGCTGCCCGAGGCGGTCGCGACGACGGGCGTCGACGGTCTGAAGGCGATCGTGCCGATCTCGGCGATCTCCGACTGGTATGACTACTACCGCGCGAACGGCATGGTGCGCGCGCCGTTCACCTTCCAAGGCGAGGACCTCGACATCCTCGCCGACGTCGTGTACTCGCGAGCCGACCAGGCCATCTGCCGGCCGGTCATCGACGACCTGGCTCGGCAGCAGGACCGAACCACCGGCGACTTCAGCGCGTTCTGGAACGACCGCAACTACATGAAGGACGTGCGCAACGTCCACGCCGCCGTGCTCGCCGCGCACGGCAACAACGATTTCAACGTCATGACGAAGAACATGGCGCAGTTCTACGAGGCGATCAAGAAACTCGGCGTGCCGCACATGCTCTACTTCCACCAGGGCGGGCACGGCGGCGCGCCGCCGGACGTGTTCATCAACCTTTGGTTCACCCGCTACCTGTTCGGCGTGCACAACGGCGTCGAGCGACTGCCGCGAGCGTGGATCGTCCGCGAGCCGAACGCCTGCCCGGTTCGGCAGACCACGGCTGCGGGCGACCAGTCGAACACCGCGACGCTCACCGTCGCCGACGCGGGCCGGCTGACCCTCGGCCTCACGCCGACCATCCCGGTCACCGCGGCCGACGGCACGGTGCAAACGGTTACCCGCAACATCGTGGGCATCGTCGACAGCACGCACGTCATCCTGTCCGCGCCGGTGGCGACGGGCGCCGGTGAGAGGGTGGCCGATGGCGCGACGATCGCGCTGCTGTGCGCGACCCGGCTCAACCCGGTGCCCTATGCGGAGTGGCCCGTGCCGGGCACCGAGCCCGTCAGCCTGCAGTTCACCGCAGGCGCGCCGGGAATCGGTGGCCTGACCTCCGGACCCGGCAGCGCGGTCACCGAGACGCTCACCGACGACGCCACGGTGACCGCGGCGACGTCGGCTGATGCGCCGACCTCGGGCGTGCGGCTGCTGTACCAGACGTCCCTGCTGAGTCGGGACACGCACATCAGCGGCACCCCCTGGCTCACGCTGCGGATGGCGTTCGGCAAACCGCTGGCCAACCTCACCGGCGTGCTACTCGACTACCCGCCCACCGGACCGGCCACGATCCTCACCCGCGGCTGGCTCGATCCCACCAACCGCGTCGCCCCAGCGGTGACGACGCCGATCACGCCCGGGCAGTTCTACGCGCTGCGCTTCGACATGCAGCCGAAGGACTCGGTCGTCGTTGCCGGCCACCGCATCGGCGTCATGATCATCTCCAGCGATCAGGAGGCCACGATCCGCCCGGCGCCCGGCACCCAGTTGACCATGGACCTACGGCACAGCAGCGTGATGTTGCCGCTGAGCTGATTGGATCGGGTTTGCGCTGATGCTTGGTGTGCCGTGCGACGATCACAGATGTGGGGTTGGCCTTCGACGACGGCCTGGTTCTCGACGCGGCCCGGTTCGAGCTGCGTCGAGACGGCCAGGCGGTGCCCATGGAGCCCCAAACGTTCGATATCCTGACCTACCTCGTGTCGCACCGGGACCGGGTCGTGCCCAAAGAAGAGCTCATGGACGCTGTGTGGGGCGGCCGGTTCGTGACCGAGGCCGCGGTGACGAGCCGGATCAAGCAGGCTCGTCGCGCGATGGGCGACGACGGACGCGGCCAGCGGCTGATCCGTACCGTGCACGGACGCGGATACCGCTTCATCGCCGAGGTGAGCGTCGAGGCGGCGAGCGGAACCGAGCCGGTGATTCCTTCAGCAGCGGACCGGAATCCGACCGGCGTGACGGCGCCGATCCGATACACCGTCAGCGACGGTCTGCACATCGCCTATCAGGTGACCGGAGGCGGGGACGACGACATCGTCTTGATCTCGGGCTTCGTCTCCCATCTCGAACTCGACTGGGCCGATCGCCGGCATGCGCATTTCCTCGACCGGCTGGGATCGATGGGACGGCTGATCCGTTTCGACAAGCGGGGGACCGGCATGTCCGACCGGCCCGAAGGGTTGCCCGACCTCGAGACGCGCATGCACGACGTCCTCGCGGTGATGGACGCCGTTGACTCGCGGCGGGCGGTCGTGTGCGGCTATTCCGAAGGTGGCCCGATGGCCATCCTCCTAGCAGCTACCCACCCGGAGCGGGTGTCGTCTCTGGTGCTGTACGGCTGCTACGCCAAGCGGACCAGGGCGCCGGAATACCCGTGGGCACAGTCCGACGAGGAGCACCGTGCCTACACCGATCGGCTCATCGACGCCTGGGACTGGGAGGCCGACATGCGGATGCGGTGTCCCTCAGCGGATCCGCCGATGCAACGGTGGTGGGCACAGCGGATGCGCGCCGCGGCGACACCGGCGACGATCCGCGCGCTGATGGACATGAACTCGGCCGTCGACGTGCGTGACGTGCTGGCCGCGGTACGGGTGCCGACGCTGGTTCTGCACCGCACCGGCGACGCGATGTTCCATAGCGAGGAGGCGCGATACATCGCCGACCACATCGCGTCGGCGAGGCTGCAGTACCTCGACGGTGCCGACCATTTCGTGTCCGGTAACCCCGACCAGATCCTCGATCCGATCGAGGCGTTCCTGGAGAACGTCCGGCACCCGCCGGTTGCGTCGCTCGCGTTGGCGGCTGTCGTGGCCGTCGCGGGAGAGCCGGGCCTGGTCGATGACCTGGTGTCCACGGGTGGTCGCGTCCGCTCGACGCCGTCGGGCCGGCGCGTCGTCCTCTTCGACGGTCCGGCGACGGCGGTGCGCTCCGGGCTCGCGAGCCTGCGCGCCGACGTCGCGATCGGCGTGTCCATCGCCGAAGTGCCGCGAGACTCCGCGTCAGTGGACGGTCCGGGCGTGCGCCATGCGGAGCGGATTGCCGATGCGGCGGCCCCGGGCGAGCTGTGGGTGTCCGCCGCGGCCGGCATCTTGCTCGCGGGCAGCGGCGTGCAGTTGCTGCCCGTGCCGTCCGAGGACGACATTGCCGGGCAGCCGCTGCTTCATGCCGTCAGTTGACGGGTCATGCGGTCGCTACGTCGACGCTGACCGGAACGCCGTTCGTGACGACGTCGTAGACGGCCGACCGGCTCTGCGACTGTCGCACCAGCGCCGCCAGCTTCTCGGCCTCGGCCGCTCCCTTGACGTGGAAGACCACCCGGATGCCTTCGAAGCCGTTGCGCACCTCGGCGTCCAGGCCGAGGATGCCGCGCAGGTCGATGTCGCCCTCGACGGTTGCGGTGACCTCGTCGAGCGCGATGCCCCGCGCGGCGGCGATGTTGCCGAGCCCGCTCATCAGGCATGCGCCGAGCGCGTGCAACAGGTACTCGGCCGGGGTCGGGCCGTGGTCGTTGCCGACGAGGACGGCCGGGTGGTCGGCGTCGAGAACGGTCTCGTGCTCGTGGACGTGCTCCTGCCCCGCCCCGTAGAAGCCCGTGATGACGGCGCGGTTGTGGGTGCCGCTGGCCCAGCGGTTGGCGACCCGGAACTGGAAGCGGGCCAGTTCCGGCTGGGAACGCACCGCCGCGATGGTCGCGAACAGGGTGGCGGTGTCGACCCCGTTGATCGGGGCGTCGGTGGTGGCGGTCATGGTGGAGCCCTTTCTGGGATGGTCACGCGCCTGCTCGTAGCCGGCGAGCGCCTCGGCCTCGTCGGCCCGGTCGCGCAGTGCAGCGCTGACCGCGGTGGCCAACAGCTCCGCGTCGCGGAACGCGTCGGTAATGCCGTGCCCGGTGATCGGGTCGCGGTGGTAGCCGGCGTCGCCGACCAGCGCCCATCCTGGGCCGTGGCCGCGGCGCACGTAATTGGGCATCCGGGCGACGCCGCGGACCGGCGCGGTGAGGTGTCCGTCCCGCGCCCGCTCGCCGACACTGGGCGCGAGCCGGACGAGCTCGGCGACCAGCGCGTCGCCGCGTTTGGATCCGGCCCGGCTGATGCCCTGCAGTAGCGGTGCGGGTCGGCCCAGCCAGATGCACGCCTGCCCGCCGTGCGTGGGGAACACCCCGGCGAAGGACGACGGTGCGAGGTGGAACTCGAATCCGTTCCACGACGGCGATGCGGCATAGGCGTAGAAGAGGCCGACGTCGCTGGTGAAGCTCTCGATGACATCGGCGCCGACGAAGCGTGCGATCGACGAGCGCAGGCCGTCCGCGCCGATGACGTGGCGTGCGGTCAGCTCGGCCGTGCCGCCGAGCCGGTCGCGTGTGGTGATGCCGATGACCCGCCCGCTCGCGTCGCGCTGCACGCCGGTGGCGGTGTGCCCCTGCCGGACCTCGGCACCCGCGTCGCGCGCGGCGTCGGTCAGCAGCGCGTCGAGTATGTGCCGGCGCGGCGCGAGCAGCATGTCGACGCCGGCGCGGTCCTTGATTGTCCGGACGGTGAGCCTTCCGTCGAGGCCGAACGTGACCTGCCGCGACGGCGGTGCGCCGCTCGCGAGTACCGCATCGAGCAGGCCCCAACGCGACAGCTGCACGACCCCGCCGCGCGCGATGCCGTGCGTCGACAGCGTGTCGCTCGGCTGCACGGCTCGGTCGACGAGTGCGACATCGTGGCCCGCCCGGGCCAGCAGCAGCGCGGTCGCCGCGCCCGCGCAGCGAGATCCGACGATCACGACGTCGTGCTGGGCTGTAGTCACGGGTCGAAACTGTGCGCCGGGCGGCTGCGCAGAACTTGGAGATCCGGTGGAGAACCGGTGGAGACCGATGCCCGATCGAGCACCCGCAATCACCACCTCACCGTCATGACTCGGCGCGTGGCGCCCACGACGCTCGACGCATGACCACAGACCAGCGAATCCGGCCGGATGTCGCTGTCGGCAGAGGCAAAGGCGCCGATCGAGGAGTTGTCGTCGCGGACCCGCGAGCCGATCTACGACGCGACGTGCTCGCATTAGCTTGCCGAACAGGCATGCGGCAAACAGTGGCGTTGCTGGACGTGCTCATCGACCTGTGCGAAGAGGAATCGACGACCTTGGCCGCGTCGTCGACCCGGCGCTCTCTCGCCGCGCACTCCGCGGACGCCATCACGGCCGTTGTGGGCTACCTGGAAGGCAACTTCCGCAGACCCGTGCGGCGCGAGGAGGTGGCCGCCGCCGCGGTCTCACTGTCACCGTCGTCTGTCAGCAGGCTGCTGCGTAGCCACCTCGGCACGACGATGACCGACTACGTTCTCAATCTCCGCCTCGACGCGGCGTGCCGCGAACTCGTGGAGACCAATATGCTGATCGCCACCATCGCGCACGACTGCGGCTTCTCCAATCTGGCCAACTTCAATCGTCAGTTCCGACAGAAGCGGTCACTCACACCACGCGACTACCATCACGCCTTCCGGCCCTTTTAGCGTGATGTCCTGCGGCCCTGCGTTGCGCTCAATAGTGCTGACCCCGGCGGATTTCAGCGGTTGGTGTCCGTGGTGATGTGCTCGAACAGACCGGCATGGATTCGAGTACGCACCCCCTTGGCCCACGGCTCATCCAGCTCGTCGACATCGAGGGCGGCCACGTTGTTGAGCAGCATGCCGAAGGCGAGAAATGACTTCACCGTCACCGGGTCCAGACTTGATGTATCGGCAACCGTGTCCCACATGTGGGCGAGTCGCCCCCGCACAAGATCACGGACCTCGCTGTCACCGCAGCCGGCAAAGCCTTGCAGCTGCAACAAGAGTGTGGTGCGGTCGGCCAGCAACTCGTAGTACTGCGCCCCCATCAACGCCAGCGCGCTCAGGCCTCGGGCACCTTGGGCGGCCTGCGACATGCCGTCGCTGAAACGATCGAAGGCTGCGCCGACGAGCTCCAGGAACAGCGCCTTCTTGGTCCCGAACATCCGGAACACGTAGGCCTGCGTGATGCCCGCCTCGACTTGTATCTTCGTGTGGTGGGCGATGACATCTGGGCCGGTTTGGCTGACCAGTTTGCTGATGAGGTTTATGCCTCGGTGAAGGGGCAGGTGCGTACGTATGTGATGCACCAGCAGCTGCTCGAACACCTACCGGGGCCGCCCGCGCCTGTGCTCGACGTCGGCGGTGGTGCGGGCCATCAATCGTTTCCACTGGCCCAAGCCGGCTACGAGGTGACACTGCTTGACCCGTCGCCGGCCATGCTGGACAAAGCGCAACAGCGACTCCAGCGGCTGCCTGCTGAGGCCCAGCGACGGGTGACGCTCGTGCAGGCCGACGGTTTGAACGCCGACGAGGCGGTGAATGGCCGACTCTTCGCCGCCGTGTTGTGCCATGGCGTGATCGGGTACCTCGACCAGCCCGAGCCGTTGGTCAACCAGCTGTGCCAGTGCGCCGCTGCCGGTGGCATCGTCTCGATCATGGCCGGGAACGCCAAGGCGATGGCGGTGCGCCCAGCCTTGGAACGGCGGTGGCACGACGCCCTGGCGTCGTTCGACGCCACCCGCGAGGTTGGGGTGCTTGGAGTGCCGGGCCGAGCCGACACGGTGGAGGAACTCAGCGGACTCATGCAGAGCCGGGGCGTGAAGCCGCTGCGCTGGTACGGGGTATGGCTGTTCACCGACTGGCTCGACTTCAGTGGAGCCGAGTTGGACCCCAGCGATGCACAGCAGGTAGCGGCGATGGCCGCCGTCGAACTCGAAGCCAGCAGACGAGACCCCTACCGCCAACTCAGCCGCCCCTTTCACCTCGTCGGACGCAAAGGGTCGGGCTGACGGGGCAACGGCCAAGTCCTTGAGGTCAGCTCACGCGCTTGCGTCGCGTCGTCGTCCTGGAGGCGCGTAGCCGGTTAGGACTCGAGGAAACACCACATGCGTATCAGAACTCGACCTCGACCGCGCTAGTCCCTCGGCATCCGCCGAGCCACGCTGAACACCTGATCGTTCGCGCCGAAATCACCGGAGCAGCAGTGCGTGCAGACCTCGACACCCCCCTACGACCGACCCGTCCGATCCGACGGCCCTGCAGGACGTGTTCTTCCGCGTCGGCGGCTCCCACGCCGGCCGGGCAAGCGTGAGCCTGGAAGTGAACAGCGACCACGTCGTACTCGACGACATCTGGGCCTGGCGCGTCGACCACGGCAATGGTGTCGGGTGTGCCCAGAACACGGCCGACACCGGCGTGGTCGTCAACGGCGACGACGTCACCGCCACCCGGGCTGTTCGTCGAGCACTACCAGAAGTTCCATCCTTGACGTCGTCAACGACACGGGCGGTTCCTCGACCATCGCGAACCCGGACGTCGCAGTCACCGTCGTCAGCTATCCCTGACCACCCGCGGCAGGCGCGTCGAATCCATCAGTTACCTATCGACGTGCGTCGCGGGCGGTCGTAGCGTCTGGGGATCGGCCGATGCCATGAGGATCGACCACACCGGCGTGGGGAGGCTTTCATGTTCGTCCAGGTGATCACGGGCAAGACATCCAATGCAGCGCAGATCCGCGCGGCGATGGACAGGTGGGTCGAAGAGCTGGCACCCGGTGCGGAGGGCTGGCTCGGGTCGACGGCGGGGGTGACTGAGGACGGCCGGCTCGTCGCGCTGGCCCGGTTCGAATCCGCGGAGGCGGCACAGCGCAACAGCGAACGCCCCGAGCAGGACCAATGGTGGGCGGATACCGCACAGCTGCTCGACGGCGATGCGACCTTCCGCAACAGCGTCAATGTGATGCCCGATCTGCGCGGCAATCCCGACGAGGCGGGCTTTGTGCAGATCATGCAGGGGCAGCAAGGGCCAGACCCCGACCGTGCATATGAATTGATGAACCAGAATTCCGACGAGTGGGCGGCGTTCCGCCCGGAGGTCATCGGAAGCCTCGGCGTGTCCCACCCGGACAACACCTGGACCATGGCCCTGTACTTCACGTCCGAGGCGGAGGCTCGCGAAGGTGAGCGCAAGGAACCGCCGCCCGAGCTGAAGGCCCAGATGGAAGAGATGGACAAGCTCAGCGTCGGCGCGCCGGAGTTCTTCGACCTGAAGGATCCCTGGCTGAGCTCCCCGAAGTAGGGAGCCGGGCTCCAGGGCTTATCGGACGGTGGTGCCGCATAGCAGGATTGCGATATGGCACCGATGACCGAGCACACGCTGACCGGCGAGGTGATCAGGCGGCTCGTCGCGACGCCCGACGAGCGGCTGCGGACGGTTATGCAGGCACTCGTGCGACATCTCCACGCTTTCGTCACGGAGGTTCGCCTCACCGACGCCGAGTGGGCGGCCGGTATTCGTTTCCTGACTGAGGTGGGTCAGCTGAGCGACCAGTCCCGCCAGGAGTTCGTGCTGCTGTCCGACACACTCGGTGTGTCGACGCTCGTTGATCTCGTCAATCACGGCGGCGAGGACGAGCAGCTCACCGAGACGACCATCCTCGGGCCGTTCTACGTGCCGGACTCGCCGTGGCGTGATCTCGGCGCGTCGATGGTCGAGTACGACGACGGCGGCGAACCGGCCGTCCTGCGTGGGACGGTGCGTTCGCTGTCCGGACAGCCGATCGCGGGCGCCACTCTGGACGTGTGGCAGAACGCGGCGACCGGCTACTACGCCGTGCAACAGCCTGACGTCCAACCGGCCACGAATCTCCGCGGCCGGTACCGATCAGACGCGGACGGCCGCTTCCACATCCGGACGGTGCGCCCGGTTCCGTACCCCATCCCCGACGACGGCCCCGTCGGGAAACTGGCTGCAGCAACCGGCCGGCACCCATGGCGTGCGGCGCACATCCACGCGATCGTGAGCGCGAACGGATACCTGCCGGTGGTCACGCACGTCTTCGACAGCCAGAGCGACTACCTCGACAGCGACGCCGTCTTCGGGGTCAAGCAGTCGCTCATCCGCGACTTCGTCCCGGACGAGGAGGGCGTCCTCGAGTGTGAGCACGACTTCGTCCTCCACCCGAACTGAACGCGTCATCCGGGACGAGCGGGGCGAGCGGCGCGCTCTCGCGCGGTCAGCTGGTCAGACGGTCGACGTCGGCGAGCAGGTGGGAGACCTGGCCGGTCACGCTGAATCGGTTGCGCGCGTATTGCGCGGCCACGGGTCCGCGGGTGGCCTTCCAGTCGGCGTCGAGGGCTCGGTTGATCGCTTCGGCCAGTGCTGCGGCGAGTGCGGTCCGGTCGTCCGTCTCCGGGACCAGGGTGCCGACCTCGGAGGTGACGAAGTCGCGTGGACCGCCTGAGTCGGCGCCGATCACCGGAGTGCCGCAGGCCATGCACTCGACGAAGACGAGTCCGAACGGTTCGCGATAGGAGGGGAAACAGCCGACGTCGGCGCAGCCGAACAGCAGGGCGAGTTCGTTCTGAGGGCGCGGCCCGAGGAAGTAGGTGCGGCGTAACCCGAGCTCGGTGGTCAGCTCGTGCATGGCGCGCTGGGCCTTGGGTGGACCGGAGCCGATCACGAGGGTGAGGATTCGGCGCTCGTAACGTTCGTAGATCGCTGCCGCGCGGAGCAGCGCGTCCAACCGTTTCCAGTCGGCGAACTTGCCGCAGAAGGCGACAACGGCGTCGAACCCTTCCGGATGCGCGACCGCTTCGGGTTCGAGGTCGCTGCCGTCGAGAGGCTGCGTGGAGAACCCGGCCAGCACCGCCGCTCGATCGGTGCCGTCGGGTAGTGGGAGGAAGACATCCTGGTTGTAGCCGTTGGGGGAGAGCACGACTCGCTCGCGCGGGAACTCGGGAAAGACGTCGACCAGCGCGTCCACCTGTTCGAGCGAGATCGCCGCTGCCACGTCGACGCCGTGCTCCGGATCAGCGAAATCGAAGATCCTTTCGCGCTGCATGAACGGCAAGAACCGCAGCGGGAATTCCTCCGGCTCGTCGCCCCGCCGCTCGTTGTTGAACATCTTGAGCTCGGTGCCGTGCGCGAAGCACAGCAGCGTCATCCGCGGTCGGCCGTCCGCTACCCGGCGCCGGTTGACGTCGCGCAGCACCACGGTGTTCATGAACGCATGATGCGCGATCGCGAGGCTGAACTGGTCGCCGGTACGCGACTCGATCTCGTCCATCCAGTCAGCGACGGCGTCCGTCAGCCTGAGCCGGTAGGCGTCCACCTCGGCCTCGCTCATCGAGTGCCAGCGGTAGCTGCTGACCGGAGACACCGACTCGCAGATCGGGATGTCGTGTTCGAGCGGGAAGACGTGAACGTCCTCCTCCTCGAATC
>WNGE01009999.1_pt1 | contig 18706 bp, 22 predicted proteins | sample 5400651 | NCBI WGS metagenome assembly WNGE01 (sample SAMN13153370, study PRJNA577476) | soil metagenome | isolation source: 60 cm soil or saprolite under grassland replicate 2 | place: USA:California | collected 2016-06-15
GCTTCCGGGCAAACGTCTATTTGGACTTAACATCCTCGGAAGGCTTCGCCGAGGATGAGTTTGTCGGCCGCTCCCTGCGCATTGGATCGAAGGTGGTCATCTCGGTCCTTGAGCGTGATCCGCGCTGCATGATGATCACGCTGGATCCCGATACGGGAGAAAAAGCGCCGGCCTTATTGAAGAAGGTCGCGCAAGCTCACAGTGGCATGGCCGGCGTCTATGGTGCCGTGCTGGTGGAAGGCACGCTGCGCAAAGGCGATCGCGTCGAGTTGTTAAACTAGACCGCGCTGCCCGCTCGCTGACTTCTGACCTCCCTGGCACGCCGTAGCCCCTGGCTCGCCGGAGCTTTAGCGAAAGTGGCTAGGCGGAGGCGGCTGGCCTCTGCTCCTATTTCCTACTCCTGCTTTTAGTGGCTAGGGCGTCCGGAAAATCTTTCCGGTGTAAGGATCTTTCACTTCGGTTCCAGTCGGAAAGCCGCGGACATCAACGTAACCTTCGTCCGGCGCAAACGGACTCGTCACGAGGCCTTGCTTGTCTGGGACTGGAATTCCGTAAGGAACATCGCGCTTTCCGCCCTTCGCTGCTGGAGCTGCCGTTGCCGCGCGCACTTTCGGTTGACTCGGCGGCGCCACGCTCGGAGTGGGAGTCGGCGAGGCTTCTTTGGTCGTCGACTGCTTGCCAGTATCTTTACGAGTAGCGCTTGGAGCCGGCGGCTGCTTTTGCGGGTGCGCGATGGAATTCCCGAGTGCTTTCAGTAACTCGCCGAGCGAACGCGCTTCGGCGACGTCGCTCATCGTTAGAAATCCACAGATCGATAATGTTAGGAGGCATCTGGTCAACAATTGGCTCACGCGGTGACGCCTAATCTGCCCCATGCGTCGAAAGTCTTCAACATTGTAGGCGCGGCGATCACTCTTCCAGCCGCACCGACTCGATCACCTTGTCGATCCCAATGCTAGTCCGGCTCAGATTCAGCCCGGCAGAACAAACGATACGATCTCGTTCACGGCGCGATGATTCGTCCAGAAGTGCCAACGCTTGCCAAACCACGCCGGACGCAACACTCTGCGGCGATGCATAAGACCACTGATCGCAGCTTCATCGGACATCCGCGCGGTCTCGGCTATCTCGCCTTCACCGAAGCGTGGGAACGCTTTTCCTATTACGGCATGCAATCGCTGCTCGTGCTCTACATGGTCAACAGACTGCTGTACCCCGGACACATCGAGCGCATCGCCGGGTTCGGTCCGTTTCGCCACCTGCTCGAGAGCATTTATCGCGGCCCGCTTTCGGTCCAGGCGCTCGCCTCGGCGATTTTCGGACTCTACACAGGTCTCGTTTATCTCACGCCGATCGGCGGCGGATTGATCGCCGACCGTGTGCTCGGACGCACACGCACAATCACAATCGGTGCACTGCTCATGGCGGCCGGGCATTTTCTGATGGCCTTGGATGTCACCTTCCTCGCCGCGCTGACTTGTCTTCTCGCCGGCGTCGGTTGCTTCAAAGGAAACCTCGCCAGTCAGGTCGGCGCGTTGTACGCAACGGGCGACAACCGGCGCGCGGACGCTTTTCAGATCTACTACATATTTATCAATGCTGGAGTAATCGCATCGCCGCTGATCGCTGGCACACTCGGCGAAGTTTACGGCTGGCATTACGGCTTCGGCGCTGCGGGCATCGGCATGCTCATCGGCCTGACGATTTATCTGTCCGGCCGGAAATGGCTCCCCGTCGATTCCCCTGTCGTCCGTAAGGCCAATCGCGCATCAAAAACCCCGCTCACGCATCGCGAACGAATGGCCATCGTCACGCTGCTTGTGCTTTTGCCGGTGCTGACGATCGCTGTCATTGGCAACCAGCAAATCTTCAACGCCTATCTCGTGTGGGGAGAGAGAAGCGCGAACCTCGTCTTCTTTGGCCGCAAGATGCCGACGACATGGCTGATCACGCTCGACTCGATTCTATCGCTCAGTTGTCTCGCGGGCGCAGTCGTGTTTTGGCGACTTTGGTCGAAGAAACGTCCTGAACCGGCGGAAATCACCAAGATGGGAATCGGCAGCATCATTGCTGTGACCGGTTTCACCTCTCTTGCCGCCGGCGCGGCCATCGCGGCGAGCGCCGGAGCGAAAGTTTCAATCGGTTGGCTCATTACGTTCCACCTGTTAAACAGCATCGGGTTTGCAAATGTCTTTCCTGTCTCGTTGGCGCTCTATGCTCGCGTCGCGCCTGCCGCCTTGTCGGCCACCATCATCGGCATTTTTTATCTGCACTTGTTCGCCGCCAACAATCTCGTCGGCTGGATCGGCGGTCTTCTCGAAAAAATGCCCGCGACACAGTTCTGGCTATTGCATGCGGGGTTATCTGGAACAGCTGGCATCATCTTCCTCATCGCCGGCCGCCTCTTCGGTCATCTCCTCGCTCCGGGTGAAAACGAAAGTACTGCGCCCTCTGACCTCTGACTTGGATGTTGGATGTTGGAGGTTCGGCGTTGGGCGTTCTCTTCGTATTAGCCCTTAAGGAAGCGATGAAATCTTCACGAATTTTCATCCTGACGTCGCTAGCGATGATCGCCTTCGCGAGTAACTCGCTCCTTTGCCGAGCTGCGCTGAAACAAACCAGCATCGACGCCGCCACGTTTACCTTTATCCGTATCTTCTCCGGTGCAGCCGCCCTCTGGCTCATCATGAAGATGCAGCGCACGGCATGGAAGGACGCCGGCAACTGGTTGTCCGCGGCGGCGCTCTTCGTTTACGCCGCGGCCTTTTCATTTGCCTACAACACTCTCTCTGCCGGCATGGGCGCGTTGCTTTTATTTGGCGCGGTTCAGGCCACCATGATTCTTTGGGGCTTGCGCAAAGGCGAAAAGTTGCAGGCAATCCAAATCGTCGGTCTTGTCGTGGCCGTGAGCGGACTTGTCGTGCTCGTGTTTCCTGGCCTGTCCGCTCCACCGTTTAGTGGTTCGATCTTGATGTTGGGAGCTGGCGTGGCTTGGGGAATCTATTCGCTGCGCGGCAAAGGAGAGAAAAATCCGGCCAGCGCCACGGCTGGCAACTTTCTGCGCGCCGTTCCGTTCGCAGTCGCTGTTAGTATCATCATGCTGCCATGGGCGCGACTCGATCGTACCGGAATCGGTTACGCCGTGATCTCCGGAGCGATCACTTCAGGACTTGGCTACGTGATCTGGTACAGCGCATTGCCCGGCCTGAAAGCCGCCGGTGCCGCGACCGTTCAACTCAGCGTGCCGGTCCTCGCTGCCACCGGCGGGATCCTCTTACTTGGCGAACCGATTACTCTGCGTTACCTGCTCGCGTCCATCGCGGTCTTGGGCGGAATCGCGCTGGTCGTGCTGGAAAAGAATCGCGCGCTCTAGGTTTTCCGCTACGCAACGAGAGGATTTATTGTCCGCAGACGCCCGGCTGTATAGAATTCAAGATCCCTCGTTATGAACGACGACAAAGACAACATCCAACTCAGCGCGGTAGAAGATCACGATGGGATATTGACCATTCGTGGCGGCGGCGCCCGCAGGGATTGGAACGGCATTCACTATAAGCAAGGCATGTCCGCCAAAAATGTGGGCGCGACCAAATTATCAGCCAATATCGCCACGATCCCTCCGGGTGGCATCGCGTATGCCCATATTCACGTCGGCTTCGAGGTGATTCTTTATATCCTCGAAGGAAGAGTGCGCCACGCATTCGGACCCGGACTCAAGCAGGTCTTGGAAAACGAAGCCGGCGATTTTATTTACATCAAACCGGGCGTGCCTCATGAAGTCTTCAACATGAGCGACACCGAACCCGTCGTGGCTTTTGTCGCCCGCTCCTCTGCCGAGGAATGGGATAATATTATTCCTTACGACCGCAACCAGCCCGCGCTCAAACGGCGAAAGCACGACGCCTCTTAAGTTTTCGCTCGCCTCAAACTGCGCATTTCACACACTCTTGATCCGGCGGGTTTCTTGCCGCCGTATATGACACGCGATCCGGCATTAACGGGACTTCCCGCTGGCGTTTCAGCTGAGGAAGCGGCGGCACAGTTCGATCAACTCCAGCGAAAGCTCGTTCCACTGTGGCAATTGATCGAGTCGTTCAATCAGCACGAACAAACAATCGTGGTTGTTCCGTCGATGTCGATCGATATGGCAGCGACGGGCTTCGAGATTCAGGGCTACGAAGAGCGCTTCCTGTTCCTCCTTTTGCTTCTGGCGCAACCGCGCGCGCGAATGATTTATGCGACCTCCCAGGCGATTCACCCCAGCGTGATCGAATATTACCTCGATCTTCTCTCGGGCGTCATTCCGAGCCACGCCATGCGTCGGCTCACTTTGCTCTCGCCCTACGACGATTCCGCGCGTCCTCTTAGTCTCAAACTACTCGAGCGGCCGCGCCTTCTCGAGCGAATTGGAGCCGGCATCCTGGACAAGGGCCGCGCTCACCTGGTCTGCTACAATACCAGCTTCCTCGAGAGAAATCTCGCCTTGCGCCTGGGAATCCCGCTTTACGGCGCGGACCCCCGGCATCTTTCTTTCGGAACAAAAAGCGGATGCCGGCAGCTATTTGCCCGTGTTGAGATCAATTACCCGCTCGGCTTCGATAACTTGACCAGCATCGACGAAATCGTCTTGGCGCTGGTTAAAATGCGCGCTCAACGACCGTCCCTGACGCAGGCGATTGTGAAATTGAACGAGGGCGTCTCCGGCGAAGGGAACGCTACCGTGGACCTGTCAAATCTGGCCGAACCCACTGATGCCGCCATCGCCGAGCGGGTGCGCGCCATGCGTTTCGAACTCGGCAAGGTTAACTTCGACGAGTACGCGGCAAAATTTCGCGCCCGCGGCGGAGTTGTCGAGGAACGGGTCGGCGTCGGCGCGAAAGAAGTGCGCAGTCCGAGTGTGCAATTGCGCATCACGCCACTGGGTAAAGTGGAACTCCTTTCCACCCACGACCAAATGCTTGGCGGTCCGAGCGGACAAAGCTATCTCGGCTGCATCTTCCCAGCCGACCCGGCTTACGCGAGCGCGATCACGCGTGACGCCGCCAAAGTCGGAGAGCTTTTGCGAGACGCCGGCGTCATCGGCCGTTTCGCGATTGATTTTGTCGTCACGCGCCCGCACGCCACGGACCGGTGGGAAACCTATGCGATCGAGATCAATCTGCGGAAGGGCGGAACAACGCATCCTTTCCTGACTCTGCAATTTCTTAGCGGCGGCACTTACGATGCGGAAAGCGCTAGCTTCATCGCGCCGAACGGGCGCAAGAAATTTCTCGTGGCCAGCGATCATCTTGAATCGCCGCGCTATCGAGGATTCACGCCGGATGATATCTTCGATCTCGTCGTGCGGCGTGGCCTGCACTTTGGACAAGTCCGGCAGACGGGGGTCGTTTTCCATATGCTCAGCGCTCTTGGCAGCACGGGACGGTTAGGTCTCACCGCCGTCGGCAATTCGCCCGAAGAAGCGCATTCCATCTTCGACGAAGCGAAACGCGTTCTGGACGAAGAGGCGCGTTTTGATGAACTCTAGATCGAGTTCCCGGGTGAGTGTCCATGAATTCGGACCCGGGCTCAAACAGATCTTGGAGAATGAAGCCGGCGATTTTACTTACATCAAAACCCAACGACCGCGCAAAGACCACTGAACACGGCGTGCGGGGACGCCCCCGGGTAGACTGCATAGGCCGCATGGTGATGCGACCGAGTAATCGGGAGATTGCGAGTCAACCTGTCGGCGCCTTTGTCCCCGCTCGTCTGCCGACGAGTGGGACAATATCATTCCTTATGACCGCAATCAGCAGGACTGACGCTGATCTCCTCGCGCCGGGCGACAACGAACCGAGCGCCTAATTTCTTTTACTATCGAACTTCGATGTCAATCGCTCTAAAACAGACCGCAGCGCCGTCCTCCGCCACGATGATGTCGACCGAAGAAATACGGCGATGTTTTCCGGCGCTCGCGCGCACTCATAACGGTTATCCGGTTGCCTATTTCGACGGTCCCGGCGGCACCCAGGTGCCACGGACGGTGGTGGAGGCGATGAACGATTATCTTTACCGCCACAACGCCAATACGCATTGGGCGTATCCGACAAGCGAGGAGACCGACGCGATCATCGACTCTGCCCGAAGCGTGCTGGCCGATTTTCTGAACGCTAGCTCGACCGAAATCGCGTTTGGCGCCAACATGACGACATTAACCTTTCACCTCGCGCGCGCTCTCGGTCGCGGCTACGAACGCGACGACGAGATTTTGGTCACCGAGCTCGATCATCATGCCAATATCGCGCCCTGGCGTGCGCTGGAGAAGGAATGCGGCGTGAAAGTTCGCATGGTAAAAATGATTCCTGAAACCGGCGAGCTGGATTGGGACGGTTTTTCCCGGCAATTAACCGGACGCACCAAGCTGGTCGCGGTCGGCGCAGCATCGAACGTTCTTGGCACGATCAACGACGTAAAACGCGCCGGGGAAATGGCGCACTCGTTAGGCGCGAAAATCTTTGTCGATGCTGTTCATTACGCTCCGCATCAATTGATCGATGTGCGCGATTGCGATTTCCTTGCCTGCTCCGCCTACAAGTTTTATGGCCCCCACATCGGAATTCTCTATGGCCGACACGACCTGCTCAATTCGCTCGATTTTCCGAAACTGCTCCCGGCACCCGATTCAGCACCAGAACGAGTCGAGACTGGCACTCAAAATCATGAAGGAATCGCAGGCGCGGCCGCCGCTGTTGATTTTCTTGCCTCGCTCGCTCCGGGCGCGACGCGTCGCGTACGCCTGCGCGCTGCGTTCCACAAACTACACGAGTGCGGCGACGCATTAGTCACGCAACTCTGGAATGGATTGCGCGAAATAGAGCGCGTCCGTCTTTATGGCCCGCCGCCTGGCACGAGGCGCACACCGACAATCGCCTTTACCGTGAACGGCGTACCGTCGATCGAGGTGGCGAAGGAGTTGGCGAAGCGTGGAGTTTTCCTCTCACACGGCGACTTCTACGCGACGACAGTGGTCGAACGCTTGGGCCAAACCCAGCACGGACTGGTCCGGGCGGGTTGTGCCTGCTACACCACAGCACAAGAAGTGGATCGTCTGCTCGCCGGCGTGCGTGCACTGTAGCTGTCTCGCATAGCATATCGAAGGCGTGCCTCACGAGGTCTTCAAGATGAGCGATACCGAGCCGCTCGTCGCCTCTGTCGCCCGATCGTCCGCCGATGAGCAGGACGACATCATTCCCCACGATCGCAACCACCCCGAGCCAAATGATCGCACGGTCGAGCAAAATTCTCCTGAGTCGGGACACCGGTTGCTGGACATTAGTTCGCTACAAACCAGCGCCGCCAAATTCTAACGAGCACGGCACGGACGTTTGGTGGTAACTTTTCCAGTCCAAACGGCCTTTCCAAGACGATTACAAAGTAGCTAAAGGTCTCATCGCGAAGCGCGAAGACCAGTTAGTAAACAAAAGAAAGGTACTATGGAAGAAGAACGTAAGCCGAATGAACCAATCAAACCTGCGGCTCCCGGACAGCAAGGCGGCGGCCAGGAGGGCGATCGTGACAAAGAGAAAGAGCGCGAGAAACAGGGCGGCGGCCAACAGGGTGGCGAAGGCGAACAGGGCGGCGGTCAGCAAAGCGGACGATAAGAGCCTTGTGCCTTGAATTAAGGAGCGGCGGGAGGCGACTCCCGCCGTTTTTCTTGACGGTGTACCGCCACAGAAGTTCGACGTTTTCTTTCCGCCCCTATTCTCTGCCGACGAGTGCGAGAGTTATTGTTCTTTCCGATCGTGGTTAGCGCTAAACGCACTGATCGCTGACCTTTGAGTCCTGACTTCTGATTTCTGATCGGGCAATCGTGGATTCGCCGTGGCGAACTTCTAACCTAGCGGCTGTTCTCCGACTTGCCCTTCATCGGGCCTTTGCCAAGATCGCCTCATGAAGCATTTTCTTCTGGCCTGTTTATTTCCGATGGCGTTAACGGCTCAGACCATGCAACAGCTGACTGAACAGTTAGGCAAGACTGTCCTGTACGGCGACGTTGCCCTTTCTGCCAACGGCACGCATGTCGCATGGGTGCAATCCACTGCCGCAACAGCATCAAAGCAAACCTATATTCGTGGAACATCAGGAAGCGCGGCGGCGACGCTGGCTAAAATTCCGATTACCGGCGAGAGGACTGATTTCGATCCAGCCTGGTCTCCCGATTCCAAGATGCTCGCCGTTTTTTCCAGTGCGGGAGAGAAAGAGCAGCGGCAACTCTGGATGGTGAATGCTGATGGTTCTGATCCGAAAAAAATTACAGATCTAAAAGGATACGCGGCGCGTCCACGATGGTCGCACGATGGGAAGCAGATTGCGTTTCTCTACATTGAAGGCGCGGGTGGTGGCGGTCCGTTAATAGCCGCGCCAGTCACGACTGGCGTTATCGATACCGCTATTCATAACCAGCGGATCGCTGTTCTCGACGTTGCCAGCCGCGAGTTGCGCCAGGTTTCGCCACCAAATCTCCACATCTACGATTACGACTGGTCGCCAGACGACAAGGCGTTCGTCACAACTGCCGCTCCCGGGCCAGGCGACAACAATTGGTGGATCGCGCAGATTTACACGATCGACTCGCGCAGATTTACACGATCGACATCGCGAAGGGCAACGCCACATCCATCTACAAGCCTTTTCTTCAAGTGGCAGTTCCGCGCTGGTCACCGGATGGTAAATCTGTCGCCTTCATTGAAGGCTTGATGAGCGATGAAGGATTCCACGGCGGCGACCTGTTCACTACCTCCGCCGACGGCCACGGTGCATTGAACCGGACGCGAGGTCGCAAGAGCTCAGTCAGTTCGCTCTTCTGGCAGACGCCGGATCGCATCCTTTTTACCGAGATAGTCGGCGGCGGAAGTGCGATCTCTGAATTGACGCTCGCCAATAATTCGGTGCGAACGATTTGGAAAGGCGCGGAGGATCTTCATGCCTTCGGTAATTTCCCTAACTTTGCTGTTTCCAAGGATGACAAATTCGCGGCCGCAGAACGCAGCAGTTTCGAAACGCCACCCGAGATCTGGGCTGGACCGACCGACCAATGGCGCCAGCTAACCAGCAACAACTCCGCGCTATCGCCGACATGGGGCAAAGGTCAGAATCTCGAGTGGACCAACGACGGCTTCAATATTGAGGGCTGGCTTGTTCCGCCCATTCAAGTGGAATCCGGCAAGAAATATCCGATGGTCGTTCTCATCCACGGCGGACCTTCCAGCGCAACAATGCCGGAGTGGCCCGCTTCATTTGGAATGTCGAGAGCCATCATCGCCGCTCTCTCATCACGAGGTTACTACGTTCTACTGCCCAATCCTCGTGGAAGCTACGGCCAGGGAGAAGAGTTCACGCGCGCAAACGTGAAAGATCTCGGCGGCGGCGATCTGCGCGACATCCTAGCCGGGGTCGATGCCGCGATAAAAAAATATCCGATCGATCCTGCGCGTCTCGGCGTGACCGGGTGGAGTTACGGCGGTTACATGACGATGTGGACTGTCACCCAGACTAATCGCTTCCGTGGCGCCGTCGCGGGTGCCGGCATTGCCAATTGGCAAAGTTACTATGGCCAGAACTTAATCGATCAATGGATGATCCCGTTCTTCGGTGCATCAGTTTACGACGACCCCGCCGTTTACGAGAAAAGTTCTCCCATTCATTTCATCAAGAACGTGAAAACACCGACTCTCGTCATTGTCGGCGAGCGCGACGCGGAATGCCCTTCGTCGCAGTCCTACGAATTCTGGCACGCCTTGAAGACGCTGGGTGTTCCGACACAGCTCATCTTATATCCCGGCGAAGGCCATCTCTTCCTGAAACCGCAGAACCAAGCCGATCGAATGGATCAGACGGTCGCATGGTTCGACAAATATTTGAAGTAACTGCTACCCTTTTCGCCTTGATTATGAAGAGTAATGCAGCCGAAACAGCTGCGGCTTATCGCCAAGCGTGACGATTAACAACTCCGAGTAATCCGCGTCAGGAATGTTGATCGAGCTATTGATTCCAAGCGCCTTGATGATGTTCAGAATTGTGTCGCCATGCCCAACAACCAGCGCGTTCCCGTTTAGCTGATGCAACTTCGCGACGAGCCCGGCCGTATCCTTTGCTGCAACCACCGTTGGCGTTACGTGAGCTGATGTCGCGGTCGGCGCCGCGGTTTCCTGGGTGCGTTTGAATTCGCTGGTGAAAATTGCTGTGATCCCTGAGTCTTTTAAAATCCGTGCAAGCGCCTCGGCGCGCGCACGACCAGCTGGAGATAAATCCGGATCTTTTCCGCCACTCGCCGCTTTCTCCGCGTGGCGAACAATCACGACAACCGGCTGTGCCGATGCGATTGTTACCGCTATGAAGATCGACAAAAAGAGAACGAGAGCTTTCATGAGGACACGTTAGCAGAATCTCTGTTCTTTGTTATCTGTTCTCTATTATCTGAACGCTGCGTTCATTGGCTCTTAACTCTCAACCCTTTGCCTTGACTTCTTCCACTCTCCACGATGGTGCTGCTAAAACTGGAATAATGCTGACGAAGATGGCGATGCGCATCGACGCACACGAACAAAGCTGGCCCCTAGACACACCGTTTCGCATTGCCCGCGGCACGCGCAATGAAGCACGAGTCGTCGTCGTGAGACTGAGCGATGGGCAATACACTGGACGCGGCGAGGCGGTTCCTTCCGCGCGTTACGGCGAAAGCGGAGCCTCCGTTTTGGCACAGATCGAATCTATGGAGAGCGCACCCAATTTGGATCGGCAGCAGATTCAAAAGCTGCTTCCCGCCGGTGCTGCACGTAATGCGTTGGACTGCGCGTTATGGGATCTGGAAGCGAAAGTGTCCGGTAAACGCGTCTGGGAACTGGCCAACATCCAAATCGTTGATGCAGTTGAAACCGCATTTACCATCAGTCTGGACACCCCAGCGGAAATGGCAGCGGCTGCCAAAGCGAACAAAAGCGCCCCTATCCTGAAGCTCAAACTTGGAGGCGACAACCTGGACCTTCCGCGAGTCGAAGCTGTGCGCGAGGCGGCGCCCGCGGCACGTCTGCTCATTGACGCCAACGAGTCATGGTCGCCTTCGCACTATCGAGAAAATGTTCCGGCGTTCGACGGATTAGGTGTTGAGCTGATAGAACAACCATTTCCTGCGAACGCCGATGAGGTCCTCGAAACTCTCGCTCATCCTGTTCCAGTCTGCGCGGATGAAAGTTGCCATACGAGTGCCGATCTTTCCCGCCTAACGAATCGCTACGAAGTGCTTAATGTAAAACTGGACAAAACCGGAGGGCTGACGGAAGCCCTGCTCTTGAGCGAGCGCGCCCGCGAGGCCGGGTTCAAATTATTGATCGGTTGCATGGTCTGCACTTCTTTAGGGATCGCTCCGGGTCGCCTTCTCGCGAGCACGGCCGATTATGTGGACCTCGATGGGCCATTACTCCTTGCCGGCGATCGTCATTACAAACTCTGTTATCAACACGGAAAGATCGGCATCCCGCCTCGGGAACTCTGGGGCTAAGAATTTCTACGTTCTAACTTCCTTGGCTCGCCGCAGCCCGGATGACGAAGGCGGCTACTTCCTACTTTAATGCCAGTCCGCTCGGACCGTTCCGCTGTTCCGTCCCACGCAAAACATAGATCAATCCATCGACGAATCAGCCGGTTGTTTATGAAGCCGCGCATACAGCCGGAGTCACTCGCCCCCGCGATCGATTTGCATAAGCAATTACCGCTGCATTGCCTTTTTTGCCTTGGGACTCCTGTTCATGAGTCTGGCACTGCAAATTGAAGCCAGAGAACATTCAAAAAAAAAGGCTCCTCTTAATGAAAAGCAATCTCCGGCTCAGAGTGAGGCAGCCACGCCTCTGCAAATTTTTCTCGACCGATCAAACTTCAGCCCAGGGAAACTTGACGGGCACTATAACGAATTTACCCGGAAAGCGCTTGCCCTTTATCGGCAGTCTCGCGACGAACAGCCGCAGCAGCAGCCGCAGGATGCAAAAGCCGATGCGGCTCCCGATGTCAACGGTCTCGATCTTGCCAGTGTTCAACCGGTCTTCATCACCTACGCCGTAACACCCGCCGATCTGCAGAATGTAGGAAAATTGCCGGCTTCTGTAAAAGAACAGGCGAAGTTGAAAGCCCTTTTGTACCGCGATCCGGCCGATGCAATCGCAGAAAAGTTCCACTGCGACATTCATTTCCTGGAACAGCTCAATCCCGGTAAAACAAAGTCGATCAAGCCTGGTGACCAGCTGCGCGTTCCGAATGTTGAGCCGTTCGAGTTGGAAGCGGTCAAGGATCTCAAGCCGGGCAGCGAGATGGACGGCCCGGCCGCTAATGACCTTCCAGAGGAACCCGACAAGACACCAGAAGACAAACCGGCATCGCCTCAGAATCCATCGGCGGCACCTGCATCCCCACCGTCGATGCCGTCTGTGAAGATCGACACGAAAGCGAACATGCTCGCGGTCTTCGAAGGCGATAAATTGGTCGCGGTTTACCCGGTCACCATAGGATCTACGCAGACCGCCTCACCCATTGGAGATTGGAAAGTCCAGAGAATGTCCAAGTGGCCGAGGTTTCGCTACGACGAAAAAATGCTGAAGCACGGGCAACGGAGTGGCCATTTCTACATGTTGCCGCCGGGTCCTCGAAGCCCGGTTGGCGTTCTCTGGATTGCGCTCAACAAAAAAGGCATCGGCATGCATGGCACGGCCGCTCCTGATTCCATAGGACATTCCGCCAGTCATGGCTGCATCCGGCTAGCCAACTGGGACGTGGTTCGTCTCGCCGAACGGGTCAAAGTTGGAACGCCGGTCTCGATCCACTGATTCTGGTAACTGCTCTCGGACGCTCATCCATGCAAGCAGGCGAAACTCGCTCGCTACCCTTACTCGCTCTCTGCTACTCTCCTCAACAGCTCAACACTGCCAGTCCGGCTCGGACTGCCGCTTCTCCAGCAAAAACGCAATCCCGCCAAAGAGCGTATAGAAGATCAGCGCAGTGATTGCGAATGCTCGATCGGAAGAAGGCGGCCGCCCGGCGAAAGTGTTCCCAGCCTGGATCAGAATCAATACGACACCAAAGATGATGACGCCCGATTTGCGCGCGACTGAGTTGATCGCGTTTCTTTTGAGATAAAGAACGATGCCGCCGACGAGGATCGCAATCTCAAGAATAAATTCCAAACCTCGGTAATTCCAAAGACCAAAGCCGACTTTCAAAGTGTTATCGTAGATCGCGAGATCAGGGCGATGAACAATCAAGTCCAGGATCCAATGGGAAAAGACAGCAAAGGCGACGATCAACGCCGCGGTGTTTGAAGCCTTCGTGCCCGTCACCAGGTTGTAGATCAGAAAAGCAGCGCCAGACCAGATCAACGCGCCGATAAGGCTGTGCGTGTAGGGCATGTAATAGAGATCGAGCGAGTTTGTCGCCGTGATCCCCGGCACCATTTGCACCTTCTCGATTCCAAGCAGAACAAAGGGTGCCCAAAGGAAATCCAACAGCTGCACCGCAACGAAAAGGACCCACAACGGAATTCTGTTTCGCTCGCTCTTGACTGCAAAGGCCACCCCGTAATGTCCAACGAACACGTCCTCATTTCGTCAATTTTGCGGACGGGGCGCAAGTTTTACTTTCAGAATTTCTGACATCTGACTTCTGATATCCTTCTGCCTGTGCAAGCTGTAATGAAGCATCGGCTTCGAAGTGATTCTCAAGAAAGTGTTGGAAAACGAAGCCGTCGGTTCGGATCTCTGACTTCTGATTCCCGGCGTTCGTCGCCCGCTCCTCTGCCAATGAATGGGATAATATTATTCCTTACGACCGCAACCAGCGTGGCTAGAATGCCGTGAGCCGCGCGTGAAATGTCAAATGTTTAGATGCGACCCCCATCCCCCCTTCCAGCGAAGCGCCGAAAGGCTGTCCACGGCGTGAGCTCTCTACCCGGGCCTCCACCTAGGCGACGCGCACAGTGCTGACGCTGATAGCTTTGAGCGAACTTCGCCACGCCGCCCCCGATGTGGCGAAATGGCAGACGCAACAAATCCGCCCGGGCACGCCCCATGGCCTCGTCAGACTATAGCTTGTTGGTCTTTTTGAGCGTCGCTGTCACCGTGCGGGTGATCGTCGGAGAGCCTCCCATGCCGGTGACCGTGAAGAGGTAAGTCCCCCTAGCCGTGGACGCGCTGACCGTCAGGGTCAGCGTCGAGGAAGTCGTCGCCGGATTCGGGCTGAAGTTCCCGGTCGTTCCCGACGGGAGGCCGCTCACGGAGAAGGTCACCGGCGAATTGAAGCCGTTGGTTGGGTTAATGGTGACCGTGTAGACGGCTGTCCCACCTCCGCGTGTCACCCTGACCGACGAGGGACTAATCGAAAGCGAATAGTCGGGCGCGGGCGTCGGTGTCGGGGTGGGAGTCGGGGTAGGTGTTGGTGTAGGTGTAGGTGTTGGTGTTGGAGTTGGGTTACCCGACGCTAGTTTAAAGCTCCCGATGCGCGTGCGCCAGCCGAACGAGGTGGTGGTGGCATAGTATTCGTTCGTATACCAGAAGGTGGCGTCGTCCACTGGGTCAATGGTCAAGGCGCTATAGTCGCCCCAGCGGTTGCTGGTATCGGTCTGGCTGCCGGTGCCATCAAAGAGATGGGTTTCACCTTGGGCCAAAGTGTTAATCGGATCGGTCGCCAGACGCCCGGCATAGCGGATCTGAGGATTGAGCGTAGAGCTCGAAGCACTGAAGCCAATGGCCAGATTTCCCTGGCCGTCCATCGCCGCACTGCCCATCCAGCGCCAGGTGGTGTCAGGCTGGTAGGTGCTTTCCTGAAAGACACTGACCGGTCCAGTCGTGACGCCGCGCAGCTCAAACCAGCGCACGCCTGCCACCCCGCCTGCGCTGACGGTGTAATTGCCGACCACCGATTCGTGGTCGCCAAAATTCCGATAAGCCAGACGGAACATCAAGCGGTCCCCAATGCCATCGAGTTTGTTGGCCGAAGTAACTCCCAACTCGGGCACGCAGGAGCGGGTCGTTGGACAGAGCGAAGTAAAGCCCGCTGCTGTCGGAGTGGCGAAAGTCGTAAAGGTCGAATTCGTTGGTGTAGCAAAGTCCACGTGGAAGTGATACGTGGTGTATTGGCCGCCTCCCGGGAATCCTACGAAACTATTCGGCGCGCCGGCCGGCGGCAATGTCGAGCCGTCCAGGTCGGCAGGCAAAAAAGGCGAGACCGAGCCGCCCAGAGGGCCGACCGGGCTGATGAAGGTGGCGGGCGAGCCAGCCAGCATCGCCGTTCGATTGAACGCAAACGGCTGCGGACCGAGGTAAGCTGTGCCCGTGGAATTGAACACATTCATGCTCATGTAATAGGCGTCGGGCCAGACAGCGAGCTTGGGATAGTCGAAAAAGTTTGAGCCGAGGTGAAAGCCATAGCGATTCCAAGTGCCGGTGGCATCACTGGTCGTCGAGACAGCCACGCATTCGTCGGTAATTGGAGTGCCGCCCGTCGCGCTCGCGAACTGGCTGATGACCCAGCGGCCGGCCAACTGATCATAGAGAACGACTGGATCGCCGGAGCCGCCGTTCTGGCATGCACCGCCGAAGCCGCTCCAGACGGACGAGATGCTATTGGGCCCCAGGACCGAATTTCCAGTGGCCTTGTCGAAAACCTGAAAGCCTTCGTTGACGATTTGCACGTATTGCGTTGCTCCCACCTCGCCATTCGTATCGGGCGGTGCGCAGTTGCATCCGACGCCTGGAAAGGGGATGCCGTCAAAATTGAGGATGGGGCTCGGGACGTGCAGAGCCAGGAAGCCTAACACGGAGGCGTGCCTATTCTGGATAACCGGGTCGGCGCTGTCTTGGTGGAAGATGGGTACTTTCGGGTTTTCATTGGCCTCGTGCTCTTGCTTTATGTCTGCGGGGTTCCAGGCTGGCATCTCGCGCAGTGGCGGTGAGACGTCGTTGTGATAGGAAAAACCCACTTGGAGACGACTTGGCCCCTGCCCCAGGGCGGACGCACCCGAGAACACGCCCAATCCAAACAAGAGTAGGACGGGTGCATTCAAGAAAGCGGATCGAGAAGGGAATTTTGTTTTCATAAGAGGTGGATGCGTGCGCTCGGGCTAAATTTTTTCAGCTTCCGCGGATACCGTTAAACATTATCATAGTCCCGGGCACCTGTCACAGTCGATTACTGCGAAGGCGCAACAAGGTTCGGGCAAGGCAGCGTCACTGCTTTGAATTTTTTGGCGGCGTAGCCTATCCACGGATGTTTTCGCGGATGCGCTCGATGGGAACGCCTTTGCCCGCGTCGCGTTGAGCGGATGCAGTATCGAGGCGCGCAAGGAGAATATCGTCTGCCGAAGCGTTCGAATGAGTCGTCTTAATCTTCTGACGAAGTCGAATCAGTTTGCCGACTTTGCACACCTTATCTTCGAATGATCGTGCAGCGAGCTGGCGGCGCATCTCGGATTTCATGGCTTCGGCAGGCTCAATTTATACCGTCGCAAAATATCTTCCAGCAGAACCTGGTCGATCTTCGCTTGTTCCAGCAGTTGCGCGATGCGCGCCAAATCTTTGTGTCGGCCCACGCTGGCTGCGATGGCGATAATGTATTCTGGACGAAACACTTTTGCTGGCACGCCTTCGTACTCAATCGGCTTGGCGTTGCGCACAGCTTCTTCGGTCAATCCGGATGCGGCGAGAAACTGGACCGGAAAATCTTTGATCAGCAGGTGTTCGCGCTCCACGCGCCAACCTTTCGACTGCAGATGTGAGTAGATCGCTGGAATTCCGGCGCTTAACGTTTTATCGGTGGCGACAAAGACGATGTCGGCATCGTAGGTCGTGAAGGGTTCGACATAGTAGATCGCGGCAAGCGCGCCTCCGAGCGCGTAGTCTTCGATCAGGCCAGCGGAGACGAGTTCATTCGCGGCGCGAAGAACGTCAGCGAGCGGGATCCCGGGAGACTCTTCGCTCATTCAGAATGTCTAAGCCTCGGAATAAATTTTCGCGGGTGACATTTGAGGTCATCTACCCGACCGCGCGTCTCACTCACGTGCTGAGCGACGGTCTCGCGCAGTTGCGGCAAGCCAGCCGAAGGTCCGTAGTGCGTGAAGCTCTTGTGCAGGGCGTCGGTAGCTGCCTCGATGATGTTGTCCGGGGTATCGAAATCGGGCTCCCCGATCTCGAGATGGACGATGTCGCGGCCGGTGCCGAGACGCGCCATGCGCTTGGCGAGGCGGAGTTCTGCGGCCTTACTCATGACGGCGAAACGAGTGAGTCGGAGAGCTTTCTCATTGTGCCATCGTAAACAACACGAAGACGGAAGCAACGCCTGAGCGCTTCTTTCGGGAGGTGGCGAATGGAGCCGCGGGACGCGAGCGACATCGATGGGCAAAGCCGAGAGGCCGAAATGAGCAGGGCAGCGAATGAGTCAAGCTTTACGTCCTCAGCATTATAGCGCGGTGGCGTAACTTGTCTTTTTAACACGTCACTTGACACTGGTCCCTCATCACTCCGGCTAAATTAGCTACTCGTCTGCGCTCGTCGCCGCGCTCGGTTGATGTTCCGGCCACACTGCCACGACCGCGAGAGCAACGATAATTCCGGCCGAGACTTCAATAAACCTGTGCAAAGCGATGGTCCACGGCGCAGCTGTGCGCGGAATAAGAACGATAATCGCAAGGGTGATGCTCGCGTAGCGGTAAGCGGTTTTCTCTAAACGAAACGCGATCGACAGCAATCCGATGAGAACAATCGCAAGCGCGAACGCGACAAGATTTCCCCCAAAGTAATTCGCCTCGAGTGCTCCAACTGACGCACCCACGGCGGTGGCGACAATCCGCTCGATCGACAGCGTTAACGTCGCACCGAGCGTGGATTGCATCACGACCAAGGTCGCGATCGCGGCCCAGTACGCCTCAGGCATTTGCACGAGTCGCGCGATTATGACTGACGCGGTCGCGGCGACGGCCGTGCGAATGGCGTGTGTGATCGAAGGAAGGTTCTTCTTGTCCCAAGCCCAGAGTTTCATGCGGACATGATCTTTCCTGCCAGCCTGCTTTGGCAAGATCGACAAGTGCTCTTTGCCACTGAATTAACTAATCGCCCTGTCGAACAAATAGTTCGTCAATTTCCAGTCGTCAGATTCCGGTGCGGCATTATCTGCCGATGAAAATAAAGATGCCGGCAGCGAGCGATACAACGTAGAGCAGGAAAATGGCTGGTCCGAGCTGCAAGCCGAACCCTAAAAGGCCATCAACGATCAAGTAAACCGCGAGCAGAATCATGCCGATATTTTTGGTGAATTTCATGATGTCGATCTTTTAGCTCATCGGTTTCCCTGACAATTCAAATCATCACGCCCCGATCCTCCAGGACTGCGCTCGCGATTAGCGTTAACTAGAATCGAGTTCGAATGCCTTCGATCGTATTTCTTCGTGCGGCAAACGTCGGCGGGACCAATCGCTGTCAGCCCGCCTCGATCGCGAAACAGTTGGCGAAATTTGGTGTCGTGAACATCGGGGCGGTCGGGACGTTTGTTGTCCGCGAAAACGTGAGCGAGTCGGCCCTTCGCGCGGCGCTCGCGAAAAAGTTGCCATTCAAATGCGAGATCATGATTTGTCCGGCGCGTGACATCATCAAACTTTCGTCGAAGGATCCATTCTCACGACAACGGAGCCGGC
>WNGE01006103.1_pt1 | contig 18698 bp, 17 predicted proteins | sample 5400651 | NCBI WGS metagenome assembly WNGE01 (sample SAMN13153370, study PRJNA577476) | soil metagenome | isolation source: 60 cm soil or saprolite under grassland replicate 2 | place: USA:California | collected 2016-06-15
GGGCGCGGCGCAGGCGCAGCACCACCGACACCACCGACGCCAGCAGGACCGCGAACAGCACGAAGAATGCCACCATGAACAGCGGGGCCAGGATGGCCCGCAGGGCGGCACCGACCTGCAGGGGGCTGCGGACGCCGAGGTAGCCGATGGGGCGGGGATCGGTGATTCCCCCCGGCACCAGGCCCGCGGTGGCCACCAGGCCCGCCCACAGGACCGGACGCCAGCGGGCCGACGGCAGCCGGCCGTCGGGGAACAGCAGGAACAGCAGGGCGATCCCCAGCTCGAAGAGCAGCACCATCGTCACGTACAGCAACGCCATGGAGGTTGCGGCGGGCAGCGACCCGGGATGGGCGAGCAGCCCGTAGGCGGCGTAGCCGAAGCAGAACTGCTGGAGCGCCCAGACCTGCGCGATCGCGCTCATGATCCAGCCGATCGGGTTGGCCGGGCGGTGGGCGGCCAGCAGGCCGCCCGCCAGCGACCACACCCCGATGGCCGCCGACATTGCCGCCTCGCCGGCCAGGCCCGTGACAGGGTCCTCCAGTCTGCCGGCAAGCCGCTGCAGGACCAGCCCCGAGACCGTGAGCGCCACGTACAGGCCCGGGAGCAGCCAGGCGAGCGGGCAGCCGCGATGCACCGTGGTGACGCCCCTGGCCGCCACCGGTACGGGAACGGGCCGCTTCCGGCTCACCGAGGTTCCTTCCGTGTCCGTCATCGACGTCGACATGGTGCATGCCGGCCGTTCCCAGAGCGTTACGGACTCCGTTACGGAAACCACATACAGCGGTAACGTGGTCGAGCCGACCGGACGTTCCCGCAACCTCGAGGTCAACAGGAGTCGCCGATGACCAGCGCTGATCTGTTCGTCGATGCGTTCAGCAGGATCCGTGAGGTGGTCCACGACGTCGCTGACGGTCTGACGCCGGAGCAGTTGGCGTTCCGCGTCGACAGTCGGGCCAACTCGATTGCCTGGCTGGTGTGGCATCTGACCCGGATCCAGGACGACCACGTCGCGGACGCCGCGCAGGCCGAGCAGGTGTGGATCTCGCACGGCTGGATGGAGCGGTTCGGGTTCCCCTTTCACCCGCGGGCGACGGGATACGGGCACGGCCCCGATGACGTCGCGGCGGTCCAGGTGAAGTCCGCGGACTTGCTGGTGGGCTATTACGACGCGGTCCACGAGCAGACGACCCGGTATGTGGAACGGCTCACCGACGCCGATCTCGCCCGCATCGTCGACAGGTCATGGGACCCGCCGGTTTCGCTGGGCGTGCGGCTGGTGAGCGTGATCGCCGACGATCTCCAGCACGCCGGGCAGGCAGCCTTTGTTCGCGGAGTGGTGCAGCGCGGGTAGATACCGCGGCAGAGCATCTGTCACCGCCCCGGATCACTGGCGCTCATGGCGCGACGGGGGTCAGGTAGACCTCGGCGACGCCTGCCTGACCGCGCAGGCGGTCCCGGAGCTCCGCGACCAGTCGCGTGACCTGCTCCCCGGTGATCGAGTCGTTCAGGCCGACCTCTGCGGTGACCAGCACGGTGCGCGGGCCGATGACCAGCACCTCCAGGCGCGGCACGACCGAGACGCCCGGCGCGGCCTCCAGCAGCTTGCGGATCGTGGAGACCACGGATGGCGGGGCGGACTGGTTGGTCAGCAGCTCGCGCTCGCGACTCGCGAGCCGGACCGCGACCACGACCAGCAGCAGACCGATGGCGATACTGGCGAGCGCGTCGGGGACGGCCGAGCCGGTCACCTGGTGCAGCGCAAGCCCGGCCAGCGCGAGGCAGACACCGATGATGGCGGCGGTGTCCTCCCAGAAGACAGTGGTCGGGGTGGGATCGGTGGTCCGGCGCAGGTACGCGCCGAGCGGCAGCCCGCGCCCACGCGACTCTCCCTGGAGCTGGCGGTACGCCGTTGACCAGGACGTCGCCTCGAGCGCCAGCGACACCACCAGCACCGCGTAGCCCACCAGAGGCTGGTCGAGCGGCTCGGGGTGCTGCAGGTGGAGCACGCCTTCGCGGATGGCCGCGACACCGCCCGCCACGAAGATCCCGATGGCTGCCAGAAGGGACCAGTAGAAGCGCTCCGCCCCATATCCGAACGGATGGGTCTCGTCGGCCGGGCGGCTGCTGCGCCGCAGCGCGATCAGCAGCAGCACCTCGTTGCCGGTGTCCGCGACCGAATGGGCCGCCTCGGCCACCAGCGAGCTGGAGCCGGTGACCAGCGCCGCCGCCGCCTTCGCCATGGCGATCAGCAGGTTGATGCCCAGCGCCACCAGCACGGTCGCGCGGCTCTCTCCGGCGACGGCATCCGTCTTCATCGGGCGGCTCCCGATCCGCTCAGCGCGCTCTGTCCTCCAGCCCCCGCCAGCGGCGCAGCCACCGGGTCAGATCCGATGAGGTGATGATCCCCACCACCTCACCATCCTCGACCACGAGCACCCGCCCGGCCCCGCTGTCCTCGAGCTTGCCCATCACCTGGTCCATCCGGGCATCCGGCGCCACCACCACCTGGTCGCCGAGCGGGACCATGTGATCCCGCACCCGACCGGTGGGCCACTGATTTCTCGGCACCCGCCGGACTCCCCGCAGCGTCAGCAGGCCGATCGTTCGTTCCCGCTCGTCCACCGGGAACGCGCCGTGGTCGTAGCGCATGAAATAGTCGTCCACGGCGTCCTGCAGGCTGAGGTCCGGCGGGATCCGCAACAGGTTGCCGGCCATCACGTCCTGCGCTTGGACGCCGCGCAGCATGTGCCGGACCTGGAGCTCCTGGTAGGAGGCCCGGGCGGCCTGGACCAGGAACCAGCCGATGAACGCCAACCAGATGCCGCCGGCGAGGTTGCCGGCCAGGAGCATGGCCACGCCGCCGGCCACCAGCAGCCACCCCACCGCCTGGCCGGCCAGGGAGGCGATCCGGGTGGCCCGGCCAAAGCTGCCGGTGGCCTTCCAGATGGCCGAGCGCAGCAGCCGCCCACCGTCCAGCGGGAATCCGGGGACCAGGTTGAACCCGGCCAGCAGCAGATTCACCCAGGCGAGGTAGCCGAACATGCCGGTCAGCGGTCTGGACAGGGCGCCACGGCCGGCGACGTCGACGACCCAGAACAGCACCGCCAGGAGCCCGCTGGTGAGCGGGCCCACCACCGCGATCAGGAACTCGTCGTTTGGTCCGCGGGACTCCACCCTGGCCCGTGTCGCCCCGCCGAACAGGAACAGGGTGATGTCCTGGACGGGGATCCTCCGGGCCTGGGAGACCAGCGCATGGGCCAGCTCGTGGGTGAGGACCGAGCCGAAGAACAGCACCGCCGCCAGGATCGCGATCCCGACCGCGCCCCCGGTTGACAGGCTCGGGTAGACCAGCGAGAACCGCAGGTACAGGCTGTAGGTGATGAGCAGGGCGATCACCACCCACGAGCTGTCGACGCGGACCTCGATGCCGGCGATCCTGCCCACACGCCAGGCTGTTCCGAACATCGCCGTCAGCTCCTCTCAGCCGGTCATCTCCCACGCAGCGCTGCCGCCTTGATTCTGGCCCCAACGCATCATCTCCTCCACCAGCCGGGTCGTGGACCGGCCGGCGACGTAGGGCAGCAACACGGCCTGGCCGCCCCACGCGGCCACCAGTCGGGACTCGGCGATGTCGCGGCCCGCATAGTCGCCCCCCTTGGCGAACACGTGCGGGCGCAGGCCCTCCAGGGCCCGTGCGGGCGTGTCGTCATCGAACACCAGCACGCCGTCCACTGCGCCAAGGGCCTGCAGCACCCGGGCACGGTCGCGGACGGGTACCAGCGGGCGCCCAGGTCCCTTCAGCCGCCGCACCGAGGGGTCCGAGCAGCTGGTGCACCAGGCGGGCAAACGACATCGAGAGAATTACCCGAAGGTGATCCGGACGGAGCGAGCGTGCGGCACCCGCGGAGTGCGGAAATGGAGCTGCGCGGATGAGGGCAGCCTGTATCATCCGACGGTTAGCCCGAACTTCCCTCCCAGGAGGCATCCGTGCCCGAGTTCCAGGTCAAGCTCCCCGACGGCTCCGTGCGGCAGGTTCCCGCCGGCACGACCCCGGCTGAGCTGCTGGACACCACGGACGCGGTGGCCGCGCTGGTCGACGGGGAGCCGTGGGATCTCGGCCGCGGCCTGGACCGTGACGCCACCATCGTCGCCCTGCCCGCCGCGAGCGAGCGGGGCCGGGCTGTGATTCGCCACTCCGCTGCCCATGTGCTTGCCCAGGCCGTCACTGACCTGTATCCGGGAGCGAAGTACGCCATCGGGCCACCGACCGAGGACGGCTTCTACTACGACTTCGACGTGCCCGAGCCGTTCGCCCCCGACGACCTCGAGCGTATCGAGGCGCGCATGCGCCAGATCGTCGCCGAGGGCCAGCCATTCCGGCGCCAGGAGCTGTCCCGCGACGAGGCCCTGCGCCTGTTTGCGGACCAGCCGTACAAGCGCGAGATCATCGAGGCGACCGACGAGTCGGAGGGGGCCGGTCCGGCCATCTCGGTGTACGCAAACGATGGCTTCGCCGACCTCTGCCGAGGACCCCACGTTCCCAGCACCGCTGCCATCCCGGCGTTCAAGCTGCTGCGGGCGGCAGGTGCGTACTGGCGCGGCGACGAGTCCCGCCAGCAACTTCAGCGGATCTACGGCACCGCCTGGGAGTCCGAGGAGGCGCTGGCCAACCACCTGCACCGGCTGGAGGAGGCAGACCGGCGCGATCACCGCCGGCTGGGCCTCGAGCTGGACCTGTTCCACTTCCCGCCCGAGATCGGCAGTGGCCTGCCCGTCTTCCACCCCAAGGGCGGACTGGTCCGCAAGCTCATGGAGGACTACTCCCGGGCTGAGCATGAGGCAGCCGGCTACTCCTTTGTGTGGACCCCGCACCTGACCAAGTCCACCCTGCTCGAGATCTCGGGGCATCTCGATTGGTATGGCGACAGCATGTACCCGCCGATGGAGCTTGAGGGGGCGCGGTACTACCCCAAGCCGATGAACTGCCCCATGCATATCTTGATCTACCGCTCGCGCGGACGGTCGTACCGTGAGCTGCCCATGCGGCTGTTCGAATTCGGCACCGTCTATCGCTACGAGCGGTCGGGCGTAATCCACGGACTGGCCCGGGTGCGGGGCATCACCCAGGACGATGCCCACATTTTCTGCACCCGCGAGCAGCTCGCCGGCGAGCTGGCCAGCCTGCTCGAGTTTGTCCTGCGCCTGCTGCGCACTTTCGGGCTGACCGAGTTCGAGGCTGAGTTCGCGACCCGTCCGGAGAAGTTCGTCGGCAATGTAGAGGAGTGGGATGAGGCCGAGGCCGCGCTGAAGGAGGTCCTCGACGCCTCGGGCCTCAAGTACGTCGTGGCTGAAGGTGAGGGCGCCTTCTACGCGCCCAAGATCGACGTGCACATCCGTGACGCGCGCGATGCCTCCATGGCTGGCACCGGTCCAGGCGCGGCTGATCCCGATCGCCGACCGGCATTTGGCGTACGCGGCGGTGGTAGCCGACGCCCTCAGGGCCGCTGGCCTGCGCCCGGAGGTCGACAGCTCGAGCGGCCGGATGCAGGCGAAGGTTCGGGACGCCCAGCTGGCCAAGGTTCCTTACATCTTGGTGCTCGGCGACCGCGACGAGCAAGCCGAGGCTGTGAGCGTCCGACTGCTCGACGGCTCGGAGCGGCGCGCGGTGCCGCTGGCCGACTTCGTCCAGCACCTGGCTGCGACGGTAGCGGCCAAGGATCATGCGAGCCTTCCACGTCCATAAGGTTCCTGAGGAACCTTATGCGTCGGCCATGGGTCCCAGTTCGCGTGAACCGTGCCGGTCGGGCTAGCATCATCTGCCGTGCCGATCAAACGGATGAACCGCGAGCAGTTCTACGGCCAGCTGGCCACTCTCGACGAGCAGCGCCTGAAGAAAGCCCTCTGGAACCTGTACTGGCGAGGCTCAGCGGCCACGCGGGAACGCATCGAAGCCGAGATCGGCCCTGACCAGCAGAATCGTGGCAAGCGCCTCGCGAAGGAACCCGCTGATCCGCAACGGCTGCTGGACGAGGTGGGTGACTTCGTCGCGCTGGCGCGTCGGGTGCGTATATGGCCGGTGACCGGCGCGTGTCGCCACGAGAACGCACGCGCTGGCGATTCACGTTTCAGCGTCTGGTCACCGATGCGCAGGATGGCCTCCGCGCCGAGGACGCCGGTGCCGCAGCAACCGCAGTGGAGCAGCTCATCGATCTGGCCTGCGAGACGCGTGACTACGACTACTTCCGCTCCGGAGTCCCACTACGGCTGGACCCGCAGCGGGTGGGGTCGGGTCAGCGAGAAGGAAGCCTCGCTTGCCAGCGTGCTCGCGCAGATGTTGCCAGCTCCCGACATGTGGGCCGGGTTCGCCGACCGCTACCTTGACGCGCTCGACCAGGTCGCTCGCGATGACCCGGCCAGACCGAACCGCGCCTGGCGACCCACCGGCCGCGACCGTGACCGACGAACCGCGGATCTGGCCGAATGGCACCGCTTGCTGCTTGACCGGCTCATCGACTCCGAGGCCGAGGACCGCCTCGACCGGCTGGCCCACCACCCCGCGCTCGGCGGGCCGGAACTTGGGTTCCTGCAGGCCCAGCTGGCGCACCGGCATGGCGATGTCGGCAGCGCCCGCAGCCTGGTGCAGGCGGCCTTGCAGCAACTCCCCGGCCACCAGGGCTTCCTCGACTTCGCGACCGAGATCGGCGCGCCCCTCCCGCCTCGCGCCCAGCAGATCATCAAGGAACGCTCGCGCTGACCCACTGCCAAGGGCCCACCCCACCCATCAAGACAGCCTCCCTTACCCCCAACCTGTTGGGCCGCGATCGACGTCGAGCGGGTCGAGGTCCTGGGCGACTGCGAGGCCGCCCCACGCGACCAGCGCAGCCGCCACCCTCAGCGAAGGTAGGCCCCAGCGGCAACCTGGAAGGCCTCCTCGGGCGGGCCGAGGAACTCCCCCGAGGGGAACACCGACAGCTCGTAGCGCTCGCCCGAGTAGGTGTAGAACGCAAACCCCCAGCGCTCCTGGTCGCCGAAGTAGCGCAGGCGACACAGGTGCGTCGGGGTGTTGCGCAGTCGCTCCAGGTACTCCTCACGCGTCTCCGGCCAGTCCGCGGGCGGCCAGCCGGCCGGGGGCGGCGCCGGTTCGGTGTAGGCGTCGAGGTAACAGAACTGCCCGTGGAAGCGGATCTCGAGCCGGGTGTAGCAGCCGGCGAAGTGCTGCTCGGCATAGCGGCGCAGCCGCTCCGCGGTGCGGCGCCTGACCGGCTCGGGGATCGGCGTGCCGCCGCGGTCAGGCGTGAACACCCAGCCCTTCGTTCGTGGCACCAGTGACCTCCCTGCTCGCTCTTGTCACGCCCCAATGCTGCATGCCACGCTTGGCATAATCCCCGCCACGAACGCGGTCAAGCCCTCCGTCCCCGAGCACGGCCGTCCTCGACGTCCGCGGTCTCAATTGGGCCAGTGAGAAGGCGGTGGTGGAAGCGGTGCTTGGCCGCCGGCCGGGCTGACCCTGGTGGTGTGGCTGCTGGCGGGCCGGCCGTTCAGCGACGCGATGCTGTTTGCCATCACCATGATGGTGATCACCTGCCCGGACGCGCTGGGGCTGGCCACCCCGACCGCGATCATGGTCGGCACCGGGCTGGGCGCCAAACGCGGCATTCTGTTCAAGCACGCGATGGCGCCCAGCCCGGACCGCTCGGCCAGCTCCTGCTGCGAAAGCAGCTCCGCTCTCGGCGGTGTGCGAGCTACGGGGTTGTCGTCACCGCTGCGGTGGTGCCGGTCGCCGTGACTTGGAACAGGGTGCCTCGCCAGCGGACCCGGAAGCGGAGCGATCCCCACGAGGCCGGCACGTGTGGGGCGAAGCGAGGTTCGCCGCCCGCCACGGTCATGCCACCAAACCCCAGCACCAGCGCCTGCCAGATACCGCCCAAGGTGGCGATGTGGACCCCGCCCGCGGCTGTCACGCCCTGCTCGAAGTCCAGGTCGAGCCTGGCGGCGTCCTGCAGGTAGCGCTCGGCGGTGTCCAGGTCGCCGAGCCGGGCGGCCACCAGCGAATGCACGGGCGGACTGAGGGAGCTGTCGTGCACGGTGAGCGGCTCGTAGTAGCCGAAGTTGGTCTCGTGGACCGCGCGGGGCCAGCGCTCGCCCAGCAGGGCCAGCAGCATCACGACATCGGCCTGCTTGACGAGCTTGAGCTGGCCGAGCCGACCCCAGCCCAGCAGCACCTCCATCGTGGTCGTGCGCGTCTGGAACGGCGCCAGGTCCACCTCCTCGAGCTGCTGGAAGCCACGATGCTGCTCGATCAGCCCGCTCTGCGGGTCCAGGCCGTCGGCCAGCCCAGCGGCCGCCGCACGCCAGCCCGCCGGCTCGGTGGCGTCCAGGCCGAGCGCCGCCCCCACAGAGCGCCAGCGGTCCGGGTGACGCTCACGCAGCCAGGCGGCCAGCTCCCAGGCCCGATCCAGCAGCCAGGCGGCCAGCTGGTTGGTGTAGGCGTTGTCGTCGACGCCCTCGTGGTACTCGTCCGGGCCGATCACCCTACGAACGTGCCAGCGGCCGTCCGGCCCGTGCTCGGCTCGCGACGCCCAGAAGCGGGCCAGCTCGAACAGGATCTCCGCGCCCTCCGCCAGCAAGTAGTCCTCGTCGCCGGTGGCCCGCCAGTACTGCCAGACGGCAAAGCCAACGTCGGCGTTGAGGTGGTGCTCCTGCTCGCCGGTGCGCGTGTCCTTGCGCTCACCCGATGCCGTGAAGTAGTAGGCCGGGGTGACATCTTCCCCGCTGTCTGCCGACTCCCAGGCGTAGGCGGCGCCGCGCCAGCCGCGGCTGCGAGCGTTCTCCCGTGCGGCCGGCAGCGTGTGATACCGGTAGCCCAGCACGGCCCGGGCCGTCGGCGGATCCGTGGAGACCAGGAACGGGACCACGAACATCTCGTTGTCCCAGAACACGTGGCCCTTGTAGCGCTCGCCGGTGAGCGACCGCGCCCCAGGCGCGCTACGCCGGTCGCCGGGGTCGGCGCAGCCGATCAGGTGGTACAGCGCGAACCGGACGCGACGCTGCAACTCGTCGTCGCCGGTCACCTCGATGTCGGCGGTCGCCCACCGCTTGGCCCAGGCGGCCGCGCTTTGCCCGAGCAGGGCGGGCAGGCCGGCCCCGGTCGCCTCGGCCAGTCGCTGGACCGCACGGGCGGCCGGGTCGGGGTCGTCGCGGCCGCTGAACACCGTGACCAGCTTGTCCAGCCGCCATGCCCGGCCCGGGGACACGGCAAAGCGGCAGCGCCAGACAAGCGCCCGCTCCCCGGGCTCCTCCTCGCTCACCGCCTCGCGGCCAGCACCGCTGGCGAGCGCGGTCGAGGTGGCCAGGCAGAGGTCGATGTGCCCCTGGGCGGTCGTGGTCCCCAGCAGCATGCCGCCCCCGACGCGCTCCGCCCGATGCCCCCCAAGATGGCGGACGCCGCCCTCGTTGGCCACGTCCCCATCGACGATCGCCTCGACCGTCACCTGCCCAGACCAGTCCTCCGCCATGATCTCAATGGCCTGACCCAAGACATGGCGGTCCTCCAGGGAGGCGAACCGCAGCGAACGCAGCCGGGTGGTGCGGCCGCCGGCGCGCAGCCGCCACTCCCGCACCAGCACGCCCCGCCGCAGGTCCAGGGTGCGCCGGTGGGCGAGGACCTCGGCCGTGTCCATCGTCAGGGCAATGCCGTCGCTGACGATACGCAGCTTCGACCAGTCCGGAGCGACCACCAGCTCGGCGGTTGGGGCGGCGATGACCTGGCGGTCTGGGGTGGCAGCGGCCTGTGCCACCGCCTGCGTGGCGGTGTCGAAGACCCCGGCCAGAAACGTCGCCGGGGCCGAGGCGTCGCTGCCCTCATCGACCGCGGCCCGAGTGCCGAGATGGCCGTTGACGAGCGCGCACGCCCCCTCGATGGCCGGCTCTCGCTTGGCGGCCCAGCCGTCCACCACCAGCAGCCAGCGCGGGTCCGTGTCCAGGTCGAACAGGTCCTCGAGCTGAGGCGCCGCTTCGGCGGGGCGCATCCTCTGGGGCTCCATCCCGCTCACGCGCTCTCCCACCGCCGGCCGCTGTTCAGCCCCTCGTAGCCAGCACGGGCGACATCTGTGTTCTTCATCTACTGCTCCTGTTCTCCAGCCCGCATGGATGCGACCGACGATACCGGGAAGGCCGCAAGGCCGGAGCGGGCAGCCGCACCTGAGGCCGAAGGGGCGACGGCAGTTGTACCGGGTCAGGTCGCTCTGGTCGCGAGGACGTCGGCGAGGTCGTAGCTGACGGTCTCCTCGAGCTGGGCGTAGGTGCACGAGCGGGGGTCGCGGTCGGGGCGCCAGCGGACGAACTGGGCGGTGTGGCGGAAGCGGCGGCCCTCCAGATGGTCGTAGCGGACCTCCACCACCCGCTCAGGCCGCAGCGGCACAAACGACAGCGTCTTGCCAGGGTTCCAGCGGCTGCTGTCTGACCCCCGCCAGGTGCGGCCGGCGGCCTCCAGGTGCCGGGCCCAGTCCCACGGGTGCCCCTCGAAGCTGGTCACCAGCGGCTGCAGCTCGACCAGCAGCTCCCGGCGCCGGGCCAGCGGGAACGCGCCGACGACCCCGACGCTGGCCAGCTCCCCAGCGTCGGTGAACAACCCGAGCAGCAGCGAGCCGATCGCGTCCGGGCCGCTCTTGTGCAGCCGGTAGCCGGCGACCACGCAGTCGGCGGTGCGCTGCCGCTTGACCTTGAACCACGCCCGCCGGTCCGGCTGGTAGACCCCATCCAGCAGCTTGGCGACCAGGCCGTCCAACCCGGCACCCTCGAACCGTCCCAGCCAGTCCAGGGCCCGGTCGCGGTCGGTGGTGGCGGGGGTCAGGTGGACCGGCGGCCCCGCGTGCGCGAGGGCGCGCTCCAGCGCCGCGCGGCGCCGGCTGAACGGCTCGCCGGTCCAGTCAACCTCGCCGAGGGCGAGCAGGTCGAAGGCGACCAGGCGGGCGGGGGTCTGGGTGGCCAGCAGCCGGACCCGGCTGGCGGCGGGGTGGATGCGCAGCAGCAGCGCGTCGAAGTCCAGCCGCCGGCCGTCCCGGTCGGGGACCACGATCTCGCCGTCGACGACGCACCGGGTGGGCAGGTGGGTCTTGACCGCCTGGACCAGCTCGGGGAAGTAGCGGGTCAGCGGCCGCTCGTTGCGGCTGCCGAGCTCGACCTCGTCGCCGTCGCGGAACACGATCGTGCGGAACCCGTCCCACTTGGGCTCGAAGCCATAAGGCCCCCCGGGCAGCTGGGCGACCGGCTTGGCCAGCATCGGGGCGACCGGCGGCATCACCGGCAGGTCCATGCACCCAGTATCGGGGACCTGACCACCTCTGGCAGGCCAACAGTCCCGATCGCCTCGGTCAGCGTGAGATCCTGTGCGCCCGATCGTCGGGAGCGGTGGGCTGGTGGGCTGCTTGCGGCCGGGTCGTGTGGGCTGAGAGCATGGCGGCATGGCTGAGCGACCGCTGCGGGTGGTGCTGGTGGACGACCACGAGGTCGTCCGCGACGGCATCAAGGCGCTGCTGGCCGGCGCCGACGACGTCGTGGTCGCCGGTGAGGCGGGCTCGGTCCGCGAGGCGGTCGCGGTCTGCGAGCGGGCCCAGCCGGACGTGGTGGTGATGGACGTGCGCCTGCCCGATGGCAGCGGGATCGAGGCGACCCGTGACATCCGCGCCGAGCGTCCGGCCACGCAGGTGCTGATGTTGACCTCGTTCGCCGACGATGAGGCGTTGTTCGCGTCGATCATGGCTGGTGCGGCGGGGTATGTCCTCAAGCAGATCAGGGGTGGGGAGCTGGTGCGGGCGATCCGTACGGTGGGGCAGGGGCAGAGTCTGTTGGACCCGGCGGTTACCAGGGGGGTGCTGGAGCGGTTGCGGCGGGGCAAGCATCTGTTCCGGGATGAGCGGTTGGCGCGGTTGTCGCCGCAGGAGGAGCGGATCTTGGGGTTGGTGGCGGATGGGGGGACCAACCGGGAGATCGGTGGGGAGCTGGGGTTGGCGGAGAAGACGGTCAAGAATTACGTGTCCAGCATCCTGTCGAAGTTGGAGGTGGCCCGCCGCGCCGAGGCGGCCGCCTACCTTGCCCGCCACACCACGCCGCCTGGTACCTGACCGCCGCGGGCGGGAGGACTCTGCTCGAGTGGGCCGTTCGCCCCTGGCTGGCACCTCGCACTGCCGCCACCCTCGCTCTTGGACGAAAAGCTGGCAAGGCGGATAGATCCAACCCGAGCATGCCGGAGCGTGATGGGAGGAGGATGCGAGGTGGCCACACAAGCGGCTTCCCAGGCACCAACCACCGAACAGTTTCGCGGCGCCTTCCACAAGGAGCTGGACGCGCTGGTGGAGCAGGTCCGCGACATGGGCGCCGGCACCCACGGCGCCTTGGAGCGCGCCATGGAGGCCTTCGCCGCGGAGGACGTCGCCCTGTGTGACACGGTCATCGCCGGCGACGACGCGCTCGACGGGCGGTTCGCGGGCATCCAGCGTGAGGTGCTGCGTCTGATCGCGCGGCAGGCGCCGGTCGCCTCCGACGCTCGCCTGCTCACCGCCGCTATGCAGATCGCGCTGCATCTGGAGCGGATCGGGGACTTGGCGGTGAACGTGGCCGAGCTGACCAAGCGGGCGGCGGGCCTGCCACGGTACCCCAAGGTGCTGCGGGACCTGGAGGAGATGGGCGCGACGACGCTGGGCATGGTCGACGAGGCGATGCGGGCGTTCAGCGACCGTGACGCCGATGCCTGCCTGCGGCTGCCGCTGACCGACGACCGGGTCGACGCGCTCAACCTCGCGCGTCAGCTGGAGCGGGCGGGCGATCATGCGGTCGACATCGGCGAGCAGGTCTGGTTCATGGTCACCGGCGAGCTGCGCGAGCTCACCAGCCCCGCCCGCGTCCGCGGCGAGTAGCCGCCGCCGCTCGGCCACGAACTGCTTGCGTCGCGAGCTGGGCGCTGGCGTCGGAGCCTGCCTCGACCTGTTCACCGTCTAGCGCGGGTCCAGTCGGTCGAGGTTCCAGTGCCTGGCGACGAGCAGCAGGGTAGCGCCCGCTGTGGCCAGCGACGAGATCGTTGCCCAGTCGGGCATGCCACAGAGCCTGCCGGAGCCCGGTGATCGTCACCGATCAGCCGCCGGTGTATCCGGCATCGAACCGACCAGTACGCCAACAACCGCGGGTCGCCATGGCCGGATCCACCGAGGCCGACCAGTTCTGACTGCACCAATGCAAATGCCGCGGACAGCGGCCAGCCACGCCAACTCCGCAACAGTAATACTGCCGATGAGTGATGGATTTCGGGCGATTCCTGGTTAACTTCTCGCTCAGCGGGTCTATCACGCAGTCCGCAGATGGTACGCGGCTGGTGAACCAGTCTCGCAAGGACGCACGCTGGATCGTTGCGACGTTTCGTGAGCTGGCGCCGCAGGTCCGAAATCTGGGCGGGAAGATCTTCGGCGGAAGGGTGCAGTGGATCCGGCCGGAGTCGGACGGCGTGTTTGCGGGCGTCGACGTCGAGCCGGACTTCGCGGTGAACGCCTTCTTCCCGGCGGCGCGCGGCTACAAGGCGCGCAACGAGGGCATCGGCTACACCCTCAAGCTGGCGGTGTGGGACGAGGGCGAGCGTCGCCGGGTCGTCATCAGCTCGCGGGCCAGCCGGCAGGCCGACCGTCCGCAGGCGAGCGGCGCGCGGCGGAAGCTGATGCGCATGCTTGCCGAGCTCGACGACACGCTGGTCGTCGACATGGTTGAGGAAGGACGGTAGACACGACGCCGAGGCCCGGGGAGTCCGTGAAGGTCAAGTGCCAGAACAAGTACTGCGGCAGGGACACGTGGGTGAAGTGGAGCTATCCCAGCAGGGTGGCGGCAACGTCTGGGCCGACGCCGGGTCGAGCCAGCAGCAAGGGGCGGTGGTGCGAACCACCGGCTATCGGCATTGCAGCTGACCTCGGCTTTGTCTCACAGTCTCCATGCCAGCGAGGGCGCTGAGTGCGCGCTTGGCGCGAGGTCCCCCGCATGGCAAACTCCTTTACGCTTCTCGAGGAGGACCCTGCAAGCCACTCGCGATGGAGCTGGAAGCTGGTGGAAAAGGCAACGAGCGAGCGAACGCTCGGCCACGCCTGCATCGTCGATCTCAATAGCGGCCTGGCCTTGGTGCCGGAGGGGCGATGAATCGTTTTCTGCAGGTCAGAGAGATCCTCGACAACGCGGTTGGAGGACCGACGGTCCCGGTCTTCGTAGAGCATGGAGCGTTCTGGCGCGATGTGACCCGTGACCAGTTCGTGCAGCTGATAGTCTTCGAGCACCCGATCATTACGCTGGGCGACGGTGACGGCTCCATCCTGGTCAAGGCGCTGCGGGGGGAGAGACCATTCGGCCAGGACCTCGGCGTTCCTGATGCGGATTTCCCACGCATGCCGGCCGGAGGACTGGATCCGGTTCCATCCGAGCAGATCGCATCCATCGCTCGGTGGATCGACGATGGCTGCCCTGAGGAGGTGGAACCGGTCGGTCAGCTGGAGGTCCGCCTCAACGGCGCGGCGTCGGGCGCGACCTTCGTAATCGTTTCGAGCCCTGCTCAACCATTTCCGGCCACGCTGACCCTTCGGACAACTGATGGCAGTGACGGTGACGTGAGCTGCCGGACAGGCCAGGGCAGCGTCGCGACGCTTTCGATCTCGCCGGGCACGGTTCACGTCTCGGGAGCGCCGGTCGAGGTCCAGGTGCTGGCGACCTCGCCCAGCAGTGACCGAGACGACACGACGATCGAGGTGGTCCAGGGAACCGAGGTGCTGGCTCGGTTCAACCTGACCGCGATCCAGGCGCCGGCGGTTCGGTTCAGCGGACGGTTTCAGTGCCGTCTCCCTACCGACCAGGACGCCTTCAACGACTCGTGGGGGACCGAGGCCTCGAGCTTCGGAGTCTACGCGGTCCAGGGACCCGACCCGGCCAACCCGGATGAGCCCCCGCTCGATCGGATTGTCCGCTTCCAGGATGCCGTGGCCCTACGGCCGTTCTGCGCTCCAATCGGGGTCGAGGTCATCGCCATCGAGGCTGAGGTCGGCGGCGCTACGATCCGCCTCACCGGCGGTGACCCGTTGATCAAGCAGCCCGTCCGCCTGGGACCGGACTGCAAGTTCGACAGCCGCAATCGAACCTTCGCGCCGGACGGCTTTGAACCGATCTCTGACTTCCGCCTTCGGGTCGGGTCGCTGTTCGCCGGTGCATCGGCGCCGGCGGTTGAGCGCCGCCGTAAAGAGGACCCGCCAGGCTCGACCGCACCATACGCGGATGGCATCTTCAGACTCGACGTGGATCCGACGCCCTGGGCCCCCTCCGAGTTTGGCTACCAAGAGGCGACCTGGTCCGAGCGGTCGTGGGCGGTCGTGGCGAGAAAGCTCGCCCGACTCGTCGCGCAACAGCCCGCAGACGACCGGGCCGCCCGGATTCGGGGCCGGCGCCTCAAGGAGCATGTTGAACTACGAACGACACCCAGTGGGCAGCGTGTCCTCGGATTGCAATTCATCAAGGCTCCGATCCAGCTCATGGACGGTCACCGGGACACTGGGGGGCACCGACGGCCCCTGAGCCCTCCCCACCGGATGTTCGAGCCAAGTCCTCGCTGCGGCGAACTGCTCCTCTCGATGAGTAGCGGGAGAGGTTGACATGAGAATGCGGCAAGTTCGCCTGCTCTCGATGCCGGACGTCGTGCGTATCGACCGGGATGCCGGGCCAGTCTCCGCCAGGTCGCCCGCCGCCGCTCGGCCGGTGGGCGGGGAACCCGGCGCGGCCTCGCTGGCCGCGGCTGACTTGCGGATCGACAAGCCGGACGAGCTCACATGGTGGGACTGGACAGTGTTCCTGCTGCACACCGCGGCGGAGATCGAGCATGCCCTGATGGTGCAATACCTCTACGCGGCCTACTCGCTCGCCGACGGCGGGTTCTCGGGGCCTGCTATACCGCCGGACGCCAGCACCCTGGTCAAGGGATGGCAGCGGACGATCGTCGGGATCGCCAGAGAGGAGATGGCCCATTTCCTCACCGTCCAGAACCTCCTGCGATTCATCGGTGGTCCACTGAACCTCGAACGTGAGGACTTTCCGTTCCTGGCGTTGCTCTACCCCTTCCCGTTGCAACTCGAGCCGCTGACGAAGACATCACTGGCCAAATACGTCGCTGCGGAGATGCCCGCGGCGCCGTCGCAGCCCGCCGAGCTCATCCAGGAGATCGTCGAGCGAGCCACAACGGCGAGTGGCGGGCTGCCGATCAACCGGGTCGGCGTCTTGTACGATGAGCTGACCAGGATCTTCGACGACCAGACCAAGCTGGTCGAGGCTGACCTCCGGCCTGAGACGGCGGAGGTCTTCCAGGCAAGTCGAAAGGACTGGCGCGGGTCCGACACCCTGCTCGTCCGCGCCGTCAGCTCGCGGCACGAAGCCGCCGATGCCCTGCGGGTGATTGGAGCGCAGGGCGAAGGCAACGCCAACCCCCCGCCCCCGCCCCCGGCCCTGCCCTCCCACTTCGACCGTTTCCTGCAGATCTACAGGGCCTTCCCCGAGATCGAAGGCCCGCCCGGATCGGCCCCGTGGATGCCGACCGCCTCGGTTCCCAGAAACCCGAACACGCTGCCCCTTCCGAGCACCGACGCCGCGTTGGAGCGGGGTCGAATCACTCACCCGACGACCAGACTGTGGGGCCAGCTCTTCAACGTCCGCTATCGGATGCTGCTCGTGGACCTGGCGCACGCGCTGCACATGTCCGGCCCGCTGACGACCAAGGACAGCGCGCTCACGGTCCGCGGTCGCCTCCGCGACTGGACATTCCTCGAGATGCGGGGACAAGGTCAGGCGGGGCTCCGGGGTCTGGCGAAGACCCTCACAGCGCTTCCGCTGAAGGAGACGCCCAGTCCCGCAGATCCCACCCACGCTGGCCCGCCGTTCGAGCTGCCCTACACCCTTGCGCTGCCGGATGACGAACGTGACCGCTGGCGCCTCCATCTGGCCCTGCTGGACAGCGCAGGCAAGCTGATCGACAGGATCCAGGCGGTGAGTGGGAGCAACGCGGTTCTCGACGAGCTGATCACGATCGACCAAGCCGCCAGGGCGGTGGTGGCTGCCCAGCTCGCTGTGGCATGACCCTGTCGGGCAGTCGGCATGCGCGTTGGCCAGGCGGCCAGGACCAGGCGCGTGATCGTCGGGGCGCTGTGCCACAGCGCCCAGCCGGTCGGGTGCCGCCGAGACGGCAACGGGCCGGTTGGGCGCTGCGGGGGATGGTTAGCCTGCTGCTTGGATAGCGCCGAACAGGCCGTGGGCCTCGTCGTCGATGCCGGCGGTGAACAACAGCGTGGTCGGGTCGCCGGTGACGCCGTTGCCAAAGCGCAACGCCCACAGCCCCTCGATCTCGATCGGGCTGCCGTCCTCGTGCCGCAGGCGCCCGAGGAACTCGCCGGTCGTTGGGTCGTAGGCGTTGATGCGGCCGTTGCCGAAGTTACCGACCAGCAGCGCGCCGCTGAAGCGCCCGAAGCCCGCAGGGGCCAGCACCAGCCCCCACGGAGCGTTCAGCTGGCCCCGCTCGATCAAGTGGCGCAGGAGGTGGCCGCTGGTGCTGTAGACGTCGACGAACCCCAGGCTCGGGCCGGCGACCTCGTCCTCGGCGTCGGCGTCCTGCTTGGCGTAGGCGACATACAGCCGGCCGCCGAGCTCCTGGACGTTGAAGGGCGCAAAGCCCGGCGGGATCTCGGGGTCTGAGAAGCTGCCTGACAGGTGGACCAGGTTGAAGCCCTGGTCGAAGACGTCGATGCGGCCCTGGTGGAAGTTGGCCGCGTACAGGAAGGTTCCGGCTGTGGTGCTGGCGATCGCCAGGCCCTTGTAGATGGCGTCGGGCACGCTGGCACCCACCTGCGCCTGGGTGGAGGGCGGCGGTGGGGGCACGCCGGGGTTCCAGCCGGTGACCAACCCCGCCTCGGAGTCGAAGATGAACCGCGCCGGGCCGCTGGAGGTGCCGGACTGGACCACGAACCCGGGGGTGGGGTTGAAGACCTGCCCGGTCGGGGCGCCGCCGGGGATGCTTACCACCAGCCCGGCCTTCTGGATCGGGCTGCCGTTGACGAAGCCCGGGTAGATGGTGGCCTTGCCGGTGCCGTTGTCGGCCACCCACGCCGGGGTCGCCGGGCCGGCCGCCAGACCCCAGGGGTTGACCAGATCGGGGTCGGTGAGCTGGGCCATGCCGGGCAGGTCGGAGACGAGGTTGGTCTGGTGGTAGGCGCTGCCCGGTTGGTTCGCGGTGGCCGGCGCCACCGGGGCCAGGGCGACCAGCCCAGCCACCATACCGAGGACGAGCGCACCCCGGACGCGCCCGAGCCGGCGCGGAACGGGACGGGACGATGGTCCTGCTGCGTCAGGCATGCTGCCCCCTTGCAGGGTCGAGAGATCCCTCCAACCTCATAACCACAAACCGGGACACCTGATTCACAAGACAAGCCTTGCCCAATGCCGACAGGTAGGCCCTGTTCGTGCGCTAGATGCGCGGCGGGTCCCCGGTCCAGGCGCCGCTGTCAATGCCGCTGTCAATGACGGCCGACGTGGGCTCATTGGGTGCAGACAGCCACGAAGCGATTAGGACGGCGATAGACCCACTTCACCCCGGAATGCGATTATTGCCGACCAAGGCGGCGGCGCCTCTGCGTCCGTCGACGAAG
>WNGE01004572.1_pt1 | contig 18694 bp, 15 predicted proteins | sample 5400651 | NCBI WGS metagenome assembly WNGE01 (sample SAMN13153370, study PRJNA577476) | soil metagenome | isolation source: 60 cm soil or saprolite under grassland replicate 2 | place: USA:California | collected 2016-06-15
GCCGTCCGCCGACCATGTGGGACTTTCTTCCGCGATCTCGCGCGTGTTGGTCAGGTTCACGACCTGTCCGGTCTTGGGCGAGACGAGGAAAATGTCCCACTGCTCGTCGCCGTCGTAATCGGACATGTAGGCGATCCACTTGCCGTCGGGCGACCAGGTTGGGCTGGTCTGGCGCTGATCGCTGACGGTCAACTGCGTGGGCCAGCCGCCCTCTGCGGCGACGAGCCACAAATTATTGCGGCCGCTCAGGTTGCTGATGAAAGCCACGGTCTTGCCATCGGGCGACCAGGTTGAGCCTCCGACCTGGCGCGTCATGTAGAGCTTTTCGATGGAGAGATTTTTCTCCACCTGCGCGTCGGACTTGGAAGTGATCTGTTTAGGCTCCGTGATGGCTTGAGGCGCGGGCAGAGTCTGGGATTCTGTCAGGATGTTCATTGTTACGACCATAGCAAACAGGCTGAGAGTGCGCATGGTGCCTCTGAATTGAATTGGTGAATAGGGAAAGTTTAGCAGGTGCGCGAGGCGGTCACCGGGTTGTGCGGCACAGATTCCGATCATCGCCGACTACTCGACGATCACTTGGTAGTCGCGTCCCTCCCAGCGCGGGCCGTTTTTCCAGAAGAACGTGAAGACGATCTGGCGGCCTGCTGCGAGAGTTTCGGTCGGCAAATCCAGGTGGTGGAGGTTCCAGCCGCTCTCTTCGGAATCCCCGTCGTGCACGGTTTGCCAGCCATCGAGACTCCAATGCACCAGAGCGGGCTCCGGTACCAGAAGGCGCACCTTCTTTCCACACGGAAGCGTGCGCGGCTTGTTGTTGAAGCGCCAGTTGAAGTAGGTCGCGGATACTTTCTTTTCCAGATAACGTTCTACGGTTTGGGGTGGCTGATCGAAGATCTTTCCGTCGAGCAGCGAGCGCCGCAGCTTGATGTACTAACAGCTCGCGCACTGGAATGTCGTCCGCATCCCAGACCTGCTCGGGGACCAAGCGGCTGTCGCCGGTCGAGTTCTCCATCACCCCCAACAGGGCTTCGGCGGAGGCGGGATGGCCGGCAGCCAGTTCGTAGTGGGCGCGCTCTCCGGCGAGCAGGGGCCAGACGCGGCCGACGCCGGTGCCGTCGAAAGGCGATCCGTCTTCGTGCTCGCCGTATCCATCGCAGTTGTAGCGGTACCAGCCGGGGCCTTGGGGCAGTGTGACGCGCAGCAGCGCGTCGATCACTTTGATCGTATTCAGGATTCGTGGGTCGTCCGGCGCACGCAGGCCGAAGCGGACCAGGGCGAGGGCGTCGGGACTGACGATCTCGACCGCGGGCGCGTTCGAACGATTGACAGGACGATTCTTGATGGGGACGAAGCCCTGCAGGGGTGAGGCGGCGCCGTCCGTATCCGGGGGCGTGATGCGAACGTAGTAGCCTTCGACGCCGATTTGGCGCGCCGAATCGCTGTTGACGGCGTAGGTCCAGCGCTCGATGTTGTCGTTCCAGGTGTCGGCTATTTGGCGAAGAAACTCGGCGGGCTGAATCTGGCCGATTGCCTGCGCCATGTCGGCGGCCACGAGCAGAGCGGAAACTTCGGCGGCGAGGGTGAACGGCGAATAGCCCCCGTCTTCTTCCCATCGGTCCTGCTGGGTGACCGGGCCATTGGCGACGATGAAAGCCGCAGCCTTGCGCACCATCGGCCACCAGCGGTGGCAGTCGCGGAAGCAGGCGGGTGCTTCGCGGCGCAGCAAATCGACGAGCAGAATGGGTAAGGCGGTCTCATCCATTTGCAGGCCGTCCCAGTAGGGACGGCCGTCCAGCCACATATTCTGGGCCCAATGTCCGTCGGCTTCTTGGGTGGCTTCGAGATAATGCAGGACGCGCAGCGCATCGTTGTGCGCCCCGGCGGCGAGCAGGCCGCCCGCGTTCTCGACCAGGTCGCGGGGCCAGATCAGGTGGTAGCCGCCCAGATCCTCGTCGCCCTTGTTGAATCCCCAGGGAATGGAGAGGCTGGCGATGATCCGCTGGCGCGATACAAGTCGCGGTCGCGCGGTTTCTCGTCGATCTTCTTCAGCGCGTTTTGCCAGTTCTTCCAGTGCAAGACGTAGTCGCTCCGGGTTGACTCGTAAGAGGTGAGCAGGGAAGAGAGAGCCTGCTGGCCGGCCTCCGCCCAAACGCCGCCGAAGCCAAGTGCAAGGATGAACTCACCCTTGCAGGCGGCCAGATCGATCTCGCCCGTCAGAGCGACGTTGCCATTTTCGGCGCGATCATATGCCCGGGTGATTTGAAAATGCTGGGAGAGATCCTGCCAGCCGTCGGATGTGCCGGCAAACCCCACCGAGCGCCTGAGCCACGGCGCCGAGCACGCCAAAGCGAGCGCGCAGGAATCACGCTGCGCGAACAGCATGGGCGTGCCCTTGTAGTCGCCCACCCAGCCGGTGTTGCCGTATCCGGAGTTGGCCAGATGCGAGGCGAGCAGCGCGTGCAGGCGATAGTCGCTCAGGTTCCCGGCCAACGGGACGAAGCGAATCTTTTGCAGAACGACATTGCGCCAGGGATCGGTGAGCACTTCTTTCTCGATGCGGTAGCGTCCATGCATGCAGGTGTTGGTGAGTTGGTAGGCGGGCACTCCCGGTTCGAGCGGCAGGCTCTTGAAGGTACAATGACGTTTCTCTTCGGAGAAGAAGTCGCGACCGTTGGTAACGATCAGTCCCAGGTCGCGGGTGCAGGCCTGATCCACGCGCGGGAAGTAGATCTCGTTGAGGATGCCGTGGCTGAGCGTGAACCAGACGCGGCTGTGGAGATTCAAGGCGGTGCCGATGCCGGTCTTGGCGCTGGAGGTCCAGCGGGGTTCGATTCCAGGCCAGCCGGGCGCGTATTTTAGGGTATCGCTCAAAGTCAGGGTCCTTTGCTGCACATGCAAGTTTGCCAGAAATTGACACTTTCGTGACAAATCGTCTCGCGATCCTCATCTAACATGTCACAGGAGTAATGGGCAAACAGCGACCAACCCGATTTCTTGAACGCCTCGCAGGGAAGGGACTCTGCCTGGCGATCGTTTGTCTGCTGGCGTTAGAGGCGGCGCAAGCGACGAAAACTGAATCCTCGGGTCTCGACCGCGGATTCCGCCAGCTCTACGATCTGGATTTTCCGGGAGCGCAGAAGGAATTTGAATCATGGGAAAAGGAGCATCCGGACAACCCGATGGGCCCGGTCGCCGAAGCGGCCGGCATTCTGTTCTCGGAATTCAATCGCCTGGGCGTGCTCGAAGCGCAGTTTTACGAGAACGACTCGGTGTTTGCGGCGCGGAAGAAGTATGAAGCAAATCCGCAGCAGCGGGCGCGGTTTGAGCAGCGCCTGGATCAAGCCGAAGCTTTGGCCAAGGCGAAGCTAGCGCGCGATCCACGAGACCGGGACGCGCTGCTGGCGATGACGCTGGCAACCGGGCTGCGCTCGGACTACGCAGCGTTGATCGAAAAACGCAACCTGGCGTCCTTGCACTACCAAAAAGAAGCCACAGCGTGGGCAGGACAACTTCTGGCGACCGATCCGACTTGCTACGACGCTCATCTTGCCACTGGAATCAGCCGGTACATCATTGGGTCGATGGCAGCGCCGGTGCGGTGGATCTTGCGCATCGGCGGCGTCTCGGGCGATAAACGCGAGGGCATTGCCGAACTGCGGACCACGGCGGCGAAGGGCCAGTTGCTCGCTCCCTTTGCCCGTATCCTGCTGGCGATCGCCTACGTCCGCGAGAAAGACGTGCCCGAGGCTCGCGCACTCCTAGCCTCGCTGCAAAAGGACTTCCCGAACAATCCGCTGTTTGAGCGTGAACTGGCGCGGCTCGATAAAAACGCCAACCGCTGAACCAGTGTGGCTCGGACACTCCCTTCGGCTTCGCTCAGGGCAGGCTCTGTCCGAGCAGAGGCTGACACCAACACATGCCGTTGCTTCCGAACAGAGACCTGTCCAGATGCGCCCCTAAGGAGCCTCTGCACAAGCACTTGATTGCAGCGAACAGGCGTGCACAATGCCGGGTTTTTACGCGGACAGGCGTGTCCGCGCCACACTTGTAGATGCGCCCTAAGTCCGTGCAAACTGAAGCCCGTTCATCAGAAATTCACCGGTTTGTAACTTTCCTTTAATACTCACCCCATAGAAACAACTTGGATACGTACATTAGGAGGATTGATCGAGTGATCCGTCGCATCGCAGTGCTGGTGTGTCTGGCGTTTGCCCTCCCGCTTCTGGGGCAGACTACCCAACTGAACGGGGCAGGCGCGACTTTCCCTTATCCCATGTACTCGAAGTGGTTCAACGAGTACAACAAGCTGCATCCGGACGTACAGATCAACTACCAATCGATCGGCAGCGGCGGCGGTATTCGCCAAGTGCTGAATGGCACGGTCGATTTCGGAGCCAGCGATGGTCCCATGTCGGACGAGCAACTGCATGAGGCCAAGACCAAGATCCTGCACATTCCTACAGTGATGGGCGCGGTTGTGCCCGCCTACAACGTGCCGGAAGTCGGCGGCGAGATCAAGTTCACGCCCGAAGTCCTGGCCGACATCTTTCTGGGCAAGATCGCCAACTGGAATAGTCCCGCGATTGCCAAGGCCAACCCGGAAATCAAGTTCCGCGATCAGCCGATCATTGTCGTCCACCGTTCCGACGGCAGCGGCACGACCTTCATCTTCACCGACTACCTCTCTAAGGTCAGCAAGGAATGGCAAACGACCGTAGGCAAGGGGACGTCGGTGAAGTGGCCCATCGGATTGGGCGGCAAGGGCAACGAGGGAGTGGCGGGACAGGTGCGGCAATTGCAGGGGTCGATCGGTTATGTGGAATTGATTTACGCCGTGCAGAATAAGATCCCGTACGGATCGGTCAAGAATGCCGCGGGCGAGTTTCTGAAGGGCTCGCTCGAGGGAGTCACCGAAGCCGCCGCGTCGGTGAAGACCATGCCCGCCGATTTCCGGGTTTCGATTACCAATGCTCCGGGCAAGACGGCGTATCCCATCTCCAGCTTCACTTGGATGCTGGTTCCCGTGCAGGCCAAAGAGGCGAAGAAGGGACAAATCCTGGCCGACTTTCTGAACTGGATGGTTACGGACGGGCAGAAGATGACCACCCAGCTCGCCTACGCGCCGCTGCCGGACAGCGTCGTGGAGAAGGTGAAAGCGGCCATCAAGCAGGTTCGCTGAAGGCGAGTCGCGAGCGGGATTGGTGCTCGATGCGTCGAGCGTCCATGGGTTCAAAAGACGCGCAGGGCGGGAGCCAGTTTGAGAGAAACCTTGCGCACCTGGGAGCAAATAGGCCGCTGCTCGCAGGCGACCCTCTGAAACAAGCAGACATGAGGGACGAAGGGCAACCAGGCGGGATTGCCTTTAAAATGTCAGTATATTTATTAATATACTTCTAATTATAGGGTATGCCTTCGAAGGAAAGCCGCCGAGGGCGCAATCGGCTGGAGCGGGTATCCATCAAGCGATTCCCAAACAGCTACAGCCTCGAGAGACTTAAGAAGCGGCCCACGCTGCGCGGACTTGAAAGTTTCGTCGGGCCCTGGCTTTGGGGTAGTAATGCAGTTTCAGAATCTCGACCGCCTCTTGCTTTGCGGACTTTGCGGCCTTTCTTTGCGAGCTTTGCGGTTCAAGGTCTTACACCGCAAAGTACGCCGAGGACCTCGCTAAGGGCGCAAAGACACCGCCTGACAAACTCAAACTCCACCACTACCGGCTTTTGGCAAAAGGAGACAAAATGAAAGCGGTTCTCAGACTAGGTGTCGTTTTGTTGTTGGCGTCTTCACTTCTGGCGCAAACCAAAACGGCAGCGAAGAAAAAACCCAGCAAGCCCGTCAACCCGGATGTGCAGGCGTTGAAGGAGGCAGTGGCGACGCATCAGCAACAGATCCAGGCGCTGCAACAACAGTTGCAGCAAACCAACCAGCAGCTGCAACAGACTTCGCAGCAGTTCCAGACCACCCAGCAGCAGCTTCAGCAGGCGCAGCAGACGGCGGCGGACGCGCAACAGAAAGTGGCCGCGGCCGAGTCGGAGGCCGCCCACAAGGATTCGGTGGACCAACTCAACTCGAAGCTGGCGGACGTGCAAACCACGCTCACCAATAATGCGCTCAGCGAGCAGGACCAGCAGAAGCGCTTCTCCGGCATCGAAGATGCGCTAGGCCGCCTCCGCTGGACCGGGGACGTCCGGGTGCGGGGCGAGGATTTCTTCCAGGGCTACGGCGGATGCGCCGCTTGCAACGACCGCAACCGCGCCCGTATTCGCATTCGCTTCGGTTTCGAGGGCAAACTGAACGACGATTTCACCGGCGGCATAGCTCTGGCTACGGGGTCGTTAGGAGATCCCACCACCACCAATGAGACCTTTACGAATTTCTTTGACCGCAAGACCATCGGCCTCGACAAGGGCTATGTTACCTACAACCCGGTCGCCCACAAGTGGCTTTCGCTGACCGGCGGTAAGTTCGTCTACCAGTGGCAGCGCACGCAGATCACCGGCGACCCGGATACCAACCCGGAAGGCTTCAACGAGAAGTTCTCCAAAGACTTCGCGAGTCCGATTGTGAAGAACCTGAACGTCGACTTCATGCAGCTGTTCTTCAACGAAGTCAGCGGCAATGGCGGTTTGTTCGTCGGCCGGGACTCATTCGCCGTGGGCGGCCAGGTGGGCGGAAAGCTGGAGCTGACGAAGTTTTGGACGATGACTCCGTCCTTCCTTCTGCTCAACTGGCGCTATCCGGACGCAATCCTGAACGCGAGTTTCTTCGCGACTCAGGCGACCACTACCAACAGCACCAGCGTCGTTAATTCCAGCGGCAGCGTAGTGAGCTTCCCCATTCCAGGAGAAGGCCCGGGTTGCAGTACTCCCGGCAGCAGCGGCCTGCAAAGTTCCCAGGCGTGCGCATTTTCTCCCAACGGCATGACGAACGCGACGTTTGTGGATGCGAGTGGGAAGTTGCGCTTCCTGTCCCGCTTCCTCTATGCCGACCTGATCTTGAACAACCAGTTCAAGACGGGCTGGGCGCGCTTCCCGCTCAATTTGCTCTTGGAATATGAGAACAATCTGAACGCTGCCGAGCATCCCTTCGACTTCACCTTCACCAACACCAGCACGGTCAAGAATGACACGTTCGGCAACCAGGGCACCGCGCAAGCGGCGGCCAGACCGAACCTGGGCAAGCAGTCCCACGTTTACTATGCCGACGTCAGCATTGGGCAACAGAAGAAGCGCGGCGACCTCCAGGCTGGGTACGCCTTCCTGCGTCACGAGCAGGATGCCACCATCGCTTCCTTTAACGAAAGCGACCAACGGGCGCCCTCGAACATTCTTCAGCATCGCTTCTACGCGCTCTGGCGAATTCGTCAGAACACGACTGCGGCGTTCACCTGGTGGCATGGGCGCACGTTGGATCCATTGCTCCAAAACGCGACACTGGCTCCCGCCATGAAGGTTTCAAGCACCTCGGGAACGGGTGTGATTGTGCCTGGTTCCGGCGCTCAGGAGCCCTGGCTGAACCGCTTGCAGTTCGACTTGATCTACACCTTCTAAAACGCGTGCTCCAACGCGACGGAAGGCTTCTGCAAGCGGGCGCCGACTCATCGACCGGCGCCTTTTTTCTGTCTTGATATACTATTGCCGGGTCACATGCGCCGCTGGGTCCTGCTTACGCTGTTGTTGTTCGTGGGCTCTGGAGCCGGGTCATTTGCAGTCGAAAGCGGCTCCCTGACGCTGACCATCGTCCGGGCCGAGCAGAAAACGCGCGACCGGGTTTTGCTCTATCTGGCTGACACTCCCATTTACCAGGAAGACCCGTACTTTGAAGTGGACGTGCGCGCGGGCGGGTGGGTGGTGGTTGGGGAACGAGATCCCGAGCACAAATGGGAAACGCTCCCCATCGACTGGAAACCCGGCGCTGTGGTGGAAGGCCGCATGGAGAAACATCGTTTGTACTTGAGGCGCCCCAACGGGACATACGTGCGGTTTATCATTACCAGCCGCAGGAAGGCGCCAGCTGAGCAACACGAATAAGCAATCCCATCTTGTCCTATGGTTCGGCAAAGCATCCGCACCCGTGTGTCGCCCATCAACCGCGAAGAATCGTGGCTGAAATTCGACTGGCGCGTTCTGGAAGAAGCCGAAGATGCGCGCAACCCTCTGCTGGAGCGCGTGAAGTTTCTCGCGATTACGGCCAGCAATCTGGACGAATTTTTTGAAGTCCGCGTGGGCGGCCTGTTGCAGCAACTGGAGGACCGTCAAAACGCCACCACGCCCGACGGCTTGACCCTGGCCGAAGAGCGGGATCTGCTGAACCTCCTGACCCACGAATTTGTGAACGAGCAGTACGCCTGCTGGAACGAGCGTTTGCGTCCCGAACTGGCCGAACAGGGCATTCGTGTCCTGAACATCGACGAGTTGGATGACGAAGCGCTGGCGTTTGTGGACGACTACTGCGAGCGGGAACTCGATCCGCTGCTCACGCCGGTCACCGTGGACCCGGCGCACCCTTTCCCGCGCGTGATCAATAAAGCTCTGTGTGTGGCGCTGCTGCTGCGCCGCCGGCGCCGCTCCTCGCTGACGTACACCGGAGTCGTGACCGTTCCGCGCGCTCTGCCCCGGTTAGTACGGCTCCCGTCGCAGGGAACCATCGATTTCGTCTTTCTGGCGGACCTGGTCGTCCATCACACCGCGAAGATGTATCGCGGCTACGATATCGTTTCCTCCGCGGCCTTCCGCGTGACGCGCAACTCCAACCTGTATCTGCAGGAGGAAGAATCGCGCAACCTGCTCGAGTCCGTGCGCGCCGAACTGCACAACCGGCGCAAGGGCGACGCGGTGCGCATGGAAATCGAGTCGCAGGCCGACCCCGAGATCATCGAGCGCCTGCGCACAGTATTCGAACTGGATCCTTGGCAGGTTTTTCCCGTGAATGGTCCGGTGAATCTCTCGCGGCTGTTCAACGTGTCCGATCAGGCCAACCGTTCGGACTTGAAGTTCCGTCCTTTTGTGCCACGGGAATTGCGCCTGACCGCGAAGTCGCACGACCTGTTTGAAGAGTTGCGCCGCCACGACATTCTGCTGCATCATCCCTATGACTCTTATGACGCGGTCATCTCGTACATACAGGCGTCAGCGGAGGACGAGCGCGTTTTATCCATCAAGCAGACGCTGTACCGGACCAGCGAACATTCCCTGATCGTTCCGGCGCTGATGGCCGCGGCCGCGCACAAGGAAGTCACCGCGGTCGTGGAGCTGAAGGCGCGCTTCGATGAGGCGTCCAACATACGCTGGGCGCGCGATCTGGAGGACGCCGGCGTGCAGGTCTTCCACGGGCTGGTGGGATTGAAGACACACTGCAAGCTCTCGCTGCTGGTGCGGCACGATCCCGATGGAATGACGCGCCAGTACGCGCACCTGGGCACGGGAAACTACAACACGACGACCGCGCGTATCTACACCGACCTGAGCCTGTTGACCGCAGACCCGGAGATCACCCGCGCGGTGCACGACGTGTTCAGCTTCCTGACGGCCTATGCGGAGCATCCCAGCTACGGCCCCTTGCTGGTGGCGCCTCTGGATCTGGCCGAGAAGTGCAGAATGCTGATTGAGCGCGAAGGGGAGCATGCGCGGCTGGGGCGTCCGGCGCGCATGATTGCGAAGATGAATTCGCTGGTCGACAAAGACATTATCCAAGCGCTGTACTACGCGTCGCAAGCTGGCGTGGAAATCGATCTGCTCGTGCGCGGAGTCTGCGCGTTGCGGCCAGGGGTTCGGGGCACAAGCGACCGGATCCGGGTGCGCAGCATTGTGGGACGCTTTCTGGAACACAGCCGGATCTTCTATTTCGAGAATGGCGGCGAACCGGAGGTTTACCTGGGCAGCGCCGACTGGATGCCGCGCAACCTCCACGAGCGTGTCGAAGTCCTATTCCCACTCAACAACCCGCTCCTGCGGGACCGCGTCGTACATGAAATCCTCGCCGCCTATCTGGCCGATAACGTGAAAGCCAGATTCTTACAGAAAGACGGGCGCTACCTGCGAGCGTGGCAATCCCCTCATGGCCGCAGCAAAAGGCCGCCCCGCGGTGCAGCAGCATTCAATGCCCAGGAGTTTTTGCTCGGGTTAGCGGAAGGGAAGCAGACCATCGACCTCATACCTCTGCCCCGCCCGCGGCGCGCTTCTCGATCTTTGATTGGAAAGGAATAGAACTCGTTTCATAAATGGTTCTTTGGGAAGGGCACTCACAAGCTTGAGGAAAATGGGGATTTTGGGTGGAGCAGCGCTTTAGCGCTGCACTAAAAGCTTGTACTTTCAGCGGCTTTAGCCGCTGAGGTCAGGGATCCAACTTACTCCGCAGCCTGTTCAGCCGTGCCGCTCCGAGTCTCAAATGACGCGGACTTTAGCCCGCGCGGAGGCCCCAAGGTCATGTATGAAACCAGCTCTTGTGACTAGCATATGTTCCTCTACTTTTTACGCCACGCCAGCGCCGGACAGCAGCTCAGCAACGCCAAGAAGGACGAGAAGCGCGGTCTGGACCAGGACGGCATCGAGCAGTGCGGATACATCGGGCGCGCGTTGGCGTCCTTAGGTGTGCAGGTCGACGTGATCCTCTCGAGCCCGCTCAAGCGAGCCACGCAAACCGCCGCGCTGGTGGGAAACGAGATGGGCCATGAGGGGAAGCTGGTGCTCGAAAATGGCCTGCGGCCCGAAGCGAACTTCTCCGATTTTCAAAAGATGCTGCAGAAGTACGCCCGCCAGGAATCCATTCTTGTCGTTGGACACAATCCCAACCTGCGCGAATTTCTAGGCCGCGTGATCAGCGAGAGAGGTTGCGAAGGCGTGGTGGAACTGAAGAAAGGAGCGGTCGCCCAGGTAGAAATGCGGCGCAACTCCGGCTCCCTGAGCTGGTGCCTCACGCCGCGCATCCTGCGCACGCTTCACGCCGCGGCCGCCGAGAGTTCGCGCCCGAAAACCTCCCGGAAGTAAGCCCGGTCCTTCTCAATCGCCCACAACTCCAGCTCCACACTGGCCTTGCCGCGCGGGGTCAATTTCATCGAGACGCTTCCGCTGCGCGCGGCAATCGCCACGTGCGCGACCGCCTGGGTCCTGCCCAGGTTCAAAGCGCGCGCCACGCGGAGCAGCACGGATGCCTTGGTCACGTTGTCTTGCTCTTCCAGGCTCAGGCTGCTCAGCGGAAAATCGCCAGGTGTAGGCCGCGATTTTCCCAGATAGCGAGCGATGGCGCCGATGATGCGGCGCTGTTGCGGCGTGTATCCCAGGATCTCGGAGTTCGCGATGATGTAGTAAGTGTGCCGATGGTGACCGCTCCGATTCACATAGTCGCCGACTTCGTAGAGCATAGCCGCCGCCGAGAGCCATTCCTGGTATTCCGGCGGCAAATGGTGCACCGATTTCAAGGCGGAGAACAGCAGTAACGCCGATTCGCGCACGCTCAGCGCATGATGCAGGTCAACGCCGTAATGCTCCACCGCTCGTTTGATCGACTCCCACCGCTCCGATTCAACCGCGCGGCCTGAGCGCGTGCTGCGGTCGTATTCCGCCGCCATTTGCGCCAGGATGCCATCCCGCAAGCCCAGGGCTGAATAGCGAAAGCCGCCGAGTTGGAAACGCTCCAGCAACTCGGCAAACACCACGGCGCCGGCGCAGATGATCTCGGCGCGCCGTGGGCCAATGCCCGGAATCCTCCGCCGTTGATCGAGCGGGAGGCGAGTGATCTGCTTGACGATGCGGCGCATCATCTCACGCGTGGCGGCGGACGCTCTTCGGCTCTTGAAACGCGCCACATGCGTGGCGACGCCCGCCAATGCCGCAGCCGTGCCCGAGGTCGCGATGACCGCCCCAACGCGCGCAGGTTTGATCCGGTTCTGGGCTTTTCCGATCTCTCTACCTACGAATCCCCGAAGCCGCTTCAGTTCGCTCTTGCGTGGTGGATCGTGCTTCAGGAATTCACCGGTCAACCGCACGGCTCCCAACGGAAGGCTGACCGTATCGCGGATCTGTCCTTTGCGGGACAGGGTCAGTTCGCAACTGCCGCCGCCGAGGTCGATGAGCAACGCGCTCTCGGCCCCAACCCGGCTGCTGGAAATAATGCCGAGGTGAATCAGGCGGGCCTCTTCCAAGCCGGAGATGATCTCGACCGTCCAGCCGGTCGTCGAGCGCACCCACTCCAGAAAGGCGCGCGAGTTGCGGGCATCCCGCAAGGCCGCGGTCGCTACCACACGCACCGACTCGGCGCCGCATTCCTGCATGGCGCGGTGGAAGCGGCGCAGCACCTGCACCGTTTCCGACATGGACTCGGGCGCGAGCAGTCCGCCGTTGAACACACCTTCGCCCAGGCGGGTGACCTCGCGGTCTTCGTGGATTTCCTTGAGCCGGCCGCCCTGCAGGCGGGAGATTTTCAAGCGGACGGAATTCGAGCCGATGTCAATGGCGGCAAAAGTGGGCATAAGATAAGGATCAGTCTTCTCATAAGCGAAGGAGGTTGCGCAACCGGTGACGGATCATCGTTGATTCAATTCGATCATCGTTGACGTAGTTGAGGGGGCTCCGCAGACGTGGTTTGGGTGGAGCAGCGCTTTAGCGCTGCATTGAAGCTTGTCTTTTCCACGACGGCTTTAGCCGCCAAAGGGAATGCACCCTCAGGGTCTAAAGGCGAACTGTCAGCGGCTCGGATCGGCGCGCCTGAAGCCGCGCCCTTTCAAAGCTCGTCGCGGCAGAACTGCGTTACCGGGCCGCCAAGAAACGATCGCCACGGCTCTCGGCTCAGCTTGAAGCGGTGCTCGGAGCGCTTGAAGTTTTGCCCTTCGAGACGCCCGCCGACGCAGCCTATGGATTGCTGCGAACGCGGCTTGAACAGGCTGGCAGGCCAATCGTGGCCAATGACATGCTGATTGCGTCGCAGACGATTGCCCTTGGTTATACGATCGTCACCGATAACGAAAAGGAATTTGCCCGGGTCGAGGGTCTTGCACGCCAGAATTGGCTGCGCTAAAGCTGAGCGCTGCTTGATTGTCTCGGTCGATTTCGAAGTGCCGCCGATTTTTCTCCTAGAGGACCCAGGTTAGCGCCCAAAACACGGGTGCGAACCTGGGGTACCTGTTCCCGAAATCCTCCCGTTCCTGTAATGGACTATGCCCCGATTCGATTTTCCAGGTCTTCCAGTGCTTTTGCAATGGACTTGAGTGCTTCGATAATCTCGCTGACATCCACGTTTTCCAAGGGCAGTTTTCCCTTTGTCTGTGTTTGCAGATCAATCCGGGTCCCGCTCGGCTCGGAACGCCTACTCACTGCAGACGCCTCAAGTTGCCCGATTTTTTCCATTACCTCTGCGAGTGCCTTAGACACGGCAAGCACCTCCTGACGGACATTCTAATGCCAAGCCCGCTGGAGTGTTCAAACTACGGGTAATTTCGGATGTTGAAATCATAGACCTCTTTATCTTGCCAGAATTGATCCGCATCGCCAACCAAACGCCGCGATACTCCTTGCTTCAACGACTTCAGCGCATCGGCCAGCGTGTCCTGTTGTGGTTCGCTGAGCGAAGCTGCCCCACCCTCTGTGATTTTCAGAGGGTGGGGACCTGTGCAGCTTGCGCGTGCAGATTTTTTGTCCTTGGCGCTTTACACTGCAAGCACCAAATACAAAGTCAAAATCTCAAGAAGTTGAAAGTTGCGTCTCCCACCCTCTGAAAATCACAGAGGGTGGGCAGCCTCATTTATAAGTAGATCGAGAAAAACCGAAACTCATTGGTGGGCCAGTCCCCCAATGGAAGTGGGATTACGGATCAAGTGTCGGAGTTGAGAGAATTTCTGGCAGCCTGAGCGATGGCGCGATAGAATCCTGCCCAACTGGAAAGGCCCGATTCGCGGTCGGCCTTTTCCGGAAAAATCTCGAATCTGGGCGGACACCCATATCCCATAGCGGAGGACTGCCCACGTGGAAGCCGGAAACCAAAAATGGACTGGTTTAGCGACATCGGGCGGTTTCTTTGGGCCGTTGTCAATAATTGGGCGGGCTATTCGACCGGAGGCATCATCGTGGCAGTGGTCGCCTTATGGCATCTCATGAAGGATAGGCCAGTGCGGCGAAAAGTCGGAATCGGTTTGGCAATTGTTTTCTTGTTTCTCAGTTTCTTTAAGGCATGGCAAGATCAGTACCACAGAGCGAACGACTTGCAGGCCAGCCTGCACACTCCACCCCAAACCATTCAGGTGAATATCCCGCCAATAAATGTTCCGCCAGCACAGGTAATCCTCAACCCGCAGTCGAAACACCAAAACGCTCTCGCTTCGCAGCCTCCCCATGCCTTTCTAGTAGAAGCACACGAGGCTGGCAACCTGACAGTCAAGCACGGGGCAGGCTGCAAACCTTCTCGTGTATCTGTAGAGATGACATCGGGCGGACATTTTTGGTTCCAAAAGCCCGTGTCATACGATGAAACGAATCTCTATCTTGTGGCATCTGACGAAGGGCTAACGGCAAGAGTGCTCGTATGGTGCGAGCCGTGATTAAGGAATTCGGGCCGCATGCCTAGGAATCCTGTTTAGCCTTCAACGCACATTTCAGACACAACCGCGACCATTTTTTAACCCGTCTGTAACATCCCCCTGCTACCTTCAAGGCGAATGTCAAACCAAGCCTTGCCCCGGCCGCGGTTCAACGCTCCCGAACCGGAGCGGGCGTCGAAGGCCACCACCCTGAAAATCGAGCCCAGAACAGCGCCCTTGTTGCAAGGGAGAGTCAGCGAAGTCCCGGACGCCGTTTTTGGTTGGGTCATGCGCTTGTGCGGCCTGGCGGTGGTGGCGCTGCTCGGCTTGATTGTCTATGAACTGATTGTGGGTTCGGAGCTTTCCTGGCACGCGTTTGGCTGGAAGTTCTTCGGCGGTCAGGATTGGAATCCGGTCGAAGAGCAATTCGGGGCCCTGCCGTTCATCTACGGGACGGTGGTTTCATCCATTCTCTCGCTCGTCATCGCGGTGCCGCTGGCGGTGGGCGTGGCCGTGTTCATCACCGAGATGTGTCCCGTCTGGCTACGCGGCGGCCTTTCCTTTACCACCGAACTGCTGGCGGCGATTCCGAGCGTGATCTACGGGCTGTGGGCCATCTTCATCCTTGTGCCGCTGCTGCGTACCTACGTGCAGCCGTTTCTTGCCAAGACGCTGGGCTGGACTGGCCTGTTCTCGGGGCCGCCGTACGGGATCGGCATGCTGGCGGCCGGGGTGATTCTGGCCATCATGATCATCCCAATCATTTCGTCGATTACGCGGGAGGTGCTCACGGTGGTACCCCAGCACCAGCGGGAAGCTGTGCTGGCGCTCGGGGCCACGCGTTGGGAGATGATTCGCATGGGTGTGCTGCGCAACGCGCGCGCCGGGATTGTAGGCGCGGTCATTCTTGGCCTCGGTCGCGCGCTCGGCGAAACCATGGCGGTCACCATGGTGATCGGCAACCGAGCCGAGATTGCTAAGTCGCTGTTTGCCCCCGGATACACCATGGCCAGTGTCCTGGCCAACGAATTCAGCGAAGCGACCGGAAACGTGTATCTCTCCGCCCTGATTGAGATCGGCCTGGCGCTCTTCCTGGTCACCATCGTAGTCAACGCGATGGCCCGGTTGCTGGTGTGGAGCGTCACTCGCGGCCAGCCGACGAAAGGCGTTGCCTGAGATGAGTTCCGCCTCGACCGCCATCGTGATCCCACCCATCAGTCTCTGGCGCCGCCTGGTGGACCGCGCCATGACCGGCGTCGCCGTGCTGACGGTCTTGCTCGTGCTCTTGCCCCTGTTTGCGATTTTCGCGTACCTGGTCTACAAGGGCGTCGGTTCGATCAACCTGGCGTTCCTGACCCAAACTCCGAAGCCGGTCGGTGAACCGGGCGGTGGCATGGCCAATGCCATTGTCGGTTCGATGGTGATTTTGGCGATCGCCAGCCTGCTTGGCGTGCCTCTGGGGATCGGGGCCGGAATCTATCTTTCGGAATACGGCCGCAACCGCTATGGCGACATCGTGCGGTTTATCTCCGACGTTCTGAACGGCGTGCCCTCAATTGTGATCGGCATTGTGGCCTATGGCATCGTCGTGATCCGGCAGAAACACTTCTCGGCGCTGGCTGGCGGGGTGGCGCTGGCCATCATGATGGTGCCCACCATCGCGCGCACCACCGAGCAGATGTTGCTGCTGGTTCCGCAGGCGATCCGCGAGGCCGCTTACGGGCTGGGCGTTTCGCGCTGGCGCACTACGCTTTCGATTACACTGCGAACGGCCACTTCGGGCGTGATCACCGGCGTGATGCTGGCCTTTGCCCGCGTCGCCGGAGAGACTGCGCCCTTGCTGTTCACAGCCTTCGGAAACCAGTTTTGGAATTGGAAAACCGACCAGCCGACCGCAGCTTTGTCGCTGCAGATTTTCACTTACGCCATCTCGCCCTTTGACGAGTGGCACCGGCAGGCCTGGGCAGGCGCGCTGGTCTTGATCGTTCTGATTGTGAGCGCAGTCACAGCCGTTCGCATCGCTGTGCGGCGGGGAACTTTGGCAGGAGCATAGAAAATCATGGGAGTCGGAATCACCGTCGAGCACCTGAATGCCTTTTACGGCAAGACCCAGGCATTGTTCGACATCAACCTGAAGGTACTGGCCAATCACGCGACCGCGCTGATCGGTCCCTCCGGATGCGGGAAGTCCACCTTCATCCGCTGCTTGAACCGCATGCATGAAACCATTCCCGACGCGCGCGTCGAAGGCAAGGTTCGCATCGGCGAGTTCAGCGTCTACAACGGCACTTCGGCCACCCAGTTACGCCGGCGCGTGGGCATGGTCTTTCAGAAGCCGAACCCGTTCCCGACCATGTCGATCTACGACAACGTGGCCGCCGGACTCAAGCTGAACGGATTCCGCAACCGCAGGCAACTCGACGAAATCGTCGAAAAATCGCTGCACAGTTCCGCGCTATGGGACGAGGTCAAAGACTCGCTGCACAAACAATCCGGGGCCAGCCTTTCCGGCGGCCAGCAGCAGCGCCTGTGCATCGCCCGCGCTTTGTCGGTCCAGCCCGAAGTTCTGCTGATGGACGAACCTTGCTCGGCGCTCGATCCCATTTCCACCGGCAAGATCGAAGAACTCATCTTCCAATTAAAAGAGCAATACACAATCGTCATTGTGACGCATAATATGCAACAGGCAGCCCGCGTGGCCGAGTTCACTGGCTTCTTCCTTCTCGGCAAAATGATCGAATTCGACAAGACCGAGAAGGTGTTCACCAATCCGTCCGACAAACGGACGGAAGACTACGTTACAGGCAGGTTCGGATGATGCGCACGCGCTTTCAGCATCAGATTGAAGAGCTGCGGGAAAAACTGCTCCGCATGGGTGGCCTCTCGGAGCTGGCGGTGGACCGCGCCTGCCAGGCATACACCGAGCGCGATCTCGGGCGCTGCCAGTTGGTCCTAGAAAACGAGAGCCTCATCAACGCCGCCGAGCGCGAAATCGACGAGCTCGCCTTCGATATCCTCGCCACTCAGCAGCCAGCCGCGGTCGATCTGCGATTCATTCTGGCGGTAACCAAGATCAACGCCGATCTCGAGCGGGTGGGCGATCAGGCCGTCAACATCGCCGAGCGCGTGATGGACATGATCGAGTTGCCGGCCGTAGAGCTGCCGGTCGATATCGCTCGCATGGCGACCGCGGTCAGCGCCATGGTGCGGTGCTGGAGATGGACCACGTGGTCGACCGGATGCGCGACGAGGCTTTCATTATGCTCGTGCGGAAGATGAACGATGAACCGCAAGCTACTCAGCAGGCGCTGGATGCGCTCCTCGTGGCCCGCAATCTGGAGCGCGTTGCCGACCACGCTACGAACATTTCCGAGGACGTCATCTTCTGGGTTCTCGGCGCCGATGTCCGCCATCACGCGCAAGCCGCCTCGGCATCGCCACGGCCTGACACGCGCGAACAATAAGCTCTTTCCGCAACGCCGCCGCCGTTGCCGTCCCTGCGGTACACTAAGCAATTCTGTTGCTAGCAACTTCAGCCCTTGGCATGAGCCATCAACTGCGCGTTTTTGCGACCTGCGACATCGGAGACGCCCTCAACGTTCTGCGCGACCGGGGATACGAAGTCGAGGTCTATCCCAACCCAGAAGCGCCGCCCAAGAGCCTGATCGTCGAGAAGGTCAAGTCCGGAGTGGATGGCCTGATCACCACCTTGCGCGATCCGATCGATGCTGAAGTTTTCGACGCCGGAAACGGCACCCTGAAAGTCGTCGCCCAATTCGCCGTCGGCTTCGACAACATCAACCGCGCCGACGCCAACCGCTACAAGATTCCGTTCACCCATACTGCCGACGTCCTGACCGAAGCCACTGCCGAATTCGCTTTCTTCCTGATGGGAGCCCTAGCTCGCAAGCTCTGGTCCGCCGAACACCTGACGCGCGACAACCGCTGGGGCTACTGGCATCCCTACCTTCCGTTTTTGGGCGACGAGGTCACGGGGAAAACCGTTGCCATCATCGGCACCGGGCGCATCGGCCTGGCCATGATCAAGAAATGCACCGGGTTCGATATGAATCTCCTGTGCTTCGATCCAGCGTACGAGAACCGCGACTACATTCACGCCATTCAGGAGATGAAGGACTTGCGCTACCACCGCGGCATCAGCCGCGAAAAGACCTCGATCCGCTACACCAC
>WNGE01003436.1_pt1 | contig 18693 bp, 13 predicted proteins | sample 5400651 | NCBI WGS metagenome assembly WNGE01 (sample SAMN13153370, study PRJNA577476) | soil metagenome | isolation source: 60 cm soil or saprolite under grassland replicate 2 | place: USA:California | collected 2016-06-15
CTCCAAGCTCATGTAAAGAAACGCGCGGCGGCACGGAGAATTTCGATCATGCGATCGATCTCTTCGATCGTGTTGTAGAAGTAGAAGCTGGCGCGAGTGGTCCCCGGCAAACCGAATCTCCGCATGAGCGGTTGATTGCAATGGTGCCCGCCACGCAGCGCCAGGCCGTGCTGGTCCGCAAACGTGGTCAGATCGTGTGGATGCGCCGAGTCCATCACGAAACCAACCAGGGCACCGCGTTGCGCGGATGGTCCGAGCACACGCATCCCGGGCAATTCTGTCAGACGTTCCATCGCGTATTCGGCCAGCCGTCCATCGTGTTCAAAAATCGCCGCGCGTCCGATTCCTTCGATGTAATCGATGGCTGCGCTGAGGCCAATCGCACCGGCGATGTTCGGGGTGCCGGCTTCGAATCGGTGCGGCGCTTTCTTGAACACGCTTTTTTCCAGGGTAACACTGACAATCATCTCGCCGCCACCGTGCCACGGCGGCATCGCATCAAGCAACTCCCCCCGTCCGTAGAGCACTCCGATCCCAGTCGGTCCACACATTTTGTGCCCGGAGAAGGCCAGGAAATCACAGCCCAATTCCTGCACGTCGACCGGCAAATGTCCCGCGCTCTGCGCCGCATCCACCAGCGTGAGCACGCCCATCGCCCGTGCTTTCTGGCAAAGCTTCGCCACCGGATTGATCGTCCCGAGCGAGTTCGAGATGTGGGTAAAAGCGAAGAGTTTCACTTCCGGCGTGAGCAAAGACGGGAGCTGCTCGAGGGCCAGCGTGCCATCGTCGCGCACCGGCACGAAACGCAGCCGCACGCCCGTGCGCGCAGCCAGCAGTTGCCACGGCACCAGGTTGCTGTGATGCTCCATTTCCGTCAGCAGGATCACATCACCCGCGCGAAGAAATTTTCCGCCCCACGCCTGCGCCACCAAATTGATGCCTTCGGTCGTCCCGCGGGTGAAGATGATCTCGTCGGCTGTCGCAGCGCCGATGTATTTCGCGACGTGCTGCCGGGAAGTTTCGTAGGCTTCCGTCGCGCGCGAGCTCAGCTCATGCAGGCCGCGATGCACGTTGGCGTTGTTGTGCTCGTAGTAATTCCGCAACGCATCCAGCACCGCCTGCGGCTTCTGCGATGTCGCAGCGCTGTCGAAGTAGATCAAGGGATGGCCGTGGGCCCGCTCGCGCAGGATCGGGAAATCCTCGCGGATAGCCTTCCAATCTACGCCGCCGCCGGCCATCTGGTGCACAGCTTAATCTGCTCCACGCGCCGCCGCGCGCCACTTGATTCGCATGGCTGAGATTTCCGAGTGTTCGTCGGGATTATTTGTCAGCGCTGACTGGGACTGGGCGCTGCTTCCCCGGTAGGAAACGGAGCAGGAAAATCGGAAAACCTTGACATGATAAAGCGGGCCTACCTAGCATGATGCTCCGGGTTCCTTCCCTCTACTAAAACCTTTAACGAGGAGTTTGCCATGTCACTACGCATCAATGACGCAGCGCCTGACTTTGCCGCCGAAACCACGCAGGGAAACATCCGATTCCATGATTGGATCGGCGACGGTTGGGCCATTTTATTTTCTCACCCGAAAGATTTTACTCCCGTCTGTACCACCGAACTGGGCTACATGGCGGGATTGCAGCCGGAATTTGAAAAGCGCAACTGCAAGATCATCGGGCTGAGCGTGGACCCTGTCACTCAGCACGGTAAGTGGGCCAAGGACATCGAAGAGACCCAGGGTCACAAGGTGAATTATCCGATGATCGGCGACCCGGAGCTGAAGATCGCCAAGCTCTACGACATGCTCCCAGCCGGAGAGGGAGAGACCTCGGAGGGCAGAACGCCGGCGGACAACGCCACCGTGCGCACAGTCTTCGTGGTTGGTCCCGACAAGAAGATCAAGCTAATGCTGAGCTACCCGATGACCACCGGCCGCAACTTCGATGAAGTGCTGCGGGTGCTCGATTCTATCCAACTCACGGCCAGGCACAAAGTCGCAACCCCTGTAAACTGGAAGCCTGGCGGAGATGTCATCATCTCGGGAGCGGTCTCAGACGACGAAGCCAAACGGATCTATCCCGAGGGGTGGAAGGCTCCCAAGCCTTATCTTCGCGTTGTCCCGCAACCCCAATAGCCAGGCTGCAATGCTCGGAACTGCCAGTTCGCGCCCTTCAGCCGATCGCCACACCTGAGGGACTCACGGCGTAGCCGCACCAAACAATCCAATGGAGCATCTAGTTAAAACCGTCGCCGCGGTTTCGGCTATGACGCGTTCAGGATGTGCGTCATGTGAACGCAACCGTCGAGGGCGTGTTGGCATTATGAGCGTCTGAAATGGTCGTTGTTGCTCGCTAGGTATTCGGACATGCACAGGGGAGAACAAGTCGTTAGGTAGATCGTGCATCGCCACGCTCTGACCTAGCGCTGCGGATCGGCAATCCAAAAACTCGCGTTCCTAGGATGTTGGCGGATAACAGCGAATTTCAGCGGTGATGTTATGCAGGTCAGTTATGCAATCGGCCTGGCGCGTCCCATTTAAGAGGGGAACGGCGAGGGAGGGATTCGAACCTGCGGTTTAGAACACGTTCAGGGGTGATCCAAAAAAAATCGTCCGACGGTCAATCGGTTAACCGCACGGTTGTCCCGAAATTGTCTCGAATCAGGTCGATCTTTCAAAGATGAGAAGCGGAGCCTACGGGGCTCGAACCCGCAACCTCTGCCGTGACAGGGCAGCGCTCTAACCAATTGAGCTAAGGCTCCTCGGAAGTTGGCCACGATAGGTTCGGAGCGCGCGCGCTTCAACCGGATTTGGAATGAGCCAAAACCGCGACGGGGAAAATCCCCGCGCGGTAAATCCCAACTCCCAAGCTCCAAGTTCCAGGCAAATCTGAAACGCCAATAACCAAACTCAGCCCTCAAAACCGGCTCCGCAGAGCGTCGCCCTACCAGTGAAATTTGGCGGGACGCATTGGTAGGGCGAGACTTCGTCGAGCCGCGCAGTTAGCTCATTTCCCCCGTTTTGAGCTTGGTACTTCCTTGGGATTTGGAGCTTGGGTTTTGGGATTTCGAGACGCGCTTGGCCGCAGCCGGCGACTGCGGCTACAAGGCGGCTGCAGGTCAGGCTTGTTTCCAGCCGTTGCCGTCCCGTGCCATGGCATATTCCGGAGTGAGCTCAGTCTCTTCCGGTTCTCCGTCAATGTCCGCCACGGCTTTCTCGTGATGCTCTTTGGCGAGGAGCATGTAAAGCGACGGAACGATAAACAAGGTGAAGATCGTTCCGACCGTCATCCCGCCGACCAGAACAAGACCGATCGAGTTTCGCGCGGCCGCACCGGGCCCGCTCACCAGCGTCAGCGGAAAGTGACCACAGATGGTGGCGATGCTGGTCATGAGAACCGGTCGCAGTCGCGTACGCGATGCCTCAGCGATGGCGGCGAGTTTCTCGCGCCCCTGGCGCTGCAATTCATTGGCAAACTGCACGATCAGAATGCCGTTTCGTGAAATAAGACCGACCAGGGTGACGAGACCAACCTGTGAATAGATGTTGAGCGTGGTAGTCCATTTGTCCGTGAAGAACGCCATGTTCGGGTTCGGCATTTTCAGGAAGGTGAAGATCAACGCGCCAAACAAGGCGAGCGGGACAGAACCGAGCAGAATAATAAATGGATCGCGGAAGCTGTTGAACTGCGCGGCCAGCACCAGAAAGATGAGCACGATCGCGAGCGCAAACGCGGGCAGAAATTTGTTACCCTCAGTCCGGAGCTGGCGCGATTCGCCGGTGTAATCGATGATATAACCTTTCGGCATCATTCGGGCACTTTCGTCCTCGAGAAACTTGAGTGCGGCATCGAGCCCGCCGGTCGGCACGCCCATTATGCGCACCGCGTTGAGCTGCTGCATACGATTGAGCGAACGTGGCACGGTGCGGTTTTGAATTGTCGAGATCGTGCTAAGGGGCACGAGCTGATTGTTAGGCCCGGTCACGTACATGTTGGAAAGCTGGTCCGCGTTCAACCGATCGATCCGCTGCACCTGCGGGATCACTTTGTAGCTGCGGCCGGAGATGTTGAACCAGTTAACGAAATTGCCGCCGACCATGGCGGAAAGATCGGCGCCAATCTGCTTCATATCGAGGCCGAGCGACGCGACCTTGTCATGATCGATCGCAATCTGAGATTCGGGCTGGTCGATCTTGGTGTCGATCGGAGGCGGAAATCTGAAAACGCCGGCTTTCATCGCGCGGATCTTTAATTCCTCCGCCAGCTCAAGAATTCGCTCCGGCTCTGCCGTGGAACAAATGTAAAACTCGACCGGCATAAATCCGCCACCCGGCAGCGCGGGCGGCATGATCGGAAACATTTCGATGCCCGGGATCTGCATCAGTCCCATCATCACTGGACCGACGAACGCTTTGGTCGGTTTCGTGCGAACGCCCCACGGCTTCAACACCATTCCGGCGAAGCTGCCTTCGTCCGGCGACGTGATTTGGAAGGAGAAATCGGTTTCCGGAAAACCGTGGAAAACTTTCCCGGCCGCGTCCGCGAAGGGTTGCAGTTGATCAAGGGTCGCGTTGGCCGGCGAATCAATGAAACCAAAGATCACGCCCTGATCTTCTGTCGGCGCCAACTCGTGTGTGGACATTTTGAACATCGGGATCGTGAGCAGCGCGAGACCTACCCAGACGACGTAAACTGCTGGTCGCACTTTCAAGCTGCGATCGAGCACGCGGCCATAAGCATTGCGGAACTTATCGAAATTCCGATTGATGAGTCCGCTAAATCCTTTTTCGGCATCGCCGCGGTGAAGCAGCTTCGAGCAGATCATTGGCGAGAGCGTCAGCGCGACGATGCCGGAGATGAACACCGCGCCTGCGAGGGTTAAGGCAAATTCGCGAAAGAGCGATCCGGTCAGTCCGCCTTGCAAACCGATTGGCGTATAAACGGCCGCGAGCGTAATCGTCATGGCAATGATCGGCGTGATCAATTCGCGCGCGCCCAGTAGCGCGGCGTCCATGCCCCGCATTCCTTCGCGCAAATGTCGTTCGACGTTTTCGACCACCACGATCGCGTCATCCACCACTAATCCGACCGAGAGCACGATGGCGAGCAGCGTCAGCAGATTGAGCGTGAACCCGAAGACCTGCATGAGAAAGACGGCGCCGATGAGCGAGACCGGGATAGCCACGACGGGCGCGAGCACCGATCGCCAGGAACCGAGGAACAAAAAGATCACCAGCATCACGATGGCTAGCGTCTCGATCAAGGTCTTGAAGACCTCGTGCATCGCGTCGTTGATGTAGGCGGTGGCGTCGTAGGCGACACTTGCCTCCATTCCGGTCGGGAGCTCGTGTTTGATCTGCTCCAGCTCGACGCGAGCGCGCTTGATCACGTCAACGGAGTTTGCGTTTGGCAATACTCTGATGCCCATGAAGACGGCGCGCTGCTGCGAGTAGCGCACTTCCGTATCGTAGTCCTCGGCGCCGAGGACCACGTCCGCGATGTCACTCAGCCGCACTAGCTTTCCATTGTCGTGCCGCATGACGAGCTGTTTGAAATCATCCGCCGTGTGCAGATCGGTGTTGGCCGTCAGATTAACCTTCACTAGGGAGCCCTTGGTTTGACCGACAGCCGCGAGGTAATTGTTCGCAGCTAACGCCTGCCGAACTTGCGCCGGACTGATGTTCAGCGCCGCCATCCGGTCTGGCTTGAGCCAAATGCGCATGGCAAATGTGCGTCCGCCAAGTATGTCTGCTGCCTGCACTCCCGGAATTGCGGAAAGACGTGGCTGCACAATCCGGACGAGATAATCCGTGACCTGGTTAGGCTCCAAAATATTGGAGGTGAAACTGAGATAGGCTGAGGCGTACTGCGAATCTGCCTGCTCGATTTTGATCGTGGGAACTTCTGCCTCAACCGGGAGAAAGTTACGGACTGACTCGACCTGTGCGCTGATTTGGGAGAGCGCCTTGTTCGAATCGTAATTCAGTCGCAACCGCGCCGTAATGGTCGAGGCGCCCTGCTGGCTGGTGGATTGCAAGTAGTCGATACCGTCCGCTGCCGCGATTGCGCGTTCCAGCACAGAAGTGATAAATCCGCGCACCAAATCCGCACTCGCACCAACGTAAACTGTATGGACGGTAATGGACGCGTTTTCGCTGCGCGGGTACTGCCGCACGTTGAGCGTCTTGATGGCCTGCAATCCGGCAATGACGATGACAAAGCTGACCACCATGGCCAGCACCGGCCGCCGCACAAAAATGTCGGTGAATGATTTCATCTCGAAAAGTGGGAGGGGGCTTTGTGCCGCGACCTAAAAATCGGGACACTAAGGTCCCTCCCACTTTGGTTCCATTTGCTCATTACGTCTGCGCTGGCGTTGGGTTCACCTCCGGCTTGGGCGCGAGCTCGTTGTTGATCACGACCGGCATTCCGTTTCGCAATTTGAAAACGCCGGAGCTGACCACCGTTTCGCCCGCTTTTAATCCCTGGGTGATCGTCACAAAATCACCGCGCGTTTCGCCAGTGCGGATAAATTGCTGCCGGATCACTTGCGATTCCTTGCCGCTCTTTTCGTCCTTTTTCTTCTCAATCACAAAAACCGAATCGCCGTAGGGCGCATAGGCAATCGCCGTTGCCGGAATCGCCAGGACGGGCTCTTTCCGCGGCAGGACGACGTCCACTTTTGCGAACATTCCCGGCCGTAACATGTGGTCGGAGTTCGGAAATGTTGCCTGTAACGTCACGTTGCGTGTCGCCACGTCCACCGCTGAATTAATTGCGGTCAAAGTTCCCCGAAAAACGCGTCCCGGAAATGCATCCGTGTGCATGTTCACTTCCAAGCCGGTGGACAAGTCGGCCAGTCGCTGCTGCGGCAACGCAAAATCGATATACACCGGGTCGAGCGATTGCAATGGCACGATCTGATCTCCCGCCTTCACCATTTGGCCAATGTTCACCATGCGAATCCCGGCAATCCCATCAAAGGGCGCCTGCATCGTTTTCTTTGCGATCATCGCACCCATGTTCTCCGTTATCGCGCTTTTCTGTTTGAATTTTGATTCGGCGGCGTCGAGCTCGGCTTTGGAGATAACTTTGCGAACAGCCAGATCGCGCGCACGCTCCAGATCGGCTTTGGCCAATTGGGTGTCGGCATCAGCCGAATGCAATTGCGCTTCTTCCGCCGAAGTATCAAACCGCACTAGCAAAGCGCCTTTCTTCACCACCGCGCCCGATTCGAACCCAACTTCTGCCACTGTGCCTGGTAACTCGCTGCTGATGGTCGCGCCTTGAACCGGGGAAACGGAGCCAATGGCCGAAAGCAACGGCGGCCAATTTTCCTGCTTCACTTCTACGCTCGTCACGGTTGTGGGCGGCATTCCACCCTGGCCGCCTGAGGTCATTTTGTGAATTTGAAGCGCCTTGATGTCGGCAAGCACGAAGAAGAGAGAAAGAAGCGCAAATACCGCGCCCACCGCGTACCACCTCCTCAATCCAAAGAACAAAAGAAAGGCAAGCAGCGCGAAGAGTACTGCGGCGACGCTGGCGAATATTACGAAAAACATCATGATGTTTACTAAGGATGTTTTAACCGTGTTCTTCAGGCATAACTCAGTTCGGCCTGACCACTAAACAACAGCCGCCAAAGTCTTCGCGTCACTTCCAGTTGGCGCGTGCGCCTTTCTGCTGCTGTCATCTCCTGTGGTTGCAAAACGTCTCGCATCAACATCCCGCGAGCGACTGCAAAAATTAATTCAGACAACTCATCTGAGGTTAGACCGTGCGCAGCGTTTTTACCTTCCGGCGAGCGCGCAATTAAATCGGTCACGCCATCCATCGAGGTTTGCAAAACGTCGCGCACCAGATCCGCCACTTGCGGATTGCGCGAGGCTTCGGCATAAAGATCGACCACGAAGGCAGACAGCACATTGGGCGAATTTTCGCAGCAGTGCGCGGTGAACAAAATCTCCAGCGACTCTAGTAAGGTCGGCGCTTGCCGGGCGCGTTCCAAGACTTCCTGGATTTCCTTCTTGTGCCGGTCGGCCATCGCCGAAATCACTGCTTCCTTGTTGGCGAAATAGCGATAAATCAGGCCGACGCTGATGCCCGCGTCGGCGCTGATGTCGTGCATACTGGTCTGGTGGAAGCCGCGTTTGGCGAAGCAAACCAGGGCTGCATCGAGGATTTGGGTCCGGCGATCGAGAGTGGGTTCTAGCTGGGGCTGGGACATGAGATCGAAAGATGAATGAACGTTCATTCATTGTCAAATCAACTCCCAGTTCCGTAGCACAGGCATCTTGCCTGTGGGGACAACGGACATCCTGTCCGTTGTATGTGTTTAGCGAAGTCTTTGGCCTCAAACTCGCAGTTGCGTTGCAATCCAAATCTGGGTAGCGCGCGCGTCTCGCGTGCTATGCCAGTCCGGCTCGGACTTTTGGCGTCCCGCCAAAACGAACTTTTCCTGGACGCACCTCTTCGAAGTTCGTGTAGGCGAGACCGCCGACGCCAACACAGCAAGGGGCGAACGTATTCCTCAGATATTTCAATCGCGAGACGCCACTACCCCGAAACACGTCTGAGACGGCCAACCTGTAGCAGTCGGCCGTCGTGCTGCGGACATTTCACAACGGACAAGATGTCCGTTGGCCCCCACAGGCAAGATGCCTGTGCTACGGCGGACGCTCGCATCGCTCCGTTTCCATACGCCTTCCATTGTGCATTCGACGTTCCGCCTTCGCTGCGCTACGGCGCGACAGGTGAGCGCTTGCCACGCCGAAGCTTCCGGCGTAGGCGGGTTGGACGTTTTCGCGATGAAGTCGCAGCAACCCATTCGATTAATCAACCCCCAAAAGCTCCTTCGCGACTTCCCGGCCTCCAAGCGCTATCTCATCGGCGTTTCCGGCGGGCGGGATTCCATCGTGCTGCTGAATCTCCTAATCGACCTTGGCTACAAGAAATTAATCGTCTGCCATCTGAATCATCAATTGCGCGGCGCTGCATCGCGCGGCGATGCCCGATTTGTCGAAAAAGTGGCGCGTAATCTTGAGCTGGACTGCGAGATCGGGTCGACTGATGTCGGCGCTCTGGCCAAGCGATCGAAGTTGTCGGTTGAAACGGCGGCGCGTTTCGCGCGGCTGGCATTTTTCGTCGAGATCGCCCGCCGCCGCCGTTGCTCCAGCATTTTTCTCGCTCATCATGCCGATGATCTGGTCGAAACTGCGTTGCTGAATCTTTTTCGCGGCGCCAGTCCTGGAGGCATGGCGGCGATGCGCAAAATCTCAATTCATCGCATTGGCAAAATGAAGCTAACGATCCTTAGACCGCTTCTCAGTGTATGGCGGAACGAGATTGACTCATACGTCGACCAGTGCCATCTGGAATTTCGCGAGGACGCAACCAACGCCGTGCTGCATTCGTCGCGAAACAAAATTCGTCACCGCATCCTCCCCGGCATCGAAAAACAATTTAGCCGCGACGTGCGCAAGACGATCTGGCGCGCCGCCCAAATCTGGAGCGAAGAAGAAGCCGTGCTCGATTCGCTCATCTCAACGGAAACGATTTCGGCTGCGCAGCTCGCGGTCGCGCCATTGCGGAAAATGCCAGTCGCGTTGCAACGCCGGACAATCCTTCGCTGGCTGCGCGCGCGGAACGTTGCCGATGTCGGTTTCGATACCGTGGAAAATGTTCGCTCGCTCATCGAGCCCGGAGCGAAGGCCGCAAAAATTAATCTTCCGCGCAATCAGCACGCACGCCGGCGGGGGGGGAAGATTTTTGTGGAGTGAGTTGTAGCCGCCCTCGCTTGACGTGGTCTCAGGTAGACCGCAACAACCGCCGCCAATGACGAAATCCAGAATGACGAATGACGAAACAAATCCCAATCTCGAAGCCTTAAATTCAACACGTTTCGGCATTCCTTCGTCATTCAACGCCAGTCCGGCTCGGACCATTCGAGCTTCGTCATTTTCCAGATGCCACATCCGTGGCTAGGATGTTCCCATGAATGCGGTCCGTGTCCGTTTCGCCCCTTCGCCCACCGGCTATCTCCACATCGGCGGGGCACGCACTGCGCTGTTCAACTGGCTTTTTGCCCGACATCACGGCGGCACATTCGTTTTGCGGGTCGAAGATACCGACCGTGCGCGCAATACCGAAGAGGCCGCGGCCGCGATCTATGAGGGTTTGCAATGGCTCGGATTGAATTGGAACGAAGGCCCGCATGTTGGGGGAGATTTCGGGCCCTATTTCCAAAGTGAGCGCAACGAAATCTACGAGCGCTATCTAAAAAAACTTCAGGACGCCGGGCACATCTTTGAAGATCAGGGTGCGCTGCGATTTCGTTCGCCGCGCGAACACGTCATGGTCGATGATTTGGTTGCCGGCAAAATCGATTTCGACCTTTCGAACGAACAAACCCATCCCGACATGACGGTGCGCCGCCCCGATGGGTCGTGGATTTTTCATTTCGTCAACGTGATCGACGACATCGAGATGAAGATTTCACATGTCATTCGGGGGGAAGATCATCTTTCAAACACTCCCAAACACATCGAGCTTTATCGCGCGCTCGGGACCGACACACCGCACTTCGCTCACATCCCTCTTATTCTTAATCGGGACGGCTCGAAAATGAGCAAGCGCGATCAGGGCGCGAGCGTAGACTATTATATTAAGAGAGGCTTCTTGGCTGAGGCGGTCCGCAATTATCTCTGCCTGCTCGGTTGGTCGCCCAAAGACAATCGGGAAAAAATTCCAATCGAAGAGATAATTCCGCTTTTCGATCTGAATAAAGTCGTGCGCGGTCACGCCACATTTGATCCGGACAAATTGCACTGGCTGAACGGTGAATACGCGCGCGAGTTGCCGGATGAAAGGTTTCAGCAACTGGCCAGGAGTGCTTTGCGCGCGAGCGGTGTGAAGCTGGAGGATTTTTCCGACGATTACATTCGGGCCGCACTCGACACCTGCAAAGGCAAGATCAATACCTTTGATGAATTAGTGGCTTACTGCGGTTTCTATTTCACGGACGACATCGTTTACAGCCCGGAAGGCGTCGCCAAAAATCTTACGGCCGAGAACAAGCCACGATTGCAAGCCGTCCGTGAAGCGTTTGCCAGAATCGAAAATTTTTCGGCAGACGAAATTGAAGCTGCCATGAAAGCGACCGCAGAAGAGCTTGGGGTGAAGGTGGGCGCGATTGTGCATCCGACCCGTTTCGCCGTAACCGGGAGCAACGCCGGCCCAAGTCTCTATCATTTGCTCGAAGTTCTCGGGAAAGAAAAAGTCCTGGCGCGAATCGATCGCGCGCTTGCCTACCAAGGAGCGGCGGCTTCCAAGCCGCCGACTTAATAAGGCGGCGGTCTGGAGACGGCCGCTCCTTGTTTCAAGAGCGTTCCCTTGCTCTTTGATGGAGGGGCGAGCTCTGCGAGCCCGGTAGGTGGCGTCGCAGGAGCTCCGCCCTCCAAGAATTGTGAGCGCTACGACCTTTTTGATTCCTTTGCCCAGGTGTCCTTCAGGGTGACCGTGCGATTCCACACTTGTTTCGTCGCAGTAGAATCAGGATCAAGCGTGAAGTAACCGAGCCGCTCGAATTGATAACGCTTCTCCGGCGTCGCCTCGGCCAGTGCCGGTTCGCATTTCGCGGTCACAACTTCAAGAGAATGGCGATTGATGAACGATTTAAAATCGCCGGTCGCGTCCGGCTCGGCGGCAGTGAAAAGCCGGTCATAAAGTCGAACTTCGGCGTCGTGGGCATGGGCCGCGCTTACCCAATGGATGGTCCCCTTTACTTTGCGATTGGAAGTTGCGCCGCCCGACTTACTCTCCAGATCGATCGTGCAACGAAGCTCGGTCACATTGCCAGAGCCATCTTTTACTACCTCGTCGCACTTGATGATGTAGGCATATTTGAGCCGCACTTCGCCCCCCGGTTTCAAGCGAAAGTATTTTGGCGGCGGTGTTTCCATGAAATCAGCCGCATCGATAAATAGCTCGCGGCTGAATGGCACCTTTCGTCTTCCAGCATTCTCATCTTCCGGGTTGTTCACCGCTTCCAGCTCTTCTACTTTTCCTTCAGGATAATTCGTCAGCACCACCTTGAGCGGGTGAAGAACGACCAGCCGCCGCCCGGCCGTGCGATTGAACTCATCGCGAATGGTATGATCGAGCACGGCCATGTCGGTCATGCTCGGATACTTTGTGATGCCAATGTTGTAGGCGAACGACCGCAGCGCGCTGGCAGTAACGCCCCGCCGGCGCAGCCCAGAAATCGTTAGCATGCGCGGATCATCCCAACCATTGACCAACTTCTCGTTAACCAGCTGAATCAGCTTTCGTTTGCTCATCACCGTATAAGTAAGATTGAGCCGGGCGAACTCGTATTGATGCGGAATTGGCGGCGGCAATTCCAGCGCCTGCAAAATCCAATCGTAAAGCGGCCGGTGCACTTCAAACTCGAGCGTACAAACAGAGTGGGTGATACCTTCGATGTAATCGCTCAATGTGTGCGCCCAGTCGTACATCGGATAAACGCACCATTTGTCCCCGGTATGGTGATGAGAGGCGTGGCGGATGCGATAGAGCACGGGATCGCGTAGCCAGAGATTGGGCGCGTTGACATCGATCTTTGCTCGCAATGTGCGCGTGCCATCGGGAAATTCGCCCGCTTTCATGCGGGCAAACAGATCGCGATTTTCTTCGATGGAACGGTTGCGAAAGCGGCTTTGTTTTCCGAGACGGCGAAACTCGTCCGTCTCTTCGGCAGTCATGTCATCCACGTAGGCTTTGCCTTTAGCAATGAGGTCGACCGCGAATTGGTAAAGTTGATCGAAGTAGTCCGAGGTATAAAGGGGCGCGCCACCCAGATTCTTGTCGGCCCAACCGTCGACCAACCAATGCACGTCCGCCATGATGGAATCGACGTACTCCGTTTCTTCTTTCGTTGGATTGGTATCGTCCATTCGGACGTTGCAGATGCCATTGAACTCGTGCGCAATCCCGAAATTCAGGCAGATCGACTTGGCATGGCCGATATGAAGATAGCCGTTTGGTTCCGGCGGAAAACGAGTCACGATCTTGGTATGTTTTCCGGTCCGCAGATCCTCCGCCACGACGTCTCGGATGAAATCGGATGGAGCTGGAACCACAGCCAGTTCGGTCATTGTAATTGTGCGACAGTAGCAGACGAAAGCGCAGATCGACAACTTGAGCAGGCGAAGCGGATCAGTTATCAAGGAGCGGCGGTCTCCAGACCGCCGACTAAGAATAACGGCGACTTGGAAGGCGCCGCTCCTTGAATTCGGGATGACATGAAGAAGAAGAAGCGCGCGAAAGAGATCTACAAGCTGGCTGATTTGAGAAGGTGGGAGAATATCGATCCACCAATTCGCCTCGGTGTTTTTGGCGATCCGGTTGGGCATTCGCTTTCGCCGCAAATGCAGAACGCAGCCTTGAAGTCATGCAAGATCGATATGCAATACGCGCGCTTTCAAATTTTGCCCGACGAACTGCAAAGCGCGCTCGACCTGATCCGCCAATTAAACTTCGTCGGCGTGAACCTAACCACGCCGCACAAAATCGCTGCCTCCAAATTGATGGACGAAATTGATGACAACGCGAGGCGCATTGGCGCGATCAACACCGTCAAGGTCGATAACGCAAAGCTTCGCGGCTACAACACCGATGGCAAAGGATTCGCCCGTGCCGTGCGGCAGGAATTCGTCATCGATCTTCGCGATTTGCGGGTGATGATCCTGGGCGGTGGTGGCGTGGCACGGGCGATCGCCTTGCAATGCGCTCGCGAAAATTGCGAGCGCCTCGTTATTGCCAACCGCACGTTTGTTACGGCGCAGAAGCTGGCGGAGGAACTGCGGGAATATTTTGCCGGTCCCAAGGTCTTGGGTCCTGTCCCTAGATTGCAGGCGATTCCGTGGGAAGAAGCCGCCATTCGATTCCAAATCGCACATCTTGATCTGATCGTGAACGCCACGCCACTGGGATTGAATCGCAGCGATCCGTCACCAATTCCGGCGCGGTTGCTTGCGCCGCATCTAATGATTTACGACACAGTTTATGGCGAAGGCCGCACGTCCTTCGTCTCAGCAGCGATCGAGGCCGGCGCCCGCGCGGCCAATGGGTTGGCGATGTTGCTCTATCAAGGCGCGCTCGCATTTGAGATTTGGTTTGAACGCGAAACACCGATCGAGGCGATGCGTGGGGTGTTGATGTAGCCACTTCGCTCTGCGAAGCGTCACGTCGCGCAGGGCGCGACGGCTACAAATTTTCTCGTGCCATTTCCTGACCGCGTTTTGTTGCGGCTTCCACCGCCTCCGCCAGCGCTTCCGCGACGGAGCGTTCTTCCATCACGCGCAAAGCGGCCGCGGTCGTGCCGCCCGGCGTCACCACCATCTTAATTAATTCCTCCGGAGATTTTCCGCTCGTTATCATCATTTCGGTGGCGCCGAGCGCAGTCTGGGCGGCAAGTTGCAGGGACGCCTGTTTGTTCATCCCCATTTTTTCGCCGCCGCGCGCCAGCGCTTCGATCATGGCATAAACAAAGGCTGGTCCGCTGCCGGCCAGCGCCGTCACCGCGTCAATTTGTTCGTCATCGACTTCCACCACGAGGCCGATGGCCCCGAACATCATGCGAATTTTCTCACGATCTTGATCCGTCGCGCGCGGTCCGCTGGCAAATGCGCTCGCCGCCCGGCCGATTGCGCTCGGTGTGTTCGTAAGTACACGCATAATTCGCGCGGCCGTTACCTCCTCCATCTGCGCGATGCGAATGCCTGCCGCGAACGATACGACCAGTTTGTTCGCGATCGTGTCGCCGAGTTCGCGCAAAACTGGGAGCACCATCTGCGGTTTCACACCGAGAAAAACAATTTCCGTTTTCGCTGCGATCTCGCTGTTCTCGGTCGTCAACGAAATCCCCAGCTCGTTTTGCAATTGCGCGCGCGTTTCGATATTTGGCTCACTCGCCAGGATCGCGCCCGGCGCACAAAAGTTTTTCAGCAGCAAACCGCGAATGACTGAGCCAGCGAGTTTGCCGGCGCCGATGAAGCCGAGAGCGTATGGTTTCACGCTGGTCTCATTCTGAGCGAAACGAAGAACGTCTCGCAAGTCGATTGCTCACGCTGGAGGGGCGAGCTCCTGCGAGCCCGGAATTCCCCCTTCGGCGTCGCGGGAGCTCCGCCCTCCATCTGAGTGGCGCGGTGATCTACGGTTGTTTGAGCACGCCTCAATTTGTCCGATATTAATTCAATGGTAAGTGCAGGTGTAAACTATGGGCTGGATTTGGCGGCGGACATCGCGGAATTGAAGCGCGAACGTAACGCCGTCATCCTCGCGCACAATTATCAGGTCCGGGAGATTCAGGAGGTGGCCGATTTTGTCGGGGACTCTCTCGGGCTCAGCTATCAGGCAGCGAAAACCGACGCCGAGGTGATTCTTTTCTGCGGCGTTCACTTCATGGCTGAGACGGCCAAGATCATCAACCCAACCAAGCGCGTCATTCTGCCCGATCTCGACGCCGGCTGCTCCCTTTCGGAATCCTGTCTGCCACCGGCGCTGGCCGCGTTTTTGAAAAAGAATGCGGACAAAAACTATTACGTCATCGCTTACATCAATTGCAGCGCGGGTGTGAAAGCGCTCAGCAACGTCATCTGCACCAGCGGCAACGCCGAGAAGATCGTCAAGGCCGCCCCGCCCGATCGGAATATTCTTTTTGTGCCTGACCAAAATCTTGGCGCCTGGGTAATGGAAAAAACGGGACGCAAGATGGATTTATGGCGGGGCACTTGTTACGTGCACGTCGAGTTTACCGCCCGCAGCATTCGAAAAATTCGAGAGCAACATCCCGGCGCACCGCTCGTCGCTCACCCGGAATGCACCGCCGCGGTGCGAATGCTGGCCGACGAAGTTTGTTCGACTGAAAAAATGGTCGCCTTTTGCAAGGAGTCACCGGCGCGAGAGATCATCATTGTCACTGAAGCAGGCATGCTTCACCGTTTGCGTCGCGAAATTCCGGGCAAAAATTTTATTCCCGGCCCGACGGAACATTGCGCCTGTGCCGAATGCCGGTTCATGAAAATGAATACTTTGGAGAAAGCATTTAACGCATTGCGCGATCTCGAGCCCGAAATCATTTTGCCCGAGCCCTTGCGTGCCCGCGCGGAATTGCCAATCCGGCGAATGCTCGAACTCAGCCGCTGAGCGGGCTCCTGCCCGAAACAAAATTCCGCCTTCCGCGTTTACTTGCCGGGCGCGTGCCGCGAAAGGCGGATTCTCCCTACGCCAGCCAATCTTAGTCCTCGTCGAGGATAACGCGGTCCACCATCATCTCGTCGCCCGTGCCCACATAGTGGACATGAACGGGAACGCCGATTTTGATCCGTGTCTTGACCGTGTCTTCGTCGAGCAGCTTACCACTCTTGGTTACATAGGTGACGGTCTTGCCGAAGCGATACCGGCGTGGGCCACTGGTTTCTTTCAAAACAATGGCGCTTCCGGGTGTAAACTCGGTGATTGTTCCGCCGCCTTCCGTCGTCGTGGTTGTTGTGGTCGTTGTTTCCGAGACCTGAGCCCACGCAAACGGAGCAGCCGCGGCCACCGCAATGCTCAGTAGTAGTTTCTTCATTTTTTGGTTTTCTTGTTTGGTTTGCGAGCAGGCGCACCATGCCCCGCGGAAACGGAGATAGCTGGCCGCTCTCCTCATCATAAGAATATCGCGACGCTCACGATTGGCGGCTGTGTCTCGCTGAAAGCGAAAATTCATATTTCGCTGAATGAGTGGCTCACGGTCCCGTCAACGGCGCGACTTTCCGTTTTCCATCACGCCTTGGCGGCGGCATATTGTCGCCAATGGAACGAACCATGGGCGACGGGGCCGAGGAGTTGCTCCATACCTATACCGAGGATGGCGGCATTAATTATCTCGCCGCCGCCGCCATGCTTCCCTCGCGCTCTGTCATCGATGACGCCTGCGCCGAGCTGATGAGCCTGATGTTCCCCGGTTTTCGCGGAGAACCGCTGGCGGATTCGAGTGATCTGCCGCAAGTGACAAGAAGCCGATTGCGGCGTTTGCAATCGCGATTGAAGCCGGAGTTCTGCAAAAGTCTCGGTAAATATCCCCCAGACGGGACAGTAGAAAAACGCGCTGACCAATTGCTGGCGGGATTTTTTTCTGAGCTGCCGGCATTGCGTAAAATGCTTTGGACCGACATCGATGCGGCATATGAGGGCGATCCGGCGGCGAAAAGCTACGAAGAAATCATCCTGGCCTATCCCGCGCTCGAGGCGATCACCATCCAGCGCATGGCGCACGAGCTTTATTTGCAGGAGTTGCCTCTCATCCCTCGCATCATGACGGAGTGGGCCCACAGCCGCACCGGCATCGACATTCATCCCGGCGCGAAAATCGGATCACATTTTTTTATCGATCACGGCACCGGTGTGGTGATCGGCGAGACCTGTGAAATCGGGACGCGGGTGAAGTTATACCATGGTGTGACGCTGGGGGCGCGCAGCTTTCAGAAGGATGAAGGCGGCAAGATCAAAAAAGGCGGGAAGCGTCATCCGACGGTGGAAGATGACGTGACCATTTATCCGAACTCGACGGTGCTCGGGGGCGAGACCGTCATTGGTGCGCGAAGTACGATTGGGGGTAACGTTTTTCTGGTGCAAAGCGTGCCGGCCGACTCGCTTGTTTCTTACGAGGAAACACAATTGCACATTGTCCAAAAACGCCCGCGCCTCCGCGGACAAACCAACGGCAGTTTCAACGGGTGATTTATCTCGATTACAATGCGACCACGCCGCTGTGTGAACCGGCACGCGCGGCGATGCTGCCGTTTCTCGAAGAGAAATTTGGCAATCCTTCGAGCGTTCATGCCGCTGGACGCGAAGCGCGCGCCGCGATTGATGATGCGCGCGATCGACTCGCCGATCTGCTGGGCGCGAAAGCGCACGAGTTGATTTTTACCAGCGGCGGGACGGAAGCGAATAATCTGGCAATTCTTGGGCTTGCTCGCAGCCGCGCAAGACACGGGAAGCATTTGATCAGCGCGAAAACAGAACACCACGCTGTTTTAAACACGATTGAGCATCTGGAGAAACGAGAAGGTTTCGAGGTGACCTGGCTCAACGTTTCACAAGCCGGGCGTATCGATCTCGATCAATTAGCCAATACGATCCGCGACGATACCGTGCTCGTTTCGATCATGCATGCGAACAACGAGACCGGTGTGATCCAGCCGCTGCGCGAGATCTCAGGAATCTGTCGCGGTCACGGTGTTCTCTTGCACAGCGATATGGTTCAATCTTTTGGAAAACTTGCGCCCGTCATCCCGAGCGAAAACGCCACTGCGGCTCGGAGCGAGGGATCCCGCCATGAAAGCTTCAAGGTAACGCAGCCGGATTCCTCCACTCCGCTTCGCTTCGGTCGGGATGACCTGGGGTGGTTAGTCGATGCCGCCAGTTTTGCGGCGCACAAATTTTACGGCCCCAAAGGCGCTGGCCTTTTGTTTTTACGCAGCGGAATTCCGATCGAACCAATTCACTTCGGCGGCGCGCACGAAAATCAGCGGCGCCCCGGGACAGAAAACGTTGCCGCGATTGCGGGCATGGCGGCAGCGGCTGAGTTTGTGGAACGCGACTTCGAAGTGGAACAGGCGCGCGAAGGGAATCTGCGGGATCAACTTTGGC
>WNGE01010392.1_pt1 | contig 18685 bp, 17 predicted proteins | sample 5400651 | NCBI WGS metagenome assembly WNGE01 (sample SAMN13153370, study PRJNA577476) | soil metagenome | isolation source: 60 cm soil or saprolite under grassland replicate 2 | place: USA:California | collected 2016-06-15
GACACCAATTCCGCCAGCAGGGAGACGGGACGCCACACTTCGCGAGCGAGTACAAAGCCGCGCGCTCAGCCGTTGAGGAAGTAGATGTCCGGTCTGTCGACGACGCCTACCTTCTGCATCGTTTCCTTCAGATCGGTTGACTCGGCAAAAGCCTTCGCACGGTTGGGATCCCTTGCCTCAAAGAGGAGAATGACTTCGTTCGGCTCGTTATCGCTCCGGAGAAGATGCTTCTCCGTGAGACCTGCCTCAACGCGTTTTGGAAGGTGCGCGTCATAGCCGCGCTTCCATTCAGAGAAGTCCCTAACCTTGTGCCGAACGAGCAAGTAGCCAGCCATGAACATCCTCCTTGGGGTAACGGACTAGTGGAAAGCCGCTTGTTGCACTTCTGACGCCCAACGATCTGTTATGCGGTACGCGCGCGTAGATGCCCACGCCATTTTTCGGCACCCTCATCGGAGGAGTGTCTGCGCGGCGGTGACCAGGTCCGCCTCCGGTGGGTTTGTCCCCATGCTGGCGGGCCCATCGGCAGCCTCGACGAATACCCACCGGACGATTCCGCTGCGGTCGATCAAGAATAGGCCCGTGAGCTGGTTCCACGTGCGTTGCATGTCATCACGGTCGGTTGGAGTGGGCTTGAATCGATCTAGCTGCCCGAGCGCCTTGTTTGCCTCCCAGATCGGCAACGGTTCGCTCAACTCTCCGGTCGGATTGATGCGTGTCGCTAAATCCCAGCTCTCCTTTAGCACCTTCGGCAGGCCATACGCCGCATGTGTGGTCATTACTGGATCAGCACCTAAGGAGATCGGTACGGGATGATACTTGAAGTACAAACGGGCATGGTCTGTCGGGGCTGCTACGACTCCGAGCGTCTGGATACCGAGCGGCGCAAGATTGGCGCTATGGCGACCGAGACCGGCGATTGCGCGCCGGCAGAACGCACAGTACAGGCCTCGGAACAGGCCGAGGAGCACTGGGCTGCGACCGAAGTAGTCACGTAGTGCCACATTGCCGTCTCGATCCACCGCCGGCAGTTCGAACTCGGGAGCGCTGTCACCTGCTCTTACGGGGGAATTCGCGTCAGGCACTACCATCTCCTGGCCGTATAGCGCGCCAGATCAGCCGACGCAGCGAGCGAAGCGAGCTGCGGTCGGCTGCATCCGGAAGTTCGACCGTCGTGTGTAGCGACGCCGATCTTCATTCCCACGGCATATCGCCCCACCGTTGGAATTCGTGAATCGCCGCATCGACGATGCTGTACGACTCGCCGTTTCTGCTGGCGCGCGCGGCCCGCACGCCAGCGTCGCGGAATAGTCGCTGAACGGCAGCCGTGACGAGGACGGCGGCATCGTCATCACCTTCGTCCAGCGCGATGAGAGCTTCCACGAGCGCACCCGACAGTCGATGGCGGCGGCCCTTCCTCGTTGGCTGCTCGACCGCGTATCGGAGCATACCGGCGAGCATCGGTGCCAGGCGATGCGTTCTGCCGCCAGGCACAAGGATCCTCAGCATGTCCAGCCAGACCTCGTAGGTTGTCTCGCCCACGACAGACTGCAGGCTTGGCTGGGCGCTCGCCGCTGGCTTCCGGTGCGTGGGCTTCTGTGTGGCCATGTTCAATACCGGCAATCGGGCGAACTAGAATTCGACTGAACTGCATAGCGCGAAGAACCAAGCGCTCGTCGACAGCGTAGCACGAGGATGGTGACCATGGTTCGTGGGGTGATCGCACAATGGAAACACCGATTTCCCCGATCGGCACAGGCCGTCGGGCCCTTGCTATGCAGACCTCGGATATACGATATGAGAGGTCTGCATATCCGACGAGGAGTCGGGCTCGGCGGCCCTCATCCGGCCGGATGGGCTCTGGACCCCCACGGTCTGTTCCGAGCAAGCACGGGGCGGAGGATAGCGCCCTCCTGCCACGTGCGCAAGGCAGCGCAGACGTGCGACCCTGAGAGTATGCCGCAAAGGGGCGGGCGATTCGTCGTGCTAGCCGGGCGCCTTGCGGATGGGAAAGGCCGGGGGAATGATGCGGTCCACGCCTGCGCCGTCCCAGCGCCAGGTGGGCACGTGGCTCCAGAAGTTCTGCGTCGCCTGCCGCGCCTTCGCGTAGACCTCATCCTCGTCGATCTGGACGGTCCGGCCCCCCTGCACCAGGATTTTGCCGTCCACGATCACCGTGTCCACGTCGCGACCGCAGCCCGCATCCACCAGGGACTTGATGGGATCGGCGTAGACCCCGGCGCCAAGGTGGTCGAGGTTGATCAGCACGATGTCGGCCTTGGCGCCCGGGGCGAGGCGGCCGAGGTCGTCGCGGTGCAGGAACTTGCAGCTCGCCAGCGTGGCGGCGTTGAAGACGTCGCGGTGCTGGCCGGCCTGATAGTTCGCGTCGGCCACCTTGGCCAGAATGGACGTCCAGCGGAGCTCGGCGACCATGTCCATGGGGAAGGTGTCGGTGCCGATTGCCACGTTCACGCCGGCGTCCAGATAGCGCTGGAAGGAATTGAGCGTCATGGCCATCTTGGCGTACTTGTACGGGCAGTGCCCCACGGTGGCGCCCCGCTCGGCGAGCACGCGCAGGTCGTCGCCGAAGGGGTAGTGGCTCCACGGATGTGCGGTGGTGAACACGCCGTGGCCGATGAGGGAGCGATCATCCAGGAAGCCGATGTCGGCCAGGAACTGGATGGGCGTCTTGCGATACTCGTCCATGATGCGCTGGAACTCGACGAGGTTGCCGCCGGCATGCGTGTGCACGGGCACGTCCAGCTCGCGCGCGGCGTCCTTGCAGGCGCGCAGCAGGGGCTCGCTGCACGTCTCGACCTGCGACGGGTTGAGCATGCCGCGGAGGCGCCCCCCGGCCGCGCCGTCATAGGAGCGGATGAAGGCCACCGCGTCCTTCAGCCCCTGCATGCCGAGTGCGGCATCGTGATCGTAGTAGAGACGGCCCTGGGCATCGCAGAAAGTGTTCCGATCGCGGAAAGGCGGGCTGCCGTACACGCGCACGCCCAGCTCGTCGACCAGCCGCACGTAGCCCTCCCAGTCCCCGCGCTGGCCGCCCACGTCGATGATGGTCGTGGTGCCCTGCTTGATGGCGTGGAGGAACACGAAGGTGCGGAGCGCCGCCACGGCCTCGGGCGGCGGCGGCGTCATCTTGCCCTTGAGTGGCGCGGCGAAGCTCATGTAGTTGGCGGTGCGGTAGTCGTTCTTCGCCATGTCGAGCAGCAGGTAGTCGCCGCCATTGCCGGTGGTGTGGACATGCGTATTGATGAACCCCGGGGACACGAGCTTTCCGCGAGCGGAGAGACGAGTGTCGACCGCGCCCGTGTACGGGCCGCCGGCGTGCACGATGCGGTCGTTCTCGAAGACGACGCTTCCCTGCTCGTGCACTTCATGGCTCTTGCCGTTGAACGCCACCACCCAGCCGCCTTCGATGAGGGTCTTCATGGCGGCATCGATAGCAACAGGCATCCGCTATGTCAAGACTGCCTCAGTGGAGCACTTCATCCGCCCGTAGCAGTAGCGACGGTGGGATGGTCAGGCCGAGCGCCTTCGCGGTTTTCAGGTTGATGACAAGCTCGTAAGTAGAGGGTTGCTCAACTGGGAGTTCTGCCGGGCTCGCCCCCTTGAGAATCCGATCGACGTAGCTGGCCATGCGCCGGGAAAGTCCCGAGACACTGCTGCCATAGGCCATCAGGCCGCCCTCCTCCACTTGCTCGCGCCACTGGTAGATCGCGGGCGTCCGGTGCTTCGCGGCCAGCGTGATGATCCGCGCCCGGTCGCGGTTGAGCTGGGTGCTCGACATGACGAAGAGGGCGGTCGCGCGCCCGGCCGCCATGCTTGCGAAGGCGCGCTCGTAGTCGGCGGCCCGCACCTCGATGACAACCAGGGTGACGCCGAGGGAGGCCGCTGCCTTTTCCGCCTCCTGCAGCTGAACTCTATAGTCTTCTTCGCCGGGGGCGAGCATGGCAATCCGTGTGGCGCGCGGGATCGCTTCCTTCAGGAGCTGCAGGCGCTTGGGAGCGAGGCCAGTCTCCGATATCACGACCCCGGTAATGTTTCCGCCAGGGCGCGCAAGGCTCGCCACGAATCCTTCCCGGACCACATTGCCGCCAAGCATGACGATGGGGATCGTCTGAGTCGCGTCTTTGGCCGCCCGGATTGGTTCGTTGCTGATGGCGACGATGACCTCCATCCGAAGCTGAACCAGCTCCCGAGCCAACCCGGGAAGTCGATCGCGCTTGCCCTCGGCGAATCGCCACTCGATGACGAGATTCTGGCCTTCGGCGTAACCCAGCTGCTGGAGAGCCGTTGCGAGCAACATGGCTACGCTGCTTCGGTCTGATGGGGCCGGGCGCACGACCTGCGAGAGTATCCCGACTCGGTACACTTTCCCCGGCTGCTGGGCCCGGGCGGAAACGGCTAGCGGCCCGGCGAGAAGGCCACCTCCCATCATCGTCATGAATCCTCTGCGCTCCATCACGGGGTGCTTTGGGGAAGCAGGACGGAACTCTGCGGCGACGGGGTCGCGTTCTCGAAGCAGCCGGGTCGGTACATGGGAGGGGCCCTCCTTACAGCTGATCGGAGTCTAGCAGAGCCCTCTCGGGGCATGACTCCTAACGCGGCCACCGCGAGCACGATGCGGTCAATCTCGAAGACGACGCACTCCAAGTTGCGTAGGATCGCGGGATGACGGAAGATCGCCGCCATGCTCAACCGCCACACCGGGTAGCGACCTGACGATCATACGCGCTGCGCTCGCAGCCGCCCTCGCCCTCGGTATCCTCGCCGCGCCGCTCGTCTCTCCGGCCCAGCAACCGCCGGGGAAGACCGCCCGGATCGGGTTGTTATTTCTCGTGCCTAGTCCTCTCCTCGACGAAGCCTTCCGGCAAGGGCTGCGCGACCTGGCTACGTGGAGGGTCAGAACATCGCGTCTGCGGAGGGAAAGGAAGACCGGCTGCCCGGGCTCGCCGCCGAGCTCGTTCGCCTGAAGGTGGACGTCATCGTCACCTCGTCTCGGCCTGCTACTGCGGCAGCCAGGCAGGCAACCCGGACCATCCCTATTGTCTTCACCGTCTCGGGCGACTCTGTCGCCGATGGCTCCGTCGCGAGCCTCGCCCGGCCCGGTGGCAATACGACCGGGCTAGCCACCCTTGGCCCAGAGCTGGTGGGAAAGCAGCTGGAGCTGCTCAAAGCGGTCGCCCCGAATGTCTCCAGGGTGGCCGTTCTCCAGAACCCGAGCAACCCCGCACCCCCGGCCTTGCGGCAGGCGAAGAGCGCGGCCCTAGCCCTCGGGATGCAGCTTCAAATCCTGGATGCGCGCACTCCTTCGGGGATCGAGGCGGCGTTCGCGGCCATGCGCACCCAGCGCGCAGACGGCGTTCTTCTCCTGAGGGACGCGTTGTTCCGTACGCAGCGAGCGCAGATCGCGGCTCTCGCTGCCAAGGGTCGGCTCCCGGTCGTGTACGGGCTCAAGGAACATGCGGAGGCGGGCGGTCTCATGGCCTATGGAGCGAACGTTCCCCAGATGTACCGCCGCGCCGCTACCTACGTGGACAAGATACTCAAGGGCGCCAAGCCCGCCGACCTTCCCGTCGAGCAGCCCACCAGATTCGAGCTGGTGATCAACCTCAAGGCCGCCAAGGCGCTCGGGCTGACCATCCCGCCGGCGCTGCTCGGACAGGCGGACCAAGTCATTCAATAGAGATCAAGACACGGCATTCCGGAAGAGCGCCAGCCGATTTCCACAGCACGCAGGACACCACCTGCCATATTATTCGCCCAAACTCACACGATGGGGGAGGCCTCATGAGACTCGCGGGAAAAACCGCGTTCATCACGGGCGCCAGCCGCAATATCGGCCGCGCCATCGCGCTGACCTTCGCCGCTGAGGGGGCGGATCTCGTGCTGAACACGCGCGTCAATCGCGAGGAGCTGGAGACGGTGGCCGCCGAGTGCCGCAAGGCGGGCGGGCGCGCCGTCCCCGTGCTCGGCGACATCGCGGACGCCACGACCGTCGAGGCCATGGTGAAGCAGGGGCTGGCCGAACTGGGGACCATCGACGTGCTCGTCTGCAACGCGGCGGTCAGGCCGCACACGTCGGTCACCGAGACCTCGCTCGAGGACTGGCATCGCGTGGTCGGTGTCAACCTCCACTCCGCCTTCTACCTCGCGCGCGCGATCGTGCCCGGCATGAAGGAGCGCAAGCGGGGCAGCATCATCGCCATCGGGGGCCAGTCGAGCCTGACCGGGCGGCCCAATACCGCCGCGGTCACGGCAGCGAAAACCGGCCTGCTCGGCCTCGTGCGGGCCCTCGCCGCCGAGCTGGGCCCTTTCGGCATCCGCGCCAACATGGTGATACCCGGCACGATGGATACGGAACGGCGCTATGCCGAATGGTATCCAGAATTTCGCCAGGCGCCGCCAGGCGCGCCGGAGCAGCTCAAGCAGATCCCGCTCGGCCGTCTTGGCCGTCCGGAAGAGATTGCCGACGCCTGCCTCTTCCTTGCCTCCGACGCCTCGGCCTACATCACCGGCGACGAGATCCGCGTGATGGGCGGCCGGGTCATCGGGTAGCCATCAGGAGAATGAGATGAGATCGAGATTCCAGAAGCTGGCGCCATTTGCCCTCACCCTCTTCGTATGGGCCTCCGCGTCGTCGGTCCACGCCGCGGAGATCAAGGTGCTCAGCGCGGGCGCCATGAAGGGCATGGTCACCGAGCTCGCTGAAGCGTTTCGGCAGGAGACGGGTCACACGGTGGTGATCAGCTCAGGAACCGCGGGAGAAATCCGTCAGAAGGTAATGGCCGGCGATCCGGCGGACGTCGTGTTCGTGACGGACACGGTGCTGGAGCAGCTCGCGGCGACGAATATGGTGGTCGCGGACAGCCGGGCCGACATTGCCCACACCGGCATCGGGGTCGCCGTGCGAGAGGGCGCGCCGCGGCCCGACATCTCGACTCCCGAGGCCTTCAAGCAGACCATCCTGGCGGCGAAGTCGCTCGTCTACCAGGATCCCGCGCGAGGCGCCACGAGCGGGATCCATTTCGCCGGCGTCCTCCAGCGCCTCGGCATCGCGGACGCGGTCAAGGACAAGACCGTGCTGTGGCAGGGCGGCTACGCGGCGGAGGCGCTCGTGAAGGGCCAGGCCGATCTGTGCGTGCACCAGATCAGCGAGATCCTGCCCGTGAAGGGCGTCACCCTCGTGGGACCGCTGCCGCGCGAGCTCCAGAAGATCACCACGTATTCCGTCGCGCTGTCGTCGCGAGCCGCCACACCCGGCGTGGCGCGCACCTTCATCGCCTTCGTGGCCCGGCCCTCGTTCAAGGCGAAGCTGGCCGCCGCGGGGCTCGACTACCGCGAGTAGGGGGCGGAATGGAAGCTCCTATCAGATACGCGAGGAGCGGCGACGTTCACATCGCCTATCGCATTTTCGGCGACGGGCCGCGCGACATCGTGTTGATCCCCGGCACCCTCTCGCACGTCGAGCTCCTGTGGGAGGTGCCGAGCAACGAGCACCTGCTCAAACGGCTCACCGCTTTCGCGCGGGTGATCGTTTTCGACAAGCGCGGGCAGGGGCTCTCCGATCGGGTCGCCGAACAGACGCTCGAAGAACGGACCGGTGACGTGCGCGCGGTGATGGATGCGGCGGGCTCGGAGCGCGCGACCATCTATGGCTGGTCGGAGGGCGGGCCGATGTGTTTGATGTTCGCCGCCACGTATCCAGAGCGAACGTCCGCCCTTGTGCTGTATGGCACCTTCGCTTCGATGAGAAACGATCCTTGGGGTGTGAGCCGCGAGCAGATCGATCAATTCCTCGGCCAACTGGACAACCACTGGGGCGAGGGCGTCTTGCTCCTTCTCAACGCACCGAGTCGGCGCAATGACCAGGCCTTTCTCCAACGGTTTGCCCGGATCGAGCGAGCCGCGGCGAGTCCCGGGGCTGTCCTCACCCTGATGCGGGCCAATTACGAGATTGACGTCCGCAATCTCCTACCCGCCATCCGGGTGCCCACCCTGATCCTTCATCGCGCTGGCGATGAGCTCGTCCCGGTCAGAGCGGGCCGCTACTTGGCCGAGCACATACCCGGGGCCAAGTACGCTGAGATTCCCGGCACCGATCATATGGTGGCTGATCAGGAGACGCAGGACATCATCGCGGACCAGATCCAGGAATTCATAACGGGCGAACGACGTCGGCTGGAGCCGGATCGGGTAGTGGCCACCGTGATGTTCACCGACATCGTCGGATCCACCCAGCGGGCAGCCGAGGTGGGCGATGGGCGATGGCGCGAGCTGCGCGGCAGCTGGCACTCGGTGATGCGAAAAGAGCTGGCCGTTTTTCGTGGGCGCGAGGTAGACACTGCGGGGGACGGCCTGCTCGCCACGTTCGACGGCCCCGCCCGGGCGATACGTTGCGCGTGTTCCGTGCGCGAAAGGGTACACGCGTTGGGACTTCAGGTTCGCACCGGGCTGCACACCGGCGAGTGCGAGGTGGTAGGTGACGGCGTGGTCGGTATTGCGGTGCATATCGGCGCCCGCATCGCCGCTATGGCTGGCCCAGACGAGGTGCTCGTCTCGAGCACCGTAAGAGATCTCGTCGCGGGCTCCGGTCTCAAATTCGTCGATCGTGGCACGCACAGCCTCAAGGGTGTCCCCGGAGATTGGCGTCTGTTCGTCGTCCAGTAAGGCGGACAGCGTCGAACATTCCGGCTCAACAGACGGGGTCAGGTCTTGAAATGCAGCATTCCCCTGGGAAACCTGCAGCCCGGGGACCGGGGACACGAGATGCGTGAATGCAAGACCTGACCCCGTCAGGGGCGCTTGAGCTTCAGGTCCTCGTAGGGCGACATGTAGAAGCCGGGAATCGGCGTGGCCAGGATGTCCTCCACGCGCGGCCCGACCCCGGTGGGAAAGCCTAGGTGGTAGATGGGCGCCTGTGTCGCCTGCTCCTGGAGGATGCGCTGCATCTGGAAAAGGAGCGCCTCGCGCTTCTTCCGGTCCAGCTCCTTGCCCTGACGGCGGAAGAGATCATCCACCTCGGGCAGTGAGCCGAAGGCGAAGGCGCCGTTCTTGGTGACGAAGGACTCGAGCCGCGTGGCCGCATTGCCCGAGACTCCGCTGATCGTCAACACGACGCCGTGCAGCTTCTTCTCCCGCCACGCGGTCATGAACGCTCCGCGCTCCGCCGTGCGCATGCGCGTGCGGATGCCCACCGCCTGGAGCCATCCGGCGATGGTCTCACCCATGGAGTTGTAGGGTGGGAAGGGCGTGAGCTCGCCGCCGTCGAAGCCGTTGGGGTGGCCGGCCTCGGCGAGGAGCTGCCTGGCCCGCTTGGGATCATAGGGCGGTGGGTCGATGGGCAGGGCGAACTCGAAGTCGCGCGGCACGATGCTGCCGGTGGGCCGTGACAGGCCCAGCGTCTCGGCCTGGTTGAGTGCCTGGCGGTCGATGGCGAGGCTGGCGGCCAGGCGCACGCGCTTGTCGGCCCAGGGCGACTTGGGATCCCACTGATCGGGGAAGTCGAGCCAGAAGATACCGAGGAGCGGCGCCACCAACCGCAACCCCGGCGTGCGCTTGATGTCCTCCGCCGTGGGCCCGCTCAGGAGAAAGGCGACGTCGACCTCCCCGCTCTTGAGGGCGGCCGCGCGCGTCGTCTCGCGCTTGATCGACGGCGTCTTGCGCCAGTAGCCGTCGAAGGCCTCGAGCACCAGCTCCACGCCCGGATTGAAGCTCACGAACTTGTAGGGACCGGCGCCGATGGGCGCCTTGCGAAAGCCCTCTTCGCCCACGCGCTCGACGTACTTCCTCGGCACGACCCAGCCCGCGCTGGCCACGAAGGTGCCGTAGAACGCGGGGAAATCCGGCCACGGCTCCTTGAAGACGAAGCGCACGCGATTGGGCGCGGGTGTCTGGATCTCCTTCACCGTGTCCTTGAGGATCTTGGCCCCGCCGCCCCGGTAGCGCTCGAAGGAGAACTTCACGTCGTCGGAGGTGACGGGATCGCCGTTATGGAACTGGGCGTGTCGCAGGGTGAACTCGGCGCTGAGTCCGTCCTTGGCCATGGACCACGACTCGGCCAGGCTGGGGGCCGATCCGCTCCCGGGCATGGGCTTGAGCAGTCCGTCGTGGAGCGCGTAGAGCAGGAGATAGGGGGTGATGGTGCTCTCCCCCTCCGCGGGGTCGAGCCAGAAGATACCGAGGAGCGGCGCCACCAACCGCAACCCCGGCGTGCGCTTGATGTCCTCCGCCGTGGGCCCGCTCAGGAGAAAGGCGACGTCGACCTCCCCGCTCTTGAGGGCGGCCGCGCGCGTCGTCTCGGCAGACCGGGCCGTGCATGCTAGCCTGAGTCATGCCCAGATCGTCCCCGCGCACCCTCTCCGGGCTCCGCTGGTGGCCGTTCATCATACTCGCGGGCGCCGGCCTGACCATTTGGTCGAGCGGTTACGGCAGGCCTTTGGCGGTGGTTCCAGGTGGAGTGCGCCTGCTCATCCTCGTGTCCGGATTGGTGCTCGCCGTCCTCCTCGAGGTGATGGCGCGAATGCTCGAGACCCGCCAGCGTCTCGCCGCCGGCTATGACGCCTCCCCCGAGGCGGCGCGGGTGATCCTCGACGTCACGGCCGGGATCACTCGAGTCCTGAACCTCGCGGTGGCCGTCTTCATGGCGCTCCTGGCGGTGCCGCTCTCCGGTCTCGGCCCCGGCCTCGCGCTCGGCCTCGGGGCGGCGATCATCCTGGGCGCCATCGGCTGGGCGGTGTGGTCTCTCAAGTCGGTGCACGACGAGCTGGCAGGGACCGGCCAGCTCAAAGGGCTCGAGAGCTGGAACGGCATCATCTACAACAACCCGAAGGATCCGCGCCTCTGGGTGCCCAAGATCTCCGGATACGGCACGACGCTCAACTTCGCCCACCGCCGGGCGTGGATCATGCTCGGGTCGATTCTCGTCCTGTCGCTCGGCGCCGCCGCGGTTGGGGTCGTTTCCGCGCTCTGCCGCTGAGCGCCTGACGGGCTGCGCGTTGCCCCTTGACCATAGCGCGGTCGTCGGCGCACCATCCCTCCGACGCGCGCCCGACACTGAGCAGGAGGGGAAGCTCGACATGGGTAAGCTCACTGCGTCGATCGCTCTCGTGTCCGTCCTCGTTTTGGGATCAACCGGGAAGCCCGCCGCCCAGGGCCAACCGGATGGCCAGCTGATCATTGCCTTCGACACTTCGATCGCCCCCACCTTCCTCGACCCCGCCGAGACCCCGGGGATTGGCACGCCGTTCGTCTTTCTCTACGCTCTGCACGATGCGCTGATCAAGCCGCTGCCCGGCAATGACATGGCACCTTGCGTGGCCGAGTCCTGGAAGGAGAGCCCGGACGGGCTCGTCTACGAGTTCAAGCTGCGTGAGGGTCTCCGCTTCCACAACGGCGATCCCGTCACCGCCGAGGACGTGAAGTTCAGCTTCCACCGTTACCGCGGGGCCTCCGCCAGGCTCTTGCACGAGCGCGTGAAGGCCGTGGAGATCGTCGACCCGTACCGCATCCGCTTCGTCCTGCACACGGCGTGGCCGGACTTCCTGGTCTTCTACGCCACCCCGGCTACGGGCGCGGCGTGGGTCGTGCCCAAGAAGTACATCGAAAAGGTCGGCGAGGACGGCTTCAAGCGCCAGCCCGTGGGGCTCGGGCCTTACCGGTTCGTGCGCATGAGTCCCGGAGTGGAGATCGTCCTCGAGGCAAACGAGCAGTACTGGCGGAAGAAGCCCACCATCAAGCGCGTGGTCATCAAGGGCGTCCCCGACCGCACGACGCGCCTGGCCATGCTCAAGACCGGGGAGGCCGACATCGGCTACTTGATGGTCGGCCTCGAGGCGGCGACCATCAAGGCGGATCCGAAGCTGCGTCTCGCCCGGGTCATCGCGCCCGCGACCTGGTGGCTGGAGTTCCCCGAGCAGTGGAATCCCAAGTCGCCGTGGAACGATCGCCGCGTCCGGCTCGCGGCCAATCTGGCCATCGACAGGCAGGCCATCAACGAGGCGGAGCGACTGGGATACTCGCGCCTGACGGGATCCATGATTCCAAGCGGCATGGAATTCGCGCTCCGCCTCGATCCGTATCCCTATGATCCGACGCACGCCAAGCGTCTCCTCGCCGACGCCGGCTTTCCCGGCGGCTTCGACGCCGGCGACCTGACGCCGCTCCCGCCCTTCACCACCATGGGTGAGGCGGTGGCGACCCAGCTGGCCGCGGTGGGCATTCGCACGCGGCAGCGCAGCATGGAGCGGGCCACCTTCATGGAGGCATGGCGGTCGAAGAAGCTCGGTGGCGTCATCGTGACGGTCTCGGCGGCGCCGGGCAGCACTGCCGTCCGCCTCGAGTCCTTCGTGATCAGCAGCGCGCCGTACGCCGCGGGCGGCTATCCCGACATCGACGAGCTGTTCCGCCAGCAGGCGCAGGAGCGCGATCGCAAGAAGCGCGAGGCGCTGCTGCACCAGATTCAGCGGTGGATGCACGAGCGCGTCATGTTCGGCCCCATCTTCGAGCCCGCCACGCTGCATGGAGTCGGGCCCCGCGTCGAGGAGGCCGCCATCGGCCTGAACTCGCAGCTCTACTTCGCCGCGCCCTACGAAGACATGCGGCTCAAGAAGCAGTGAGGTACCCGTGGTTGGGGGTCGTCCTCTCCATGGCGGTGCTCGTCTTCGCCCCCGACGCCAGCGCGCAGCAGGCCGCCGAGCCCCCCTTCGAGACGGTGTGGATACCGCTCACGGAGACACCCTCGCCGAGTTCGCCGCGTGAGATCAAGCTCGAGGGCATGCTGTACCGGCCGCCGGCGTCCGGCCGCTTGCCTGTCCTCGTCTTCAATCACGGCTCCACCGGTGGGGGGCGGGTGGCGCCGACGTCTACGGAGTGGTTTCGATACCCTGAAGTGGCGCGCTTCTTCGTGAACCGGGGCTGGGCCGTCCTGATCCCCATGCGGCGCGGGCGCGGCGCGTCCGGCGGCGAGTACCTCGAGCGCTACGACTGCGATCGCGCCGTCATGGCGGCCGGCGTGGACCGCGCGGTGGCGGATCTCGATGCCGTGCTGACCTTCGTGTCGAGCCAGCCGTGGGCCGACATGGACCGATTCCTCCTCGGCGGCATGTCGCGCGGGGGGCTCCTGTCGGTGCTCTACCCTTCGCTGCGCCGTACCAATGCCAGGGGCGTCATCAACTTCGCGGGCGGGTGGACGGTGGAGCGCTGTGACCGGACGACTCGCTTCAATGCCGACACGTTCGCCGAGGCGGGGCGCGCGGGGAAGCTGCCCATGCTCTGGCTCTACTCGGAGAACGACCGGAACTATGGACCAGGGGCGGTTCAGTCGTACCATCGCCTGTTCATCCAGGGCGGCGGAACGGCGGAGCTGCAGCTCTATCCTCCCATCGGCCACGACGGGCATATCCTGCTGCCGGGCGCGGTGACTGTCTGGCAGACGGCCGTGCAGAGCTTCCTCGCCAGGGTGGGACTCGACCAGCCCCGAAACTGAGAAGGCCGCCCGGTGGCCCCTTACCCAGTGCCCCCTCACCCTACCCTCTCCCCCGATGTGGGAGAGGGACCGAGCGGTTTGACCAACTCGCGCTGATCTGGCAGTCTCGCCGCGATGGCCGGCCCCGCCGAGAATCCGAAGGACGCCACGCCCACCACCCACGCGCAGAACCGCGCCGTGCTCGACGCCCTCCCCTTCGGCGACACGCGAGACTTCGAGGACGCGCGGCGCGGCTTTCTCGGCTCGCTGCCCGACGTGGAGATCAAGAACGACAAGGGCCGCGTCGTGTGGAGCCTCGAGGAATACGCCTTCCTCGGCGAGGAGCAGGCACCACCCACCGTGAATCCGAGCCTCTGGCGCCAGGCCCGGCTCAACATGCATCACGGCCTCTTTCAGGTGACCGACCGCATCTATCAGATCCGCGGCTTCGACATCTCGAACATGACCATCATCGAGGGGGAGCGCGGCCTCATCGTCATCGACCCGCTGATCTCGACGGAAGTAGCCCGGGCCGGCCTCGATCTCTACATCGCCCACCGCGGACGGCGCCCCGTGACGGCGGTCATCTACACCCACAGCCACACCGATCACCACGGGGGCGTCCGGGGGGTGGTAGACGAGGCGGACGTGAAGTCGGGCGCCGTCGACATCATCGCGCCGGCCGGCTTCATGGAGGAGATCGTCTCGGAGAACGTGCTCGCGGGTACGCCCATGATCCGGCGCGCGCAGTTCCAATTCGGGGCCACCCTGCCCAAGGGGCCGCGCGGCCAGGTGGACGCGGGCCTCGGCAAGGTCACCTCCCGCGGCACCGTTACCCTCATCCCGCCCACGCGCATCATCGCGGCCCCCTTCGAGACGCACCGGATCGACGGCGTGGAGATCGTCTTCCAGCTCGCCCCGGAGACGGAGGCGCCGGCCGAGATGCACATGTTCTATCCTGCGCTCCGCGCCCTCAATCTGGCGGAAAACGCGACACACAACCTGCACAACACCTATCCCATCCGGGGCGCGCAGGTGCGCGACGCCAACGCGTGGGCCCGTTACCTGAACGAGGCGCTGGACCGCTTCGGCCCCCGCGCCGACGTGGTCTTCGCCCAGCACCACTGGCCGGTGTGGGACAACCCTCGCGTGCTCGACTTCCTCACCAAGCAGCGCGATCTCTACAAGTTCCTGCACGACCAGACGGTGCGGCTCATGAACCACGGGTGGAAGGCGGCCGAGATTGCCGAGCGTCTCACCCTGCCGAAGAGCCTCTCGAAGACCTGGCACGTGCGCGGGTACTACGGGACGTTGAGCCACAATTCCAAGGCCGTCTACCAGCGGTACCTCGGCTGGTATGACGCCAACCCCGCCAATCTCAACCTGCTGCCGCCCGTGGAGCGGGGGCGCAAGTACGTGGAGTACATGGGCGGGGCACACGCGACGATCGCCCGCGCGCGAGGGGACTTCGAGCGTGGCGACTACCGCTTCGTTGCCGAGGCCATGAGCCACGTGGTCTTCGCCGATCCGTCGAATGCGGAGGCACGCCAGCTTGGCGCCGACGCGCTCGAGCAGCTGGGCTATGCGGCGGAGTCGGCGACCTGGCGCAACGCCTATCTCCTCGGCGCCTTCGAGCTCCGACAGGGTCTGCCCAATACCGTGGCGCGGGCACCCGTCAGCCCCGACGTCGTCCGCGCCATGAGCGTCGAGCAGATCTTCGATCTCCTGGGCGTGCGACTCAACGGCGAGAAGGCCGAGGGCCGGCGCATCGTCATCAACTGGGTGTTCCCGGACCTGGCGAGGCCTTACGTGCTGAATCTCGAGAACTGCGCCCTGACCTACCTGGCCGACCGCCGGAAGGAGCGCGCCGACGTCACGGTGACGCTCGACCGCGCCACGCTGGATCGCCTCATCCTGCGCGAGCTGCCGCTTGCCGACGCGATACAGTCAGGCGCCGCCCGCGTCGAGGGGGACGCCAACAAGGTGGGCGAACTCCTCGGCCTGCTCGACGACTTCTCCCTGATGTTCGAAGTCGTCGAGCCCAAGCGGCCCGCCTAGGCGCGCGCCACTACTGTCCTGGCGCCGCCTTGCCGAGATGGATGTCGAACCACTTCACCATCTCGCCTTTGTAGTCGGGGGGATTGGTCGCGCCCGGGAACGTCGGGCCATGATTGCCGCCCTTGATGGTCACCAGCTTCACCGGCACCCCGGCTTTCTTCAGAGCGGTTTCCATCAACTCGGACTGGTGGAACGGCACGGTCCGGTCCGCGTCCCCGTGGATGAGCAGACACGGGGCCGAATCGGCAGACACGTAGTTGACCGGCGAGGCGGCCCAGTACGTCTTGTACTCCATTGAGGTCTTTGGCGTGGACTCGATGACCCTCGAGCCGAGGAAGAGCGCCAGCGCTTCGCCACCGATGGTCGGGCTCATCCGCAGGAGATCGAGCGGCGCCGCCCGGGCCACGATGACCTGGAGCCTGGCGCTTTCGCGATTCACGGGATCGGCATCACTGGCGTCCCCCGGGGCGCCCATGGTCCCCAGCATGCTCACCAGATGAGCGCCGGACGAGCCGCCGGCGCCCCCGAGGCGCGCGGGATTGATGCCGTACTTCACGGCATTGGCTCTCACGAAGCGCGCGGCGCGCTGCGCGTCCTCGAGCTGCGCGGGGTAGCGGAAGGTCGGGGTGGCGCGATGGGTGATGGCGAAGACGGTGTATCCCGCCTCGGTGAGCGACGGCACGTACATCCCGATCTGGTCGGACTCCTTCAGCGGCGGCGCCGCGTAACCCAGCGGGGCCGACCAGCCGCTACCGGGAATGAAGATGATGCCGAAGCCGTTCGGCTTCGCCGGATAGTGGACGTCCAGCAGGAGGGCCGTGCCCGAGTACATCCCGTACACCACGTTGCGGTCCACGCGGCCCTGGGCGCTCGCGGCGGCGCTCAGGCCAAGGAGAAGGAGTCCTGAGACGAGGAGAGGCAGAAGGCGGTGGGTCTTCATGGGAGTGGATCCTCCTTGGGAATCACGCGCCGGTCGGGTGGGCTGGACGCGGCGCTTGCTTCGGACGGTTGGCGTCACGACGGGAGGATAGCGCCATCCCGCGACGGGCTCAAGCGCGCGGCGGAGCCGGGCCCGCACCCTGACCGCGGAGCGATGCTCCAGGATGCGCCCTCAAGGCACGGTAACGCGCGGGCGTGAGCCCGAATGCCGCTTTGAACGCGCGAGTGAAGTGCGCCTGATCGGCGAACCCGGTCTCGCCGGCCACGTCGGCCAGCGGGCGCCCGAGGTGAATCCGCTGCCGCGCGAGCTCCAGGCGGCGCATGAGCAGGTAACGGTAGGGACTCGTCCCGAACATGAGCTTGAACTGCCGGGCGAGGTCGTAGCGCGTCAATCCCGTGATCGATTCCAGCTCTGTCGAATGCACGACACGCGTTCGCTCCGCGTCGAGAAACTGCCGGGCGCACTCGACGACCCGAGCATCGACGCGGGGAGAGACCAATGGTCGCCCGCCTCCCCGCTCTCCGGCCATCAGCCCTTCCGCCAGGTCGAGCGCGAGGCTGTCGGCGGCCATCGGCTCCAACGGGAAGCGGAAGGCGCCCTGAACGGCTCGAGACAACCTGGGATTCGTCGCTACCGCCTCGCGGAGGAAGGGCAGCGGGTATGGTCGTCCGCAGAGCGCCTGAAGCGCATCGGACAGATGCGACGGCTCCACGTAGATGATTCGATAGCCGAAGCCGTCGGCGGTGCCCGCGCGTCCGTTGTGGACCTCATCCGGATAGAGCACGACCACCTGCCCGGGAGCGCTTGACCGCTCCCCGCCTCGATAGTCGAACACCTGGACGCCGCTGTCCGTCAACCCGATGGCATAGGTGTCGTGGCGATGCTTCGCGTAGGCCTCGCCGGCGAACCACGCGCGAAACAGCTCAATGCCCCCGACCGGGCCCGTGCTTGCTATCCAGTCGGCGCCCGGCCGCCTGCACGATCGTTCAAGACCTTCACCGCCGGATCTGGTTCCCTTGAGGCTCATGCCGCTACAGCCTTCTCAGGCGGCGGGGGTGACCTATGAGCACGGAGCACCTGGCAGCCTTTCTTCTCTTCGCCGTCGTGGCCGCGGTCACACCGGGCCCCAGCAATGTCATGCTGACCGCGGCGGGGGCGAATGGGGGCGTCGTGAAGGGACTGCCGTGCCTCTTCGGCGTTACGATCGGCATGGGACTCATGATGTTCGTCGTGCCGTTCGGGCTGGGTAGTCTGATCCTCAAGAATCCGCTCGTGCTCAAGGCGCTCAACTGGGCCGGGGCCGCCTTTCTTCTCTGGCTCTCGTGGAAGATCGCCACCTCCCGGCGCATCGACTCGATGCCGGAAAGCACCCCGGTCGGTTTCATGGGGGCGGCCGCCTTTCAGTGGGTCAACCCGAAATCGTGGCTGGTGACTGCGAGCGCCGCCGGAGCCTTTCTTCATGCGGGGGCCGGCAGCCCCATATTGCAGTCTGCCTTCCTCGGGGGGCTGTTCTTCCTCGTCGCATTGCCGAGCTGCTTCGTGTGGCTCGCGTTCGGAGCCACCGCCCAGCGGCTTCTTCACACGACCCGGCGGCTGCGAGCGTTCAACATCACGATGGGTATCCTGCTCGCCCTATCGATTGGTCTCATCTTCTGGTAGGCCTACTGCCCGGCTCCTCTCCCCTACTGGACCACGTCGTCCGTCCGCAGCAGCAGCGAGGGCGGAATCATCAGTCCCAGCGTGGCCGCCGTCTTGAGATTGACGGCGAGGGTGTACCTCGTCGGCTGCTGCGCGGGCAGATCGGCCGGCTTCGCGCCCTTGAGGATACGATCGATGTAGAGCGCGGCCTGACGAAAGCTTTCTTCCTGACTGGGCCCGTACGATATCAGCCCGCCGTCGCGGACGATGAAGTCGAATTCGTACATGGCGGGAATGCGCTGGGTCGCCGCGAATTCGATGAAGCGCTTGCGATTCATTGTGGTGAGCGGATCCGCCACGAGGAACATGGCGTCCGGCCGGTGGCGCGTCATCGTGGAGAACGCGACTTCGAAATCGTCAGGCTCGCGCACCCCGAGCGCCTGCACCTCCACGTGGAGGATGCGGGCCGCCTTCTCGATCTCGCGGTACCGCAATGTCATCCCCTGATCGTTCGTGTTCCAGAGGACGGCGATCCGCGCCGCCTTGGGCACCGCTTCTTTCAAAAGCTCCAT
>WNGE01014011.1_pt1 | contig 18678 bp, 16 predicted proteins | sample 5400651 | NCBI WGS metagenome assembly WNGE01 (sample SAMN13153370, study PRJNA577476) | soil metagenome | isolation source: 60 cm soil or saprolite under grassland replicate 2 | place: USA:California | collected 2016-06-15
ATGATTCTCAGGAAACACGCCTTTGGCCGTATAGCTGACAGCGACCGGAAGAGACAACAATTCGGCAAGCTCGCGCACTTCTTCGCGGGCGCCGGCCCAGTCGACGCCGGTGCCGGCGAGCACCACCGGAGTGTTGGCTTGGAGCAGGAGGTCTACGGCTGCTTGTGCGCCGCCGGCATTCATCGCCGGGGCGACGGGCTCGGCTGTCGGCGTGAAGCTCAACGGCTCGGGAAGATTTTCATGCTGCAGATCTTCGGGGACGATGAGAAAAACCGGACCTTGGCGTCCGCGCGTAGTCTGGCGGAAGAGCGTGTCCAGCAGCGATCCTAGTTCTTCGACGCGTTCAAGCTTAGCGCTCTGCTTGGTGATCGGCTGAAAAAGTCGGACATGCTCCATGCCGTGGAACGACGAATAAGCTCCTTTCGCCGAGGCGGCGGTGTCGATGTCCGATGAAATAACGAACAAAGGCACGGATTCTTTGTGAGCTTGCGCGACGGCGGTGACAATATTGGTCGCGCCGCCGCCCGCGGAAACCAGACAAACAGCCGGCTTCTTCGTGGCGCGCGCGTAACCGAGCGCCATGTTTCCCGCGCCGCCTTCGTGCTGCGCGTTGATAAAGCTCATATGAGGACGTTTGGCTATGGCATCGCCGATGGCAAACGAGGTATGCGCGAGCACTCCGAAAATATGACGCACATTTTTACAACTCAGATACTCAACTAAAGTATCGGCAACATTGGTTTCAGCCATCGCGAGACCCTCCTATTCAAATCATAGGCCTGCTTAGTTCAGACAGGGGGAAAAAGCAACATGATGAAAATCCCCGTTCGTCCCCCTTTGGCAAAGAGACAATTTGCCCCAACAAGAACACCTTCCGCTCTTTGAAAAAAAACTGAGAAGGGCAGACACGGTGTCTGCCCCTACAACTTCAGGATGTGATGCGGCTTACATCTTGAATCGCGACGCTGGATCGGGGCAAATTTCCAAGCCCGGAAGCGGCCTCGTGCATGTCATGGCGGACGCCGAAGCGAAGGCCGAAGTATCGGATGAGCAAAGCGCCGGTCATGGTGAAAGCGATGATGAAGATGCTGATGATGCTGGCCGCTTCGCGATTGCTCACGGCGGTCGATGATAACTCGAGAGCCATCAGTGACAGCGTCATGGTATCGCGGGACGCGAGCAAAATGATGCTGCTGGTGGCGCCCGCCGCGCTGACGAAATTCATCACCGCTAGCAGTATCAAAGTCGGCATCAACAGCGGCAGCCAGATGCGGAAATAGGTCCTGATCCAGCCGGCACCGGAGACGCGCGCGGCTTCCTCCATGTCCGCGCCGACCTGGACGAACACGCCTTTCATGATGTTGACACCGGTGGTCTTGCCTTGAAGCAGGACGACGAGGATTAGCGCCCAGATGGTGCCGAACATAAAATTCAGCAGTGGCGTACCTATGAATACCCATAAAAGACCAAGCCCCGCGAGGATGCCGGGAATGGCGCCGGCGCACCAGATCATCGCGTCCAGCGCGCCCCGGCCCGGCAAGCGCGTGCGTACCAAAATGTAAGCGAGAATCGAAAACAAAAGCGGGCTTAGAATCGCCGCGGTGGCGGCAAGAATCAGCGTGGTGCGAAGCGCTTTGACAAACACCGGATCAGTCAACACGAAGCGCCAATGGTCGAGGGTAAATCCCAACACGAAGTAACCGATTCGCTGCATGAAACTTCCCAACACTAAAATGGCTAGGGGCCCGACAGTCAGGAAGGTGAGCAGCAAGGCGATCACCGTGAAGGCCACATAGTTCCACCGGCGGAGATCGATGAGGCCAGGTCGAAAACTGCCGGTGATGGTGGTGTAGCGGCGCCGTTCAAGAATCCAGCGCTGCAGTGGAATGATCAACGCGATCATTATCAATGTGATGCTGGCGAGGACCGTGGCTTCTCCATAATTGGGAACCTGGTTTCTGATCAACGCAAAAATCTTCGTTGAGTAGACAAAGAAGCCGAAGGGCAAGCCTAATAGATACTCCGTTTCAAAAGACTGAAAGACCCGCAGGAGTTGCAAAGCAAAAACCATCATCATCGGCGCAATCATCAGGGGCAGCGTGACTTTGAAAAGAGTTCTTAAATTGCCGGCGCCGCCGACTCGGGCGGCTTCTTCCAGCGTCGCATCCATGTTGCGAAAGGCCGGAGTCAAAAGCATCACCTTGATCGAGATGCCGTGGCCCATCAAGTTCGCCCACACGATGCCGGGAATGCTGAAAATGTTGAACGGTCCCTGGTCAAGTTGGAACAATTTCTTCAGAGCGACGTTGATCATGCCGATGTCCGGGTCCAACAGAGTGATCCAAGCGATCGTAGTGGGAAGAGCGGGAACCATATAGGAGACCCAAAACAAAAATTCCAAAGTATGGCTGAATGGAATTTTCGTGCGCGCCAAAACCCAGGCGATCGCTACGCCGATGGGAAAACTGCAAGCCACGGTCATCGACCAGATGAGCAGAGAATTACCTAAAGAACGAAGTAAACCGGGGCGCTGAAATGCATTCACCCAATGCTTCACTCCCCAGGTGCGCGGTTCAACGAACCAATCGGATGCGGCGTTGAAGCTATTGATCAACAGCAGCAGCACCGGCCAGATGAGAAAATAGCCGAGCATGAGCAGCACCGCCGCCATGACGAAGTGGCCTTTCGTTAGGCAGGGCGTGCGCGCATGACTTAGCGCAGGGAATTCCGCGACTGTCGGTGAGTGGTCCACTGGTTTTCACAGTCGAGGATGGAGGATCGAGGATAGACGATCGCGAACCTCTATTCTCTATCTTCGATCCTCGACGGATTGACTACTTCTGCCTCGACTCCCAGATCTTGTAAACCCATTTCTGTGCTTCTTCCTGACGCGTGCCGAACTTGGGGTCGGCGTCCGGAAAGGCATACTCTACGCCGGCGGCGCGCCGTTGCTCCGGCACCACCTCGCCGGCCGGTATGTCGTTGCGCAGAGACGAGCGATCGAGGTTGGGAATCATCGTGTGCGTCAAAGTCTGGCCTTCCCTGGAGAGAAACCAATTGATAAACAGTTTGGCCGCGCTGGGATGAGGCGCGTTGGCAAACGCCGAGATACAGCAGCCGGAGCCGCCGGCGCGGATCACGCCGAGTTGTTTCGGAAAAAATACCTGCTTGATGGGCAGTCCTTTTTTCGCCAACGCAATCAGCTCTTCGCTTCCCGTGGCGACGGCATAGAAGGGAAATCTCCCCCCTACCAACCAGGTCTCCAAAATCCGGCGGTCGTCCGAGAACGTCACTCCGGCATTGAGTAAATAGGTCCGAATCCATTCCTGCCCGCGATCGGGTTCAAAATAACTATCGATCATCTGCCGGATGCCGGACGGATCGCCCATGCCTTGGCCGGCGATTTTTCCTTTCCAGCGCGGGTCGAAGTAGTCGGTTTGTTTTTTTATGGTTGCAATGTCGGCATCCTTGACTTTCTCGGTATTGTACCAACTCTCGTACTGATCCTCTTTGGAGCCGTGATAAATTAACACGTAGCTCGATGCTTTGTCGGCGTACCAATGCCGCCCGCGGTACCAAGCGGACATGTCGACCACTTCGGGATGAATAAGTAGAGGTGTGAGGGGAACCAAAGATCCCGACGGAAGCAGCCTCTGGTTACTTTCGCGGGAGCTGATCAACGCAACATCCACGGTGTACTTGCCGCCCTTGCGCTCGGCCAACAGGCGGTTGACCGTGTCCGTCGCGTTGCCGGTGGATACTTCGATGTTGACGCCGAATTTCTTCGTGAACGCGTCCATCACCGGGCGATACTGGCGGGACGGCGCGCCGCCGGAGGCGATCGCAGCCGTGCCTTCTTGCTTGGCCGCGGCGATGAGCTTGGACCATTCCTGGTCGAAATTCGCCGGCGTGGCAGCGCCGAATACCGAGCGCGCCAATATGACGGCTAGAACGACCGATAAAATTGTCGCAACGATTTCAGATTTTCCGACGACTTGCATGATTACTTCTCCTACAGTCGATCTGTTCAACCTAGACGATGGCAATTGCCTCGTTGGCTATTCTTCCTTGTGCGACCAGTTCGACATCCACGCGGTGTGGCCATCCGGCCTGAGCTTGAGCCATACTTTACTGCCTTCTTCGATCGGCGTGTGTCGCTCGCCATAGATCATGATGACGCCTTGCCCGTCAACTTGACGCCTTGCCCGTCAACTTTCACCTGGTACTCGATGCGCTCGCCGATGAATAGCGCCGCCCGAGCAGTGCCGCCGATCATACCTGAAGGCGTTTCCGTACCGAGCGCCGCCTCGATCTCGACATCCTCGGGACGAACGCCGATGTAAACCGATTCGCCTGTCTTCATGCCGCCGGGATTATAGCAGCGGCCGAACACGATGCAGTCGCGCGCGCCGGCGAGCGCGATGGCCATCTGGCCGGATGGATTGCTCGTTTCCACTTGACCTTTGAAGAGAAGCGTCCTGTCAACGAAGTCGCGCACGAATTCGTTGACCGGCTCTTCGTAAAGCAAGCGCGCGGATCGCCTTGTTGCTGCACGACACCGGAATTCATTAACGCGATGCGATTGGATAAACTCAATGCCTCGATCTGATCGTGGGTGACGAAAAGCATCGCGATGTTGAGCCGCTTTTGTAAAAGTTTCACGCCGATGCACATCTGTTCGCGCAGTTTGGCATCGAGATTACTGAACGGTTCATCAAGTAACAGGATGCGCGGTTCCGTGACCAGCGCGCGCGCGAATGCTACCCGCTGCTGTTGTCCGCCACTGAGCAGTGGCCCGGGCCGATCTTCGAAACCGGAAAGGCCGACAAGGTCGAGGACGCGCACCACGCGCTCCCGGATCTCATGCCTGGGGAATCTGCGCGCCTTGAGCGGGAACGCGACATTCTCCGCTACCGTCATGTGCGGCCATATGGCGTAAGATTGAAAAACCATTCCTACGTTGCGTTTGTTCGGCGGCAGAGTTAGTCGACGCGAGCTGATGACCACCGCCTGATCGCCAAAGAAGATGTCTCCAGCATCGGGCGTCTCCAAGCCCGCCACCATGCGCAGAGTAGTCGTCTTGCCGCAGCCGCTCGGCCCCAACAAGGTAAGAATTTCGCCGTCGTAGACATCGAGTGAGAGATCTTTAATTGCTGGGTTCGATCCGCCAGGATAAGTTTTCCATAGTCCGTTCAGCCGCACGGCGATTTTGGCCGGCGCAACGCATTCTTGAGCTCTAGCGGTTGCCGGCGATCTTTCCGCGGTTAATGGACTATGCACCACAGCGTTGTTTCTCTTACACGAATCTTGCGCGAGTCTCTACAGGGATATTGTGTGTGTGATTCATGTAGGGGCAGGCCCCTGTGCCTGCCCTGGACGAAAGGGGCAACCACGGGGGGGTGCCCCTACACAAAATGGAAGCGGAATGATGTGTTATAGTGGACAATCAGCGAATCGCTAGAATCCCTTCGCCTCTTCTTTCATGTAGAAGCCAAGCTTCCTCATCGCCGGCCAATCGTCGATGGAGAAAAGAATCGTGTCATCGTCGTTGGTGTTCTCATGATGATGCCAGGTCCAAGCGGGTACGGCGAAGATATCGCCCTGCTGATATTGCAAGCGCTCGCTTTCGATGACCACTTCGCCTTCGCCCTCGAAGGCGAAGTAGAAAGTCGTGCTGTTATGGCGGTGCGGCAGGGTTTTTTGTTTTTTGGCTAGCAACTGCGCTTGCCAGGCGATCGTCGGCAGCGTAGGGCCGCCGTCCACCGGACTCGCGAGCATGATCATGATTCCATCATAAAGATCCGTCTCGCCGTTTTCTCTGAGCGCCATCAGCGCCGCGTGCGTATCGCCCCACGGGTATCGTATCGGCGGCAGCGGAAAAGGTGCTTCGTTGGATATCGGCCGCGCTAGACCGAGTGTACGTTGGCCGTAGGCCGCCGGTTTTTTAATTTCCTCGTACGGCTCGTTGCTGGGCATGCGCTCGTTGACGTTTACATTCGGGTTGTAGCCGTTGTCGTAGCCGTCGATCCAGATCGCCGGCGTGGTGTCTTTGTTCCAATGGTCGTGAAAAGTCCAGGCTGGGCTGACGATCACATCACCGCGCTCCATCGGATAAGCTTCATATTCGCATACGAAGACTGCGTCCTTGGGCGCTTGGCAGACCAGGCGTGTTTCGTTGCGCAGGTTGCGGTGCGCCTGGGTGCGCTCGCCCGGCATGAGAATCTGCGCGTTCATCCAGATTGGAAACTTGCGTGCCTCGATGCCGACGACAGAGCGCATACCGGTCATGCCGTTCGGCCCAACAGTGACGATCTCGCCGGAGCGCATCAAGCCGCGGAAGATGCCGTCCCACTTCCAATGCGCGGCGGTGTTGCCTTGGCGCGGCACCGCCCGTCCGTCGCGCCTCAGACCGGCGCCGACGAGGTGATGCTCAGCGAGAAAACGTTCAAGATCTTCGTGGGTGGTACCTACATCGCTCACAGTTCCACCTCCGCGCTCACAGTGCGGGTCTTCACGTTGAACGTTGAACCAAACCTTTCGTTCAAGGTTCCATGTTCAAGGTCAGACAAGAATATGCCACCATCCGTCATTGATCCAAGTGGAAATATTTCACGCAATTATCCACGAGCATGGCGCGCTTTTCGTTTTCCGGCACGCCCCTGAAGTCCTCTGCCAAATGCTTTTGTGAGTTCGGGAACTCGCTCGCCGCATGGGCGAAGTCGCTGCCCCACATAAGTTTGTCATAGCCGATGCAGTCGCGGTGCTTGACACCGACCGGATCGTGCAAGAAGCCCCAATAATTACGATCCTTCAAGTATTCACTCGGTTTGCGCTCCAATTTGTTGAGTCCCCAGTTGTCGTGGATCATGCCGATGTAGCGCCGATAGTGGTCGTCGATTTGCCATAGGCCATACTCCAACCAACCGATCATGGTTTCGGCCCAGTAGAATTGCAGTTTTGGAAAGCGGTCCCAGACTCCGGCGAACGCCATTTGCAGCGCCCCGGTCATGGCATCGTTGCTGAAGCGGGTGAAGAATTTGAAAGCGTCTTTCTGATGGACGTCGTGGCCCGGATCCTTTGGGTATAAAAAATCGGGCTCGCCCCTGCCTGACCCCAAATTGCCGTTGTTGTGGTTGGTAAGCGCTATGCGGAGGTCGAGCGCCGCCGCCCAAAACTTGTCGTCTTCGGGCGTTGGATAGCTCTTGCCGCTCGGATAACGATCGAGCTTTACCCCTTTGATGCCGAGCTTGGCGCAGTGCTCGAGTTCTTTGACGGCGTCATCGACGTTCGTCATCGGGATGGTGCCCATGCAGACGATGCGGTCCGGCGCTGGCGCCATATATTCCTCGCCCAAAAATTCGTTGTAAGCACGTATGCAGTCTTTGTAGAACTCGTCGTCTTTGGTCTGCCGCAATACAAATGTGATTTGAGAAAATAAGATCTCGCAGTCGATGCCGTCCTGATCCTGTTCGGCGAGGCGTTGTTGGGACGTGCCGGTCCCTGCACAGGTTTCAAAGGTCGGAACTTGCTTGGCGAGCTCCGCGTGCGGCACGCGGACGCTGCGAGTGATACCGATGGTATTGGGCTTGCCACCATCGATCACCACGGCGTCTGAGCCGTTGGGCATCTTCACGCGTTTCGGCGCTCGGTCGCGCCATTTTGCCTGCACGCGATCCCGCCAGATGTCAGGGTTGAGATCGATGTGTCCGTCGCTGGAAATGCATTTATACTGGCGTGGCATGATCGAATCCTCTCGAAAGGCAGATTACTTCATTCGCATGAAAGTTGGAGTATTGGAGTGCTGGAGTAATGGAGTGATGTGTCTAAACCCACACTCCAGCTCTCCATCACTCCAAGTCTTCCTTACACCGCTACCTTTTTCTTCTGCGCGGGTGTCAATTCCGCGAGCTCGTCGAGGAAGCGTTTCATGTTTTCTTCGTAAAGCTTCATGTGTTCCGTCGACAGCGGCTTGGTGGGCCAGCGCGGGTATTCTTTCACCGCCAGGCCGCGCAGGCGTAGACCTTCCAAAGTGATTCTTCTGCCGTAGGCACGGATCGGCGCGATGCGTTCGCCATGTTCGAGCAGCAAAACTTGGATCTTTTGCGCCCGGTCTAAATCCTTATCCCAGATCGCTTCGATCAATTGCACGCCGGCCTCCGGCACCGTGACGGGCGAGCCTGCTGCGATGCTGCCGGCGACGCCGACGAGCATGCCCGGGAGCATCTGGGTGATCGGAATGAAAATGACGAACTCGCGCGAGAGCACGCGCAGGTAATTCACGGCCTGGTCGATGTTGCCCATGGCGAGCTTTGCGGCAAAAATGTTCGGCATCTCGTCGCGCATTTTTTTCATCATCGCCGGCGGAATCGGATAGCCGGAATATTCGGGATTGTTGTAAAGCAGAATCGGCATGCCGACTTCTTTGTCGACCACTTTGTAGTGCTCGATCAATTCCCACTCGTTGCGGTCGCTGTAGTAGTAGGGACCGACGATGCCGACGCCATCGGCACCGATCTGTTTGGCGTGATGGCCGAGCTCGATGCTGGTGTACGGCTCCACGGCGCCGATCTGCACGATGCAAGGCACGCGCTTGTTGACGCGGCGAACCACCGTCTCGGCGATCGACTTGCGTTGCTCGATCGTGGTCGCCGGGCCCTGGCCTTGCGATCCGAGAATGAAAAATCCATGGACGCCGGAGTCCAAATACCAGTCGGTCAATTTTTCCATCATCGGCAAATCCGGTTCTCCCTTGCCGTCGAACACCGCCGGGATCGGCATGACCAATCCTTTTACTGTCTTCTTTAATTCAGCTACTGTTGCCATGAGTTCCTCCTTTTTAGTTTGGAAAATTTGAATTCACTGGATTCATCACGAAATGCTCGGTCCTTTCGTTGCTCAAGCTTCTTCTTCGCGGAACAGCCCCAGGCTTTCGAGCACCGGTCGATCGGTGACCGAAAAAATGATCGCTGGCTCCTTATTCGAAGTGTTCTTGAAGTGATGCCAATTCCATGACGGCACGAAGAAGCAGTCATGCGCGTCCCAGGCCAAGTCTTTTGTCGCGCCCTTTGATTTTCCCACCGAGGTGATGCCCTGCCCCTGGACGACATGATAGATGGTGCTGCTCGTGTGGCGATGGGGTTTCGTTGACTCGCCCGGCGGTATCATTTGAATCCAGCAACCGATGGTCGGCATCGTTGGACCGCCGGTGACCGGGTGAGTGTATTCCAGCAAAACGCTCTCGTGCGGATCGACTGCGCCCGCCGCGGCGACTTCGTTCAGCGCTTTCAACGTATCCCGCCATTTATAGGTGTAGGGCAGCGCCGCGTTGCTTGTACGGGTCATTCGCGGGCGGATCGCACCATACTGCTGTTTGCAGTAGCCGTCGCGCTTGACGATCGGTTGCGCCGGACCTTCTGCGTAATTTTCATGAAACCCGGCGTCGAGATGACGGGTTAGATGGGCATCGAGCACATCCAGCCAGACAATGTTATTTTTTCCCGGGTTGAAATGGTCGTGCCAAGTCCAATTCGGCGTCAGGACTAAATCGCCGGGTTCCATCAGCATCTCTTCGCCTTCGACATTGGTATAGCCAGTGCCGTCGCCTTCGACGACAAAACGGAGCGCCGCCGCCGTGTGGCGGTGGCATTCGGCGCGCTCGCCCGGTTTGACCAGTTGAATCGACATCTGCAGCGTGCGCGACGTCGCTTTCCTGTGGGTCAGCGACGGATTGACGAGCTGCACCGTTCGGCGATTCGCGGCGTCATCGACGCCGCCGAGCTTCACCACCTCGCCGGATTCCATCAGGCATGAATAGATCACCGACCACGGCCAGAGGTGGGCAACAAGATCGGGATTTTGCTCACGGGTCTGCCAATGTCCACCGAGAGAATAGTCCGCCAGGCGCGCGTGGAGCGCCAATAATTCGGGGCTTTCAGGCACGCTATGATTGTCGCTCATGGAATCCCTCCTATGCTGGTCAATAATCGTTGACTGGGCGAATGTAGAATCATCCCGCGTTGAGGTCAAGGGAGAGGAAAGCGCTGGAATGATGGAGTAATGGAGTAGTGAATAAAAGACGCTTGTGTTTCTCCGTAGACCGCCATTAAGATGACGGTCGATCTTCCCAGGGGTATGAAAGGAGGCTCAAATGTCGTCTGGAACATGGCGCGGAACAGTCGGTGTAGTGAAACCAACTTACGGTTCAGGCTCACTCGTAGAATTCATCCGACTTCTGCCGGAAGGCGTCGGATGCATTCCCATGTACGCCGGGATCAAGGAACATTCCGAGCGTGGATATCTCGGCGCGTTGGAAACCTACAACGCTAAGGTCGCCGAGCTTGCCGAGATCGGCGTCGATCTCATTCACCCTGAAGGCGGGCCGCCGTTCATGGTACGGGGCCACAAGGCAGAGCAGGAAATCGTCGGTGGCTGGGAAGAAAAATACAAAATTCCTATTTTCACGTCCGGGATCTCACAAGCCGAAGCGCTGCGCGCCTTAGGGATCAAGAAATTCGTCGGCTGTACCTACTTCAGAGACAATAAACTCAACGGGCTATTTGCACGCTACTTTAGCGATGCGGGGTTTGACGTGTTGGGGATGGAAGGAATGGATACGACGCCGTACGAAGCAGACAAGATCTCAACGGAGACGATCTACCAACACCTCAAATGGTCATTCACCAAGCATCCGTGGGCGCAGGGAATTTACCTACTCGGCTCCGGCGCGTGGCAAGTGAAAGACATTGTCGACGTGGAAAATGACCTCGGTGTTCCCGTCGTTCATCCCGTCGCTGCGCGCGTTTGGTATGTGCAAAAGAAGTTGCGCATTAGGAATCCAATCAAAGGCGCGAGTCGGTTGTTGGAGGAGATACCGTAGGAGAACGAATAATCCCGTAGCGCGCTGCAGGGTATCGGAACTCGACGGACTTCGGATAGGCAATTTACTTAACGCAGCAAACTGCGGGGACCCCAGAGATTGAATGTAGAGTGCAGAGGTCTTGAGTTTGTAGGATGGGTTGAGGCGCGAGCGAGCGCCGATACCCATCAACTTCTGCCATGACCCGGATTGAAGAATGATGCGGTATCGCATCGCTCCACCCATCCTACGGATCAGGATTTTTCCTAATCCAACTGGCTCCACTCCGTGAATTCTTCGAGGCCGAGTTTGTCCAGCGTATCTTTGAACGGCCTCCCGGTTCTCTCGTGTCTGCCGGACAAGCGATAGTATTCCCAAATCATGTCCGGCAACCACTTCGCAATTGTAAAACCTTTGTACTTGCCGTCGGGGATCGGTTCTAAGAATCGCGGGCCAACATCTTGCCAGTCGAAATCGGCGATCCAACCACGCTGGGTGCCGAAGAGGCTTTGGAGAATCATGCTGCGGTGACCCGCGTCGAGCGCCTCGTCCATGGTAAAATTCCAACCGGTGATCGCGTTGAAGGCGTCAACGATGCTGTTGAGACCGTCGGGCTTTTGATTCATTTGAGCGAACCAGCAACCGCCGAAGATGCCGGTGAATTGCCGATATTGCTCCGAGAGTACATGCGACCAAGCCCAGCCATCGGGATTGTCGGCACTGAGTGGGCCCCAGTTTTCACGATGGCGCAGATCTGGCGGCGGCTTTGTCGAACCCCCGCCTTGGGGTTTCATGCCGCCGCTGGCGACCAGTTCGCGCAACATTTGTCCGAGCATGGGACGCCACTCGTGCATCGCCGGAGTGCCGCCTTTGGTATGCACCGCCCACTTGGGCGCGTCGCCGCCGATCGCTTCCGCAAGTTGCTTCGGCCCTTCGGCGAGCAAATTTCCCAGCCACCCTTCGCGCCGCGCCGCCATATCGAGCAGTTTTTCCACCGCGTCGACATCGCCCCATTCGAGCTTCAACCCGTTCGTCTTCTCCGGACCGAGCAGGCCTTTTTCCCAGGCTTCGAAGGCCACACCGGCGCCGCAAGAAAAATGGCTGCACTCGATGCCGAGATCGTTAATGCGCTCGGCAAGGTAGAGCGCCGAGTTGCCTTTGATGCCGAGATTGAAAAAGGTGTCGAGCCACTCACCGCCGGCGTTGAAATGAAGCAGCGTGCCTTTGTGCCGCCCTTCGCCGATGGTCGCATCCCAGGGACATAGTCGAGCGCACTGAAAGCAGGGACGAAGGACGACATCGTTTTGGTCGAAGCCTTTGATGTGAGCGGGCGAGAGCTCCGTGCTGCGCCAGTTTAAATTATTGAGCGCGCCCCAAGCTTCGCCGTGACCATACTTGGTCTTTTTCTTTTTTACGTCGTGTTGTTCGAGTAGTTTGCGCCAACGCCAACCGGCGTCGACCAGCTTCGCCTTGTCGCGATGGCTTGGTCGCTTCGTGCCGTGAACGACGATCGCCTTGAGTTTTTTCGAGCCCAAGACTGCGCCGCCGCTGTGAGCGGCGAAGTGATTGTAGTCGTTGGCCAGCATCGCGGCGCGATTCAAGTTCTCGCCGGCGGGGCCGATGCAGAGCACCTTTGCATCTTGATGGCCGACCGTGTCGCGCAAGCGATCTTCAGTCGCGCGCGTGCCCAAGCCCCAGAATTGCGCCGCGTCGCGCAGCTCGGCTTCGCCTTCATCGATGTAGAGATAAACCGGCTTCACCGCTGCGCCATTGAGAATGATTCCGTCGTATCCGGCGGCCTTGAGATACGTGCCCCAGTAGCCGCTGGTCGCGCCCCGTCCCAGAGTATTGGCCGTGAGCGGGCTTAAATAGACCGCAGTCATCTTCGTGCCGCCGGGAGTAAAACCGTTGCCTGTCAGCGGGCCGGTCATTATGACGACAATATTTTCCGGACCGAATGGCGTTGCATTGAGCGGCAGCTCTTTCAACAAAATGTACAGAGCGAGCGCTTGCCCCCCGATGAATTTTTTCAAGATCGGTTCTTCAGGCAAATATTCATCGCGCAGCGTGCCGCCGGTTAAGTCGACCCGCAGGATCTTGCCCATGTAACCGCCGGGAAGGGGAGTGGTGCGCTGAGTTGGGAAAAGACTCATGGTGGCAAAAACCTTTCTATCTTTTGGATGTCATTTCGAGCCGAAGCCGAGAAATCTGAAGCGCAAGATCTCTCACTTCGTTCGAGATGACAAGCCATAGGTTGATGATCGGTCCGTCAATAATGCCGCACCTGCGAGCTCGCGCGTTGCGAGTACCGCTGTTGATTTAACGTGCACTAAAGATCGCGCGCATCTCTTCGCCGGCGGGGCCGTACTCTTTAGCCAGGCGTGGATCGCTGGCGTATAGCTTTACGTTGCGCAGTGAAAACACTTGCGGGTCGATGTCACGGTGACTCGGGATCCGGCCCTGATCCCGTAGCATCCGTTGCCCCTCAGGGGAAAGTATGAAGCTCATAAGTAGTTTTCCCGCGCTCGGGTGCGGCGCGGCCTTTACTAAGGCGATGGGATGTACGTAGGTGATCACCGGCTCGTCGAAGACATACTGAACCGGTCCGCCTTGGCCTTTGATGCGCGCTGCGATGTGCGCGTACGTATTGCTGACGGCATGAAACTCGCCCGCGGCGAGGAGCTGGGCTGTAATATTATGACCGTCGCGCACGCCCGGCTGCTGTGCGGCGAGTGCCTTTATGTAATTGCGCGCTTTTTCTTTGCCCCATCGTCGCTGCAGATTCACGTACCACTCCGGATCTTGGAGATTGACGCCGACCCGGCCCTTCCAGGCGCGAGGAGATCTTCATATTTCTTGGGGGCGTCGTTCGGGCGCACGAGTTGGGTATTGTAGGCCATCGAGTTGAGCAGTGAATGAACGTTGATCCAGTGACCTTCGGGGTCCTTGAAACCAGGGTCGTACGCAGCTGCTTCCGGGGGAATAAACTTTTGGGTGAGGCCCGACTCTTTCATCAGTTGCAATTGAAAACCCGCCGCAGTCACGAGGTCGACCGCGAACCGTCCGGCTTTGGCCTCGGTGGCCGCGCGCTGCAAGACTCGCTCGCTTGTGCCGCGGTAGAACGACGGCTTGATGGACGGATACTTTTTCTTGAAGGCGTCGACTAAGGTTACGATTTGCTCGTTGTTGAGCGAACTGTAGAGCACCACCTCGCCCTCGGCCTTGGCGGACTCTTCGAGCGTGGCGGCGCGCGCGCTCGCGACAGATAAGACCAATAGGACGTATAGGACAAATAGTCGTCGAATCATCGTGGTGCACGTGCGTGCTCAAACATGACCGACAAAGAGATCATCCATCGGCAACATCGTTTTCATCAGGCCTTGTTCGATTTGGTAGCGGTTGAGAGCGGCCAAAGAGCGCTTCTCGTTTTGGCCCATGACGTAAGCGTAAGGATCTTCGCCCAGCACGTCGCGTTCCTTCGCGTAGCCGGCGATTTCGTCGGCTTCCATGTACGGCGCGGCTGCGTCGCGGGCTTCCATGAAGACGCGCGTCAGTTTCGCCGGAAAGGCCGGATACCGTTCGGCTATTTCGCGGCGGATCGACAGGACATGCATGATCGGGTTGATGCCGGTTTGTTTGGTGTAGCGAATGATTTCATCATTGTCTTGGAAGAGCGGTTTTACTCCGGGGTAGGCGGCCATCATCTTCGGTGTTTCACCGCCGCCGAATAGTCCCAAGTAGCCCGAGTCGCCGGGGACGATGGCGCCGTGCAGCGCGCCTTCGCTGAGCATTTTGGAAAGTTGCAGCTTCTCCTGCCCGAACGGCGGTGGCGGCTCGATGCGCTCCACTTTTACCGGCAGCTCATGACCGATGAAGACTTCTCTGCCGGAGACAAACCACTGCATGTCGGTCGTCTTGATATTGTGCGCATCGAGCAGATAACCGCGAGCCCAAACGACGGCAGTGGCGCCGTAGCGGAAGCAGCCGAATTTTTTGCCTTTCAGCTCTGACGGATGCTCTAATTTTCCTTCGCAATGATAGATATTTCTCTGGCGCGGGCCGCGCTCGAAGAAGACCGGAATTGCCAGCAGCGGTTGGCCTTTTTCAATGGCGCGGAGCAAGCTCGCCGCCGAGCATTCGCCGACGTCCCACTGACCGTGAAGATATTTGTAGTGACGCTCGCCCGAGGTCGTGAAGTTCGGGTCGATGTCGAGCTCATAACCTTCGACGCCGACCTTGCCATCGATGAGCGCGCGGCAGCGCGGGTGATCGGGCAGGCCGAAAGTGATTTTAGGTTTGGCAGGCATGAGAAGTTCCTTTCTTATTGAACGGCCGTTCAAGGTCTAGTGTCCAAATGGTTCCAATTGTTCCAGGTTTCAAACGTTCCAGTGGTTCCGGAGACGATTGGAACTTTTGGAACGAATGGAACGTCTGGAACTATAATTTATTATCTGGCTCCCCCGAATATTTCTCGATAGCGATTGCCGATCGCCTGGTATCTTTTTCCTATATCGAAAATGTTGGGCATGCGCACGTCCTGACCTTCTAGCAGTTGGCTCTCCGGCGATTTGACCTTGGCGTGGGCGGGCATGCGGTTGGTGCCGACGACGATCTTTTGCCCTTCCTCTGAAAGCAGATAATCGATAAACAACGCGCCGGTATAAGGCCGCGGCGCATTGGCGCTCATGAAGACCAGACTGGGACTCAAAAAATAGGGCTGCATCGGGGCGAACGATAGCGGCGCTCCTTGTTTGCCCAGCGTGAGCACGGAATTCAAGTTCGTCTCAACCGCCATGTCGAATTCTCCCGCTGCGACCAACTGCGTCATCAGACGTCGCCCACGCTGGTGCGAAATGTTTTGCTCATTCAGACGCTTCATGAAACGCAGTCCGGCCTCTTCGCCGAGATATTGAAGAATGGTCCCGAACCAGACGTAAGACTGGCTATCCATCGTGAGCTTACCTTTCCAGCGCGGCTTCAGGAGATCTTCGACCGCGCGCGGCGCCTCGTCCTTCTTAACTTGACGCGTATTGTAGGCGCTGACCATGACGTTGGTCATGTAGGCGGTCCACAAGCCCTCTTTGTCCTTGAATCCGTCGCGGTAGTATTCTTGCTCCGGTGAGCGATAGCGCGCCGCGATTTTTTTATCGATCAGCGCTAGCACGCCCAACTGCCCGCTCAAGACGACGTCGGATAGAGGTTTTCCTGCCCGCGCTTCCAAATCGATGCGGGTAATGATTGCGGCACCGGAGAAGTGGACACTCGCCGCTTTCGTGCCAGGATAACGTCTCATAAATCCTTCGGTGAGCGGTTTCATCGCAGAGACATCCATGTTGGCGTAGATTACCGCTTCGCCTTCACCTTTTGCCGCCTCGTGCAAACGTTGCTGGCGCTCCTGCACCGGAACCTTTTCTAAAGAGGCGAGTTTAGATTCTGCGGTTTGCGCGCCGCCGGTACCCGGTCCTAGGAGATTGCATGTCATCACGATGGTTACCATCACATGGGGTTGAATAATGACGCCATGCCCACAGAGGAGAGACACGATTAGTATTCTCTTCACGCTTTGCAGCATTGGCTCAGATGTAGCCCTTTTCGCGAAAGTATTTCTTCGCTCCCGGATGCAGCGGAATATTTAGTTGGCCCGCTTCGCCGCCGCAGCAGAACTCGTGCATGGTCATTGGGCGTTTATCGAAATGATCGACGGGAATTTGCTCATGGCAGAGATCGACGGATTTAGCCATATTGTAGGCAATGGTGGAGGGAAGGTCGGCATGGCAGAAAAAAGTCCAGCCGCTGAAATCGACGGTTTTGATGTCTTCATCCAGCTTGGGATAGTGCTCGCGCGTCAGCATGGCGCTGGGAAAACCGATTTTTTGCATGTGGCGCTCAGGGGTTTCATCGATCGGCAAGAAACGCATCCCTGAATCGAGAGCCAGTTGCCCCCAGCTTTTCACGCCTTCGTCGAAGACGGCGTCGGCTTTGCCGGATACGATATGATCCTTGCGATCATTGCTGCTCGGTGAAGAAACTTCCATTACTTTGCCGCGCCAGCTTTCGATGTCACGAAAACTCATGCCATAGGCTTTGAGCACTTCCTCAATGGCGTAGGCGGTGGTTTGCAGCTTTATCCGGCGGCGCGTTGAGATGCGCAAAGGATATTTTTGCGCCCTAATGTCCTCAAGAGATTTTATTCCGGTCTCTTTGCGCACGGCGAAGATCAGCCGGTCCCAGGTCGGAAAGACGCCGATGGCGCGCAGCGGAATCTTTTGCTTGTAGAAGCCGCGACCGAGGTAGGCCATCGCCGCAAGCCCCACAGGATTGCCGAAACCGAAATCGTATTTCTTTCTGTCCACCAGAATCGCCGGCCCCGTGCCGCCCAGTTCAGAGTCGCGCCAGCCCATCGCCACGGCGAGCTGCGACTGCGGCGGCAGCTCGACATTGTTGAAAAAAGTAAACGCGACGACGTTGGCGATATCAACGCGCTTCGAAGTCGCTGCGATGGATAGTTTGATGGGCTGTTTCATGAATCGTTCTCCTGCGAATTAACCGGGTGCGGATTCGTCGGCGTTTATGCCTCTTAGCGTGGGCTATTTGCTTGGGTCAGGGCGACCGGCCGGTCGCCCCTACAGTGAATAATATAGGTTAGGTTGCTTGCCGCGCGCGCCTGCCGCCTGGTCTGGGAAAGTGAAGCTCGAGATAGTTGCCTTCGGAATCGAACATATAAATGGTATTGCCGCTGTCTCGCTCTACACTGCGATGAAACTTTCCTATCTCTTTAGCCGTCTTCAACGCTTCGTCGTAATCTTCCCAGGCCATATCAAACGCCTGGTGAAAAATACCGTCTTCATCCAAAGCATCGCGCTCGATTGGTGTAGGTCGTTCGAAGAGTACGATATCGTCGGTGCCGCAACGCAGACGGTCAAGTTTTTGAAAGATGCCGCGAATCGGCAAGGCATCCGGGTTATTCGGGTTGCCGCCGACACGGTCGACGTAGTCCATGCCCAATACTTCGGTGTAGAATTTCTTAGCGCGATCCAAATTATCCACCGGTATACCCATGTGATAGACCTTCTGTAGCTTCATCGCTAAACTCCTTTCTCGATCAGTTTGCGGGCGTGATTTTCATCCTAAGTTGTTAGGCTGTCAAGTCGTCTGATCGCAACGGACCAGTTCGAGGCTGCGACACCCGATAAAAACATTGGGTGACAACATCGGAATATTGTTGGAAACACCTGTCGATGCCGCAGGGCTGCCACACGGAGTTAAAATGTCATGCCGGCCCTTCGATGGGACTCAGGATAAACTCCAGCCGGCATCCAGGTTAGTTTCCTGAGCACGCGCAAGAACTGGATTCCCGGCCTCCGCCGGAATGACGGAGAAGAAGCCGACTCGTAGCGAAATGACTGGTTATGTCGATTGATTCCGACTGATTCTTCGGTCTATGATCTGCCATCAGATGGCTCAAACTTTCTTCAAAGTATTGGCGCCACAGGAAGCTTTTCGACGCTTGCTCGCCGTCGAGCCGGTCGGTACGGAGCGGATTCCGTCGGTCGAAGGGCGCGCGCGTGTGTTGGGAGACGATCTACATTCCGCGGTGGACCTGCCGCATTTCCATCGCGCAGCGATGGATGGGTACGCGGTAAAAGCCAAAGATACTTTCGGTGCGAGTCAGAGTCTGCCGGCTTACTTAAAGCTCGCCGGTGTCGTGGAAATGGGCAAGGAGGCGAGGCAGCCACTGGCAACCGGCGAGGCGATGCGGATTTCAACCGGCGGTATGATGCCGCCGGACAGCGACGCGGTCGTCATGGTCGAATATACCGAAG
>WNGE01008910.1_pt1 | contig 18677 bp, 22 predicted proteins | sample 5400651 | NCBI WGS metagenome assembly WNGE01 (sample SAMN13153370, study PRJNA577476) | soil metagenome | isolation source: 60 cm soil or saprolite under grassland replicate 2 | place: USA:California | collected 2016-06-15
AGCCCGTCGCCCGCCAGCAGCACGATCCGGGCCCGCTGGGCCAGCCCGGCCCGGACTGACGGTGACCGAACCCACGAGGCGAGCACCTCACGATCGCGCGGCGGAACCTCCACATTCACAGTCAATGGCATGAACCATCATCCGTGCACCATGACCAGCGGTCAAGGTTCCTCGCTCACGGAACACTAGTTTGCCCCCGGATGATATCGGGGCTCATGCGGAGATACGGGGAGCAGGAAGCCGCGCAGTAGACGCCAGCTCACGACCTGGGCAGTGACGGCGGAGTCTTTCGCCTGCCACGACTGCCCTCGCCGCCACGCGGCCCCATTCTCATCAGGGCACGGACGATCTCCGGGAGATCATCCTTCTTGGCTCGGATTACGGCCAGGACGGCAGCTACGCCAACGAGCGACGGAGGGACGGCCAGGACAACGTAGACGGGCAACACGCACGCCTCCACGACACGGAACCGCGGCTACCTGCGCTCTAGCCAGCTTCTTAGTTGTCGTGGTGCAGCGCGGAGGGAGGCGCTTCGAGTCTTGCTCGTACCGGCAGGGCGGCCAGTTCTTGGCAGGCAGGTCACCAAGCCCCGATACTCTCCTTTTGCCCACTTTCACCCTGCGCTTGCCAGCCTAGCATTAATTTCGTCAACCTGTTCGAGCCACCTCAGCGCCCCCGGGTCGTGGCCGGGATGATGTTGTGCGCCCGGCCCGCGCCGTCGCAGGTCGTCGTGCGGGAAGTCCAGGATGACCCGGTCGTTGATCGCTCCCGCGACAGCTCCGGGGCCCCATTGCCTCGGGCTCGCCGATGGCGCTGAGGCCGCATCTGCGTGATTCTGGATCGTGAACACGCTCACCTCGGCGGAGAAGGCGATCGCGGCGCGGAGGCTTGCCGCGGTGCGACCAGTCGCCGCCGCGCTCGCCGACGTAGCCGCTCCCGAGGCGTTCTGGGAGCTGTGCCGCGATGAGCTCACCGGGCGTCGACGTGACCACCGGCGCTGGGATATCCGCGCCCGCTGGTTCGGTGTCGTCGTATGCGTCACGCCGCAGCTCGGCGAGCTCGGCCGCGGCATCACCATCCCCTGGCGCGTCATCGCAGCGCAGATCGCAGCGCAGCGGCCCTACAGCTGCTAACACGCAAAGGCGGGGAGCGGCCCGAGCGAGCGGTGCTCGGCGACTGGACGAGGTCCTGGCCGGGCGGGCATGCCGACCCGGTTGTGCCACCACACATCCATGCCGAGGTGGCCGGCTCCGGAGATGTCGTATGGTGACCCGGCCACGAACAAGACTCGTTCGGCCGGCAATGCGAGTGCGTCGAGGGCCTGCCGGTACGGCTCGGGCCGCGGCTTGTAGGCTCCGGCGCTCTGCGCGGTCACCGTTACCTCGAACGGCACGCCAACCAGCTCGGCGGCCTGGCGCCCGAGCTCGTCGGAACAGTTCGTCACCGTGCCGATCGGCATGGCCGCGGCGATCGCGGTCAGCACGCACGGGGCCTCGGGCCACGGACGCAGCTGCCCGTACGCCTGCGTCAGCCGCTGTGCGACTGCCGGATCCAGTCCTTCCGCCGCGGCGGCCTGGGCAACCAGCGATTCATAGGGCACGTATCGGCCCGTGCTGAAGGTCAGGGCCAGGTATTGCTCACGCCAGCGGCGCGCGGATCTCCGGCCGGGAATCCTGGCGTCAAGTTCGCGAGCTGCTCATGGAATGGGATCTGATCGGCGTGGCCGGCATTCCGGAGGCCGCCGACGAATACGACTGCATGATCAGTCCGCTGCTGCATCGCCTGTTCGAGGGCGCTGACACTCGCTCGCTGGCCGACTGGATCAGCCGCGAACGGACATCTCATTTCGGCGCCGGACCGGACGACGCCCGGGACATGCGGCTCGCCGAATCACTCACCGCATGCTGGGAACGGCGCCGGGCCGAAGCCTCCTGACTACAGACGCACTCGAAGCGAGTGTGAGCGCGCTGGACTGCCGTGATAGACAGGCCTGCATGGGGAAAATCGTGGTCTGCGCCGAACGCGTGGTCGATGCGCCTGCGGATGCGGTCTACCGCTATGTCGCGGACATGCGCGATCATCACCCGCGTTTCCTGCCTCCGGCGTTCTCGGATTTCCGGGTGGAATCCGGTGGTACGGGCGCTGGCACCATCACGCGGTTCACGGTGACCGCGGGCGGTCGGACCCGCGAGTACCGGATGAAGGTGGACGAGCCTGAACCGGGCCGGGTCCTGACCGAGTCCGATACCGGCTCCAGCATGGTCACCACGACCACGGTCTCCCCCCGAGACGGCGACTCGCTCGTGCAGATCTGCACGACCTGGGATGGCGCCGGGGGGATCGGGGGCTTCTTCGAGCGGATGTTCGCGCCACGGGTGATGCGGGCCATCTACGCGGACGAGCTGGAGCGGCTGAATGCGTACGCGCGCGAGCAGCGGCCGGGATAGGCCGGGCCACCTCGCGGTAGGCCCGCGCCCGGTCAGGGCCAGGAGAGACTGGACAGGACGAGCCGGTAGCCGTCCGGATCTGCGATCGTGATACCCCAGCGGTCCCAGTACGGGTTGCGGGCGGAGACCCGGGTGCCGCCCGCGTCGACCAGGCGGCGGACCAGGTCCTCATCAACCTCGCCGCCGAGGTAGAGGACGAGCAGGTCTTCCTCGGTAGGCGCGGCTGGTGTCGCGTCCTCCGGATCACCGACGAGCTCGAGATGCCAGGCGGCACCGGGCCAGCCGACCATCAGCAGCGCATGGCCGCCTTCGGCCGAGTCATCGGCCCGGAACAAGACGTCGAGCCCGAGGCCATCGACCCAGAAACGTTCGGCCGCCCGCAGGTCATGACTCGGCCGGGCGATACGCATGGGGCTCGCTGCCAGGGGCTTCATGGCCCTATCCTCGCCGAACTCGTCCATGTCTGCGTCGGACCAGGTAAGGGACGCCTGGCCTTGGCCGGCTGCGCTGCGCAGGGCATGCAGGAACGCCTGCTGCCGGACGGGATCGCGGTCAGCGTGCTGGGCCAGCAGCCATGCCGCCCCGGCGCCCTCCTCACCGACAAGCGTCCGCCCCGGCCAGCCGCGGGCGCTGAGAACTTCCGCAAGCCACCGCGTGTTTTCCTCATCGATGCGCTGCCACTCCGCGGCCAGCTCCTCAGGGAGCCGGACCATATGCCGGCCCGGTTGCGCGGACACCAGATTGCGGATCCGCTGATCTTCTTCACATCGGGCCAGCAGCTCCCGCCTCAGCTCTTCATCCACGCGGCAATTCCACCGCGCCGCGCTCTGGAGCGGAAGACCGGAGGCGTGATTCTCCATCGTGTCCGGCGGGTGGCCTGAACCGCCGGTACGGTGCAGGTGTGACTGCGATGCGCGTGATCCTGGTGTCTGACACTCACCTATCGCCGGCCGCGCCGGAGGCAGAAGCCAACTGGGATGCCGTGCTCCGCTACGTCGGCGCGAACGCCCCTGACGTCGTCATCCATCTCGGCGATCTCTCCCGCGACGGAACGCATGACGCTGGCGACCTGCACTATGGCCGCCGGCAGCTCGACCGGCTGCCCGTGCCCTGGCACGCAGTTCCCGGCAACCACGACATCGGCGACAACCCATGGCCCGGAGCGCCTGGGGACTTTACCGTGGATGCCGGCCGGTGCCAGCGGTGGCTTGACATCGTCGGCGCCGACCACTGGTCGCTGACGGTGAACGGCTGGACATTGCTGGCGATCAACGCGCAGCTCCCCGGATCCGGCCTGGAGGCCGAGGCCAGGCAATGGTCATGGCTCGAGGAGCAACTGAGCGGGCTCAGCGAGAACCAGCGCGTCGTGCTCATCACGCATAAGCCGGTGACCGCGACCGACACGGAACTGGCCGGCTCGCCGGCCTACCGGTTCCTGCCGCGGTCGGCCCGTGACCGTCTTCGCGGCCTGCACAGGCAAACGCCGCTGGCACTGGTGATGAGCGGGCATGTGCACCAGTACCGCCTGCTCCGCCTCGATGGCACCGATCACTTGTGGGCGCCCACCACATGGGCGGTTCTCCCGGACCAGGTGCAGCCCATGCTGGGAGCAAAGCGGTGCGGGATCGTGTCACTTGATCTCGCTAGGGGCACGTCACCGGAACCAGTGCTGGTTGAGCCGGATGGCATCGCGCAGCTGACCGTGGGCACCAACGTACCCGACCCCTACCAGCGCTGATCTCATAGGGTTCAGTCGTCTACGAGCCGGAATTCCTGCGCTAGATCCACTGACTGCCCGATCGCCGAGCAGGAACCTATTCAGGTGGTCATGAACGACGCTACCGCGTTGGAGCGTATGGCGGCTGCGGCGGCGCGGGCTAGGGCCGCGACCGACAGGGACGTGCTGTGGGCGGGCCAGGCGAGCAGGAGGCTAACCGGGGGGAGGTCCGTCATCGGAACAGTGATCAGGTCGTCGCGCAGCGGCCTGGTCAGTACCCGGGGTAGCACGGCGACCTTGCGTCCCAGGGCGATCAGGTGCATCAGTTCGCTGATGCTCTTCATCGCGCCGGGATCGGCGGGCTTTCGGTGCAGGTTCTCCCCCGCCAGGTCGGCCATCTGCAGGCTCGCCCGTTGCGCGAGCGGGTGGGACACGGGCAGCACGGCGACGGGTGCTTCGGTCAGCAGTGTTTCGGTGTCCAGCCCGTCCAGCTCGTCGGGCGGCGCGTGCAGCAGCGCGGCATCGGCCTGTCCTTCGCGCAGCATGCGAGAGGGGCCGGCCCCGAAGACCACCTCGACCGGCAATACCTGTGGCTCGCGTTCGTAGGCGGCGAGGATGGCCGGGAGCAGGCCCGCGTCGCCGCCGGGCTTCATGGCCAGGATCAGGCGCGGGTCGCGGGTGCCGGCCCGCTGCGTTCGCAGCGCCGCGGCGGACACCGCCTCCAGGGCGACGCGGGCCTCGCGGCTGAGTACCCGGCCGGCCTCGGTCAGCGCGACCGCGCGGCTGGTCCGCTCGAACAGGGCGACGCCCAGCCTGCGTTCCAGCTGCCGGACGGTCTTGGACAGTGCGGGCTGCGCGATGCCCAGCCGGGTCGCGGCACGGCCGAAGTGAAGTTCGTCGGCCACCGCCAGGAAGTACGTCAGTTCCCGAGTCTCGAGCCGATCCATTCCTCCAGGCTATCGGTCGCAGTCCGGCCGGTCTTGGACGCGCCGCGTACACCGGTGATGAGCTGAGGCCATCTCACCCATATGGCCGGCGCACGACCCTCATTCAAGGAGTTCACCATGCCCGCAATTGCGCTCGTGGCCGCCGGGGCACGCCTCGGCTTGTCCCTCGGAAAGATCTTCGGCGGCCACGGATTCGATGTCGCGCTGATCGCACGCTCGAAGGAGCGACTCGGTGAGCTCACCGAGAAACTCGCGGCCGACGGGGTCACGGCGGCTGGCTTTCCCGCCGACGTCACCGACCGTCCCGCATTGGCTGCCGCCCTGGACAGCGCCGCGGGACGGTTCGGCGGAATCGACGTGCTGCACTACTCCAGCCCAGGCGCGGGAACCACTGAGACCCTGCGCAGCACCGGAGCGCTGGACGTCACCGTGGACAACCTCCGGCCGCAGATCGAAGGCGTCTGCTACGGCGCGATCATCGCGACACGCGCGGTGCTGCCGGCCATGCTGGCCGCCGGCACCGGAACACTGCTGTATACCACTGGCGCCTCCTCGGTCACACCCGCGCCGGTGTTCGTCAGTGCGGGCATGGCGGGCGCGGCCCTGCGCAAATGGGCCCTCACCCTCAACGGTGCACTGGCCGGCCGGGGTATCTACGCCGGCCATGTCGCGATCGGCACATGGATCGCCGGCACGCCAGGCGCCCCCGAAGGCGCCCCGCTGAAGGAACCCGACAATATCGCACGCCTTTACTGGGACCTCCACACCGGCCGCGAGCCCGCCGAACACCTCGTCTCCGCCTGAGCCGGCGGTCCATATAGCCCGACCGGAGGCGAGGGTGGGGCTAGCTGGTCAGGGGGGCGGGGTGCGGGCGCCAGCTGGGCTGCTGGGGGTGACCGGGGAGCTCGATCCGGCCGCCGGCCCACTGCAGCGCGGTCCACGGGTCGGATTCGGCCAGGTCGGTGGGGGCCTGCGGGAAGATGCGGGCCAGCACGCGGCGGCAGACGTCGCGCGGCGGGTCGAGGCTGAGGCCGAAGGCCTGGGCGATGTCGTTGCCGTGCAGCAGGGCCTCGTGACAGCCCATCCCGGCGAAGCCCTCCGGGTCAGCCATCCCGGCCGGATGGTACGCCCGGACGTGCGCGCGGGACGTGCGCACCATGGACGCCAGGACGCGCCCGCCGGTCACGGCGAACTCCAGCACTTCGGCCGGCGATGCGCCCTTCTCGGCGGTCGCGACGGCGCGGACGTAACGGCCGCTGGGCTGGACCGCGAGCTGCCACGCGTAGGACATGAGGCAGTCCCCGATGTGTTCGGCGGTATGCCAGCAGTCCCATTCCAGGGTGCCCGCCCGCACCGACCAGTCCCGGTCGGTGATAGGCAGCAGCCCGCTCATCACGCATGAGATCACGCTGTCAAGATCATCGGCGGTCACTGTCATGGTGCCTTCGAGCCTACGGTCATTACCGGGCAGGCACGACCAGTTCACCAGGAGTCAGGATCCGCACCCTGATGCTGGGATAAGGAACCGTACTCGCCGTGGCGGACTAAAGGAACTGGGCCTTAACCTCGACCTTGAGGACCTTGCCGACCTTCGAGCGGGGCAGGTCCGGCCAGACCTCAACCTGCTTGGGGGCCTTGACGCTGCCCAGCCGGTCCTTGACGAAGGCGCGGATCTCGTCCCCGGTCACGGCCTGGCCGGGGCGGAGCTGGACGACGGCAGTGACGCGCTCGCCCCACTTCTCGTCGGGCAGCCCGATGACCGCGCAGTCCTGCACGGCCGGATGGGCCAGCAGGACCTGCTCCACCTCGGCCGAGTAGACGTTGAAGCCACCGGTGATGATCATGTCCTTGGCCCGGTCGACGATGAAAAGGACGTTGTCCTGGTCGAGGTACCCGATGTCCCCGGTGTGGTGCCAGCCGTACCTGGCGGCTTCCGCCGAGGCTTGAGGGTTCTTGTAGTAGCCGGCCATGATCAGCGGCCCGCGGGCGACGATCTCGCCGCGCTCGCCCGGGCCGAGCAGGTGGCCGGCGTCGTCCATGATGGCCACGGTCGTAAGCGGGGTGGGCCGCCCGGCCGAGGACAGGCGCTCGGTGGCGACCGAACCGTCGTCGCGGAAGTGTTCGGCGGGCGCGAGCGTGGAGATCATCATCGGGGCCTCGGACTGACCGAAGAGCTGGCCCATGACCGGCCCGATCTTCGTCAGGGCCTCTTCCAGGCGGCTGGCCGACATCGGGGCCGCGCCGTACCACAGGCACTGCAAGCTAGCCGTGTCGGTCTCGGCCAGGCGGGCGTGGTCGAGCAGCATGTAGATCAGGGTCGGCGGCAGGAACGTGTGGGTGATCTCGTGTTTGGAGATCAGCGCGAGGAACTCGGCCAGGTCCGGCTTGGGCATGATGACGATCTCGCCGCCGAGCGTCATGACCGGGAAGCAGAGCACGCCGGCCGCGTGGGTCAGCGGCGCCAGGGCCAGGTAGCGCGGCCGCGGCCGGAACGGGTAGCTCATCAGCGTGAGCGCGGACATCGTCTCGATGTTGTGCCCGGTGAGCATGACGCCCTTGGGCCGGCCCGTCGTGCCCCCGGTGCCGACCAGCATGGCGATGTCGTCGAGGGGTTCGGCCTGCCAGGGCTCGGCTGGCTCGGAGCCGATCCACAGCTCGAACGGGGCGGCGTTCGGCGGCTCCCCGTCGAGGCAGACCAAGGTGGTGAGCTTCGGCAGGTCGGGCAGGATCTTGGCGACCAGCGGGGCGAAGGCGGCCTGGAAGATCAGGCACGTGCAGTCGAAGAAGTCGAGCAGGTCACGGTTCTCGGCCGCCTCGTTGCGCGGGTTGACCGGGCACCACACCGCGCCGGCCCGGGAGATGCCGAACACGCAACTGAAGGCGATCGGGTCGTTCGCCGACAAGATCGCGACCTTGTCGCCGGGCGCGATCCCGCCGCGGTCCAGGGCGCGGGCGACCCGCCAGGACAGCCGCTGGACGTCGAAGTAGGTCAGCGTGCGCCCGGCCGTGGTCAGGCAGGGTGCCTCCGCGCCCAGGGAAGTGCCCTTGTCGAGGAAGTCGGTCAGGCGCACGCTGCTCCCCCCTTAGTGGTGGACGGTGAGGTTGGGCTCCATGACCAGGCCGAAACTGCGCAGCGCGCCGAGCAGCTCACGGTGGCCGAAGGCCTGGCAGCCGGACGCGAAGCCGGTGCGCAGGGGCCGCTGCTGGAGCAGCGAGTACGCGCCGTACGCCTGCATCAGGCCGGTCTGCTTGTAGTTGGAGTTGCCGTGGATCACGCAGTGCGCGCGGCCCAGCGGCCCGGACGCGTGCACCGAGTCCAGCGAGGTGTTGATCCTGGTGACCTCGCGCGGCGGCATCTGGTTCATGACGCCGGCCGCCTGCTCGTTGATCACCCGGAGCGCCTCGCTGTCCGGCAGGCCCTCGATCTGCGCCAGGACGCCCTTGACGATCTGCGGCACGCCGAGCATGAGCGGGCGGTTGAACACACCGCCCAGCGCCTTGACATTGGCCACTCGCGGGTCGTGCTTGAACCACACCGGATGCGACATGCCGCCCCACGGCAGGGCCAGGCCGATCTCATGTTGCCCCGGGATCGCCACGTCGTACAGGCCGGCGTCGGCGGGCCATTCCGCGTACTGGTTCTGCTCCAGGTAGTACGCCTTGGACAGGCACGCGTTGACCAGGATGGTCCGGGTGGAGGCCACCGTCGGCGTGCCCTTCCAGAAGACCAGGATGTCGAGCGTGTCGACGCCGGGCTTCTCCAGGCAGAGCTGGGCGGCGATCTCGCTGGTGGTGTACATCTGGGCCATGCCCGGGGCGAGGAGGAGATTTTTCTCGGCCATCCGCTGGCCGTACTCCTCATCGCAGATGATCAGCCAGTCCTGCTCCCCGGTGGTGTCCAGGTAGTGGCAGCCGGTGTTGATGCAGGCCTCGACGACCTCGCGACCGTACTGGGCGAACGGGCCGACCGTGTTGAGGACGACCTTCGCCCCGTCGAACAGCTCGGACAGGGGCTCGACATCATGCGAGACCTCGACGATGTCGTGCTCGATGGTGTCGATGCCGGGGACCTTGTCCATCGCTTCGGCGATGCGGGCCTTGTCGCGGCCTGCGGCGATGAATGGGACGTTGTACTCGCGCAGGTATTCGCAGACCAGGCGGCCGGTGTAACCGGAGGCGCCGTAGACGATGACGGGCTTGCTCATGCTGGTTGTCCTCTCGCTCTGGCTCACATGCCCATGCCGCCGTCGACGGGCAGCCCGGCGCCGGTGATGAAGCGGGACGCGTCGGAGGCGAGGAAGACCACGGCGTCGGCCATGTCCGCCACCTCGCCCAGGCGGCCCTGCGGGGTGAGCCCGACCACGGCGCCGATGGCGTCGGGCACGCTCGGGAACAGGCCGAGCGCCACCACGTCCTGGGCGAGCTGGTTACCCATCTCGGTCGGGCACAGCCCCGGGTAGATGGAATTCACCCGGACGGCGTAGCCGAGCTTGCCGGACTCCATGGCCGCGACCCGGGTCAGCCGGTCGATCGCGGACTTGGTCGCCGAGTAGACGGAGATGCCGGGGAACGCGATCGTGGCGGCGACCGACGCGATGTTGACCACGGCGCCGCCGCGGCCGGCCGGGCCGCCGGGACGCATGGCGCGGAAGGCGTGCTTGATGCCGAGCGCGGTGCCCAGGATGTTGACGTCGAGCATCTTGCGGATGTCGTCCGGGTCCAGGTCCACGACCAGCTGGGTGATCTCCACGCCGGCGTTGTTGACCAGGATGTCCAGGCCGCCGAGCTCGGCGATGGTGCCCTCGACGCAGCGTTCCCAGCTGTGGTCGTCGGTCACGTTCAGCGGGAGGAACGCGGCGTCACCTCCGGTTTTCTTGATCGCGTCGACGGTGGCCTCGCCGAGCTCCTCGCGGATGTCGCCGATGACGACGGCGGCGCCGGCCCGGGCCAGCGCCTCGGCCATCCCGGCGCCGAGGCCGCGTGCCCCGCCGGTGACCAGGGCCTTGCGTCCGGTCAGGTCATACACGCTCATGTGGCATCTCCTCCTCGAGACGGCCCCGATCCGCACCAGGCCGGACGTGGCACCGCGCTGGTTGTCGCACCGCCGCCCTCCGCGGCGGTGCGACGTAGGTCACACTGTCACGCGGTCTTGACAGTCGTCAAGACTTTCTTGGACAGTCGTCAAGATCTGTCCTGTTCGGGGAGTGCTGCGCAGGATACAGTTGGGTTCGGCCCGCGCGATGCGGGCCATCCTCCGAGCTGACGGGAAGCCATGCCGTGACGGACGTGGACCAGGTGGCCATGGTGCCCTCGGCTGTGGAGACGAACCGGGAGCGGGTCTCGCGGCGGCAGGTCGACAAGTTCGCCGAGCGGCGGGCGCAACTCGCCGACGCCGCGCTGCAGACGCTGGCCGAACTCGGCTACGCCCGCACCAGCCTGCGCGAGATCGCGCAGAACACCGAGTTCTCGCACGGCGTGCTGCACTACTACTTCAGCGACAAGGAAGACCTGATCACGCGCAGACGCTGCGGACCGACGCGCCGATGCACCGGCTCTGGTACGACCTGCGGAACCAGAGCCTGTTCGAGGAATCGTTCCGCGCCGACGTACTGGAGATCGACCAGCACCGCGAGGAGATGATCTGGCGGGTGATCAGCCGGTACGCCTCGTTCGGCGGATTCTCGATCGCGTTGTCTCCGGGGGCGGCGTACGCGATCCTAGACGGGCTGTTCCAGCAGGCGCTGCTACACCACCTGGCGGGTGACGAGGACGCGGCTCGCGATCTCGCGGCGAATGTGGTCCGGGTCCTTGACGGCCTGGAGGTCCGCGACTCCCGGTGACGCTACCGGCAAATCGGGTACCACGGGCCACACAGCCTGCCAGGAGCACGGCAACACCAGGAGGCACGCCCGGGGCGGCGGGTGGATACCCTGGAGGGAGGCACGGCGCAGGCCTCACGCCCTCGCGGTCCCGCTAGGACCGGAGCGGGTATGTTCAGTGCGCCGCAGTGACCCGTTCCGACCAGCCCCTGGAGAAAGATGCCCAGACGCGTTCGTCCCTACGGCTCGGCGGAAGACGCCGAGTCCGCCGGTCTCGGCCGCAGCCGGCCAGGAACCGCAGACGAGGACGTGAGCGAGCCGGGCAGCATGATGACGATGCGGGACATCGCGGATCAGGCCGCCGAGGCAATCCGCGCGCTCCGCGACCTGACCTCCGGCGGCAGCGCCTTCGCCGGACTCGACGACACCCGCGAGGTCATCGCGAGCCTGGAACGGGTGGGCCAGGACCTGCCGCAGCTGTGCGAGCAGCTGGCCAGGATCCTGGTCGTGCAGCGCGAGGAAAGCCAGCTCGCCGCCGGCGCCGGCCAGGATCCTGACTTCTGGGTGGTGGAGGCGGTGGAGGCGCTCGCGGCGGCGGGCCAGGCCGCGGACATGATGACCGCCGCCCTGGCCCAGGCGGGCAAGACGGCGGGAGAGCTCAGGCCGGCCCGCTGAGACCGGTGGCCTCGGCGGAGTTCAGGGCCGCGGCGATGCGCTCGACCATCTCGGCGAGGATGGGCTGCGGCGTGGCGAAGTTGAGCCGGAAGGAGCCGGCGCCGCCGTCGCCGAAGGCGGGCCCGTCCACCACCGTGACGTGCGCGGCGTTGATGAGCTCGCCCGGCGTGACCGGCAGGTCCATCGCCGTGCAGTCGAGCCAGGCGAGGTACGTGCCGTCGGGCGGGCGGTAGCGCACCTGGGGCAGGTGCGTACCGATCAGGCTGGCTAGCAGCCGGCGGTTCTCGTCCAGGTAGCCGAGGATCTCGTCCAGCCATACTTCGCCGTGCCGGTACGCGGCGATGTTGGCGGCCACGCCGGGATTGCTCGCCCCGTGCGCGGCGAAGAAACCCATCTCCTCCCAGCGCTGCCGGTCGGCCTCGCTGGTGAGGATGACCTGCGCGCACTTGAGGCCGGGCAGGTTCCATCCCTTCGAGGCGGAGGTGGCGGTCAGGGTGTGCGCCGCGGCCGTGTCCGACGTCGACGCGTACGGGACGTGGCGCGTACCCGGATAGACGAGCGGACCGTGGATCTCGTCGGCGAAGACGCGACCGCCGTGCCGGTCCACGACGGCGGTCAGCTCGGTCATCTCCTGTTCGGTGAAGACCCGGCCAAGCGGGTTGTACGGGTTGCAGAAGATGACCAGGTGCCCGCCGGCCCGGAAGGCGTCACCGATCGCGTCCAGGTCCAGGGTGAAGAAGCCGTTGTCGTCACGCATCCTGACCTGGATGATGTCGCGGCCGACGAAGCCGGGCACGGAGAGGAACGGCATATAGGCGGGCGTGGGCAAGATGACCGGTGAGCCCGGGCGGGAGAAGCGGGTGATCGCGATCTCCAGCGCCTTGAGCACGTCAGGGACGTGGTGGATCAGCGCGGGGTCGGTATCCCAGCCGTAGCGGCGCTTCTGGAACTCCGCGCAGGCCGCGGCCAGCTCGTCGGCCAGGAACGGCGGCAGGTAGCCGAAGTTCGCGTCGGCGGACAGCCCGGCGAGCGCGTCGAGGATGGCCGGCGCGGCGCCGAAGTCCATCTCGGCCACGGCCGCGCCGAACCCGTCGGGTCCCGGAGCCGTCCACTTGAAGCTGCCGCGGGCGCGGAGCATCGCCGGGGTGGTGCTGTTGATCGCCTGTCTGAGGGTTCCTGGCACACCGTTATCCTCCCCTGGGCCGATCTTGACGCCGGCTCGCGGGCCGCCTTAGTGGGTAGGCTCGTAAATTCGTCGTGGGTTGATCGGTGGCCTGCGCTGCCGTGCCGCGGTGCACCTCAGGAGCTCCAGTGGTGGAGGAGGCGGGGTTTCGGTCATCGGCTGCCTGGAGGGTTGAGTGCTTCTGCCGCCGGGCTGATGATGGCGGGGTGGCTGAGGAGCCGCTCGGTGGCGGTAACAACGCCCGGGAAGTTGTCCGGGTCGGTGACACCGTCCGCCGTGCCCGGGATGCGGGCAGCGGGTTCGCCGCCGGGGTGCTGACATACCTGGAATCCGCTGGTTATCCCTATGCGCCGCGCTTTCTCGGTGTCGATGATCACGGCCGGGACATCCTGAGTTACATCCCGGGCCGGACGACCGATCACCCTGGCCAGCGCGCAGATGGCGCGTACATGAGCGGCGGCGCGATGCTCCGCCTGCTGCACGAGACCACCGCTGGTCATGGCCTGGCCGCCGGCCGTGAATGCGTGGTCCACGGCGATCCCGGCCCGTTCAACACCATCTTCCGGCGCGGGCTGCCGGTGGCCTTCATCGACTGGTCCTCCAGCCGACCTGGCGACCAGCTGGAGGATCTCGGCTACATGGCGTGGACGTGGTGCATCCAGTCGCAGGGCGGCGTGCCGATCGGCGAGCAGGCGCGGCACCTGCGGGAGCTACGCGACGGTTACGGCGACATCGAGCCGGAGATCCTGCTGGATGCGGTGGTGGCCAGCCAGGCCCGGATCGTGGAGGCAGAGACGGCGAACCTCGGCAATCCCAGGCTCCCGGCTGCCCGCCGCCAGCATGCCAAGGCGGCCGTCGCGTGGGCTGCCGCCGACCGCGCGCTCGTGCGCCAGCACGAGGTCCTGCTGCTGGCGGCGCTGCGCTGACACTGGCGCGAGGCGGATCCGGGCTGGTCAGGCAGCCTTCGGTAGCTCAATTGGCTGCTGGGCGGGCTGCTCGTGGCCGCTGATCCTGTCGAGCAGCCCGGCCAGGTCCGCGGCGGTGAACTTCCAGTTGAACGGCCGGGCGGTCTGGTTGTAGCGGTCTGCGAAGGCCAGCAGGGCCCGGCTGAGCTCGTCTGTGTCGGCGAAGTCGTTCGGTGAGACGACTTTCTTCTGGATGATGGAGAAGAAGATCTCCACCTGGTTCAGCCAGGACGCGTGCACCGGCGTGTGGATCATGATGGCGTTCGGCCAGGCGTCGCGCAGCCGCTTGATCGCGGCCTGGCCGCGGTGATCGGATCCGTTGTCCACGATGACGAACACCCGGGGCGCGTTCTTGTACTCAGGCTGGCCCATAACCTGGCCCATCAGGTCCATGAACGGGCTGATACCGGTGGTGGCCGGGGTGGAGGCGAACACTTTCCCGGTGCGCACGTCGAGCGCGGCCAGCAGGGCAAGGGCACCGTTGCGGACGTATTCGTGCTCGACCCGCATGGGCCTGCCGGGTGCGGCCGGGGCGGTGGGGTGGCAGCGGCCGCGGGCCTGGATGGACGGCTTGGCATCCACCGACAGGATCCGGTCACCCGGCCGGAGCCGCTTGCCCTGGTAAACCCCCTGGTACAAGTCGAGGATGACCGTCGCCTTGGCGGCGAAGCCCGGGTCGCGGGGGTAGATCCAGGACTGGTACTGCCAGGGCTTGACCGGGTGCTCGGCCAGGATCCGCAGCACCGACGATGCCGATACGGGCGAGCTGACCAGGTGCTGGGCCGTCAGCTCGGCGGCCAGCTCCGGGCCGGTCCAGCGGGCCAGCGGCACCCCGGTGGAGGCGGGTAGCTGGCAGGCCAGCGCGACCACCGCAGCCCGGTCCAGCGCGCTGATCCGCCGCGGCCGCCCCGGGCGAGGCAGATCGGCCAGCCCGTCCAGCCCGCGGGCAGCGAACCGGCCCCGCCACTTGCGCACCGTGTCCGCGGTGACGCGCAGGTCAGCGGCGATCCGGGCATTGTCCCTGCCGCGGGCAGCGGCCAGCACGATCTGCGCCCGCAGCCGGTCCCGGTACGGCGTCTTGGCGCCGCGGGCACGTTTCTTCAACGTCTTGCGCTCCGATGCGGTCAGCATGACCGGCACCGCGCGGGGCAGCGGCACGGCAGCTCCCAGGATAAAATTACATCAATGTAATTCAGTCCCCCGGCACGGATCATAGCCAGCGCGGACGCCTGCCGGGCGGCATGATGAGGCCCATGCCAGCCATCCCGGAATCCACCCGCAGCTCGATCATCCTGCGGCTGCTGGGCCACGCCGAGAAGAACTGGCCGCAGCTGAAGAAAGTGCAGGCCAGATACCATGGCCCGTTCGCCTACATCACCGGCGTCCTGCCCGGCGGCGAACAGATCCCGCTATGCCGGCTCCGCTACGGCGGCTCAGCCCACTCCTTCGGCTTCGCGATCTACTCCGCCGCCCGTGACCGCTACGAAGACGCCGTCCTGCTGACCGGGCTCCCCATCGGCACCCCCCAAGAAGCCCTCGACACTGCCTGCACCGTCCACCTCGCTGGGCTCGGACACGACCCCGCTTCCTGACCCCGACGAACTTACAGTGTCACCCACTAAGGCATGGTCCTGGTACGCGCGACGACGATGACCGACTGGCAAGCGCTGCGCGAGATCCGCCTGCAGGCGCTGCTCGACGCGCCGGACGCCTTCGGCTCGACCCACGCCGGGGAGGCCGCCCTCGGCGAGGACGAGGATCCTGCCGGGGCTGATCGACAGCCATGTCCACCTCGGCCTCGACGGCGGGCCGGAGCCGGCCGCCCGGATGCGGGCGGAGACCGACGAACAGCAGCTCATCCTGATGCTGCACAGCGCGCGGGACCTGCTGGGCGTGGGCGTGACCAGCGCCAGGGACCTGGGCGGCCGGGGCTACCTGACGGTGGCCGTGCGCGACGCCATCGCTAGCGGCCTGGCCCGGGGCCCGCGGCTGGTGGTGGCGGCGAGCCCGGTCACGGTAACCGGCGGCCACTGCTGGTTCATGGGCGCCGAGGCCGACAGCGAGGACGACCTGCGCCGCCTGGTCCGGACCCACCACAAGCACGGCGCCGACCTGATCAAGGTCATGGCCACCGGCGGGTTCATGACAACCGGTTCGGCGCCCTGGTACGCGCAGTTCACCACCGCGCAGCTGGCGCTGATCGTGGCGGAGGCGAGGCGGGTCGACATGCCGGTGGCCGCCCATGCCCACGGCACCGAGGGCATCCGCCGGGCGGTCGCCGCCGGAGTCACCACGATCGAGCACTGCTCGTTCGTGACCGAGACCAACGAGCGGCGATTCGACGAGCAGCTTGCCGCCATGATCGCGGAGCAGGGAATCTTCGTCTGCCCGACCATCAACGTGAACGCGCCGTACGTCGCCGAGCTGACCGGCATCGTGGTCGGAGAGAACCTCGCGACCATGCGGGACCTGGGCGTGCGGATCATCGCGGGGACCGACACGGGCATCGACAACACCCCGCACCACCAGTACGCGGGCGGGCTGGAGTACCTGGTGAAACTGGGCTTCCGGGCGGCCGACGTGATCACGATGGCCACCACCGAGGCGGCGGCGGCGCTCGGCCTCGGTGCCGTCACCGGCCGCCTGGAGCCGGGTTACGAGGCGGACCTGATCGTGGTGCACGGCGACCCGCTGACCGACATCGCGGCGCTGGGCCAGCTGCGGCGGGTCATCGCCCGCGGCCGCGACTACGTGCCCGACAGCGGCCGTTTCGATGTCAGCGCGCCCGGCACGCCGTTCGCGTCCCCGGACCACGCGGTCAACCTCGACCTGCTCGCCCGGGCGACGAGGCGGCGGCAGGCCTAGACGCTCGCGGCGGGACGCCGGCCGCCGTAGATGAGGTTCTCGAGCTGCTTCCAGTAGACGTCGATGCCGTCGAACCCGGCGGACCGCAAGAACTCGAGCTGCGGGCCGAGCGGGATTATGTAGCGGACATGGTTGTCCCAGCGCGCATGGTCCAGCGGCGTCCAGTTCCGCCGCCTGGCCGCCGTCTCGGGATCTTCGCGGTCGTTCACCCGCTGCCAGGTGGCCTCGACGAGCGGATCCTCCGCGCGCACCGGGTCGTAGTTGAAGTACCAGCCCTCCGGGGCGAGGTGGTCGAAGATCTCGGCGAATAGGCTCCGCTTCCGGTCGTCGGGCAGGTGATGGACGCACATGGAGGTCACCACCGCCTCCAGCTCCGCGGGGATCGCCGCGGGCCACTCGCCGCCGGCCGACATGTCGAACTCGACGTAGCGGTAGCGGCCGGCGAACCGCTGCATCTCCCGCTCGCCGACCCGCATCATCTCGGCCGAGTAGTCGGCGAGGATCGCGGTGCTGCGCGGGTACAGGTCCAGGATCACCCGCGAGGCCGCCCCGGTGCCCGCGCCCAGGTCCAGGAACGTGAACTCGTCCTGGTCGGCAAAGGGAAGCAGCCGGGCCAGGAAGTGCCGGTGGGCCTGACGACTGCGCTCCTGGCGCTCGGCTTCCGCCGTCCAGGCCTCGACTGCCTCGGCGGACTTCCAGATGGCCGCGTTGGTATCCGCTGGCTCGCCCATGAGCTCAGGTTACCGAGCGCGGATGCGCTGGACCAGGAAGGCCCGCGCGGCGGCGTTGCTGGTCAGGACGAGGCGGTAAGGGTTTTCTGGCCGCTATACGACTTAACGGCGTGATTCTTCCCGCTCCCGCCGCAATTCCGGCCACCGTCGCTTATCTTTACGGGCAGGGAGGTGGGTGGTGAGCGTGGGGAAGATTCCACCTCACGAGGCTCAGGAGCTGGAGGCATGCTTCCGAGCCCATGCCGGCTACCTCTTCGGGCGTGCCTGCGTGCTGACCCGCGGCGACCAGGCGCTGGCCCATGATCTCGTTCAGGCTGCCTTCGAGGCCGCGGCCATGACCTGGCAGGCGCTGGAGGAGCGGCCCGACGAACAGCGGCGCAGCTGGCTGCACGGGACCATGACCAATATCGCAGTGAACGGCTTCCGACGTGAGGCGGCCTTCCGCGCCCGGCTGCCGCGGATCGAGCTGCTCTACCGGAAGGTCCAGGTCGATCCGCTGGAGCAGGCGTTCTCGTCGATCATGCTGGAACAATGCTGGCAGGTCATCAGGAGCCTGCCGGAGCGACAGCACGCGGTCGCGATGCTCCGCTGGGGCCTGGACATGAAGCAGAACGAGATCGCCGCGGTCCTCAACATGGCCGAGAAAACGGTGAGCGTCCACCTGTCCCGGGTGCGGCATAAGCTGCTCGCGCAGCTCGGCGGGGACTACCCGTCCGACGGCGGCACCCCGGAAGGAGCCTGGTCATGAGGGGCGCCGACCACCAGCAGCCCGGCTCGCACGAGGACGCCCGGCTCTCCCAGCTCTACCAGCAGGTCGCCGAGATGCAGGCCCCCCGTTTCGGGGCCGACTACGACGTCGAGAAGGGCCTGGAGCGATACAAGGCCTGGCTCAGCGAGCACGCCGAGTCCAACGGTGATACCGGGAACCACGCAGACAACGGCGCTGCCCCGGAGCCCACGACGGAAATCATGCCGGCCGCCGAGATCCTCCCGCCGGACGCGTTCGGTGTTTCCGGCACGGTGCGCGCCGAGTGGAGCCCGGACCGGGCCGTCATCGAGCTGTACTCTCAGCACTACCGGGCCTTGGTGCGGCTGGCGGCGCTGCTGGTGCGGGACACGCCGACGGCCGAGGAGGTCGTGCAGGACTCCTTCGTGGCCATGCACGATGGCTGGCAGCGGCTCCGGGACACCGAGAAGGCGCTGGCGTACCTGCGGCAGGCGGTGGTGAACCGGTCCCGGTCGGTGCTGCGGCACCGCACCGTGGTGGATAAGAACCTGCAGAAGGCCCCGCCGGACATGCCCAGCGCCGAGCACGGCGCGCTGGTCCT
>WNGE01010340.1_pt1 | contig 18670 bp, 23 predicted proteins | sample 5400651 | NCBI WGS metagenome assembly WNGE01 (sample SAMN13153370, study PRJNA577476) | soil metagenome | isolation source: 60 cm soil or saprolite under grassland replicate 2 | place: USA:California | collected 2016-06-15
CGGCGCGCGACACGCATTACATCCTCGAACACTCCGAGGCGGTCGGCGTGCTCGCGGAGGACGAGGAGCAGCTCGCGAAGGTGAGGGGCACGAGCGTCGAGCACATCCTTTCGTTTGCCGGCCTACCGGCTTTGCGCGAGCGCGGCTGCGCGTACGCCACAGAGCATCCCAGCGCCCTCGACGAGCGGGCCGACTCGATCGAGGAGGACGACCTCTTCACGTTCATCTATACGTCGGGGACGACAGGCCCGCCGAAGGCCTGCATGATCCGCCACCGCAACTACTACGCGATGGTGCAGAAGGGCGACGAGCTCGAGAAGCGCCTGACGGAGCCGGGCGACGTGATGCTGCTCTACCTCCCGCTCGCGCACAACTACGGCCGCCTGCTGCACCTGTCGGCGGCGTACATCGGCTTCACGATCGCGTTCCTGGCTGATCCGCTGCGGAGCGCCACCGAGCTGCCGCGCGTGCGGCCGACGCTGTTCCCGAGCGTGCCGCGCGTCTACGAGAAGATCCACAGTGCCGTCATCGCCAAGTTCGACGAGGAGACGGGCGTCCGCAGGAAGTTGATCGACTGGGCGCTGCGCGTCGGCTACCGCGTCTCGCGGCTGCGGCAGGCCGGGAAGCCGGTTCCGCTCGCGCTTGCGCTCCAGCACCGGGTCGCCGACCGCCTCGTCTACTCGAAGGTCAAGGCGCGGCTCGGAGGGCGGCTGCGCGTGGCGCATGCCGGCGGGGCACCGCTTTCGCGCGAGATCGCCGAGTTCTTCCACGCGATCGACATCCTGATCCTCGAGGGCTACGGGCTCTCGGAGGTGACGACCGGGGCGACCGTCAATCGGATCGATGCGTTCAAGTTCGGCACGGTCGGCAAGCCGCTCCCGGGAGTCGAGCTGCGCATCGCAGAGGACAGCGAGATCCTCATCCGCTCCAACACCGTCTTCGCCGGCTACTACCGTGACGAGGAAGCGACGCGCGCGACGCTCGACGACGAGGGCTTCGTGCACACGGGCGACGTCGGCCACCTCGACGAGGACGGCTTCCTCGTGATCACCGACCGCAAGAAGGACATCATCGTCACCGCCGGCGGCAAGAACGTGGCGCCGCAGAATCTCGAGAACGAGCTGAAGTCGCACCAGGTGGTCTCACAGGCGCTCGTCGTGGGCGACCGCAAGCCGTACATCGCGGCGCTGATCACCGCCGACCCGGAGACGACGAACGGGCTGAGCGACGACGAGGTGCGAGCTGCAGTTGAGGCTGCCGTCGACGACGTCAACCGCGACCGGTCACGTTACGAGCAGATCAAGCGCTTCACGATCCTGCCGCGCGAGTTCTCGATGGAGGAGGACGAGGTGACCCCGACGCTCAAGTTGCGCCGCAAGGTGATCCTCGACCACTTCTCGAAGGAATTAGACGGGCTCTACGCTTAAGTCACGGACTGAGACGATCCGGCTAGAGGATGCGGCGCGCTCCGACGTACGTTGCGCTGTACCAGCTCTCGCTGAGGCTGGAGATTTTCACGACGTCGCCGGTGTGCGGGGCGTGGATGAACTGGCCGCCGCCGATGTAGATGCCGACGTGCCCGAGGCCGTCGAAGAAGACGAGGTCGCCCGGCTCGAGCTGGTCGCGGGACACCGGGACGCCGTAGGTGTACTGCGCATAGGACGAATGCGGCAGTGAAACGCCGACCTGCGCGTACGAATACATCACGAGCCCGGAGCAGTCGAAGCCACCCGGCGCGGCGCCGCCCCAGACATACGGCGTGCCCAGGAACTGCATCGCCACACCAACGACACCGCTGTACTGCGACGGCGGCGCTACGACGGTGGCTTCGCCCGGTGCAGAAGCGGTGATGCCCACAACCGTGTTGTCCTGCGCGGTCTGCTGCGCCTGGTGCTGCTGGAAGAGGCGCGCACGCGCCTGCCGCGCCATCTGCAGCTGACGCGCCTGTTCCGCGGCCTGCAGCTGCGCGATCTGGCCCTTGATCGAGGAGAGCAGCCGCTGCTGCTCGGCGATCTTCGACTCGATCTCGCGCTTCTTCGCCGCGCGCTCGGCCACGATCCGCGTCTGCTCGGCGTGCGCGACAGAAAGCGCACGACCGTTTCTCGCAACCGACTTCTTCAAATGCGTCACCTGCTTGAGCACGGCTGCGTCGAGCGTCGTGACACTGCGAACCGTGTCGATCCTGCTGATCATGTCGTCGAGGTTGCGCGCACCGAGGATCACTTCGAGCGTCGAGGTCTGATCCGACGTGTACAACGAGATTAGACGCTGCGAGATCGTGTGCTCGCTCACCTTCAGGTTGCGCTTCGCGATGCGCAGCTCGTGACGGTTCTCACGCACCTGGCGACGAATGCGGTCGAGACGAACCGTCGCGTATTGGTACTGCGCGGTTGCCACGTCGAGCGAGTTCCCGAGCTGCTGGACGTGGTCCCACACCTGCTGCGCCTCGGCGCGCTTGGAACTCACCGAGGGGTCGGCGAATGCTGGGACTGCGGCCACCAGGGCGATGCAGATCCCCGCGAGAACGTACGGCGCCTGTCCCTTCCTACTAATAACGACCCCCGGTGAGGGGCCAGGACGGGCGCACCGGGAGGGGCCGGTACGTCACGAGTTCAGCAGGCTACCAAGGCTTTCGGACGAGCGTCAACCGAAGTCTCCCGCAACCGTGTGCCGAAACATGTTCATTTCTGCACGAAGTACGGTCCTCCTGCAACGCGACTGTGGTACGGTCCGCGTCCGTGCTTGGGCAGGCACACACGCCGCGGCGGCGTCCATTGCTGCTCGCCGCAATCGCCCTGGCAGTGCTGGTCACGCCGGGTGTTGGAGGAGCCGATTCGTCGCAATCGACGGCTTCGCTACGCGCAGAATCGGCTGCACTCGCGGCGAAATCACGCAGCGCGGTGCTCGGGCTGTATTCGCTCGACCGGCCGCTCGCTGCGACTGCACCACGCATTGAAGGTGGCGCGGCACAGCACGCGCCGCGCCCAACAGCAGCTGGGAGCCCGGCTGCGCCAGCTCTATGAGCAAGGAGACGTCGAGCCGCTCGAGGTGCTGTTCGGGGCGCGGAGCCTCGACGACGCGTTGACGAGCCTCGACAACCTCAACCGCGTCGCATCGCAGGACAAAGCTGTCTTGCAGCAGGTGAAATCGGCGCGCGAACAGCTCACAACCGCGGTCGGCACACTCGCAGCGCGCGCCGCACAGCTTCGTGACGCAATCGCGCAGGCCGCTGCGACCGAAGCGCAGCTGGCGAGCACACGCGCAGCGCGCGAGTCGTACATCTCGTCGCTCGCAACGCGTCGCAGCCTGACGGAGCACCAGATCGGCGCGCTCGTCGCACGCGCGAACGCCGCTTCCGTGCGCAGCACGAGGATCGTGCGCGCGAGCGCGAGCGTGACACCCGTCGCCGCTCTTGCGCCGACCTCGAACGGCGGCACCGGCTCGATCGCGCCGGTCGCAACGCCTGCGCCGCCCACCGTTCCCAGCGGGCGCACGATCACCGTCAGCGCGACCGGCTACTCGCTCGGTGGGACGACATCGACCGGCCTGTCGGTCGGCTGGGGCGTCGCCGCGGTCGACCCGGACGTGATCCCGCTCGGCTCGCATCTGACCGTCCCGGGCTACGGTGAGGCCGTTGCGGCCGACACAGGCGGTGCGATCGTCGGAGCGACGATCGATCTGTGGTTCCCGAGCATCGCGCAGGCGAACGCCTGGGGCCGACGGGTCGTCACCATCGTCGTGCACTGACGCGCAAGCGGTGCCGGGTACACTTGGAGCGCCCGGTCGGGCGCCCAGGTAGGCCGATCTGAGCACCGTAGACAACACCGAAGCCGCAGCACCACGCGTCCTGCTCGTGGACGACCACGACCTGTTTCGCACAGGTCTCCGGAACCTGCTCGAGGAGCAGGGGGTACAGATCGTCGGCGAAGCCGACACCGGGACCGACGCGCTCCGCATGGTGCGCGAGGTCGCGCCCGACGTCGTCGTCATGGACCTGAACATGCCGGGCATCAGCGGCGTCGAAGCGACGCGCCAGATCTCGATGATCGCGCCGCTCACGCGCGTGCTCGTGCTGACGATCTCCGACCAGGACGCCGACGTGATGGACGCGATCCTCGCGGGCGCCTGCGGCTATCTGCTCAAGGACGCCAGCGTCAACGAGTTGATGCAGGGCATCCGCGCGGCGTCCGTCGGCGAGTCGCTCGTCTCGCCGACGATCGCGGCGAAGGTGCTGCAGCGCATCCGCGCCACGAGCCCGTCGCACGTCGAAGCCGAGCTAATTCAGTCGGAGCTGTCCGACCGCGAGATCCAGGTGCTGAAGCTGATCGCGAACGGCAAGGACAACTCGATGATCGCCCTCGAGCTGCACATCAGCCCGAAGACGGTCAAGAACCACATCTCGAACATCCTGATGAAGCTGCAGATCCAGAACCGGATCCAGGCAGCCGTCTATGCGGTTCGTTCGGGAATCGTCTAGGCCCTCGAAACTAAGCTTAGGACGCGATGCGGGCCTCGCCGGCCCGGCGGCGCAGGTGCCCAAGCGACCGCCTGAGCTCGGCGAGCTCGATTGCGTTGCGGTCGAGCTCCTTCGTCAGCGCTGTCAGCTCGCGCGTCTTCACGAAGGTGTCGCCCTCGTCGATGGCGTGCGCGACGAGGCCGAGCCGCTTCTCGAGCCGCGATTTCTCGGCCTCGAGGGCGAGCGCCTGCGCGTAACCGTCCGTGAGTGTGCGCTCGAGCCGGTCCACGTCCGTCGGCGCGCCGCGGATGAGCGCGTCGATCTCGTCCAGAAGTGGCGTCAGCTCGGCCATCGGTCAGGCGATTCTTCGTGCGCAGCCGCGTCGCGGCAAGGGCCGCGAGGCCCATCTTCCGGCCGGGCTGGACCCAGCCGACAGGAGCCTCCGCCACAATGGGAACGTGCTCCGCCGCGGGGGTTTCGCCGTCGCACTGCTGTGGGTCCTGCTCGTCGCCAACGTGCAGGCCGCACAGCTGCCGTTGACGACCCGTCTTGCGAACGCCCTCGCGGTGCGAGGCGCGCCGGCGGCGTCGTCGGGTGCGGTCGCGATCGACTTGCTCACCGGCAAGACGCTGTTCACGCGCAACCCCGACCTGCCGCTCGCGCGGTACCGGACATCAGGACGGCGCGACGTGGCAGGGGAACGTCGTCCTCAAGGGGTATGGCGACCCGACGCTGACGTCGCTGGGGCTCGACCGCCTGGCGACTCAGCTCGCGCGCGAGGGCATTACGCGGATTGCAGGGCGCGTCCTCGGCGACGAGTCGTGGTTCGACTCGCTGCGCACCGCGCCCGGCTGGAAGCCGACGTACTTCCTGAACGAGTCGTCACCGCTTTCGGCGCTGGTCGTCGACCGTGGCGTCTACGACCACCATCTGGCGTTGCAGCCCGCCGTGGCGGCGGCCGGCCGCTTCCGTCAACTGCTGCGGAGGCATGGGATCAGCAGCGGGCCCGTCGGGCTCGGGCGAGCGTCGCCCGATGCGTTCTCGCTCGCGGAGGTCACCTCGACGCCGTTGAGAGCCGTGCTCAAGGCGATGGACCTGGAGAGCGACAACTTCATCGCCGAGATGCTGCTCAAGGACCTCGGCGCCGAGGCCGGCGGGGCGGGCTCGAGCCCAGCAGGCGCAGCAGTCGTGCTCCGCGATCTCGCCGCGGCCGGGGTGCCGATCGCGGGCGTTCGCATCGCTGACGGCTCCGGCCTCTCGCTGGACGACCGCCTGACGGCGCGGGCGATCGCAAAGCTCCTCCTCGTGATCTGGGAAAACCCGCAGCTGCGCGGACCCGTGTGGGCGGCGTTGCCGGTGGCAGGCGTCAGCGGCACGCTGGACGACCGGATGGAGAAGACGCCGGCCCGCGGCGCGGTGCGCGCGAAGACCGGTACCACGGACCTGGCGACGGCCCTGTCCGGCTACGTGCGCGACCGCTTCGCGTTCGCCGTGCTGGACAACGGCTGGCCGGTCTCCTGGTGGGCGACGCGGAAGGCGCAGGACCGCTTCGCGACCGCGCTCGCCGCGACGGCCTAAGAAGCTCTAAGAGGGGTTCGCGAGCAGGGCCCGCAAGTCGTCCTCGCCGAGCAGCGGCACACCGGCCTTCTGGGCCTTCGCCACCTTGGAGCCCGGGCTCTCGCCGACGAACACGGCTGTCGTCTTCTTGGAGACGTTGTCGGAGACCTTGGCGCCGAGCGCCTCGAGCGCGGCACGTGCCTCCTCGCGGGAGAGGCTCTCGAGCGTGCCCGTGATCACGTACTGCTGGCCGGTGAGCCGGCCTTCGACGGGCCGGTCCTCCTCACCGGCCTCGAAGCGGAGCCCGAGCGCGCGCAGCTCCTCGATCAGGCGGCGGTTGTCGTCGTCGGTGAACCACTCCGCGATCGCCTCCGCCCGCTCCGGGCCGATCCCCTCGCACTCCATGATCTCCTCCTGTGACGCGGTCGCGAGGCGGTCGACGCTGCCGAAGTGCCGGGCGAGGTTCTGCGCGGTCACCCAGCCGACGTCCGGGATGTTGAGCCCGAAGAGCACGCGCCGGAACGGGATCTGCTTCGACGCCTCGATCGCGTTGACGGCCTTCGTCGCCGAGATCTCGGCGAAGCCGTCGAGTGAGAGCAGCTGCTCCTTCGTCAACCGGTAGAGGTCCGGCAGCGAGCGCACGAGGCCGAGGTCCCAGAGCCGCCGCACCAGCTGCTCCCCCACCCCTTCGATGTCCGCTGCCGCCTGCACCCAGTTGATCAGCGACTCGAGCCCGCGCGACGGGCAGGCGCGGTTCGGACAGCGGTGCATCGCCTCGCCCTCCGGCTTGACGATCTCGGCGCCGCAGAGCGGACAGTTCTTCGGCATCTTGAACCGCTTCGTCCCTGGCCTGTGCGCGCCGGCGGGGCCCACGATCTGCGGGATCACGTCGCCTGCCCGCTGGACGATCACGTCGTCGCCTGCGCGGATCTCCTTGCGGTTGATGTCGTCCTCGTTGTGCAGCGTCGCGCGCGAGACGGTGACGCCGCCGACCTCGACGGGCTCGAGCACCGCCCACGGGTTGAGCGCGCCGGTGCGGCCGACGCGGATGAGGATCTTGTTCAGCCGGGTGGTCGCGGTCAGGGGCGCCCACTTGAACGCCCGCGCCCAGCGCGGGCGCTGATGCAGCGCACCGAGCGTGCGCTGCTGCGCAAAGTCGTCGACTTTGATCACGATCCCGTCGATCTCGTAGTCGAGCTCCGCGCGCCGGCGCTCCCAGTTGCGGCACGCCTTCGCAACCTCCTCGATCGTTTCGAGCCGCTCGGCGTACGGATTGATGCGGAAGCCGTGCGCCTTCAGCCACTCGAGCGTCTCCGAGTGCGAGCCGATCTCGAGGCCCTCGTGCGCTCCGATGCCATACAGCCACACGGTGAGCGGGCGCCGCGCCGTGATCGACGAGTCCTTCTGCCGCAGCGAGCCGGCTGCCGCGTTGCGCGGATTCGGTGTCGGCTTCTTGCCCTCGGCGAGCAGCTGCTCGTTCAGCTCCCGGAAGCCGCTGAGCGGCATGTAGACCTCGCCGCGCACCTCCAGCAGCGCCGGCGGATCGTCGCCCAACATCCGCAGTGGGATCGACTGGATCGTGCGCAGGTTGACGGTCACGTCCTCGCCCTGCTCACCGTCGCCGCGGGTCGCGCCACGCACGAACACGCCGTTCTCGTACGTCAGGTTGATCGCGAGGCCGTCGATCTTCGGCTCGATCACCCAGGCCACCGGGTCGTTCGTGTCGAGCCGCTTGCTGACGTCGTCGGCCCACTTGACGAGCGACTCCTCGGTGCTGACCTTCTCGAGCGATCCCATCGGGATCACGTGCCGCACCTTCTGGAACCGCTCCGACGGCGGCGCGCCGACGCGCTGCGTCGGCGAATCGGAGGTCACCAGCTCCGGGTGCTCGCGTTCGAGCGAGAGGAGCTCGTCGTAGTGCCGGTCGTACGTCGGATCGTCGGCCGAGGGATCGTCGAGCACGTGGTACTCGTAGAGCCAGCGGTTGAGGAGCTCGCGCAGCTCCTCGGCGCGCCTGGAGCTCTCAGAGGATGGCAAGCAGCTCCTCCGGCGTCTCGACGAGCACGTCGGCGTCCGCGACACGGTGGATGCCGCCCCACGCGACCGCGACGGCGAACACGTCCGCCGCCCTTGCAGCCGCCATGTCGAAGGGCGAGTCGCCGACGTACGCGGCTTCGGCCGGAACGGCGCCCAGCTCCCGCAGTGCGTACAGCAGCGGCTCGGGGTGCGGCTTGTGACGCTCGGTTGCGTCGGAACCGACGACGACGTCGAAGTACGTCCCGATGCCAGCGCCTGCGAAGACCCGCTCCACCGTCGGCCGGCGCTTGGCGCTCACGACACCCAGCCGCCGGCCCTGACGCTTGAGCTCGGCGAGGACGTCGACCATCCCGTCGAAGCACGGCAGCTCCGAGTAGGAGGGATCGTTGTGCTCCCGGTAGACGCGTACGAGCTCGTCGACCCGGTCCGGCGCGAGCCGCGCCATCTGCGTCTCCAGGTTGGTGCCGCCGACCTGAGCGAGGATCGCGTCGTCGGGGAAGCGGCGTCGCAGCACCGTCTCGGTGGCATGGTGGAACGACGCGAGGATGATCGCCGCCGAATCGACGAGCGTGCCGTCGAGATCGAAGAGCACGACTGGAAACCGCACGCGAACGATCGTAGCGACGTGCCTAGTCGTAGCCGACGTGCGTCAGGTACAGGCCGTGCGGCGGCGCTGTGGCGCCCGCCTCGCTGCGCGGACGGCCCTCGAGCAGCGGTGCCAGGTCGCGGGCCTCGAGCATCGATCCGACCAGCGTGCGCACCATGTGACGCAGGAACGAGTCCGCGGTGATCTCGAAGGCGAGCACGTTCTCGTCGAGCTCGATCCAGGAGGCGCTTTCGATGTTGCGGACGAAGACTTCGTGCTGGGTCTCCGTCGGCGTGAACGCGCGGAAGTCGTGCTCGCCTGCGAGCAGTGCAGCACTCCGCTCCAGCGCCGCGAGGTCGAGCGGGCGCGGATGGCACAGCGACCGCCGCGCCTCGAACGCCGAGCGCTCACGCCGCCGCCAGACGCGGTAGCGGTAGGAGCGCGAGCGCGCGTCGAACCGCGCATGGAAGCCCGAAGCCATCTCTTCCACCGCCAGCACGGCGACGTCCTCCGGCAGAGCGGTGTTGAGCGCCTCGGCAGCACGCTGGGGCGGCGGCCCGCCCGTGACCTCGACGGAAGCGACGTTCGCCAGGGCGTGCACGCCGGTATCTGTCCTGCCCGCGACCGCCAGCTCCTCGAACGAGCCGTAGATCCGCTCGAGCGCCGCGCGCAGCTCGCCTTCGACCGTCCGCGCGCCGGGCTGGCGCGCCCACCCCCGGAAGCCGGCGCCGTCGTACTCGATCGTTAGCTTCAGGCGCACGTCAGGCACTCCTGACTCTACTTGTCAGGCGTTCCTTATGCTCTGGCGACTTGGCATCAGTTGGCTACACTCTACCTGTGGCCGACAAGCATCTCTTCTTGCTGCAAAAGGTTCAGCCCGCGATGGCAGGCCTGATCGACGGATCCCTGTCGACCCTCGCCCCCATCTTCGGCATCGCGATCTACACGCACAAGCCGCACACTGCGTTCATCGCAGGCCTGGCGACGGCGATCGGCGCCGGCATCTCGATGGCGTTCTCCGAGGGCCTCTCGGACACCGGAGAGCTCACCGGTCGCGGCAGCCCGGCTGTGCGCGGGAGCATCACGGGCGCAGGCACTTTTATCGGAGGTGTTCTCCACACGCTGCCGTTTCTGATTCCCCAGTACCACGTGGCGATCGTGGCGGCCGCCGTCGTGGTCGGCTTCGAGCTCATCGGCCTAGCCGTGATCCGCTGGAAGTTCTTCGAAACCAGCCTCGCACGCTCGTTCGTCGCATTTTCGATCGGCGGCGCGGTGATCGCGCTGGTCGGCGCGCTGCTCGGTTCGGCTGGTTAACGTTCCTCGGCCTCGGGCGCCGCTTCCGCTTCCGGCGGCTCGTCGCCTTCGGACTCTTCGGCTTCGGGCTCCTCCGCGTCGGCCTCGGGGGCCGCCGCTTCGGCTTCCGCCTCGCGCTCCTCCGCGACCTCGTCGGGCGTCGGCGCGTCCGGATCGGTCGCCAGCAGCGTCTGGCGCGACGGGCGCGCGGGCTTCGCCGTCACGGGCTCGTCGACCAGCTCGAGATACGCCATCTCGGCGGCGTCGCCCGGACGCGCGCCGATCTTCACGATCCGCGTGTAGCCGCCCGGGCGGTCCCTGAAGCGAGGCGCGATCTCGGCGAACAGGTGATGCACGACGTCGCGCGAGCGCAGGAATGCGGTCGCCTGCCTGCGCGCGTGCAGGTCACCGCGCCGGCCAAGCGTGATCATCTGCTCGGCGATCGGCTTGACGGCCTTCGCCTTGGTGACGGTCGTCTTGATCCGGCCGTGCTCGATCAGCGCGCCGGCCAGGTTCGCGTACAGCGCCTTGCGGTGCGCCGAGTCGCGTCCGAGCTTCTTGCCTGCACGTTGATGACGCACTACGACTCTGCCTTTCTACGACTCGGCGCCGTTCGAGGACGAGCCGCCGCCGCCTCGCAGCGTCAGACCGTGCTGGGAGAGCGTCTCCTTGACCTCTTCGATCGACTTCTTCCCGAAGTTCGGGATCGCGGCGAGCTCCGACTCCGTCTTCGTGACGAGGTCGCCGATCGTCTCGATGCCGACGCGCTTGAGGCAGTTGTACGAGCGAACGCCGAGCTCGAGCTCCTCGATCGGGAAGTTCTCCATCCCGCCCGCGAGCGACACACCGGCCGAGTCGCCGGCACCGTCGCCGGTGACGACTGCCGACTCGCCGAAGCCCTCCATCTTCTCGAGGTCGGTGAAGATCGCGAGCTGGCGGATCAGGATCTCGGCCGCCTGTGCGATCGCGTCCTTCGGATCGAGCGAGCCGTTCGTCGTGACGTCGAGGATCAGCTTGTCGTAGTCGGTGCGCTGACCGACGCGAGCCGCCTCGACGTCGTAGGCGACGCGGTTGATCGGCGAGAACATCGAGTCGACCGGGATGACGCCGATCGTGTGCGCCTGCCCACGGTTGCCCTCGGCGGGCACGTAGCCGCGGCCGCGGCCGATCGTGAGCGTGATCTCCAGGCGGCCCTTCGAGGAGAGGTTCGCGATCTCGAGGTCCGGATTGAGGATCTCGAGGTCCGCGGGTGCCTCGATGTCGGCGGCGGTGACGGCGCCCTCGCCGCGCTTCGTGAGGCGCACCTCCACCTCCGGCGAGTCGCCGTGGAGGATGCAGACGAGCTGCTTCAGGTTGAGGATGATGTCGGTGACGTCCTCGCGGACGCCCGGCAGCGTCGTGAACTCGTGCGCAACACCCTCGATCTTGACCGAGGTGACGGCCGCGCCCTCGAGTGACGAGAGCAGCACCCGGCGCAGCGAGTTGCCGAACGTGTAGCCGAAGCCACGATCGAGCGGCTCGATCACGAACACGCCTCTGTTGTCGTTGACTTCCTCGTGCGTGATCTTCGGCACCTGGAAGTCCATCACGGAACTACGTGCAGCCACTAAACGTCCTTTCTTCTAAGAGTCGAGCTACTTGGAGTAGAGCTCGACGATCAACTGTTCGGAGACCGGCGTGTCGATCTCGGCACGCTCGGGCCATTTCAGAACCTTGCCGGTGAGCCCCTCGTGGTCGGCCTGCAGCCACGGGGCGACGGCGGCGGTCAGGTCGGTCGCGTCGCGGACGATCTGCGCCGCGCTCGAACCGGCCTTCAGCGTGACGACGTCGTCGGGCTTCACCTGGTAGCTCGGGATGTTCACGCGACGGCCGTTGACCGAAAAGTGGCCGTGGCGCACGAGCTGGCGGGCCTGTGCGCGCGAGGCGGCGAAGCCGAGCCGGTAGACGACGTTGTCGAGACGCGTCTCGAGCATGCGCAGCAGGGTCTCGCCGGTGATGCCGCCCTGCTTGTTCGCCTTGTCGTAGTACGTCCGGAACTGGTTCTCGAGCAGGCCGTAGTAGCGGCGGGCTTTCTGCTTCTCGCGCAGCTGCAGGAGGTACTCGCTCTGCTTGATGCGGCCGCGGCCGTGCTCGCCCGGCGGATACGAACGGCGCTCGATCGCGCACTTCTCGGTCAGGCAGCGCTCGCCCTTGAGGAAGAGCTTCATGCCCTCCCGGCGGCACTGCTTGCACTTCGGGGAACGATCTCTTGCCACTTACACACGCCTCCGCTTCTTCTGGCGGACGCCGTTGTGCGCCTGCGGCGAGACGTCCTTGACTCCGAGAATCTCCAGCCCCGCTGCCTGCAGCGAGCGGATCGCCGTCTCGCGGCCCGAGCCCGGGCCCTTGACGAAGACCTCGACCTTCTGGAGGCCGTGCTCCATCCCCTTGCGGGCCGCCGAGTCGGCGGTCACCTGCGCGGCGAACGGGGTCGACTTGCGGGAGCCCTTGAAACCGGCCGAGCCGGCGGACTCCCAGACGATCACATTGCCCTCCTTGTCGGTGAGGGCGACGATCGTGTTGTTGAACGACGTCTTGATGTGCGCCTGCCCGATCGCGATGTTCTTGCGGACACGGCGGCGCGTGCGACCACGGGTCGCAGCTCTGCGAGGGGGTGCCATTACTTCGCCGCTGCCTTCTTGCCGCGGCCGACGGTCTTCTTCGGGCCCTTGCGCGTGCGGGCGTTCGTCTTCGTCCGCTGGCCGCGCAACGGCAGGTTGCGCCGGTGCCGCTGGCCGCGGTACGACCCGATCTCCTGGAGGCGCTTGATCGCCTGCGTGCGCTCGCGGCGCAGGTCACCCTCGACCTGCTCGTTCGCGTCGATGTAGTCGCGCAGCTTGGCCACCTCGTCTTCGGTCAGGTCGCGCACCTTCGTGTCCGGCGAGAGCCCGAGCACGCCGCAGATCTTCTGCGCGGTCGGCTGGCCGATCCCGTAGATGTAGGTCAGGCCGATCTCGAGCCGCTTCTGGTTGGGGAGGTTGACTCCCGCGATGCGTGCCATGTACCCCTTACCCCTGCCTTTGCTTGTGGCGCGGATTCGTGCAGATGACCATGACCTGACCGTGCCGCTTGATCACGCGGCAGCGCTCACACATGGGCTTGACTGAGGGACGAACTTTCATCTCAGGCTCGGTTCGTTTTCGGTGTGGACACAGAAAAAACGCGCGCGGGCAACCGCCTCGCGGCGCGGGTCGTCATGGTACCAGGACCCCTGCGCCATTTGTCAGGATCCGAGGGCCTGCCGAGGTTACCGCCACCGTGTGCTCGAAATGGGCCGCGAGCGAGCCGTCGGAGGTCGAAATCGACCACTCGTCGTCGTGGATGTAGACGTCCGGGCTGCCGGCCGTGATCATCGGCTCGATCGCGATCGTCATGCCCTCCTTCAGCTCCGCGCCTCGGTGCGGGGAGACGAAGTTCGGCACCTGCGGGTCCTCGTGCATCGACCGGCCGACACCGTGACCGACGAGGCTGCGGATGACGCTGAAGCCGGCCGCCTCCGTCACCGACTGGACGGCCCGCGAGATGTCGCCGACCACGTTGCCGACACGCGCCTGCTCGATGCCCGCCTCGAGCGCCGACTTGCAGACGTCGAGGAGACGCTGCGCTTCCGGGTCGATCGGGCCGACGGGGAACGTCCACGCGGAGTCGGCGACGAAGCCTTCGAGGGTCACGCCGACGTCGACAGAGAGGATGTCCCCGGGCGCGAGGGTGACCCGGCCCGGGATGCCGTGCACGACCATCGAGTTCCGCGACAGGCAGGTCGCCGCCGGATAGCCCTTGTAGCCCTTGAAGGTGGGCTCGCCCCCACGCGAGCGGATGTGCTCCTCTGCGAGCTCGTCGAGCTCGGCGGTGGTGATGCCGGGTTCGATCCGCTCCTCGAGCAGCGCCAGCGTCTCGGCGACGACGCGGCCCGCGCGTGCCATCGTCTCGATCTCGCTCTGCGACTTGCGGATGATCATCGGTTCCCCATGTGGTCGAGTGCCTTGCGGATCTGCAAGAACACCTCGTCGATCGTGCCCTCGCCGTTCACCGGCACGACCTTGTCGCGCGCCCGGTACCACTCGACGAGCGGGGCCGTGTTGCGGCGATAGTTGTCGAGGCGGTTGCGGATCACCTCGGGCGTGTCGTCGGAGCGACCCTCGTCCTCGGCGCGCTTCAGCAGCCGCGCGACCGCCCTCTCCTCGTCGATCTCGAGCACCAGCACCGCGTCGAGGGCGCGGCCGATCTCCTTCAGCATCGCCTCGAGCGCCTCCGCCTGCGCGAGCGTGCGCGGGAAGCCGTCGAGGACGAAGCCGGGGACGGTGTCGCCACGGCTGAGCCGGTCGCGGATCAGCTCGACCATCAACTCGTCCGGGACGAGATCGCCTGCTTCGACAATCGGGCGCACGCGGTCGCCGAGCGCCGTGCCGCGCGCCATGTTGTCGCGCAGGATCTCGCCGGTCGAGATGTGCGGGATGCCGTACTCGCCCGAGATCCTCGCCGCCTGAGTCCCCTTACCGGCGCCCTGCGGCCCCAGGATCAGAAGGTTGAGGCTGCCCACACTTACTTCAGGAAGCCTTCGTAGGAGCGCATCATCATCTGCGACTCCATCTGGCGCATCGTGTCGAGCGCGACGCCGACGACGATCAGCACCGAGGTCCCGCCGAGCGCACGCGACGTCGACTGCGAGAAGCCGAAGTAGTTGATGAACACCGACGGCAGCACCGCCACGACGGCCAGGAAGAAAGTAGGTGAAGACGATGATCAGCGCCGCCTCGACGCCGAGATACGTCCACGAGCGCGGCGAGAAGTGCGAGTTGATGAACGACTGCGTGCTGGGCGCGAACGAACCGAGCGTCTGGGGCAGCGCAAGCAGCGCGGCCGCGAAGATCACCGGGATGACGCCGGCCATGTTCACGCGCAGCGGCATGTAGGTCGAGCCGCCGGTCGTCTGGCGGCGCCCGACCATCCGCTTGGCGTACTGGATCGGGATCCGGCGCTGCCCCTCCTGCACGAACACGACCGAGACGACGACGCCGAGCGCGACCAGCGGGAAGAACAGCTTCTCTGTCGCACCGCCGTTGATCCAGGCGTTGATCCCCTGTGGCGCGGCGGTCAGGATCGAGGCGAAGATCAGCAGCGAGATGCCGTTGCCGATGCCCCGCTTGGTGATCTGCTCGCCCATCCACATCAGCAGCGCGGTGCCGGCGGTGAACGTGACCACGATCAGCACGAGCCGGCCCGGGTTCGCGGAGAGGGCGCCCTGCTTGTGGAAGAGGTACGTATAGCCGGCGGCCTGCAGGGCCGCGAGCACCACGGTCAGGTAGCGCGTGTACTGGTTGATCTTGGCGTAGCCCGACTCGCCTTCCTTCTGGAGCTGCTCGAGCGACGGCACGACGACGGTCATCAGCTGCAGGATGATCGACGCCGTGACGTACGGCATGATCCCGAGCGCGAAGATCGAGAACCGCGAGAGCGCGCCGCCGGAGAAGAGGCTGAGCAGCCCGAGCACGCCGCCGCTGCGGTTGAGGAAGCTGTTGATCTGGTTCGAGTCGACGCCGGGCGCCGGCATCCAGGCGCCCAAGCGGTAGGCCGCGAGAACGAGCGCGGTGAAGAGGATCCGGCGCCGGAGCTCCGGGACCCGCCAGGCGTTGGCGAGCCAGGAAAGCACGTCTAGCTTTCGCCTTCCGTCGGCTCGGTCGCCTCGGTGGTCTCCGTCTCCGTCGTGTCTTCAGCGGCTTCGGGCGTCGAGTCTTTCGTCCGGCCCTCCGGCCGCCGCTTCAGGTTCTTCGGCTTACGGAACTTCGGCTCCTTGAGGAGCGTCAGCGTGCCGCCCGCAGCCTCGACCTTCTCGCGCGCAGTCGCGGACGCGGCGTGCACGCTGATCGTCAACTTCTTCGAGACCTCGCCGACACCCAGCAGCTTCACGTCCTTGCGCAGCGAGCGGATGAGGCCCTTCGCCTTCAGCGCCTCGGGCGTCACCTCTGCACCGTCGTCGAAGCGGTCGAGGTCGCGTACGTTCACGGGCTGCGTGTACGTGCGGAAAGGGCCGACCGGCATTGCGTCCTTGGACGTGTTGCCGCGCAGCTTGGTCGTGCGCATGTAGAGCGGCATCTGGCCGCCCTCGAAGCCTGCGCGCATCGAGTGCGAGCCCGCGCGCGACTTCTGGCCCTTGATGCCGCGGCCGGAGTAGCGACCCTTGCCGGAGCCCAGGCCTCGGCCGACGCGTTTGCGGTCCTTCCGCGCCTGCGCGGGCTTGAGGTTCGACAGGTTCAGGTCGCCGGGCACTACTGTTCCTCCACGTTCACGAGATGACGGACCTTGCGCAGCATGCCTGCGATCACCGGGTTGTCGTCGTGCTCGGCGGTCTTGCCGATCCTCCCGAGACCAAGCGCCCGCAGCGTGCCACGGTGGCGCTGCGACTGGCCGATCCCGCTACGCACCTGCGTCAGCTTCAGCTGCTTCGCCATTCGTCACCACCTCCACTGCGTTGTTTAGCTCCGCCTGCGGCTCCGCGGCTGCGTTGTTTGGATCCGCCTGCGGCTCCGCGGCTTCCACCGGACGCTTGTAGGGCAGCACCTGCGAGATCGACAGGCCGCGCGCCTTCGCGACGTCCTCAGGGCGGCGCAGCTGCTTCAGCGCCGACTCGGCCGCCTTCAACATGTTGATCGGGTTCGTCGTGCCGAGCGACTTCGCCAGCACGTCACGGATCCCGGCAAGCTCGAGCACCGCGCGCACGCCGCCGCCGGCGATGACGCCGGTACCGGGCGAGGCGGGGCGCAACAGCACCCGCGCCGCATCGAAGCGGCCGAGCGACTCGTGCGTGATCGTCGCGCCGTGCTTCGCGACCGTGAAGAGATTCTTCTTCGCGTCCTCGACGGCCTTCGAGATCGCCAGCGGCACCTCGCGCGCCTTCCCGTAGCCGACGCCGACGCGATCGACCTCGTCCCCGACCACGACGAGCGCCGTGAACGAGAACCGGCGGCCACCCTTGACCACCTTGGCGACTCGGTTGATCTCGACCACGCGCTCCTTGAGCTCCCTGGTCTCTTGCACGTCGATTGCCACTAGAAGCTCAGACCTCCTTCGCGCGCACCGTCGGCGAGCGCCTTGACGCGACCGTGGTACAGGTACCCGCTCCGGTCGAAGACCACGGACTCGATGTTCGCCTTCTGTGCAGCGGCGGCGAGCCGCTTGCCGATCTCGGCCGCCTGCTCCGTCTTGTTGCCCTTGAACGCCTTCGGCAGGTCGAGCCACGACGCGGCGGCCAGCGTGCGGCCGGCGGCGTCGTCGACGAGCTGCGCGAAGATGCCGCGGTTCGAGCGGAACACGGCCAGGCGGGGCCGCTCCGCGGTGCCGCGGACCTTGCCGCGCACCCGGCGGTGGCGACGGAGACGGGCCTCACGCACGGTCAAGTTAGGCACGCTTGCCGACCTTCCGGCGGACGTGCTCGCCTTCGTAGCGGATGCCCTTGCCCTTGTAGGGCTCGGGCGGGCGGACCTTGCGGATCTCCGCCGCGGTCTGGCCGACCATCTGCTTGTCGATGCCGCGGACGATCACCTGCGTCGGCGTGGGCACCTCGAACGAGATGCCCTCGCGCGGGACGATCCGCACGATGTGCGAGAAGCCGACCTGCAACTCGAGGTTCGCGCCGGCGAGCGCGGCGCGGTAGCCGACGCCCTGGATCTCGAGCCGCTTCTCGAAGCCGTTCGTGACGCCCTCGACCATGTTCGCGATCAGCGTGCGCGTGAGGCCGTGCAGCGCACGATCCTCACCACGCTCGGTCGGCCGCGTGACGAGGATCGAGCTCTCCTCCTGCGCGACATTCATCCGCAGCGGCACCACCTGGCGCAGCTCGCCCTTCGGCCCTGCCACGGTGACGCGGCCAGGGTCGATCGACACCAGCACGCCGGCGGGGACTTCGATGGGCTGCTTTCCGATGCGACTCATGCCACTACCAGACGAAACAGATCACTTCGCCGCCGATGCCCTCCTGCTCGGCGGTGCGGCTCGTGCAGATGCCGCGGGACGTGGAGAGGATGGCGGTGCCCATGCCGCCGAGCACGCGCGGCAGACGGTCCTTGCGCGCATAGATGCGCCGGCCGGGCTTCGACACACGCTTCAGGTCGGTGATGATCCGCTCGCGGGCACGGCCGTACTTCAGCTCGACGACGAGCTTCTGGTGGGTGCCGCCGTTCTCGGCGACGTGAAAGTCGCGGATGTAGCCCTCCTCCTTGAGGATGCGGGCGATCTCGACCTTCAACTTCGAGGACGGCATCTCGACGTGATCGTGCAGCGCCTTGTTGGCGTTGCGGATGCGCGTGAGCATGTCGGCGACGGGATCGGTGAGCACTGTGTCTGCTTCCTCCTACCAGGAGCTCTTGGTCATGCCGGGGATGACGCCCTCGTGGGCGAGCTCCCGCAGGCAGATCCGGCAGAGCCCGAACTTCTTGAACACGGAACGCGGCCGCCCGCACCTGTTGCAGCGGGTGTAGTTGCGCACCTTGAACTTCGCAGGCCGCGAGGCCTTGACGACCAGGGACTTCTTGGCCACTAGTGCTCCTCCAGTGAGTGTTGCCCCGTTCCTGGCGAGCGAAAAGCAAGCGAGGCAAGGACGCAGGGAGCCTCGATAGCGACCGCTATCGGGGCGACCGAGGACGCAGAATCACGCGGCTTTGCAGCCGCCAGGGACTGGGTGGACACTTGCTGGAGGAGCACTATCG
>WNGE01003441.1_pt1 | contig 18669 bp, 21 predicted proteins | sample 5400651 | NCBI WGS metagenome assembly WNGE01 (sample SAMN13153370, study PRJNA577476) | soil metagenome | isolation source: 60 cm soil or saprolite under grassland replicate 2 | place: USA:California | collected 2016-06-15
AAGGAATCAGGAAGTACTCAAGGGCAGAGGGTTGGCACTGCTGTCCGAGGTAGCGGACAGTCTGTCGCAGATCCGTCTGTCCCAGACGCGCGTGCGAGCCCAATTGCAAGCTGCGCAACTCCTATGGCCTTCCGATGAAAAACTCGCCACAAAACTGGCTGCCGACGCAACGGAAGGAGTCAGGGAATACCTGGCCAGTGTCGATACAGTCGACGACGACTACTACCAGATCTTCGGGTTGGCAATGCAGCTCCGTCAGGAAGTTGTTCAGATCCTGGGGCCACGCGATCCAGAGATGGTCCTTGGCTTTCTTCGCACAACGCGCACTCTGAGCAATCCCGATGCCGACCCGCGCAATAACCGTTGGGATCAGGAACTTAACCTCGAACTCTCGCTGGCGCATCAGATCTCGGCCAAGGATCCCAAACGTGCATTGGAGATTGCGGACGAGACTCTTAAGAACGGATATTCATCAAGCCTGATTGGGATAATAAATAGCTTGCGCGCTACGGCGCCGGAAATGGCTGCCAAACTCGCAAAGCAAATCGCCGCGAAACTGCAAGACGAGAAGTTACTGAAAAATGCGGAGGCGTCAAATCTTGCCATCGGCCTTCTTCGCGAGGCCCACTCTACAAATAGAGGACATCGGAACTTTGTCGCTGGCCCTTCGGCTGTGAAGATGGAGACAGCTCTGTTATCTGAACAGGAGTACAAAGATCTATTTGAGAAGACCCTGAACGAGGCTCTCTCCTACAACGCACCAGAGAGCAACTCCTATTCGCGTGAAAAGGATTCTGCTCGGAACATCCTGGCCTCTCTGAAATCGATGAGTACAGAAATAACCGGGTATGCGCCGGCGAGTATGGCCGTCGTAGAGAAGAGGATTGTCGATCTCAACACACCTTCCGACCCACAAAGCGCACGCTGGCAAAAGTATCAGGAGACAATCAATACCGGCACGCTTGATGATGGTTTGGCCGAAGTGGCCCGGGCCCCGCGGGAAATGAGAGACCAACTCTATCAACAGGTGTCGCAAAAGGCTTTGAGCCTGGGAGACATTCAGCGAGCCAGACAAATTGTCAAAGATCATATTTTGGATCCTTCTCAGCGGCGGCGAGCATTATCCAATTTGGAACAGCAGGCAATTCACATGGACGCGTCTAAAGGCAGGGTTGCAGATGCCCTGCGGGGTATCAGTAATCTTCGCACGTCGAGAGAGCGGGCTATGATTCTCACCCAAATAGTCAATCAGATTGGACCAGGACAGAAGAGAGCGGCAGCCCTGGAACTTCTGGAGCTGGCCCGCAACCTGGTTGGGGCTTCGCCGCGCGTCGAGAATCAAGAGCAGATGAGTGCTCTCCTGGAAATTGCGCGTGCCTATTCGCGATACGATTCCAGGCGCTCGTTCGAAATAATCGAACCGTTGCTGGAACAATTCAATGAAATGACTACAGCGGCGCGTGTCCTAAATGGGTTCGGACAACAGTACTATCAGGATGGTGAGTTGGCTATGCAGAATGGTAACAGTGTCGCTAATGTCGGCAGCCAATTAATTCTCACTTTAGGTACATTGGCTACATCGAATTTTGATTGGACGAAGGCGGCGGCTGACAGGCTCGAGCGACCAGAAGTACGAATAAATGCTTATCTGGCCATTGCTCAACAAGCCATTGGCCCGGACGTTAACGAAAGAAGATTGGGCTTCAGGCGGTTTTAGCCTCTTCTCCGGCGAAGAGATCCAAGCATATGGGAGCGCTTGAACTATCCGCGATTTATGGCTACCTCAACAACGACATTGGCGGCAAGGCAATAGAAAACGCGAAAACATTGAAGCAAGCGATGGTCGATGGTCGGCTTACTACTCAACGGTGACTGACTTTGCCAGGTTGCGTGGTTGGTCGACATCGCAACCACGACGCACCGCGATGTGATAAGCCAGAAGCTGAAGTGGAACGATCGATAGGATGGGTGACAGCAGATCGCTGGAAGCCGGAATGTTGATGACATGGTCGGACATAGTCGCCGACATAGTGTCCCCTTCAGTTAAGACTGAGATGACAATACCCTCACGCGCCTTCACCTCGACAATGTTTGAATGCGTCTTTTCATAACGCAACTCGGAAGAGCGATTGCCTTCTTCACGCGTGTTGATGAACATCACCGGTAAGCGTTCGTCGATCAAAGCGTTGGGACCGTGTTTCATTTCGCCTGCGGGATATCCTTCCGCGTGAATGTAAGAAATCTCTTTCAGTTTCAAAGCGCCTTCCAGAGCAACCGGGAAGTTGATGCCGCGGCCGAGATAAAGAAAATCCGTTGCCCGAAAGAATTCCTTGGAGAGTTCTTCGATATCATCCGACTCGTTGAGCAGGTGTTCCAGTTTGACCGGCAATTCCGCTAGTTGTTGTGCGTGATGTTTCGCTTCTCCTTCTGACAAGGTACCGCGCAGGTTGCCCAGGTATAAACCGAGTAAGTAAAGGGCGACCATTTGCGCGGTGAAAGCCTTGGTCGAGGCAACTCCGATTTCAGGTCCGGCGTGCGTGAGAATCGTGCCATCGGCTTCGCGAGTAATCATCGAACCTTGAACATTGCAAATCGCTAAAACTTTCGAGCCGAGTTGTTGAGCTTCTCTAAGCGCCGCAATGGTGTCTGCCGTCTCGCCCGATTGTGAGATGACGAGCAGCAGAGTGTTCTCATCCATCACCGGTTCGCGGTAACGAAACTCCGATGCGTAATCAACATCGACCGGGACCCGACCAAGTTGCTCGATCATGTACTTGCCTGCCAGCCCGGCGTGCCATGAGGTTCCGCACGCGGCGATCTTGATCGAAGTAAACTGCTTGAACTCCGCCTCGGTGATATTTTTCATCTCATCGAGAAAAACACGACCGGTGTCCAGCGAGATGCGGCTTTGCATTGTGTCGCGGACGGATCGCGGCTGCTCGTAAATCTCCTTGAGCATGAAATGTTTGAAGCCGCCCTTTTCCGCCATGATCGGATCCCAGGTAATACGCTGGATCGCCGGCTGTACTGAGTTTGCTTCAAAGTCTGTTACGCGGACCGCGTCTTTATTGATGATGGCCATCTCGCCATCGCCAAGAAAGAACACATCGCGCGTGTGTTGCAGAATTGGCGGAATGTCCGAAGCCACGAAAAACTCGCGGTCGCCGAGACCGATAACGACTGGCGGCCCCTGCCTGACGGCGATGATCATGTCCGGCTCATCGGCGTTGATGATTGAGAGCGCGAAGATGCCCTTGAGATCCTGCATCGCGCGCCGCACGGCCTTTTCGAAGTTGCGCTCAGCTTTCAAATACTCTTCGATCAAATGGGCGATGATCTCGGTATCTGTTTCAGTAACAAACTGGTGATCGGTTTTGCGTAGTTGCTCTTTAAGTCGCAGATAATTTTCGATAATGCCGTTGTGAACAACGACAATCCGTCCGGAGCAGTCGCGGTGGGGATGCGCGTTTTCTTCAGTGGGACGGCCGTGAGTAGCCCAGCGCGTGTGACCAATGCCGTAGGTCCCATCCAATGGACTTAGCCTGATGACTTCCTCGAGGTTTCGTAACTTTCCTTCCGCCCGTCGAATTTCGAGGTCGTGGCTTTCGTTCACTACCGCGATACCCGCGGAGTCGTAGCCGCGATACTCAAGCTTACGCAGACCATCTATGATGAGCGGCACAACCTGCTTATTTCCAACGTAGCCAACGATTCCACACATAATGTTCCTTAGTGAAAAGTGAAAATGAAGACTTAAGAGTGAAAAGAATCGAAAAATCCGAGAGTATCGCGAGAGCCCAGATCGGTTTTCTTTTTACCTATTACTCTTCACCTTTCACTGCTTTCAGTCGTTTCTTTACAACTGCCGGAACGCCGGCGACAAGCGTGTCGGGCGGCACATCCTCTGTGACGACTGAGCCCGCGGCTGTAACAGAGCCTCTGCCAACTCTGACCGGCGCCACCAGCATTGTGTCTGAACCGATTCTGACGTCGTCTTCGATAATTGTTGGATGCTTGTCTTTGCCATCATAGTTACAAGTCACAGTGCCGGCGCCAATATTTGTTCTCTCACCGATGGTTGCATCTCCCAGATAGGTTAGATGCATCGACTTTGAGCCACGGCCGAGCCGCGATTTCTTTACCTCGACAAAATTGCCAACGACAGAACCTTCTTTCAGAAGCGCATTCATGCGCAAGTGGGCAAACGGACCGACAGAACAGTTTGACTCAATTTCCGAATCGATGATCACACAATGATCTTTGACGACAACACCGTTTCCCAGACGCGAATTTGTAACCCGCGTTCCGGATCGAATCTGGCAGCCTTCGCCAATCACCGACTTGCCTTCGATTGAAACGTCGGGATAGATGACGCAGTCGCGGCCCACCTGTGCCTCAGCGCTGATGTAAACGCGCGCCGGATCCAGAAAAGTTACGCCGGCGTCAATCATGAGCTTGCGTATAGTGCCACGGCGTAGCAGGTTTTCGAACTCCGCCAACTCGGCCCGTGAATTTATGCCTGACACTTCTCGAGCGTCACCGTGAAGATAGACATCAACCGTTTCGCCATCGGATAAAAGTATTTGCGGAACCTCCGTGAGATAGTATTCGCCTTGTTTATTCGAGGGTTTGACGCGTTTCAGCGCAGCAAACAGTTGGCGCGAAGCAAAGCAATAGATACCCGAGTTGATCTCCTTAAGTTTTTGCACCTCAGCCGTAGCGTCTGTCTGCTCCACTATACGAAGGAATCGCCCACTTTCATCACGAACGATCCGGCCGTAGCCCGACGGATTTTCCAGACGTACACTGAGAATTGAGCAGGCAGCGCCGCTGGCACGATGCTGGCTGATGAAATTTTTCAGCGTGTCAGCTCGAATTAGCGGCACGTCTCCTGATAGTACAAGCACCAGAGAATCGGAATTCTCCAGTGTCGCTCGCGCCGCCATAACGGCGTCGCCGGTTCCACGCTGCTCAGTTTGCGTAACAAACTCTGCCAAATACTCTGCTTCAGCTTGCACGGCCCGTTCGACTTCAGCGGCTTGGTGCCCGACGACCACGTAAATCTTTTCCGGGCTGAGCGACCGTGCGGTGCGACAGACATAGGTGATCAGGGGGAGCCCACCTAGTTCGTGAAGGACCTTGGCTCGCCCGGATTTCATCCTTGTCCCGAGTCCGGCTGCAAGAATGAGTATATTGAGCGGTTGATCAGTTTGGCGGGGCTGCAAAAGCTGGTCCTTCTCCATGGGTTATGCGGGCACAGCAGGTTGTGAGGAAGATTGTTGCTTGCAAGCGAGCACAACTCGCGCCAAAAGCGCCGAGTCGTGCCTCACCTTTTCACTGTCTTCGAGAAGATTGGTGCGAATCACTTGGGTTGATTGATCCAACACGCTGTCGATCGAATCGTTGTCCATGCCTATTTGGTACGCACCTTCCAGGGCATAACGCTCAGCCTGTTCCCTGGTGACGCGTCTGTTGTTGACGATTACAAAATCGAAGTGAATCTCTGGAGCATAGGTCTTAATAGTTTCCAGATGTTGACGCGCGGTATAGTTGTCTGTCTCGCCTGGCTGAGTCATCAAGTTGCAGATGAAAATCCTGGTGGCGCGACTTTCGCCGATAGCGGCCGCAACGCGCGCCACGAGCAAGTTTGGCAGGATGCTCGTGTAAAGCGAGCCAGGTCCCACGGTTATGACATCCGCCGCCCGGATCGCTTTCAATACTTCGGGAAGTGGCAAACATTGTTCAGGCTCCAGACGTAAACGGCGAATCGGAACGCGCGATGCGGAAATCTGAGTTTCGCCACGCACAATGTTTCCATCTGCGAGTTCAGCCACTAATCGCACATCACTAATAGTCGCCGGATAGATGTGCCCCTTGCTTGCCAAAACCTCCGATGACAATCTGACTGCTTCGGTGAAATCACCGGTGACCTCGGTCAGCGCCGCTAAAAAGAGGTTACCGAAACTGTGGCCACCAAGTTCACCCTTGCCTCGAAACCTATAACGAAACAAGCGCGATAACAAGTTCGAATCTTCGGAAAGCGCAATCATGCAGTTGCGAATGTCACCGGGAGGCAGCATTTGCAATTCATCTCGCAAGCGTCCCGAACTTCCGCCGTCGTCGGATACGGTGACCACTGCAGATAGATTTGCAATCCAGCCCTCGCCGGAGGGTAAGTCGCTGACAAGACACTTTAAGCCGGCAAGCAAAGTTGAAAGCCCGGTGCCGCCCCCCAATGCGACGAGGTTTAGAGCACGATTTTCTTCAGACCAATAATGCAAGAGCTAATTCTCCGTCGACTGGCGCTTTCTCACCTCGCGGAATGATACCTAAAAGGCAAAGGCTTTGAAACTGCATAAGTGTACGGAATAAGCGAGCACGGGCGTAAGCTTCTGGCAGGAAAACTAAAGGCGGGGCTGAAAAACGAGTCTATCAAAGTCAGGATCGTTGCGTAGTGAAGTCAAATCCTGATCGTGTTGCGCACGCACACGTAGCGTGGGCTGAAGATCTAATGCGCGCTGGAGCGATTGAAGCGCCAGATCGACAGAACCTAAACGTGCACGCGTGGCTGCCAATCCGTAATGAATGTGAGCTGCTTCGGGCTCGCGCTTGAGCGCACGCTCAAACATTTCCTGTGCAGCTACGTATTCACCGCGATTGAGTTCGATTACACCACGATCATAAAGTGAGTCAGCATCACGCGGAAGTATGCTTTCGGTCCGCAGCCGTGCATCTGCTACCGCAAGATATGTGCGCGCGCGCGCTGCTACTTCCGAAACCTGGAAGTACTTATCTAATAGTGCACGAAATTGATTACGCGCTTCACCGAAACGACCGCGCGTGAATTCTTTATGGGCGCGCTCAAAGGCCTTTAGAGCAGCAGCTTCATCGACTGTCGGCTGCCGCGGTGGTGCCTGAATGATAGTTGCGGGTCGTGGTGCGCGCACCGCCGCGAGCTTCTGAGTCGTTTTGACTCTCGGAGCGACAGATTTTTTTTGTGCAGTTAATGTTGGTTTTCTAGGCGCTACCTTGCGAGCAATCGATCTTTTGGGGACACGTTGTTTCGTAGCAAGTTTCTTTTTCGCCGCGAGCTTTTTCGTAGGCTTGCTCTTCAAGGCAACTTTCGCTCTAGTGGTTTTGCGCGCCCCTGCTTTTTGCGCAATCGCTCTCTTTGCTTTAGGACGTGCAATTTTAGCGGTCACGGTGCGTCGCTTCGCCGCAGATTTAGGCGACGACCTTCCCGTAGCCGCGCGTGACGTTGAACGTCTCAAACCTTTGGTGACTGCACTCATTTCGAAGCTAAGATTGAAAGGGTAATATGGACACAGCACTCTGGAAGTTGCGGTGGCAGAGTAACATAGCCTCGGTTCTAAATCAACGGAAAGAGCCATTTCCCGGCCAACAAAGGGACTGATATTGCCCTCTAAGACCGAATTGGCACAAACAATGGAAAACACTTGAAGCACACTGTTGGCTGTGTTACATTGCCTTGCGGCCTCAGGGCGACGGGGTTAGCCAGCCGCGGTGAGACCACAAGATAGCTAAAAACGCTTTCCTTTCAGCGGCTTGAATGGTAAAGCCGCCGTTCTGAACGTAGCCGCCCCGCCACTTGTCCTTAGCCTCCCTTATCCTAAAAAGAAAGCTGTACTAATGGCAGACACGCCTCTTCTGCTCCGTGAGCAGCAGTATCACCAAATCAAGGCCGTACTTGCCCGACTCCGCATGGATTCCGCGGCCAGGGTCATCTTCCTTGTGGACAAGGATGGTCAGGAGATCGCTGCTCAGGGCGAAATAGGAAATCTTGACACAACAAGTCTAGCTTCGTTGGCCGCGGGAAATGTCGCTGCGACAGGGGGCATGGCTGAACTAATCGGCGAAAAAGAGTTTCCCACGCTTTCCCACGAAGGCGAACGAGAAAGCATACATATATCTGTTATCGGTCGCCTACTCCTCATCGTCGTTTTCGACGAGCGCTCCAGTTTGGGTCTCGTGAAATTGAGAAGTAGGCAAGTCTCGCACCAACTGTCGGCGATGGTTGACGAGATCAGTAAGGCTGAATTCAACGATGAAGACTCGGCATTCGGCGAAATTACGGATGAAGACATCGATAGTCTGTTCCAATAAATACTAACAAGAGTAAGTAACATATGACCTTCATCAATTACGCTTCTCGGGAAATCAACTGCAAGATCGTCTACTACGGACCTGGACTCTGCGGCAAGACGACCAACCTCCAGCATATCTTCGAGTCGACGGCGCCTCAGGCTCGCGGCAAACTTATTAGCCTGGCGACGGAAACGGATCGGACTCTATTTTTCGATTTTATGCCCCTCGAACTGGGAACAGTGCGAGGTTTCAAGACGAGGTTTCATCTTTATACAGTTCCGGGCCAGGTGTTTTATGACGCCTCACGTAAACTTATCCTGAAGGGCGTAGATGGCGTAGTATTCGTTGCTGATTCGCAAGAGGAGCGAATGGATGCGAACGTTGAGTCGCTTTATAATCTTGAAGAAAACCTTCAGGCGCAGGGTTATGATCTGATGAAGCTTCCGTACGTTCTTCAGCTCAACAAGCGCGACCTTCCAAACATTATTCCCGTCGAAGATCTTTCTGCGGAACTGAGGCGCAAAGAAGAACCCATAGTTGAGGCCGTTGCCTCCAGTGGTGCCGGTGTCTTTGATACGTTGAAGGCCGTTGCCAAGCAGGTGTTAACGGAACTGCGCAAAGGTTGAAGTTTGGAACTCTAGGATCTCAGGATTTCAGAACTTAATTCAGATTTGTAAATAACTTGAGATCAGCTGAACGGCCGCGTGGTCTTAGCGTCACTCGGACTAGTCGAGCGACTTGAGCATCAATAATCCATCTCCGCCATTTGAATAGTATTTCGGCAGGCGCTGCGTTACCGCATATCCCAGGTTTTCATAAAGCTTTTGTGCCGCAATGTTTAGCGACCTCACTTCCAGGCGCACAATGCGAACACCGCGCTGTCTGAAGCCCTTTTCGACTTCGGCCATAAGACGCTTTGCCAGTTGCCGGCGGCGATGATCGGGTGCCACTCCGACCGTAGTGATGTGTCCTGTATGGTCAGGTTCAACGAGGCCGATAACAAACCCCACCATAGATCCAGCAGGAGTGGTCGCACGATATGCAACTGCTTCGGGAGCCGTTAAGAGGTATTCAAACGTTTCCCGGCTGTAAGCTTCGCCATCGACGAAGCAACGCTGATCCAGTCGCCAACATTCGTCGAGGTGGGAAATAGTCAGCAGGCGAATGTCATAGCGGAGACCGACAGTCGGCGGCAGAGTTTGTTCCGGCTCGAGCGGATAATCTTCGGCGCCGGGAGACCACCACCGCGAACGAATTTTCTTGAGTACAGCCATCGGAGTCAGAACCCAACTGTCATTTCAGCGTTCTCCGATAGTTTATCACCATCGTTTTAAGGATCACTAGATCACAAACATACAATCGCCGTAGCTGTAGAATCTAAAGCGCGCCGCAACCGCATAACGATAAGCAGCCAGTGTGAAATCCCGGCCGGCAAAGGCGGAAACAAGCAGGAGCAGCGACGAGCGCGGCAAATGAAAATTCGTCAGCAGGGCATCGGTAATACGAAATTGGTAACCCGGCGTAATCGTAAGCTGCGTCTCCCCTTCTCCGGGCTCAACCCTTCCCTCAGCATTAAGGGCTGACTCAAGCGCGCGTGCCGTCGTCGTCCCAACGGCGATGACTCTTCCACGCTGCGCTCGACTCTCGTTAATCACTTCGGCGGCACCTGGGCGAATTTGGAAGAACTCCGAAGCGACTCGGTGCTGCTTGATGTCGTCAACGCGCACTGGCTCAAACGTCCCGTAGCCAACATGCAACGTGATTTCGGCCACCTGTGCGTCGCGCGCACGTAATGCGGCGATGACTTCAGGCGTGAAATGAAGACCGGCAGTAGGTGCGGCAATGGCCCCTCTTTCACGTGCGAATACCGTTTGATAACGTTCCCTATCCTGGACGGATGTCCCCTTCGGGCGTCGAATATATGGTGGTAACGGCGTCTCTCCTCGCTCATTCAATAGAGTTTCGATCGTTTTACCGCCCTCAAATCTTAGAAGGCGGAGTCCCTTTGCTGAAGTTTCCTGCACTACAGCGCGCAACTGAGAATCGCCAAAGCGCAGTCGCGCACCATCCTTCAATCGGTGCGCCGGTCGCAGCAGAGCTTCCCAAATTGAGTAAACGTCCGCCGCCTCAATCTTACGCAATAGCAAAACTTCAACGCGACCGCCCGAGGGATCGCGCTGTCCGATTAGCCGCGCGGGGAAAACTCGTGTGTTGTTAACTACTATGACATCACCCGGACTAATGTATTTGGAAAGGTGTTCAAAGGTGGAGTCTTTCCACGTTTGTGTTGCGCGATTCAGGACTAGCATTCGCGACGCATCGCGCTGCTCGAGTGGTTGCTGCGCGATCAATTCATCGGGAAGCTCATAGTCGAAATCAGAGAGGCGCATCTTGCGAAGTGAGTGGTAGTTGGGCGGGAGTTGGATAATGTGGGTGCTCTCGATGAAACACAGCTGTAAGTTGGGCGCCAAACAACAGAATCAAACTTGACACATAACTCCAGGTCAACACCGCGACGACAGCCCCGACGGATCCGTAAATCTGGTCGTAGTGAAAATAATTGAGTGTCCAGGCAAAAACATATTTCGCAATTTCCCACAACAGCCCGCCGATAATGGCGCCCGGTAGGGTGTCTCGCAGAGTCACTTCCGCCTTCGGCATAAAGCGATAGACTACGACAAACAAAGTTACCGTTATTAAGAAACTGGCGACAGCGAAAACGCCTTGCCAGAATACGCTACTAACAGAAAGTAGCAGGGGATAATGCGCGGCCTGCCGTGGAGAAATTCTGCTTGCTATCTCGCGCAAGCCAACAACCAGTGAAGCGACCAGGACCGAAGAGGCGAGAAGCACTCCAACGATTCCGATCATGGCGACAGTTAGTGCGCGGCCGTGCCAAAAGGTCCGCGCGGTTGTTCCCCAAATCCTGTTGAGTGCGCGTTCTATGACGGCGAAGACCCAGGAGCCGGCCCAAATAGTTACGACTACACACGTGATGATCACACCCGTCCCAACCGAAGACATTGAGCCGATCGTCTCACGCAAGAATTTTCCGGAGCCCGGATAAACTTCCACAGCATGGCTCAGCAACTCGGTGGCCGCGGCGATACGGTTGCTCAAGGCGAGCATCAGGAGCAACGCGGGGAAGAGAGCCATCAAACCGAAGTAACTCATGGCTGCAGATGAGGTAAACAGATCATTCTCGTGAAACTGATGCAACGAGTGGCTGATGATTGAGCGCCATGGTCCGCGATTGCGAACGCCGAAGGTTTGACGCGAGAATGACGAGAGTCTTCTCATTGGGAACTCAAAACCAGGGAACGCCATAGCCGGCGTCGGGTGACCAGCCAGGCCGAAAACCGATCGATGAAACACACCGTAACAAATTCTTCACCGAGAATCGAATAGGCCGGGCTTGAGGGAACTGGAAGGGACTATTCCGTAGTGTTCGTAGGCGAGGCGAGTAGCCATCCGCCCGCGTCGAGTGCGGTCGAGAAACCCGATTTGAATTAGGTAAGGCTCGATAATTTCTTCGATTGAATCTTTTTCTTCGTGAATTGACGCAGAGATGGTACCGATCCCAACCGGGCCACCATCAAACTTTTCAATTATTGTCATCATGAACTTGCGGTCCCTTTCGTCAAGTCCAAACTTATCCACCTCCATGCGATTGAGCGCATCCTTTGCCACTTCCTGTGTAATGTGGCCGTCGTAATCCACCTGAGCGTAATCGCGCACACGTCGCAACAAACGGTTAACTATACGAGGTGTGCCGCGTGAGCGTTTGGCGATTTCGCGCGCGCCTTGTTCGTCTATTTCCACTGCAAGGATCTGAGCTGAACGTTTACAAATAACTTCCAAATCCTCAGGCGGATAGAAGTCCAAATGAAAGGCAATTCCGAAACGGTCGCGAAGCGGCGCCGTGAGCAGGCCGGGACGAGTGGTGGCGCCGATCAACGTAAATTTTTCCAACCGTATCTTTTGCGTGCGTGCCACCACTCCCTGCCCAATCATGAGGTCAAACTCGTAGTCTTCCATCGCCGGGTAAAGCTTCTCTTCAATTGCTGGATTGAGGCGATGTATCTCGTCGATGAACAGCACGTCACCTTTTTGCAGATTAGTTAGTTGGCCCACCAGATCGCCAGGTATTTCAATCGAGGGCCCGGCTGTCGAATGCAACACGGCCTCCATTTCGTGCGCAATAATGTTCGCGAGGGTGGTTTTACCGAGCCCGGGGGGGCCGGTTAGCAATACGTGATCCAGCGCTTCTTTGCGGTTAAGAGCAGCTTTCATATACACGCGAAGATTTTCTTTTACCTGCCGTTGGCCTATATATTCCGCGAGCTTAGTTGGACGAACGGTCAATTCAAATTGCTGTTCATCGTCGCCCATCGATGCATCTCTCACCCGTGCGGATTCTGTTGTCATAACTTTTGTAATGCAAACCTGTTAGTTTGAAGCGATACAGTAAGCAGGTAAGACGCAAACTGACATTTGCGTCACAACAGCCTTAGACTTTTGCCAGCTTGCGGAGACTTCGCCGCAAGATCGACTCCACTGAAATATCGTCCCCTTCGTCAAGCGCCGCGGTGACGGCCTTTTCCGCCGAGCTGCGTTGATAACCCAGATTCAAGAGAGCGGAGAGGACATCTGAACGCGTCGAGTCTTCGGTGGGCAGCGCCGCGCCTTCTGGCGTCTTTGCGCCCAGTTCTTCCTCAAGCTGGGCCGATGATAACGAAGCAACTTTATCACGTAGCTCCATTACCAGGCGCTCGGCAGTTTTTCGCCCCACTCCCGGAATTAATGTCAGACGCGCTAAATTGTTGGTTCTGATTGACGCGATCATTTCATCCGCGCTCATACCCGAAAGCAAAGTTATTCCCAGTTTCGGCCCAATGCCACTCACCGAGATCAAACGCATAAACAGTTCACGTTCGCGGGCCGTCTTGAATCCGTAAAGTTGAAGTGCATCCTCGCGCACGTGAGTGTAGATGCGCAGCTTTACGATTGAGCCTTCCTGGTCGAGATCGTAAAAGGTTGAAACGGGAATGGTGATTTCATAGCCAACGCCGCCCACATCAAGAATTACGGATGTTGCTTGCTTGGACAAAAGAGTGCCGGACAAGTGTGCAATCATTAGCGAAGGTTTTGAAGGCCCTGGGGTTGAAACGTCGCGATTGTAGTTTATGGATATAGCATTCGGCAACGCTCGCTCAGTTTCAAGTTTCAAGTTTCGAGTTTACTCGGGAACTCGAAACTCAAAACCAGGAGTCGAAACCAGGTTGTTACCATTCGTCGCGCATTGGGTCTATACTTAACAGCCGGGTTCCCTCAAGATGAAGTCAGAAAAGATTTCAGAACTAACCACGAATCGATTAAGCATTTATCTTCGCTGCCTGAACACGCTTTCCGCGGCTGGGATAAAAAGCATCTCGTCGCAAGCGCTGGCGGAACAGTTCAACCTGAATTCAGCTCAAATTCGCAAAGATCTTGGTTACTTTGGCGAGTTTGGGGTGCGTGGCGTGGGATACAACATTGAAGACTTGCGTCAGCACATAACGAAGATTCTCGGTCTCGACCGGCCCCATCGCGTGGGCATTGTGGGCGCGGGCAGGTTAGGTACGGCGCTGGCAAACTACAAAGGCTTTGGCAAATCCAACTTTAGTGTGGTGGCGCTTTTTGATAATGACGAAACGAAAATTGGACGACTCGTCGGCGAAGATAGAATTCTGATTCACGACGTGAAAAAGATGCCACGGCTCGTAGGCAACGAATCAATCGACGTAATGGTTATCGCCGTCCCCGCCCGCGTCGCGCAAAAGGTGCTCAACCAAATTATGTCCGCGGGGATCAAAGCAGTCTTAAACTTCGCACCAGCATCACTTAATGCCCGACTCGATGTGAAAGTTAAGACCGTTGACTTAACGACGTCGCTGGAATCGCTTTCCTACTACCTGGCGCGTCCGCAGCGGAGCGCGGTGACGAACCACAAACGTAAGGCGCAGACTGAAGAGTTAAGCGAGATTAACGAACACGAACTGTAAACTGTCCCGAGCGAAATGGACGAGCAAACCGCACGGCGTGAAATTGTAAACATCGGCCGCTTGTTGTACGAGCGCAGTTATGTTGTCTCATCAGACGGCAACGTCAGCGTACGCCTTGATGACGGCCGGATAGTCGCTACGCCGACGATGATCTGCAAGGGACGCATGACAGAAGACTCGCTGGCCGTGACCGACGCGTCTGGGAAGCCACTCGGAAATCGCAGGCCTTCCAGCGAGTTGGCAATGCATCTGCTGATTTACGAGGAGCGGCCTGATGTCATGGCCGTCTGTCACGCGCATCCACCCCACGGCACCGCTTTCGCAGTTGCCGGACTCGCAATCGATCAGCCGATTCTCTCCGAAGTTATCCTCACACTTGGGTGCGTGCCGCTCGTCGCCTACGGAACTCCCTCGACCGACGAACTAACCGAGGCAATGCGTCCACTGGTGAAGTACCACAATGCTTTGTTGATGGCTAACCACGGCGCGGTAGCCTACGGATCTGATTTGTGGCAAGCCTTCGACAGATTGGAGACGCTTGAGCACACAGCGCGCATTGCGATACTCGCGCGCATCCTCGGCGGCTCGAAGAATTTGCCCGCGGACGCTATTGAAAAGCTGATCAACGTGCGCGAAGCAGCCGGTTATCTTGGCGAGACCGCGCGCTGCCAGGCTTGTGGCTATCTGCACGAGACACAGATGTCGTGCCCGAGCGGCGATCGCCCGGCCCCGACAAGTTATTACGACCGATCAGGAACAAATGGCTCAGGAAAGATTTCGCTCACCCGCGAAGAGTTGGTGGAACTATTAACTCAAGCAGTTAGTCGAGGTGAATAGCAAATGGTGAATAGTAAATGGTTGGAAAGTCGTCTAATATTCACCATTCACGATTTATCATTTACCGATTAGAGGAGCAACTGAATGCAAGAAGCACTCGGCATGGTTGAAACCAAGGGTCTGGTCGCGATGATTGAAGCGGCCGATGCCATGGTGAAGGCCGCAAACGTTACTCTAATAGGTTACGAAAAAATTGGCGCGGGATTCGTTACGGCGATTGTGCGCGGAGATGTTGCTGCTGTAAAAGCCGCGACCGATGCCGGCGCCGCCGCAGCGCGCCGCGTAGGTGAGCTTGTCAGCGTCCACGTGATACCACGTCCGCATGGCAGTGTGGACGACGCGCTACCAATCGGTAACCGCGGCTAGCATGATCATCGCGCGCATTGTCGGAACCGTCGTCTCCTCGCAGAAAGACGAACGCCTCCTTGGGAAAAAGCTGCTCATCGTGCGTCCTGTAAATGTTGATGGCAGCGATACCACAGGGTATGTCGTGGCCGTTGACACGGTCGGAGCGGGCTACCACGAGAGGGTGTTAGTCGTGGCCGGCTCGAGCGCGCGACTGGCCCAGGGCATGAAAGATGTACCAGTCGATGCCGCAATCGTCGGAGTAATCGATACCGTGGACATCACGAAAGGCGTGTAAATAGTAAATTGTAAACGGTGAATAGACAGAAGGTCGTGCTGGATCTATGTTCAGTTCTATTTACTATTGATGATTTACGATCAACCTACTATGCAACTGGCACGCGTTATCGGAACGGTCGTGGCAACCGTCAAGAACGACTCGCTCGAGGGCCGCAAGCTTCTGGTCGTGCAAACTCTGAACAAAGATCTCGAATCTATCGGCAAACCGATGGTTGCAATTGATTCGGTGGGCGCCGGAGTTGGTGAGTTGGTGTTCTGGTGTCGCGGGAAAGAAGCGAGCTTTCCATTCAAAAGGGAAGACACGCCGACCGATTGCACCATAATTGGCATCGTTGATTCGGATGCGCATGTAACACAGGGAAGCCGAACATGATTCTCGCCCGCGTCCTCGGAAACATCGTTGCCACCAAAAAGAATCAGCGTTACGAAAGCGCGAGTGTGATGCTCTGTCAACAGGTTACTCCCGAAGGCGCGGAAACCGGCGCAACGGTGTTGGCACTGAACGCGGTCGATGCCGGTGTCGGCGATACGGTGTTGATCGTGCAGGAAGGTTGGAGCGCCTCTACCGCGTCAACCGGAAAGCCTGGTGCGGCGATCGATTCAGCGATCGTCGGCGTGGTGGATTATGTTGATTTGCTGAAAGACGAGTAGGACTTAGTCAGGACAGATTTTCCAGTCGGTCTCTTGAGTCGTCAGCTTGTCAGCTCAGGAAACGTCGTCCCTTTGAAGGAAGAATTGACAGCAGGAATGCCTGGCCTAGAAATATGAGCACGGAATTAGATCACGCTCGGGAGATTGCGGAAAGAATTGCTCGCCGCGTTTCGAGTGACAGTCCCTCACGGCTCAATATCGCTGAACCAACACCGCGCGCTCAAGCCAAACCGGAACTTACTTCGGAACTCGCTGCCGTGCGCGCTGGGCTCAGCGAACTTCAGAGAAAGATTGCGCAACTCGAAGCGAAGTTGAGTTCGGAATCAATGGAGAGTCCGATAGACTCAAGTTTGCCGAATGCTTCGCGGATGGTAACGACCATCGCGCATGCAGCGTCGAGCACGGCGCGCTCGGTACCGTTAACTCACTCACCGTGGCTCGCCGGCGTCAACGCAAGTATCTCGCATCCCAGCCAGGAAAAGTTTGGTGTTGAAGAAGCCGTAGTCTCGGAACTTGTAGATTATTTCGAGAAGGAAAAAACCTGTGGCGTCGAACCTGGCGGCAAACCCTGCGACCACTGCGCGATGTGCAGCTCGCGCGGCTTTTAGCTATCCGTGGTTTTTGTAACGTGAATATCTCACAGCTGCCCGATCTTGCTTGACGAACATCAAAGGCCGCCCTTGGGAGCGGCCCTTTTTTCCGGAATAGGTTGATATTTCGGGGCAGGTTCACAAGCGCGCCCGAACTACTTCGATGGGCTTCGAGCGGGAGTCTGGTTCGGACGCAAGGTGTTTGAATCGATCTTCGGAACCTGTGTGGCGCCCTCTTCAGCCTTGAAGTAAGGTTCTTCCTTGAAGCCGAACAGTTTTGCCGAAATCACAGCGGGAAAGCGCGCGCGCGTGGTGTTGTAGTCCTGTACCCCTTCGTTGTAATCCTTGCGCGCTATCGCGATGCGATTCTCGGTTCCCGTTACCTCATCCTGCGCCTTCAGAAAATTCTCGTTAGACTTCAATTGCGGATACTGCTCCTGCAAAACCAACAAGCGGCCAATCGTACCGCCAAAACTGTTTGCCGCATCAATCACTGCCTGCTTCTGCTCCGGAGTCTTGTCGCCCCCTTCACCTTGCGGCACTTGTTGCGTGGCGTTCAGCAGTTTCGACCGCGCTTCGGCAATCTTCCCGAAAACTTCCTGTTCTTGCACGCCTGCAAGTTTGGCCGTTTCAATTAGATTGTTCAGCAGATCAGAACGACGTTGCAAATTAACTTCCACGTTTGACCACTTGGCCTTTACGTTCTCATGTTTGGTGGTCAGGGTGTTATAGCTGCAGCCGCCGGCCGTGGCTGCTGTGATGATAACCAGAGCCAGTAAGAATAATCTTCGTCGAGTCATTTGAATCTCTCCTAATCCTTCGCCTGATCGGGGCCTGCCCGCGAGGACAGCCCGCGTGGGGTGCCAAATTCATCCACCAACTGGATAACGCGGTCGATCTGCTCCATGTAAGCGGCGAAGATGTCGTTCGCTTCTTTTTCAGTTGGGGGCAAGTAATCGCTGGCCCGAAACGCAAAAATCTTTTCAAACGGGTCTGCATCCAGCCCGAATCGCCCGACCGTTGCACGGACACAGTCGGGTTTAGCCACGGGCGCTTCTTCGCCATGCAGAATTAACACGGCGCGAAACAGAGCCGCAAAGCTGGCGAGGCTGTCACTCATTAAGTCACATAACTTCTCGATCGAAATCGACGCGGGAATATACATCCGGCGCAGTTGAATCAACTTGCTGCGTAGCTCGTACTCGGTCTGATGTCGCAGATTAGCATCCGAGAGTTTGATGAACTCGAAGGGATCTTGTCCGTGAAGCACCACACGAGCGTTGGCCATTTGGTGAAACTCAATCGGGAAAACATCCGCCGCGTCCGATAGCTCTTCAACGGTGAAATAGACGGGCAACGGATGTCCCAGACGCTGCCACTCGCGCATCGGCGCCTGCGCCAGCCGTAGATCTTCGGGCGTGATTCGCTTCAAAGTTATTAGCAGATTGTAGTCCGAACGCAGTTCAATGTGGTCGCCAGCGGCCGCCGAGCCATAAAGCACAACTGAAGCGAGATTGTCAGCATGCGTGGCTTGAAGGTCACGCAGGAGACTATTAACTGCGTCGTGAACAAATGTCTTAGCCATTGTGTTTGTTCGTGTGTACCGATACTAACAGAAATCTCAAATTCGGCCACAGATGTCTCGGATAAACGTAGAGCCGATCAAGTCCAAATTAATACGTCTGTACCTATTGAATTATGTGTTAGTGCTCGAATATCCTGACGAATTGTGTCGGCTACCAGCCGCCACCGGCACCGCCGCCGCCGGCACTTCCCCCGCCAAACCCACCACCAAA
>WNGE01006071.1_pt1 | contig 18669 bp, 19 predicted proteins | sample 5400651 | NCBI WGS metagenome assembly WNGE01 (sample SAMN13153370, study PRJNA577476) | soil metagenome | isolation source: 60 cm soil or saprolite under grassland replicate 2 | place: USA:California | collected 2016-06-15
CCAGTCACGCCACAACCTCCGTTACTGGCAGCGCCTGCCCTACTATGGCTTCGGCGTCGATGCGCACTCCATGCTGCTTGCTCCCACGCCGTCCGAGCCGCACCGCGCTGTGCGCCTGGCGACTCCGGATTCGCTGGAAGCGTTCCTCGCCTCAGAAGAGCATCGGGTGCCCCAGGTTCCGCGCTCTCCGTTGGCGCTAACCTGGGAGAGCAAAATGCCCGCAGATTCAGCAGCCGGCGGCGCAGCGCTACCTGACTCGCTCCCGCGATCCGAGCGCACCATCGTCGGCGAGCGCGAAGCGATTGAGGAGACCTACTTCCTCGGCCTGCGCATGAATTGTGGCGTCGAACTGGCGGCCGTTGAGCGGGAGTTCGGCAGCGCCGCGGTTGACGATTTCCGCGATGCGATCGACGAGCTCGTCTCCCGAGGCCTGCTCGAAGTCCAAGAGGGCTGGCTGCGCCTCACCGCACAAGGCCGCCTGCTCTCGAACGAGGTCTTCGCCGCCTTCCTTCGCGACTGAATCCTGCACGACTGACTGTGCATGCAAGCCTTTTCCAGCCATGGCGGTCCATTGCTGGGAGGAATAATTCTGAAGACTGACAACTCGGCAGCAGACTCTCGCAATCTCACTTTCGGCAGGCCGCTCCGAAAGAGATGTTGGCGAGAACGGCCTCTTGACCCCGGAAAAAGAAGGAGTCCTGAATGCAGCGTCATGCCTGCGGAGGTAGTGTTATGCGCGTAGATAGCGTTCTGGTCGCCATCGTTCTCGCGGCCAGTTTGGCCGTCGCGGCCCAGGCGCAAGACGGGTTCACCGTCACCGACCTCGGCGGCACGTACAGTGAGGGATTCAGAATTAATGCATCTGGCCAAGTAGCCGGATCTACCTACGTCAACGGCAACTTTTATGCTTTCCTTTACTCTTCCGGCAACATGGTTGATCTGGGTACCCTCCCCGGTTTTCCCGCAAGCTACGCGGCCGGAATCAACTCTTCCGGCCAGGCTGTCGGGGCAAGCGTCGACAACGTCAGCACCTTCAACTCGCAAGCTTTCCTGTACAGCGGCGGCACGATGACCAGCCTTGGCACGCTCCTGGGTACTTTCAGCTATGCGCGGGACATCAATGACCTGGGCCAGATTGTCGGAGGCAGCGGTACCGGCGTCAACTCCCATGCCTTCCTCTACAGCGGCGGTGCTGTGACCGATCTTGGCACGCTGGGCGGTGTGGAGAGCTCGGGAACGGGCATCAACAACCATGGCCAGATCTGCGGATGGAGCGGTATAGCTACGCAGTCGCAGCATGCATTTCTCTATAGCGGAGGCACGATGATGGACATCGGCACCCTGCGCGGGAATACTTTCAGCGCCGCCGTTGACATCAATGACTCCGGCCAGGTGACTGGCTACAGCGGCGGTTGCACAGTCAACCAGGTGGCTTACCTGCAGACAGGCAGGGTCAACTGCCAAGGGCGAGGGGCCCTGCACGCTTTCCTATACAGCGGCGGCCGGATGATCGATCTCGGCACCCTTCCCGGCGGGGCCCAGAGCCAGGGATTCGGCATAAACAACGATGGCTCCGTTGTGGGATTCAGCAGCGGAATCCGGTTTGCACGGCATGCCTTCCTGTACAGTAACGGCAGGATTCGGGACCTCAACAACCTGATCCCAGCTAACTCAGGATGGACACTTCTTCAAGCGGATGGCATCAACGACTCGGGGCAGATCACGGGTCAGGGCTTAAATCCGCAGCAACAGTTACGGGCCTTTCTCCTCACTCCCGCGCCCACGGTTGCCCTTGTCAATAAAACTCTGAGCTATAAACTGCCCGCGGAAATTGCCAATAGCCTGCTCGCAAAACTGAATGCAGCGTTGTCTGCCAGCCCCAGCAACGCGGGTTGTGCGGACCTGAGCGACTTCATTTGGGAGGTCCAGTTGTTTTCTGGTGACCGGCTGAGAGCGGCCCAAGCCAATCAACTGATCGCCGCAGCCAATCAGGTCAAGGCCTCCCTGGACTGCCCGTGACGAGATGATCATCTGCTATCCTCGTTCCACTCACAGTTCGATCTGGCGGGGAACAGGGAAGGCAGCGTGGACTTCGAACTCACCGACGAGCAGCGGCAGTTGCAGGCCACCGTGCGCGACTTCGCCGCGCGCGAAATTGCGCCGCACGTCCGCGAGTGGGACGAGGCCTCGCGCTATCCCCTGGAGGTCATCAAGGAACTCGGCCGGCTGGGCCTGATGGGCTGCATCTTTCCCGACGAATACGGCGGCGCAGGCTATGGCTACGTCGAGTACGTGCTGGCCATCGAAGAGCTCTCGCGTGTCGACGGCTCGGTGGGGATCATCGTCGCCGCGCACACCTCGCTCTGCGCCAACCACATCTTCGTCGCCGGCAACCAGGCACAGCGCCAGCGCTACCTGCCGCGGCTGGCCACGGGCGAGCACATCGGCGCTTGGGCGATCACCGAGGCAAACAGCGGCTCGGATGCCGGTGCCGCGCGCTGCACGGCCACCCGGCGCGGCGACCGCTGGGTGCTCAACGGCGCCAAGACGTTCATCACCAACGGCTCGCATGCCGATGTGCTGGTGATCATCGCCGTCACGGACAAATCGGCCGTCACGCGCGGGCTTTCAGCCTTTATCGTCGAGCGCGGCACGCCGGGCTTCCGTCCCGGCAAGAAGGAAGACAAGCTGGGCCTGCGCGCCTCGGACACCTCCGAGCTGATCTTCGAGGACTGCGAACTGCCGCTGGAAAACCTGCTGGGTATCGAGGGGCAGGGTTTTGTCGACTCGATGCGCATCCTCGACGGCGGACGCATTTCCATCGCCGCGCTTGGGCTGGGAATGGCCGCAGGGGCTTACGAGTGCGCCCTGCGCTACAGCCGGCAGCGCAGGCAATTCGGCCACGCGATCAGCGAATTCCAGGCCATCCAGTGGAAGCTGGCCGACATGGCCACCGAGATCGATGCCGCGCGCCTGCTCACCCTACGCGCCGCCTGGCTCAAGGACCACGGCCACACCACGACATTGGAGTCCTCGATGGCCAAGCTCTACAGCTCGGAGGTCGCCGTGCGCGCCGCCAACGAGGCGGTGCAGATCCATGGCGGCTACGGCTTTATCAAGGACTACCCGGCCGAGAAGTTCTATCGCGACGTCAAGCTCTGCACCATCGGCGAAGGCACCAGCGAAATCCAGCGCATGATCATCGCAAGGCAGTTACTGGGGGAGTAGCGACAGTTTCAACTTTCTGTTTGGCCCACTCAAGATTCTCTTGCTTGTCTTGCTCCTGTCTCATCTTGCCCGCTTTGCCCCATTACCAAAGCCCTATGCTGAGATTTGATGGCACTAATGTTGCACTACCACCCCCGGGAGTGCCATCAAATCTATGGCGAAAAAATGTGTAGCAAAGGCCAAGTATTTAGCGGTGATGAACCCGCACATGCCGATCTCCGGCGAGTTGGCGGGCGAGAGCGACCGCGAGATCCGCAATATACGCATTCTTCTCGGCGTCACGATGGCCATGGGGATCATCGCCATTGCGGTGCCGAGCATCTTCAGCCATCTCGGCTCGATAATCTCTTTCCTCCCGCAAATGATGATCGGGCTTGCAGTTCTGGTCCTGGTCATCTATCTGCACTTCGCTCTGCAACGCAAGCTGTTGCGCGAGCTGAGGACGGCCTGGGCCGCCGCCAGCGCCTATACCGAGCGGCTGGAGCAGTTCTCGTTCATTGATTCCCAGACCGAGCTGTTCAACCGCAGATACCTCGATCACCTCTTCTCACGGCAGATCAATGTGGTGAACCGCACCGGCAAGCTGACGACAATAGTGCTAATTCAGGTCACTTCGCTTGGACAAAAAATGTCACCCGAGGAGCTCGCCATTGAAGCAGCCTGCATCCTGCGCTCCAATTTCCGGGGCTCGGACTACATCGTGCGAAGCGAGGAAAACCAATATGTGGTAGTGCTGCCGGAGACCGACGGCCAGCAGGCGCAGTTCGCGCTCAACCGCCTCTCCGATAAGATCGACAACTGGAACCTGGCGAGCGATAGCTGCGAGATGCTGTTACAGCATGAGATCAGCATCTGCGCACCGGGCGGAAACCTGTGGGAGAACCTGCGCCGGGCAGAGGAGAGCCTGCGCCACCACAGCTCCCCGAATTACGTCCCGGAGCAGCCCACGCACACATCGGTAAACTAGCCAACCGCAAAACAGTTGACCCGCCGCCCGCATCCTCCTGTGCGGGCGGTTTTTATTTGGCGGCTCCTTCGCTGCCTCGTCGCGCGGGCTTTGCGTCTGTTCCCTGCGGCTCGCCCGGGGTGCTCGCTCCGCTTTGGCTCGAGCCGCCTTCACCTGGACTGAATCCGGCTTTGTTACGCTTTGCTGCGCTTTGTTAGACTGGGCGCTGCGCGGGATCCCCAGCGCGCCGGTTGCTGGCGTGCTGGGGTGGGAGCCAACCTTTTGCCTACCTCCATCTCCAACTGGGTCGAGCAGATTCGCGGCGGCGATCTCCATGCGCTGTCGCGCGCGATTACCGCGGTGGAGAACCGCGCGCCCGAGTCGCAGGCGCTGCTGCGGGAGCTCTTTCACTACTCGGGACGGGCGCGCATCCTCGGCATCACAGGCTCGCCCGGAGCGGGCAAGAGCACGCTGGCGGACGCACTCGCGCGTCACTACCGCCACCGCAGCCAGAGTGTCGCCATCCTCGCCATTGACCCCACATCGCCGTTCAGCGGCGGCGCCATCCTCGGTGACCGCATCCGCATGCAGTCGCACGCAGGAGACGATGGCACCTTTATCCGCAGCATGGCCACGCGCGGTGCGCTGGGGGGACTCGCCTCCGCCACGGCCGACGTCGCGATGCTGCTCGACGCCGGCGGCCGCGAGCGCGTGCTGATTGAGACCGTCGGCGCCGGGCAGGATGAGGTCGATATCGTCCGCCTCGCCGACGTCACGCTGGTGGTGCTGGTGCCCGGCATGGGCGACGACGTGCAGTCCATCAAGGCCGGCATCATGGAAATCGCCGACATCTTCGTAGTCAACAAGGCGGAGCGCAACGGCGCCGGCCGCCTGGAGCGCGAGCTCTACGCCATGCAGTCGCTGGCCGCGCGCAGAGATGGCTGGACGCCTCCCGTGGTGCGCACGACTGCCACCGAGGGCACAGGGATCGCAGAGTCCTTGCCGCCGGCGAGCTGGGGCGCCAGCGTCGCGTGGCGCACTGGCAGGCGCGGCTCCGCGAAATGTTGCGCGAGGAGATGCTGCGGCGCATCGAGCAACGGGCACTCACCGAAGACGCTCTGGCCAACTACGCCGAGCAGGTCGCCGCCGGCGAGCGCGACCCGTATTCGCTTATCCATGAGATCGCAGGCGATCTCGCGCCGCAGTCTCCGGCCAAGGACCCATCCGCGTGCTGATCCTCGGAATCGATACCTCGACTCGGCAGGGGAGCATTGCGCTGCTTAAGTCTGAAAGCACACAGCCATCCCAGAGCGCAAAAAGCGAGGAAGTCACGACTATTGAGCTCGCGATGCTTGGTGAAGGGCGCGCCTCCGAGTTGCTGGTTCCGGCAATTGACGCCTTGCTCGCGAGCCATGATGTTCACCCCAGCACGCCAACAAAGGGCGCGCCGGGGACCCCGGGGAAGCGATCGCTCTCGCTCGTTGCCGTGGCCAGCGGGCCGGGGTCCTTCACCGGGTTGCGCGTAGCAGTGGCCACTGCCAAGGGGCTGGCCGAGGCCTCTGCGATTCCCATTGTGGCGGTCTCCGTGCTGGAGGCGGTGGCGCTGGCCTCAGGTGTTCAGGGCAGGGTGATGGCGGCCATGGATGCGCAGCGGGGCGAGCTCTTTTTTGGCGAATACGTCGTCGAGGTGGGCCGCGGAAGGGCCGAGCGGCTGCGCGAGGGGATTGCCGCGGTCGATCACTTTGCCAGTGAACTTGCATCACGGTTGCAGATCGTTACTCCGGATCCAGCTCTTGCCGCGCGACTTCGCGAGGCAAGCGCGGCGCCCGCTCTGCAGGTCTCCGAGGTGCGGCATCCCAACGCCGAGGACTTTGGGCGCATTGCCTACAGCAAGTTTCTCGCCGGCGAGCACGCCGATGTGGCCTCGCTCGACGCCAATTACCTCCGCCGCTCTGATGCCGAGATCGTGGCTGCACGAAAGCCCCCGGCGTAGCCCGTTGGCATCCAACATCTTTGCGATGAAGATCTCGGGACTCGAGAGCGGTGCTGGGCGGATCATGATCCGCCGCTCCAGCCTGGACGAGCTGCCGGGGCTGATGGCCATCAGCCAGGCAGCCATTTACGCCGCGCGCTGGACCGAGCAGCAGTGGCGGGATATCTTCCATACTCAAAATCCACCGCGCCTGGCATGGACAGCTTGGGAGGTCATCGGTTCCCTGGACGGCCCCACTCTTGCCCCAACCGGCGCTAACGCCGCCGCCGCCGTGCCCTCGGCGACGGGGGCTGCGGATTCATCCGGGCCCCGGGCGGCTTCGCCCAGAGCCGTCGGTTTCCTCGTGGCCCAGTGCGGCGGCGCAGAGTGGGAGCTGGAGAATATGGCTGTGCTTCCAGCCGTTCGCCGTCGCGGAGCCGGTTTGGCGCTGCTGGTGGCCCTGCTGGCCGAGGCCAGGACGCGGGGGGCAGAGCGGATTCTGCTCGAGGTCCGGCCCTCGAATCAGGCTGCCATTTGTCTCTACGGACAGGGCGGTTTTGAGCTGCTGGCCCGCCGTCTTGGGTACTACCGGGACCCTGTTGAGGACGCACTGATCATGGTGCACGTGCTGTGAGGAAGCGCTCGAATTTTCTTGCGGGGTACTCTCACCGATGCTAGTGTGACAAACACATTAATTTGCACCGGAGGTGCCCGAATGGATGCTCCAGTACGCGAACAGCTGATGGCCAGCAGCGAAGAATTTCGCCGGCTGGCCGATGAACACAGCAAATACACCCAGCGACTTGAGTCCCTCATCAGCAAGAAATACCTCTCCGACGAAGAAAAATTCGAAGAAGTCCGCCTCAAGAAGCTGAAGCTTCGCGTTAAGGACGAGATGGAGTCCTTCCAGTTCCGCGTCCAGCACGCTTCCTAAGAAAAATCTCACCCGGCGCGGAGCTAAGGCTCCGCGCCGCGGGGAATGCTGAGAAACTACCCCATACAACCAGAGGAACGTTGAGTAGGCCACCCAGCCTGCCCAGTCCTGCCTAAATCCCGCGAACCCGAGTAGCCACATCCCTCCCGCGGCTGCGCTTCGCTATAATCGAAACGTTCTCATGGTACGCGACGGAATTTACTACGCGGTGGCACTTATTGCGGTTGCGGTCCTGCTCGGTCTCTGGGCCTCGCTTTGGCTTGCCTTGATACCTCTTCTAGCGGCGGCCTTTTTTCTCTGGTTCTTTCGCGACCCGGAGCGGCAGATTCCCGCGACTCCCGGGGCCGTAGTCTCTCCAGCGGACGGCAAGGTCACGAGCATCTCCCCCACCCAATGGAAGGGCGAGCCGCGCACCAGCATCAGCATCTTTCTCAGCGTCTTCAATGTGCACGTGAACCGCGCGCCGGTGGGCGGCCGGGTCATCGGCCTCGACTATCGCCGCGGCAAGTATGTGAATGCCCTGAATCCGGCCTGCGCGGAGCACAACGAGCAGAGCGTTTGCACGCTGCAGACCGAGTTGGGCGAGCGCATTGTCTTCAAGCAGATCGCCGGGCTGCTGGCGCGCCGCATCGTTTTTACGCGCCGCATCGGCGACAGGGTCGCGCGCGGCGAGCGCATCGGAATGATCAAGTTCGGCTCGCGCTGCGACGTGATCCTGCCCGCCTCGGCCGCGGTCCAGGTAAAAGTAGGCGATTCGGTCAAAGGCGGTTCTTCCACCCTGGCCATTCTGCCATCCGGCTCAGGTCCGCAACGTCAAGGAGAGCGGTAATGGAGCTGCGGTCTTGATGGATTTTCACCGTCGCCGCCGGGGTGACCCGCCCGTGCGTCTGCGCAAGGGCATGTACATCCTACCCTCGCTATTCACCACGGCCAACCTGGCGGCGGGCTTCTATGCCATCTCGCATGCTGCGTTGGGGGCTGCTCGCGCGCAGGGCTTCGACGCTATTCCCGGAACCGATCCGATGAGCGTGGCTGCCAGGCACTTCGACCTCGCTGCCATCGCCATCGGCTTCGCGGTGTTCTTCGACGGCATGGACGGGGCGATTGCGCGCGTCACTCATACCACCAGCGACTTCGGCAAGGAGCTGGATTCGCTGGCCGATGTGGTTACCTTCGGCGTTGCGCCGGCGATCCTCGCCTGGCTCTGGGGCTTTTTCTGCCTGCCGATGACGCTGGTTGACCCGGCGATGCAAGGCAAGCTGCTTCGGGTCGGGATCTACCTCGATGGCGACCTGCGCGAGAAGCTGATCCAGTTCGGCGCCATCGTCGCCTTTGCCTATCTCACGGCCGGGGCCTGCCGCCTGGCGCGCTTTAACATCCAGCTCAATCCGCAGCCCAAAAATCCCGGACTGCCCGGGCGCAAATATTTCGTCGGTATGCCGATCCCGGGAGGCGCCGGCTGTCTCGCCGCGGTGGTGCACCTGCGCATGGGGCACCCGGTTACGGCCTGGTGGAGCTCGATCGTCTGGATGGCCTACATCTTCCTATGCGCGTTTCTGATGATCAGCACCTGGCGCTTCTGGAGCTCCAAGAGCATCGACTTCAGCAGCCGCAAGGCGGCGCGAATCTTTGTGCTGCTGGGGACCATGCTGACCGCCATCTGGTTCTTCCACCGCGTCGTTTTGTTCGTGCTGGCGATCACCTACATGACCTCTGGCGTGCTCTCGCGGCTGGCCTATTCCTTCCGGCGCCGCAGTCCGGCGCCGCCAGCACCTCCTCCACCCGAGCCCACCAACACCAGGCGCGCCGGGGACCCCGGGCAGGAGGTGCCGGTCTCATGAGCCGCCCTGTGAAACCATCCAACCTGTTTTCCGTCGCGCTGGTGGGAGGCGCTTCACTCAAAGGCAGAGAGGTCCGGGATGTGCTCGGGGAGCGCAACTTTCCGGCGGTGGACGTCAAACTGCTCGACGAGGAAGAGGCGCTCGGCCAGCTTGAGCAGGTCAATGACGAGCTGACGTTCATCCAGGGCGTGCTGCCCGAGCACCTGGAAGGCGTCGATTTCGCATTCCTCACGGCCGATCAGTCGTTCATCGAGAAGATCTGGACGAGCGTGCGCAACTCCGGCTCCGAGATCATCGACCTCAGCTATGCCCTGGAGAACAATACCGACGTCGTTCTCCGCGCGCCATGGTTTGAGCGCGAGGTGGGACGCACGCGCGAGGTCGAGCTGAAGTCATCTCCTGTCGTTGTGGCACATCCTGTCGCCGTGGTTCTGGCGCTGCTTTTGTGGCGGCTGCAGAAGGCCGCCCCGGTGGAGCTCGCATCGGCCGTCATCTGCCAGCCTGCCTCGGAGTACGGACGGCGCGGCATGGATGAGCTGCACGAGCAGACCGTGAGCCTGCTCAGCCTGCAGTCGCTGCCCACCAGTTTTTTCGGGACGCAGGTGGCCTTCAATCTGTTCATCCGGCCCGTGGAGGCCGCGCAGCCCACCCTGGCCGAAACCGAGGCGCGCATTCTGCGCCACTTTCGTGAGATCTCGCAGGGCGGCATCGCCGCGCCGGCGCTGCTTTTGCAGCAGACGCCCGTCTTTCACGGCTATGCCATCGCGCTGTTCGTAAAGACCTCCACCGAGACCACGGCCGCCAAGTTGGAGGCCGCGCTTGCCGGACCGCACGTCGCGCTCGCCGGCAGCCTCGACGAGTTTCCAAACAATGTGAACATCGCGGGCTCCTCGGAGATCCACGTGAGCATTCAAGCCGACGGGGGCGGGCGCAACGGCTTTTGGCTCTTTGCCGTCTGCGACAATCTCCGCGTATCGGCGATTCAGGCCGTGGAGTGCGCCGAGGAGATGGTGCAAACCCGCCCCAGGGGAGAACTGCAATGAGGAGCGCAAGGCAGCGGTTCTTTTTGAGTTGTCATCCTGACCCTGAGCGTAGCGAAGGGGAAGGACCCCAGCGCGGTTGGCGGCGGCACAAATGTTCGCAAAGCTTTCCGGCCGAAATTGCGAAGTGGTGCCCCATTCAAGCCTTCGTCTGGCTTGAGTGGGGCAGTTGCTTCGTCATCGCCGCGCTCCTGTTACTCACCGCCTCCTGCGGCTATCACACCTCGGGCGCCAGCACCGTCCTACCCCCGGACGTGAAGACTCTGGCGATCCCCTCCTTCCAGAACCAGACCCACACCTATCACGTGGAGACCGGGCTGACCAGTGCGGTGATCCGCGAATTCAACACCCGCAGCCGCTACCGCGTGATCCAAGCCACGCCGCCGCCTACGCCGTCGGCCGTGACGTCTTCCGCCGCAGCTTCATCCGCAACCCCATCCGCAACCCCGTCCGGCGAGGCCGATGCCACGCTGCAGGGCACGGTGCTCTCGGCCCAGGTTGCGCCGGTGGCCTACGACTCGGTGACCGGGCGCGCTTCCACCGGCCTGGTCACGCTCGTCATCAAGGTCACGCTGACCGCGCGCGACGGCCGCGTCCTCTACAGCAATCCCAACTACGTCTTCCGCGACCAGTACCAGATCTCCAACGAGCTGGCGAGCTTCTTCGAAGAGCAGGGGCCGGCGCTGGAGCGGCTGCAACGCGACTTCTCGCGCACGCTGGTCAGCAACATCCTCGAGGCCTTCTAGCGTGCGCGCCTTCGCCCCGGTCGAGCGCTTTGTCCAGGAGGTCAGCACGCGCCGGCTCAAGCCCGGGTATGTGTTCATCGGCGATGAGGCGTTCTTCCGCCGCAACTGCCGCGACGCGATCCTCGAGCACCTGGTGCCGGAGGGCATGCGCCAGTTCAGCCTCTATGACTTCGACCTGGAATCGACGAGCCTGATCGAAATCCTCGATCGCGCGCGCACGCCGTCGTTCATGGCCAGCTTCCAGGTCTTCTTTGTGCGCGGCGTCAAGGCGCTCTACGGGCGCGGCAAGCACGACGCTGAGTTCGCCGCCATCGCCGACTATCTCCGCAATCCCAATCCCGACGCGCTCGTCATCTTCGTCGCCGACCATATCAGCATTCCGGCCGATGCTCGCCGTATGGAAATGGCCGACAAGGAGCGCTACGACCGAATCCGCGAGACCCTCGGCGAGCACCTGGGGATTGTCGAGTTGGCGCGTGTGGAGGAGGGAGAGGCGATCACCTGGCTGAACCAGGCCGCTGCCGCCGAAGGCGCAAAGATCGAGCCCGACGCCGCGCGCGAGCTGGTCGATTCGCTCGGCGGCGACATGATGATGATCGCCAATGAGCTGGAAAAGTTGCTGCTCTATGTGGGCGAGAAAAAGCGCATCACGCTGGGCGATGTGGAGACGATGGTGCTGGCGGCCAAGCAGCGCACGCTCTACGAACTCACGGACGCGCTCAGCTCACACAACCGCGCGCGCGCCTTGGAGGTCCTCGACGCCATGCTCAACACCGGCGACGGCGACGAGGCTGCCATCGGGCATCTCTACATGCTGGCCCGCACCTTCCGCCAGATGCTGGTCATCCAGGAGCGCAAAGTGCGCGACACGCGCACGCTCTACCAGGTGCTGTGGCAGGGCTTTCGAATTCCGCCATTCGCGGCCGACGATGTAATCCGCCAGGCACGCCGCTATCAGTCGCGGCGCGAACTCACGCGCGCCCTGCGCCTCATCGCGCGCGCCGACGCCGCCCTGCGCAGCAATCCTCCAAGCAAACGCCTGGTGCTGGAGAACCTTGTCCTCCAGCTCTCGGCTGCCCCACGCCAGCTCGCCCCCGCCTGGCAGCAGGAAGGCCTGCTGGAGTAGCAGAGAGTGAAGAAACTAGCCTCGTTAGCGTTCGTATTGTTTCTGGCATGTTTCCTTCTGACAGGCTGCCGAAGCTACTTCCTCACGTACCCTTACCCGTGGGACCACTCCAAAGAAAAACCTAAAGAATCCGACATGGTCGGAATTTACAAGATTTTCAAGCTAAGGCTTCCCTCGGCCGATTCCGGATTCGTCAAGGAGGCGCGAATTACCTTGAGAGCTGACGGTACTGCCGTGCTCTCCAGTGTTCCTGAGTTCGATGTTTTTGGACAGAAGTTTGTCTGTGTCCTTTCGGGTACTGCCAAATGGAAAATCGAGGATCAGATGAATATCGGCTTGGGGTGGTCTGTCGCATTTGAGGACTACTTGCCCGCGACTTCACCCACCGCGCCCGAGTGCGATCTCAGAAACGTGATCTTCGGAGGCCCTCTGATTTTGGGCCGAGATCCGCCGTACAGGCTCTACGATCTCGTGGGCGACCCTGATAGCGATACTGGCATCGAGTTTGAACGAGCAGGGCTATAAGGTAAGTGCTCAAAACGAAAACGGCAGGCCGAAGCCTGCCGTCAGCATTCAAACTCAGAAAATTTAGCTCGCCTTCGGGGCCTTCGCCCGCACGGCCTTTACTCTGGCTGCGAGGCGGCCCTTGTAGCGCGAGGCTGTGTTCTTGTGCAGCACGCCCTTTTGCACGCTCTTGTCCAGCGCCGATACGGTTGCGCGGAAGGTCGCATCCAGCGTGGCCGCGTCGCCGGAGCTCAGCGCGGTGCGCAGGCTGCGCAGCGCTCCGCGCATGCGCGAGGTGTTGGCGCGGTTGGTCGCCGTCTTCTTTTCTGTCTGTCGTGCGCGCTTCAGCGCCGAAACATGATTCGCCATACTTAACCGGTTTCCTTGATAGTCAAAACTGGGATTGGTCCCGAACAACTCATTCTACGGTAAATTCGCGCTTAGCCGCAACCGGCCCGCGCTCATCGGGTGCGACCCATTAAATTGTTCCCTTGAAAAGAGCGAACCAGTCAAAGAAAAGATGAACGAGTATCACAGGCACAATTCTTCGAGTCCGCGCGTAATAAATTGAGAGCACTGCAAAGGTGAGCGTCACCGCAAGAACGTTCGCTGTTCCTTGGTAAAGGTGATAGCTCGTCTGGGCAATCACGCTGATTAGAATCGCGAGGCCCCGGCTCCCACCAAAGATTCATCACTTCCGAAGTAATTGCTCGCCTGCGTCTTCGCCCGGAAAGACGTCGCAACCAGCCTCCGCCGGGAATATGAGATGATTGCATCCCACGACGTACGCAAACGAGCCTCACAGAAAGCGGTCCACCATGTCTGGAAATATCGGTGACAAGGCAAGATTTAACCGGCTTCGCAAGCAGAAGCTTTTGAAGCGCCGCAAGAAAGCCGCGTTGCTCGCGGCTCGTGCCGCTGCTCCCGCCGCCGAAGCCAAAGCGCCGCAGTCCGGCCACTAGAGCGGTTACCGATTGAGGTAACCTTCCCACGTTTGCGCAAACGGGGCGCGGGGCCGGTCGCAGAAAGCCTTTCGGGTGGTTGCAGATATTTGTGCTGCGCTGGGGTTCTTCGCTTCGCTCAGAATGACCCCTCGAATGAATAAAGGCACGAACAACTGCCCGCCCAGGCGACCATTCCTACTCCTGGCTGCGACTGGATCGGTGTCCTTTGCCGCGCCTGCTGCTGCACGCAGCGTTTATACTGGCTGCTTATGCTGCGCGTCCGATTCGCGCCGTCGCCCACCGGCTTTCTCCACGTGGGTTCGGCGCGCACCTTCATCTTCAACTGGCTCTATGCGCGCCGCAACGGCGGCACCATGGTTTTGCGCCTCGACGACACCGATGTCGAGCGCAACACCGAAGCCAGCGTGCAGTCGATCTTCGAGGGCCTGCGCTGGCTTGGCTTGGGCTGGGACGAGGAGTACAAGCAGTCCGAGCGGCTGGCGCTGCATCGCGACATGGCCGATGCCATCTTTGAGCGCGGGCTCGCATACCGGGACTTCACGCCTGCCCGCGCGGATGAGGACAAAGCAACTACCCCACTCAATCCAGCAGAGGGCATGAATGGCGCACCCTCAAGCCAAACGCAGGGCGCCTGGCTTTTCAATCCCGGCATGCGCGAGCTTTCGCGCGAGGAGAGCGACCGCCGCGCCGCAGCGGGCGAGCTCTTCGCGCTGCGCTTCCGTGTGCCGCGCGGACACAGCCGCATGCTGCGCTTCACCGATGCGGTTTATGGCGAGCAGTCCAGGCCCGCCGATGAGGTCGAGGACTTCGCCCTGCTGCGCAGCGACGGAATGCCAACCTATCATCTGGCCTCCTGCACGGATGACGCCGAGCTGCGCATCAGCCACGTCATTCGCGGCCAGGACCATCTCTCGAACACCTACAAGCACCTGCTCATCTTCGAGGCCATTGCGGAGGTGGCCGGCAAGTCCGTTGCGGAGTCCTCCTCCGTCATGGTTCCGCAGTTTGCGCATCTTCCGCTGCTGGTTGCGCCGGATGGCACGAAGCTCTCCAAGCGGCGCCACGGCCCGGTGGTCAGCGTGACTACTTATCGCGACGCGGGCTTTTTGCCCGAGGCTTTCATCAACTTTCTCTGCCTGCTGGGCTGGTCGCCGAAGAATGACCGCGAGTTTATGACCCTGCCGGAGCTGACCTCGGCGTTTACCCTGGAGGGCGTCAATCGCGCCAACGCGGTGATCAATTTCAGCGAGGCCGATCCGTTCGACCCCAAGGCCGTGTGGCTCAACTCGGAGCACATCCGCGCGCTGCCCGTCCCGGAGCTTGCGGAGGAACTGCTGCCGTTTCTGCAGGCAGAGTTTGGTTGCGCGACATCCCACGAGCACGGCAGGAATGAGCACGGCAGGCATCCGCATGGCAGACGCGCCCAGGTCACGCCGGAGAAGGTCCTGCAGGTCACGCCGCTGGTGCGCGAGCGCATTCGCCTGCTGCGCGAGGCCGCCGGGGTCGCCGACTTCTTTTTCGTTGCCCAGCTTCCGCCGTATGATGTGGGGGACTTGATTCCGCAGAAGGGCGACGCAGCGCTGGCGCTCAAAATGTTGGGCGAAGCAAAGCAGGTGCTGGCCGATCTCTTTGACTTCGACCATCACTCGCTGGAGTCGACCCTGCGTGCGGCCGCCGAGCGGCTGGGCGTGAAAGCAGGGCCCATGTTTCAGCCCATTCGCGTTGCTGTCTGCGGGCGCAAAAATGCACCGCCGTTGTTTGAGACCATGGAGGTGCTGGGCCGGCAGCTTTGCCTGGAGCGCATTGAACAGGCAGTAGAGAAACTTGAGGCGGTGTGATCAAAAGCAACTACCCCACTCAAGCCAACAGAAGGCTTGAATGGGGCACCCTCACGCACCCTCAAGTTTTTTGCGGCACCCCGCTTTCATATTTACGAGGACTGTAAGTGATGACCCCGAATCCGGAACATAAAGCAGAGACGGCCAAGGCCCCGGCGGAGGCCGAGCCGCGCGCCTCGAACTTCCTTCGCGACATCATCATCGAGGACATCCGTACCAGGAAGTACGGGGACGCCGTCATCCAGACCCGCTTTCCTCCCGAGCCCAACGGCTATCTGCACATCGGCCACGCCAAGGCCATCTGCCTCGACTTCGGACTGGCCGACGAGTTTGGCGGCCTCACAAACCTGCGCTTCGACGACACCAACCCGGAGAAGGAAGAGCAGGAGTACGTGGACTCCATTGAGCTCGACGTGCGCTGGCTGGGTTTCGAATGGGACCGGCTCTGTTACGCCTCCGACTACTTCGACCAGCTCTACGAGTGGGCCGTGCAGCTGGTCAAGGCCGGCAAGGCCTACGTGGACGATCACTCCGCCGAGGAGATACGGGCCCATCGCGGCACGCTTACCGAGCCCGGGCAGAACAGTCCTTATCGCGACCGCAGCGTGGAGGAGAACCTCGATCTGCTGGAGCGCATGCGCAAAGGCGAGTTCCCCGACGGCACCCGCGTGCTGCGCGCCAAGATCGACATGGCCTCGCCCAACCTCAACATGCGCGACCCTGTGATGTACCGAATCCTGCACGCCTCGCATCACCGCACGGGCGACAAGTGGTGCATCTATCCCATGTACGACTATGCGCACGGCCAGTCGGATTCGCTGGAGCGCGTGACGCACTCGATGTGCACGCTGGAGTTTACCGACCATCAGCCGCTCTACAAGTGGTTCATCGAGCAGCTTGGCATCTTCCCCTCGCAGCAGATCGAGTTCGACCGCCTCAACCTCACTTACACGCTGCTCAGCAAGCGCAAGCTGCTGCAACTGGTGCAGGAGAAGCGCGTCAGCGGCTGGGACGATCCGCGCATGCCCACGCTCTCCGGCATCCGCCGCCGCGGTTTCACGCCGGAGGCCATCCGCAACTTCTGCGCCGCAATCGGCGCCTCGCGCACCAATGGCACCACGGACATCGAGATGCTGGAGCACTTCCAGCGCGATGACCTGAACCGCCGCGTGCCGCGCGCCATGGCCGTGCTGCGGCCGCTCAAGCTGGTCATTGAAAACTATCCCGAGGGCGAGGAAGAGCTGGTTGAGGTTGCCAACAACCCGGAAGACGCCTCGGCCGGCACGCGCCAGGTGCCATTTTCGCGCGAGCTCTATATCGAGCAGGACGACTTTCGCGAGGTGCCTCCGCCCAAGTACTACCGCCTCTCGCCCGGCAAGGAGGTGCGGCTGCGCAACGCGTATTTTGTTACCGCGAAGAACGTTGTGAAGGACGCGGCCGGCAACATCGTCGAGGTGCGCTGCACGTACGATCCGGCGAGCCGCGGCGGCAACTCGCCCGATGGCCGCAAGGTGAAATCGACGATCCACTGGGTCAGCGCCAGGCATGCAATCGGGGCGGAGGTCCGGCTATACGACAAGCTCTTCGCCAAGCCCGATCCTGGCGACTTCGAAGAGGGCGAGAGCTATCTCGACAACCTGAATCCCAACTCGCTGGAGATCGTGCGCGAAGCCAAATTGGAACCTTCGCTTGCCGGAGCGCAGGTTGAGGACCGCTATCAATTCGAGCGCGTCGGCTACTTCTGCGTCGATCCCGACTCGCGCCCCGGCCAGCTGGTCTTCAACCGGACGCTGGCGCTCAAAGACAGTTGGGCGAAGATCGAAAAGAAAGCCGGCGCGTAGGACCGGCGCGTAGGAAAAGTTGAGCATGCCCCATCCTGGCCTTCGTTTGGCCAGGGGGCAGTTGATCACGGTGTTGCCTTTGTTTCTTTCCGCCTTGCTACAATCGCAGCGTGTCCAGCCCTGCCGAACCGCAGCCCTCTTCACAGCCCGAACCGCGTCCTTCGCCGCTCGCGCCTGAGCCTGAGCCGGCCTTTGGATTGCGCCTGGTGATCTTCGCGATTCTGGGTTTCCTGGTGGCATTTGGCATCTTCGGCGAATTGGCAAGGGCGGTCGCGCAGCGTCTGCCGGCGTTCAGCGGAATCCCTCCCGACGACCTTCTCATGGATCCGCGCCTGCTGCTGCCGGCGCAATTGGCCGGCTATCTTGTCGTCCTTGCCGGGCTCAGACGCTGGTTCGGCCGCCATCTCGGGGTGGGATTGCTGCGCGCGCTCTGTTGGCAGTGGCCTGCGCGCTGGGGGCGCTTTCTCGCCGGTGGCGCCGCGCTCGGCTTGGCCGTTCAGTTTGCCTCCCACTGGCTACCCGCGCCGCCTGAGCTGCCCATCGACAAGATGCTGCGCACCACGACCGATGCCTGGCTGATGGCCGCCTTTGGCGTGTTCATCGCGCCGTTTGTCGAGGAGCTCATGTTTCGCGGGTTGCTCTTTCCCGCGCTCAGCCGCCGAACGGGAGCAGTGGCCGCCTTGCTGCTGACGTCAATTGCATTTGGCGCGCTGCACGCGGCACAACTGGGCGATGCCTGGCTCCTGGTCGCATGCATCGTGATTGTGGGTGCCGTGCTTACGTTGGTGCGCTGGAGCTTCCATTCGCTGGCCGCGTCGACGCTGGTCCACATGGGCTACAACGGGGTGCTCTTTGCGGCGATCTTCGCGCAGACCCGCGGTTTCACCGACCTGAGCGCAAAGTGATTGTTTTGTTCGGGTCCTTCGCTTCGCTCAGGATTTCGCCTCGCGGCTCACACGCCGCAAAACGGCTCAACCTTGAAACTTTGAAACCTTGCCTGTAACGTTGAACTCCATGTCCAGCGCCCGCCAGCAGCTCCTTGCTCTTTTAGCAAAGCAGTCGTTTCGCCTCGGCGAGTTCAAGCTCTCCAGCGGAGGCACAAGCGACTACTACATCGACTGCCGCACCACCACCTTGCACGCCGAAGGCGCCGAGTTCACCGCGCGCGTCTTTCTCGACGAGATCCAGCGCCACAACTGGCGGCCGCAGGCCATCGGCGGACTCACCATGGGGGCCGACCCAATCGTCGTCGCCGTCGCCATGCTCAGTGCGCAGGAGGCGCACCTGCACATCTCGGCCGACCTGCCCCGGCCGCAGGAGCTGATCCACGGCTTTCTGGTGCGCAAGGCGGAGAAGACACACGGCACCGGGCAGCGTATCGAGGGCTTTCGCGAGCAGGGCGCGCGCGTGGTCGTCGTCGACGATGTCTGCACTACCGGGGCCTCCACCGTCCAGGCCATCGAGGCGGCGCGGGAATTCGGCTTCCGGCTCGCGGGCATCATGTGCCTGGTGGAGCGAGAGGAATCCGCCGGCCGGCCGGCCATTGAGCTGGCCGCCCACGGTGTGCCCTTCGTCTCCATCTTTACGGCGTCGGAGGTCCGCGCCGAGCACCTGCGGCAGCGGAAGTAAAAGATCTGACAGAAATATTCAGGTCACAGACAGAACTCGAGGGTGCCCATCCTAACCTT
>WNGE01014062.1_pt1 | contig 18669 bp, 19 predicted proteins | sample 5400651 | NCBI WGS metagenome assembly WNGE01 (sample SAMN13153370, study PRJNA577476) | soil metagenome | isolation source: 60 cm soil or saprolite under grassland replicate 2 | place: USA:California | collected 2016-06-15
AGTTCGAGGCGCTCTGGCAAAAAACGCTCGATCCCAAGCCCGGGCTCACCGTAGTCGAAATCATGCACGCGGTTCACGCCGGGCAGATCCGCGGCATGTACATCATGGGCGAGAATCCGGCGATGTCCGACCCCGATGTCCGTCACGCGCGCGAAGCGTTAGCCGAGCTGGAGATGCTCGTCGTGCAGGATATCTTCCTCACCGAAACCGGCTATCTCGCCGACGTGATCCTGCCGGCGTCCGCATTTCCGGAGAAGACCGGTACGTTTACCAATACCGACCGCTCGGTGCAGCTCGGACGGCAGGCGCTCGATCCGCCCGGAGAAGCGCGACAGGATCTATGGATCATCGTCGAGGTCGCCAAGCGGCTCGGCCTCGAGTGGACGTATACCCATCCGCGCGAAGTGTTTGCCGAAATGCGCCAGGCGATGCCGTCGATCGCCGGCATCAGCTGGGAGCGGCTCGAGCGCGACCACGCGGTGACATACCCGTGCACGGGAGACGAAGATCCTGGACAACGCGTGGTCTTCACCGAGCAATTTCCGACCGCGAACGGCAAGGGGCGCTTTGTTCCGGCAAGCATCATCCCGGCGGCGGAACGACCCGACGCCGCGTATCCCTTCGTTCTCATCACCGGCCGCCAGCTCGAGCACTGGCACACCGGAAGCATGACCCGGCGCGCCGAAGTGCTCGACTCGATCGAACCCGCGCCGGTAGCGTCGCTGCATTCGGAAGATCTGCGTTCGCTCGGTGTGCCTCCCGGCGGCATCATCAGCGTGGCGTCGCGCCGCGGCAGCATCGCGCTGGCGGCGCGGGCCGACGACGGCACTCCGCGCGGCGCGGTCTTCATTCCATTCTGTTTCTACGAGGCCGCTGCCAACCTGCTCACCAATCCGGTGCTCGATCCCTTCGGCAAGATCCCCGAGTTCAAGTATTGCGCGGTTCGCGTGACCGCGGGCGGCACGCCGAACGCAACGACGGGCTACGAATCGGCGCTAGCTGCAACCGCGCCGTAACGCGCATCGCTTCATCATCAGTCGCGCTCGGTGGCCCGGCGCAGCCGATCGCGCACCGCGTGCCACTCCGGGCCGTCCGGCGGTGCCTCGATCCAGATTTCATCCGCGGCAAGCGCGTCGAGTGCGCGCAGGCTCGCATAGAGTTGCTGCGCGTAGGCCGTATCATGCGCGGGCGCGTCGAACCACGTGCCCTCGAAGTCGGGCGGCTGCGCGACCGAATGCGCGAGCACTACGATATGCGCGCCCGGATGGGCGAGCTCCGCGAGCGCCGCGGCGAGCTCGGGGGAAGGGATGAGCCGCGCCGGCGTTTGTGGGGCGTAATGCGTCGCAAGCGTGCCTGGTGCACGCGGTGAGCCCAGGGCCGCAGGCGACAGCGGGCGACCGAGCACACGCGAGAGCTCCGCGACCGACAGCGCGCCGGGTCGCAGCAAGCTAGCTTCGCCGTCGGTGAAGGCAACGATGGTCGATTCGATGCCGTGCCGGCAGGGGCCGCCGTCGAGTATCAAGGCGATTTCTTCGCCGAAGTCATTCGCGACGTGCTGCGCGGTCGTCGCGCTGATGCGCCCGAAGCGATTGGCCGAGGGCGCGGCGATGCCCTCGCCGCCGAGCGACGCGAACTGCGCCAGCAGCGCCTGCGCGACGGGATGGCCGGGCACGCGCAGGCCCACGCAGTCCTGCCCGCCGGTGACGATATCTCCAACGTCGCGTGCTCGCGGCAGGATGAGCGTCAGTGGCCCGGGCCAGAAAGCGTCCGCCAGCGCTCGCGCGCCGGGCGGAATCGAGCGCGCCCAGCGCGGGAGGACCGAAGCGTCGGCGATGTGCACGATGAGCGGGTGATCGGCGGGCCGTTTCTTGGCGGCAAAGATCCGCCGCACGGCCGCGGCGTTGCGCGCATCGGCGCCCAGGCCGTACACGGTTTCCGTCGGGAATGAGACGAGCTGCCCCTCACGCAGCAGCCGGGCTGCGCGATCGATGGTCTCGGCGCTGGCGGGAACGATCATGCCACGCGCGCGGGTCGAATTGCCGCGCGCCCACGGCGGCGAGCGAAGCCAACCACTCCCGGCGACCGGATTTGGTAGAATTGCAAACTTTGCGCGGCAAGGGAAACCACGACGCGCGGCTCAAGGCAGGGAGCGGTAATGAGCGATTTTCTGTTCACATCGGAATCGGTTTCGGAAGGCCATCCGGACAAGGTCGCCGACCAGATCTCCGACGCGGTCCTCGACGCGATTCTAGCGCAGGACCCGCATGGCCGCGTAGCCGCCGAAACACTGGTTTCGACCGGCCTGGTGGTGTTGACCGGCGAGATCACCACCGACCACAAGCACGATTACGCGCGCATCGCGCGCGACACCATCCATCGCATCGGCTACACCGATCCCGAGCTGCGTTTCGACGCCGAGGGTTGTGCGGTCATGGTCTGCTACGGCCGGCAGTCCCCGGACATCGCGCGCGGCGTCGACCGCACCTCCGAGGAGTACATGAACCAGGGCGCCGGCGATCAGGGCCTGATGTTCGGCTATGCCTGCGACGAGACGTCTTCACTCATGCCGTTTCCAATCTATTACGCGCACCGGCTGGTGCAGCGCCAGAGCGAGGTGCGTCGCGATGGCCGCTTGCCCTGGCTGCGGCCCGACGCCAAATCGCAGTTGACCGTCCGCTACGCCGGCGGCCGTCCGAAGATGATCGAGACTGTCGTGCTCTCGACCCAGCATCATCCCAGCATGAATTACAAGCAGAAGGAACTGGCCGAGGCGGTGATCGAGGAGATCATCAAGCCGGTGTTGCCGAAGGAGATGCTGGTCGGTACGCGTTATCTGGTCAACCCGACGGGGCGGTTCGAGATCGGCGGGCCGCACGGCGACGCGGGGCTGACCGGCCGTAAGATCATCGTCGACACTTACGGTGGCGCGGCGCCGCACGGCGGCGGCGCGTTCTCGGGCAAGGACCCGTCGAAGGTCGATCGCTCGGCGGCGTATGCTGCGCGCTATGTCGCGAAAAACATTGTCGCCGCCGGCATCGCCCGGCAATGCCAGGTCCAGCTTTCCTACGCCATCGGGGTCGCGCAGCCGATTAACGTGACCGTATACACGGAAGGCACGGGGAAGATCGCCGACGACAAGATCGCGGCGCTGGTCAACGCCAACTTTGACCTCAGGCCCAAAGGCATCATCCAGATGCTCGATCTGTTGCGGCCGATCTATCTCAAGACGGCGGCATACGGGCATTTTGGTCGCGACGAACCGGAATTTACCTGGGAAGGCATCGATAGGGCGCGCGCGCTGCGGGCGGCAGCCGGCTTGAAGGAAAGCGCCGAGCGCGCAGCTACGCTGGCCTGACACGCGCTTTCTCGCGCCGTAACGACGGTGCCGGATCGAGGGCCTCGACGCCCGTTCGAGCGTTCGTCGCGCGGCGCCCTAGTGCCGCTCCGGCAACGGAATGAACTCGGTTTCCCCCGGGATCGGCGGAAAGCTCTGCTCGCGCCAGCGTTCGCTCGCCGCGTCGATCAGCGCGCGCGAGCTGGCGACGAAATTCCACCAGATCTTGCGATCCCCGTCCATGCCTGCGCCGCCGAACAGCATGACGCGCGCTCCCGTTGTGGCCTCGAGGCGCACAGTCGCATCCTCTGCCAACACGGCGCAATGCTGCACCGGCAGAGCTTCGCCTGCGACCAGGACTTCACGATCGACGGCGTACACGCCGCGCTGCTCGTGCTCCGGCGGCAGCTCGATCGCGGCGCCAGGCTCCATCTCAACCGCAACATAGAACATGGGCGAGAAGATCGGCGTCGGAGCCCGCTCCCCGAACGCAGTTCCGGCGAGCAGGCGCATCGTCACGCCCGGGCGGACGATTTCCGGCAATGTCGCCTTCGGCTGATGGCTGAACGACGGCTCGGCCATCTCGCGGTCCTTGGGCAGCGCGACCCAGGTCTGCACGCCGTGCATGCGATGAGCGCGCACGCGGGTCTCGGGCGGCGTGCGTTCCGAGTGCACGATACCGCGACCTGCGGTCATCCAGTTCACCGCGCCCGGCTCGATCGTCTGGACCGATCCCAGGCTGTCGCGATGGATCATCTCGCCTTCGAACAGATAGGTCACCGTCGCGAGGCCGATATGCGGATGAGGCCGCACATCCGCGCCTTCGCCGGGAGCGAACGCAATCGGTCCGAAATGATCGAAAAAGATGAACGGGCCGATCATCTTGGTCGGGAACGCCGGCAACAGTCGTTGCACGGTGAAGCCACCCAGGTCGCGCGCGTGGGGATTGAGTATAAGCATGACGAAATCCTCTTCGCCCGCAGTGTAGCGTTGCCCTTGCGGCGGCGGAAGCGCGTTTGGCGGCCGGTGAAGCCGAGATAAAGGAGCCAGTCGCCTCTTTCACGACCAAAGTCATTGATGCCCTTCGCGTATTACGACCGCCTTTCGCCTTCGCGCAAGAAGATCTATCGCTTGAGCGACGGCATCGCTACGCTCGGCATTCCGCGAGGCCAGGAGCACGGTGCGGCGGTGCTCCGCATCGAGGCGGCCCTGCGCGCGGACGACCGCGCATCGGTGCAGCGCGAATGCCAGGGCCTGCTCGACGTGCTCGCGGCCGGATATCGCGTGCCCAAGCTGCGCGTGCGCGTTCTCGCCAAGCGACCGGTCGACGGCTACGGCGAGCTGCACGGCTTGTACGAGCCCGAGGAAGGGCGTACCCCGCCGCGAATCACCGTCTGGATGCGCACGGCGCAGAGGCAGCAGGTCGTCGCCTTCAAGACGTTTCTGCGCACCGTGATCCACGAGCTCTGCCACCACCTCGACTACGAGTTGTTCGCCCTCGAGGAAACGTTCCACACCGAAGGCTTCTACAAGCGCGAATCAAGCCTGGTCGTGGCGCTGCTTGCGCAGCGGGAGGCGGCGGACGAGCGTGCTCCGCGGCCGTGACCGACTAAGCGCAGCGGCGCTTGGCAACGCAGACGCTTGCGCTATAATTCGCCTCTCCTCGAGGAGCGTTGCAACAGACGGCCAGGCTCCAGCCAAGGCCACTGCCAGGCTCGAGGACCTTCCAATTGCAACGGCGCTCGTTCAACCGCGGCTCCACGCGCGGGCGACGAGCGAAAGCTCTTTCTCCCGCGGCGCGGTCCCCGATAAGGAGCGATCCGATGAACGCTGAGACCGATACCAGAAATTTCGCCGATTTTCACGTCGGCGATCTCGACCTCGCCGCCTGGGGGCGCAAGGAGATCGCAATCGCCGAGACCGAGATGCCTGGCTTGATGGCGATCCGCGAAGAGTTCGCCCCGCAGCAACCGTTGCGCGGCGCCCGCATTGCCGGCTCTTTGCACATGACCATCCAGACCGCAGTGCTGATCGAGACCCTCAAGGCGCTCGGCGCGGAAGTACGCTGGGCGTCATGCAACATCTACTCGACGCAGGATCATGCCGCGGCGGCGATCGCCGTCTCCGGCACGCCGGTGTTCGCCTTCAAGGGCGAGTCGCTCAACGAGTACTGGGAATTCACGCACCGCATCTTCGAATGGCCCGACAAACGCGGACCGAACATGATTCTCGACGATGGCGGCGACGCCACCCTGCTCGTGCATCTGGGGGTGAAGGCCGAGGCCGATCGCTCGCTCATCTCGCATCCGGCGAACGAGGAGGAATTCGCGCTCTTCACCGCGATCGCCAAGCAGATCTCGATCGATCCTCACTTCTATGCGCGCATCCGCGCCAATATCAAGGGTGTGACCGAAGAGACCACGACCGGGGTCAAGCGCCTCTACCAGATGCACAAGGAGGGAAGCCTCGGTTTTCCCGCGATCAACGTCAACGATTCGGTGACCAAGTCCAAATTCGACAATCTCTACGGCTGCCGTGAATCGCTCGTCGACGGCATCAAGCGCGCCACCGATGTAATGATTGCGGGCAAGGTCGCGGTCGTGAACGGCTACGGCGACGTGGGCAAGGGCTCGGCGCAGGCGCTGCGCGCGCTTTCGGCGCGGGTATGGGTGACCGAGATCGATCCGATCTGCGCGCTGCAGGCGTCGATGGAAGGCTATCGCGTGGTCACCATGGATTACGCCTGCGACAAGGCGGACATCTTCGTCACCGCGACGGGCAACATCGACGTGATCACTCACGAGCACATGCGCCGGATGAAGAACAACGCTATCGTCTGCAACATCGGTCACTTCGACAACGAGATCGACGTCGCCGCGCTGAAGGCCTACACCTGGGAGAACATCAAGCCGCAGGTCGATCACGTCATCTTCCCGGACGGCAAGCGCATCATCCTGCTCGCCGAAGGGCGGCTGGTGAACCTCGGCTGCGCGACCGGACACCCGAGCTATGTGATGTCGAGTTCGTTCACCAATCAGGTGATGGCGCAGATCGAGCTGTGGGGCGACGCGCAGTCCGGCGGCAAGAAGTACCCGGTCGGTGTGTACGTTCTGCCCAAGCACCTCGACGAAAAGGTCGCGCGCCTGCAGTTAAAAAAGCTCGACGCGATGCTGACCGAGCTCTCGGACAAGCAGGCGCGCTATATCGGGATGGACACGGGCGGTCCCTACAAGCCCGACACGTATCGCTACTGATCATGCGTATTGCGGTGATGGCTGCCGGCGGCGTCGGCGGCTACTTCGGCGCGAAGCTTGCGCTCGCCGGCCACGACGTGGCGTTCATCGCCCGCGGCCGGCACCTTGCGGCGATTCGCGAGAGCGGACTCGTCGTGCAGAGCGGCGGCGGCGACGTGCGCCTCGCGAAGCCCGTCGCGAGCGATGATCCGCGATCGCTTGGACGCTTCGATATCGTGCTGTTCGCGGTCAAGCTTTGGGATACCGAGAGCGCGGTGGAGGCGATCAAGCCGCTGATCGCCGGCGGCGGTGCGGTTATTCCCTTCCAGAACGGTGTCGATGCGATCGAGCGCATTGGCGCCATCGTAGGCAAGGCCCACGTGCTGGGCGGCGTGGCGTACATCGCGGCAACGATCGCCGAGCCGGGCGTGATACGGCATACCGGCCAGATGGCGCGTTTGCGGTTCGGGCCGGTGCTGCCCGAACAGCAGCCGACAGCGCAAGATTTTCACCAGGCGTGCATCGGCGCCGGGATCGAGGCGGAGCTTGTCGCCGACATTCACCGTGCAATATGGGAGAAATTCGTGTTCCTCGCCGCCATGTCGGGCGTGACCAGCGCGACGCGGCAACCGATCGGCGTGATCCGCAGCGACGCGGACCTGCGCGGATGTCTCGAGGACGCGATGCGCGAAGCGTGGGCAGTCGGCCGCGCGCGAGGCGTCGCGCTCGCCGACGACTTCATCGCACAGCAGATGACTTTCGCCCAGGGCTTGCCGGCCGAGATGAAATCCTCGATGTTGAACGACCTCATCGCCGGCAACCGGCTCGAGGCGCCCTGGCTATCGGGCGCCGTGGCGCGGATGGCGAAGCAGGCTGGAATCGCGGCTCCGGTGAATGCGACGCTGTACGCGGCGGTCAAGCCGTTCTGCGACGGCGCGCGCTGACACCTGCCGAAAAAGGATTGACGACAATGAGACTGTTGCTCGTATGGCTGATCAACGCGTTAGCGCTTCTCGCGCTCCCGTATCTGATGTCCTCGATCACCGTGGATTCATTCGCGACCGCGCTCATCGCCGCGCTCATACTGGGCCTGGTGAACACCTTCATCCGGCCGGTGCTGATCCTGCTCACGCTCGGCTTGTTCATCTTCGTGATCAATGGGCTCCTCTTCTGGTTCGTCGGCTCGTTCATCCAGGGCTTTCACGTCGCAGGCTTCTGGTCGGCAGTCTTCGGGGCCATCCTGTACAGCATCATTTCCTGGGCACTGTCCGCGCTGCTGCTCGGCCACGGAAATCGCGCCGACGTATGACCGGAAGCGCCGACCGCATCTTCAGCTTCGAATTCTTTCCACCGGCCACGCCCGAGGGCGTGGCCAAGCTGCGGGCCACGCGCGAGCAGCTCGAACGGCTCGGGCCGAAGTTCTTTTCGGTCACCTTCGGCGCAGGCGGCTCGACGCGCGACCGGACGCTGGCGGCGGTGCTGGAGATCCAGGGGGCGGGACAGCGCGCGGCGCCGCATATCTCGTGCATTGGTTCGACTCGCGAGAGCATACGCGCGACGCTGGCGGCGTATCGCGAACACGGCATCGGGCATCTTGTCGCGCTGCGCGGCGACCTGCCGTCGGGCACGGCCGACGTCGGCGAATTTCGCTACGCGAACGAGTTGGTCGAGTTCATCCGCGTGGCGACTGGCGACTGGTTCCACGTCGAAGTCGCGGCCTACCCGGAATATCATCCGCAATCGGCAAGTCCGCGCGAGGATCTCGCTAGCTTCAAACGCAAGATCGACGCCGGCGCCGATTCGGCGATCACCCAGTATTTCTTCAACGCCGACAGCTACTACCATTTCGTCGACGAGGCGGTCGCGGCCGGCATCGAGGCGCCGATCGTACCGGGCATCATGCCGATCCTGAGTTTTTCCAAGCTGGCGCGCTTCTCGGACGCCTGCGGCGCGGAGATCCCCCGCTGGATTCGCCGCAAGCTGGAAAGCTTCGGCGACGATACGGCGTCGATTCGCGCCTTCGGGCTCGACGTCGTCACCGATTTGTGCGATGACCTCCTGGCGCACGGCGCGCCGGGGCTGCACTTCTACACGCTCAATCAGGCGAGCCTGACGACGATCATCTGGCAGCGGCTGGGCCTGTCGTAACGGTGTAGGGCCGAATTCATTCGGCGGCGGCGGCGGGGATCGCCGCGTGCGAATTAGTCGCACCTACAGGCTCGCTATTTTCCTCCGGGGCGAAAAGACACGAGCTCGAGCACCGTCGATTCTGTGCTTATTGTCGTCATATCGGGTCCGCTGCCCTTTTCGGTGTATTCCGCCGCGCGCGCCTCGCGCACCGGTGCCTTGACCTCCGGCGCGTACCAGACGGCTTCACGCAGCGTGGTTCGGGTGCGCCAGAACTCCTCGTCATCGAGTTGCACGATGCGATAAATGTAGACGGCGTCGTAGCGGCCGGCGGGAACTGTAGTTGCATTACGGCCGTCGATCTTGCCGTAGATCAGGATCTGATCCCTGAGCTCGGTATCCGGGTGCAGCGTATCGATCACCTGCCGCCAGGTCTTGCCCTGATCGAGAGGGAACGCGAGGAGCTGCGCCGGCGGATTGAAGGGCCGCGGCCGTTCGCGCCAAAGCGCTCCCGAGCTCAAGCCCCCCTGGCCGTCGACTTCGTCGATCCATTCGGTGCGCCCGCTGGTGTCGGAGTAATCGAGGCGGATTCTGGCCGAGCCGCCGGCGACCGCAATGACTTCCGCATCGAGCTGCGACACCGTGCCCCGGCGCAGATTGTCGGTAACGCGATACTGCCAGTGATCGCCGACGACGAGCCGCGGGGCGTCAACCGGTGCGCCGACGGGCGCTGAGGCGCAGCCCGCGATGACGGCAAAGACAATCACGGATGCGGTGACGATGGAATGCGAACGGACTCTGGACGGATGCATCGGATCCTCCGACGTTGGATCACCGCAGACGATTATCCCGCGGCTTTTTCGCGTGCCCGGCATACCCAGGCCAGCGCGCCTTCATATCGTAAACAAGCGAGCGCCATCTTGTCATCCGCACCGTCATGTGCCGCGATCGGTGATCGCGCCGATGCTCGCCGTCGACACGAGCTTCATGTATTTGGCCAGCACGCCACGCGTGTACCTTGGCGCCGGCGGCTTCCAGCGCGCGCGACGCCGCGAGAGTTCCGCGTCGCTCACGTTGAGCTCGACGAGCAGCTTATGGGCATCGATCGTGATCGGATCGCCTTCCTCGATCAGAGCGATGTTTCCGCCGACGTACGCCTCGGGAGCCACGTGACCGACGACCATGCCCCAGGTGCCACCGGAGAAACGCCCATCGGTGACGAGACCCACCGACTCGCCCAACCCCTGCCCGATCAACGCCGAGGTCGGAGCGAGCATTTCCTGCATGCCGGGGCCCCCTTTGGGCCCTTCATAGCGGATGACGATCACGTCGCCCGGCTTGATCTTCTTGGCCATGATCGCCTCGAGGCACGCCGGCTCGGAGTCGAACACCCGCGCGGGTCCCGTGATCGTGGGATTTTTGAGCCCGGTGATCTTGGCCACGCAGCCTTCCGGAGCCAGATTGCCTTTCAGGATCGCGAGGTGACCCTGTGTGTACATCGGCTTCGACCACGGGCGGATCACTTCCTGGTCGGCGCGCGGTTCGGCGGGAATGCCGGCGAGCTCGTCGGCCAGCGAGCGCCCCGTGATCGTCATGCACTCTCCGTGCAACACGCCGTGATCGAGCAGGATGCGCAGCACCTGCGGCACGCCGCCCGCGGCGTGGAAATCCGTGGCGACGAAACGCCCCGAAGGCTTGAGCTCGCACAACACCGGCACGCGCTTGCGCACGCGTTCGAAATCGTCGATCGTCCACTCGACGCCGGCAGCAGCGGCGATCGCAAGATAGTGCAGCACCGCGTTGGTCGAGCCGCCGGTCGCCATCACCAGCGCGATGGCGTTTTCGATCGCGTTGCGCGTGATGATATCGCGCGGCTTCAAGTCGGTCTTGACGGCGTTGACCAGAGCGCGCGCGGACGCGGCGGCCGAATCGGCCTTTTCGGGATCCGGTGAGGCCATCTGCGAGCTTCCCAGGAGGCTCATGCCCAGCGCCTCGAACGACGACGACATCGTGTTCGCCGTGTACTGACCGCCGCAGGCGCCGACCGTCGGGCAGGCGTTTTTCTCGATGCCCTCGAAATCTTCCTTGGCCATCTTGCCGGCGCTGTACGCTCCGACGGCCTCGAACGGGCTGACGATGGTGAGCTTCTCGCCCTTCCAGTAACCCGGTTTGATCGTACCGGCGTAGACGAAGATGCCGGGCACGTTGATGCGCGCCATCGCCATCATCGCGCCGGGCATGTTCTTGTCGCAGCCGCCGACGCAGACGACGCCGTCCATGCACTGACCGCTGACCGCGACTTCGATCGCGTCGGCAATCACTTCGCGCGACACCAGAGAGTACTTCATGCCTTCGGTACCCATGCCGATGCCGTCAGTCACGGTCGGAAATCCAAACACCTGCGGCATCGCGCCCGCTTCCTTGAGTGCGCTCATCGCGCGATCGACGAGCGGCTGAATGCCGGCATTGCAGGGATTCATCGTGCTGTGCCCGTTCGCGACGCCGACGATCGGTTTGTCGAAATCTCCGTCGCCGAAGCCGACCGCTCGCAGCATCGCGCGGTTCGGAGAGCGGGCAACGCCCTGCGTGATGATCCGGCTACGGCGGTTGTTCGGCATCGGAGAATCCTCTCTCGTATAATCGCCGGATTCTAACAAAGCCGGCGGCGCGGCATGCTCGCGTCGGTCATTGATGCTGGTCCACCCGCAGTTCGATCCGGTTGCCTTTCACGTCGGGCCGCTGGCCGTCCGCTGGTACGGGCTGATGTACCTCGTCGGCTTCGTGCTGTTCGTCGTGCTGGGCAAGATTCGGGCACGGCAAAACCTGCTTACCGGTTGGCATCCGCGCGACGTCGACGATATGCTTTTCTTCGGCGTCTTTGGCGTCATTCTCGGCGGCCGGCTCGGCTACGTTCTGTTCTACAAACCGCTTTACTACCTCGCGCATCCGCTCGAGGTGTTCGCGCTCTGGCAAGGCGGAATGAGCTTTCACGGCGGGTTTCTCGGCGTGCTGATCGCGCTCGTGCTGTTTGCGCGCCGGCGGCACAAGCGCTGGCTCGAGGTCACCGATTTCGTCGCGCCGCTGTGCCCGCTGGGCCTTGCCGCCGGACGGCTTGGCAATTTCATCAACGGCGAGCTCTGGGGCCGGCCGGCCAGTGTCCCGTGGGCGATGGTATTCCCCCAGGTCGATGCGGTGCCGCGGCACCCGTCGCAGCTCTACGAGTTCGGGCTCGAGGGAATCGTTCTGTTCGTGCTGCTCTGGTTTTACGCGCGAAGGCGGCGACCCGTCGGCGCGGTTTCGGGATTGTTCCTGATCGGTTACGGCAGTTTGCGTTTTCTTGTCGAATACGCGCGCGAGCCGGACAACTTCCTCGGCGTGCTCGCGCTTGGGCTTTCGATGGGACAGTGGCTGTCGCTGCCAATGATCGTCATCGGCGTCGGCCTGATGCTCTGGGCCTATTGGCGGGCGGGGAAGGCGCAGCCGACGCTGTTCGGGCCCTGAATGCCGCGTTTCCCGGTCGCCTAGTCCACGCGGTGAAAATCGCCTTCCAGTGAATCGCGACCGAAGCTTCGGCTGACGCCTGCGGGCTGCGTTGCGAGCGGCGCGCCGAGATTGATAGGCAACAGCAGCAAGAGCAGCGCAATCACGTCGGACACGATGCCCGGAAGTATCAGCAGCAGCGCAGCCAGTATCCTGCGGCAACTATCGAGCAAGCCGCGCATGAGCGGTTGATCGCCGCGCAACGCCGCGAGCGTCTTGGCGCGGAAGCTGAGCCTTTCGTTGCGCAGCAAGAGCGCGCCTGCGACCGCAGATGCAACCAGCCATGCGAGCGTCGGAATGCCGGTCCAGCGCGCAAAGCGCATGGTCGCCAGCACGTCGAGAATCGGGAAAGTGAGTACAATCAACGATACGACAAAACGCATGGAGGTTCCTTGGCGCCGGCGCATCCGTTTGCGGGTCGAGTCACCGCTCAGTCGGCAACTCAGCTGGCAGCTCAGTTGCCCGATAGGTTTGCGACTGGGTCATCGGTTTTGGTGCTAACTACGCTCCCTGAACAAGCTCAAGCGGAAGCACTGGCGCGCGAACTGCTGGCCGCTCGTCTGGCCGCGTGCATTCAAATTGGCGCGACCGTTCAATCACTGTATCACTGGCGCGGTCAAATCGAAACGGCTCGCGAGATTCCGCTGTCCATTAAAACGCGTGCGGCGCTCTATCCGCGTGTCGAGGAGACGATCCGCCGGCGTCACCCCTACGAACTTCCCGAGATTGTGGCTGTCCCGATCAGCTGTGGCTTGCCCGCTTATCTCGAATGGATCGCCGCGGAGACCGCACATGACAGGGGCTGACGAGCGCCGCCGCGCATTCACGGGCTTGGTCGCCGTCGCGCTCGTCGCCGGTCTGCCCGCGTTGGCACAGGTGAACCCGCTCCCGCCCGACAAGGCGTTCCGGTTCAGCGCTCGCCTGGTCGACGCTCAGACAGTCGAGGTGCGGTTCATGATCGCTGAGGGCTACTACCTGTACCGGGACAAGATCCACTTCGCGATCGAGCCTGCCGCCGCAGGGCTCACCGTACCGCATCTGCCCGAGGGCAAAATCAAGGAAGACCAGTTTTTCGGCCGTGTCGAAACGTATCGCGGGGACGTCATCGTCAAATTGGCCGTCAAGGACCCGAAGCCGGGCCAGCAAATCGTGATCGCGGCCGAGTCTCAAGGCTGCGCCGACATCGGTATTTGCTACCCCCCGACCGTGCAAAGAGTCACATTGGCGTTGCCGGCAGGCACTGTCGTCCCGGATGCGCGCGGCGATTCCCCCAAGAAGAGCTGGTTCAACTGAAGAGCGGGCTCAATCGGGTATACCTTAGTAGTAGGTGCTCGCTATCAAGGCGATAACCGCCAGTCTTCGGAAGATAATCGTTCCTGCGGCGGCTGGAGCCGTCGCCTTGGGCCTTGGAATCGGGGTGGCGCTATGGGACCGTCATCCTTCGGATGCGGCCGCGTTGCTTGCACTCTCGCTTCCTGACGTTCAGGGAACGCCGCAGTCTCTGAGCCAGTGGCGAGGAAAGGTGCTCGTCGTCAACTTCTGGGCGACGTGGTGCGAGCCCTGCCGGGAAGAGATGCCGCAATTCGTTCAAGCTCAACGGGAGCTCGGACCCAGGGGCTTGCAATTTATCGGCATCGCCGTGGACCAGCCGGACAAGGTCATCCAATTCGCGAGGGAGCTCGATTTGAATTACCCCGCGCTTATTGGCGGCTACGATGCGTTCGAGCTTTCCAGACCTTTGGGGAACCGGCTCGCAGCTCTGCCTTTCACCGTTATCATCGATCGTGAGGGACGCGTAGCCCATACTCAGCTTGGTCCGCTGAAAAAAGGCCAACTGCGGTCTATTGTAGGCAATTTACTCTAACATAGCCCTTAACGGCGCTAAGCAAACATCGCGCCTGGCCTCCTCGGCTATCCTGGAAAAAGCGCTGTCATCCACTCTAACGCGGCGGCAAGCGATATCCCTGACGATTTTGGCGGGTGCGCCGGCACTGGCTGGAAATAACGTCATGCTGGACAATCTGCCGCGATCTCCGTCAAACTTGCAGCTACTTCGGAAGTTTCCGGCACGGCGCAAACTGTGAGTGGCGGACTCGAGCCAGGCGCCAGGCGGTCGTCGATTTTAGGGGGTACAGGGTCGATGGATCTGCGCAAGCTCAAAACCTTGATTGAGCTCGTCGAAAGCTCGGGCATTGCAGAGCTCGAAATCTCGGAGGGGGAGGAACGGGTGCGAATCACTCGCTCGCTGCCGCCAGGGACGCCATCGGCGACGGCGCAGGGCGCCCAGGTGATTGCTCCGGCGGCGGCCCTGGCATCTTCGCAAGCGACATCCGGGGCCGTGGCACCACAGGCGGAGTCCGAGGGACACGTTGTCAAGTCGCCGATGGTCGGGACCTTTTATCGATCCGCTTCCCCTGGCGCCAAGCCATTCGTCGAAATCGGCGACGAGGTACAGGTCGGCGATCCGCTGTGCATCATCGAGGCGATGAAGCTCATGAACGAAATCGAAGCCGACCGAGCGGGAGCAGTCAAGGCAATCCTCATCGAGAACGGGCAGCCGGTGGAATATGGCCAGGCGCTCGTCGTCATCGGCTGAGCATGCCCGCGCCGCGGTCGGCGGATGCGCGGCATCCGGAGATCGCGTTGCGCATCCAGCGCGCCTGCCGCGAGCTGGGCATCAAAACGGTGGTCGTACATTCCGAGGCGGACGCCGACGCGAAGTACGTACGCCTTGCCGATGAATCGGTTTGCATCGGTCCGCCGCCATCGGCGCTGAGCTACCTCAACATCCCGGCGATCATAAGTGCAGCGGAAGTGACCGACGCGCAGGCGATCCATCCGGGTTACGGCTTCCTCTCGGAAAACGCCGACTTCGCCGAAAAAGTCGAGAAAAGCGGCTTTGTCTTCATCGGCCCGCGTCCGGACACGATTCGGCTCATGGGCGACAAGGTGAGCGCGAAAATCTCGATGACCAAAGCCGGCGTGCCGTGCGTGCCCGGGTCCGTTGGCGCGCTGCCGGACGACTCGAAGGAAGTGATCAAGCTCGCGCGCGAGATCAAATATCCGGTGATCATCAAGTCCGCAGGCGGCGGCGGCGGCCGCGGGATGCGCGTGGTCCACACGGAAGCCGCGCTGTTGCCTGCGGTCAGTCTTACGAAGGCGGAAGCAGGCGCGGCATTCGGCAATCCAACGGTGTACCTGGAGAAATACCTCGAGAACCCGCGCCACATCGAGATCCAGGTACTGGCCGACGAGCACAAGAACGCCGTCTACCTGTTCGAGCGCGATTGCTCGATGCAACGTCGGCATCAGAAGATCATCGAGGAGGCTCCCGCGCCCGACATCCCCCTGCGCTCACTCACGCGAATCGGCGAACGCGCTGCCGACGCCTGCCGCAAGATCGACTATCGCGGCGCCGGGACATTCGAGTTCCTGTATCAGGACGGCGAGTTCTTCTTCATCGAGATGAACACGCGCATCCAGGTGGAGCATCCGGTCACTGAGCTGATCACGGGCATCGACCTCGTGCAGCAGCAATTGCGCGTTGCAGCCGGCCAGAAGCTCGCCTTTCGACAGCGCGACATCGTGCGCCGCGGCCACGCCATCGAATGCCGAATCAACGCCGAGGATCCCGAAACGTTCGTGCCCTCGCCCGGGCGTATCACCTCGTATCATGCGCCGGGCGGACCCGGCATCCGCGTCGATTCGCACGTGTATCATAATTATCTTGTGCCGCCGGATTACGACTCGATGGTCGGCAAGGTCATCGCGTACGGTGACACGCGCGAGCAGGCGATCGCCCGCATGCGCGTGGCGTTGTCCGAAATGGTCGTCGAGGGCATCAAGACCAACATTCCGCTGCATCAGGAGCTGTTGCTGGACGATTCGTTCCTGCGCGGCGGCACGTCGATCCATTACCTCGAGCAGCGGATGGACAAGCGCAAACAGGCCGCGTGATTCCCGCTACGCGCAGCGCCTCTTTGCAGCCACCAACGCGCGCGTGTTGCAACGTGTTAGAGGCTCTTAGCTTCGACGCTGCCGCCGATGCCGCGCAGCGCTGGGCGGACGCGCTGCTCGATGCCGGCGCGCTGTCGGTCGACGTCGCCGATTCCCACGCGGGCACGCCGGCTGAGACGCCTCTCTACGCCGAGCCCGGCGGGTCCGGAACGCCGTTCTGGCCCGTGAGCCGCCTGACTGCGCTCTTCAATACCGCGGTCGATGCCGAGGCCGCGCTCGCAAGCGCCGCCGCAGGCCTCGACGAATCGGTGCCGGTACATCGGCGCGCGGCGATCTCCGATATCGACTGGGTGCGCAAGATCCAGGCGCAGTTCGAGCCGATCCGCGTGACCGACCAGATGTGGATCGTTCCCTCCTGGCGTGAGCCGGTGGATACGCGCGCCATCAATATCGTGCTCGATCCGGGTCTTGCCTTCGGGACAGGCAGCCACCCGACGACGCTTTTGTGCCTGCGTTGGCTCGCGGCAAACGTCGAGCGCGGCGCGTCGGTGCTCGACTATGGGTGCGGGTCGGGCATCCTGGCGATCGCGGCGGCTAAACTGAGCGCAGGCGCGGTGACCGGTGTCGACGTCGATCCCCAGGCGATCGCGGCAAGCCGGGCAAACGCAGAGGCCAACGATGTCGCGGCAGAATTCTGTTCGCCCGACGCCTTGCCCGTGTACGCGGTCGACATCGTCGTCGCGAATATACTCGCGAATCCTCTCGAGCTTCTCGCGCCGCTCTTGGCAGGACGCGTCCGGGCGGAGGGCCGTATCGTTCTCTCCGGCATTCTCGAGCCGCAGGCCGACCGCGTGGCCGCGGCGTATGCTCGATGGTTTAATATCGCGCCATGGGGGAGCGCGGACGGATGGACGGCGCTTGCGGGCGTGCGTTACACCGGCTGAGGGCCAAGCGCATTGCCGCGTCACACGATGGCTGAAGAAAAATTCACGCGCTGTCCGGGTTGCAGGACCATCTTTCGCGTCACGTCGCAGCAGCTCTCGATGCGCGGCGGCCAAGTGCGCTGCGGCCATTGCCATACGGTATTCGACGGGCTCGCCGCCTTGCTCTCGCTTGCGCCGCGACCGCGCGACGAGCGCAACGAGCCCGAGTTTGACGAAGCGATGCTGGGGCCGCCCACGGTGACGCTGCGCAACGCGCATGCGCTGGAACCGGCACCGACGCCCGATGAGGCGGCCCCCGACGGCCGCGCGGGGCCCTCGATCGTAGCGGCGCTCGCGGATGCCGAAACGCGTGACAGCGCCGATGCGGAAGCCGATTATGCGGCGCGATTCTCGTGGCAGGAGAAGCCTGCGCGCCGCTGGCTGCCGGGATGGGTCTATGCGATAGCAGCGCCGCTGCTTATCCTGCTTCTCGCCGGGCAAGCGATGTTCCACTTCCGCGATTGGATCGCCGCGCACTGGCCCAGAACCCAGCCCGCATTGGTCAAGCTCTGCGCAGCTGCCGGCTGCGAAGTGCGACCTCTGCAGGAAATCAATGGGCTTTCGATCGAAGCGTCGGATCTGCAGGCGGACCCGGCGCATAAGGGCCTGCTGATCCTCTCGGCGACGATCCGAAACCGGATGCCCTACACGCTCGGGTATCCGTATCTCGAGCTGACGCTATCCGATATCCAGAAACAGACGCAGCAGGATATCGTCGTCGTGCGCCGCGCCTTCGCCCCCAAGGAATACGTCAGCGGCGCCGCCGATATCGACAGCGGCCTACCGCCGAACGCGGAGCTCAACGTGAAGCTGTTCATCGACGCCAGTGCGACCACGCAGGCGGGCTACCAGGTGTACCTGTTCTACCCTTAGAAAAGGGGCGACTTGCTTCAACCCTGGACCCAGGGCAAGCCGGCCTTTCGCCATCCGCCGAGCGTTCCGCGGTGGCCCTCCGCATCCTTGGGCCCCTCGAAGCCCTCGAGGACGTTGAACGCCATCGTGTAGCCTGCGGCGGCGGCCGCGCGTGCGGCGCTATCCGAGCGTTGCCCGCTGCGGCAAAAGAATAGCAAAGGTGCCTGCGGATCGTCGGCGACTGTCTTCAATTCATCGAGGAATGCCGGATTCCGGCTGCCGGCCGGATACGTCGTCCATTCGATCAAGATGCTTCCTGGTACACGGCCGACATAATCCCACTCGGGGCGCGTGCGGACATCGATTAAACGCGCATTTGGGAAAGCCTCGAGAAGCGCTTGGGCTTCGCCGGGTAAGACCGCACCATAGTAGGGCAACTCGTATTTGGCTCGACGCTCTTGCGCAGCAGCAAGCGCCGTTTCGCTAAGAGTCGTCATCACAATTTTCGGCTTAGGGGCTGATTTCCGGCCGCTGGCCCGGCCATGCGCTGACTTTGGGGCAGCACGCGGCTTGCATTCGCAATGTTTCGGCCCTCAGTCACTAGCATACGCCAAGCGACCTGCAGCAAGTGGTCCCCGACGCA
>WNGE01003443.1_pt1 | contig 18668 bp, 20 predicted proteins | sample 5400651 | NCBI WGS metagenome assembly WNGE01 (sample SAMN13153370, study PRJNA577476) | soil metagenome | isolation source: 60 cm soil or saprolite under grassland replicate 2 | place: USA:California | collected 2016-06-15
CCCAACGTTGCGGACATATATGCATTGATCGGTTTGCGCAACTCGAAGGCAAACCCGTAGTTGCGCTGGTCGTACTCGGAACTCAGATAGTTTGCCTCCGTATAAAAGGCCTGACCATTCAGGGACAATCGCCGATCGAGGAAGTACGGTTCGGTTATGGAGAGAACGAAGTCCTTTCGTTCCGTGCCGTACTGAACGCGTAGCCTGAATTTCTGGCCTCCTCCGGTAAATGAAGGCCAGTTGAACAGATCGAAATTGCCTTGTGTGAGTTCCGCAAATCCAACCAATGCATCAACAGTACTGTATCCGCCGCCGAAGCTTAGCGAACCGGTACGTTTTTCCTGCACCAGGATGGTGAGATCCTTGCGCCCCGGAATGTCGGTGTCTTCTGGGTAAGTCTCGACTTTTGCAAAGTACCCCAGGTTCTCGAGGCGTTTCTTGGTGATGTCCACGCGCACAGTGTTAAAGACGTCTCCCGGCGCAACGAGAACTTCGCGCCGGAGGACTTTGTCCTTGGTGCGCGTGTTCCCCTCAATGTTGACTCGATTTACAAACGAGCGAACACCTTCCTCAATGCCATAATGTACATCGATCAGAGCAGGACCGGCCGGCGTCCCTTCCGGCTGGACTACAAGGTCGACATAGCCGCCACTGCCATATGCATCGGCCACCGCCTTGGCGTCATCGCGCAACTGCTTGGGCGAATAGACACTGCCTTCCTTCATTTTTAGCAGCGCACGAATCCTCTGTTCCGTCGTGTTTTGATAACCTGTAATGGCCAGCTTGCGCACGTGATACTGCGGACCTTCAGCAACCACAATGGTGAGAATCATTGGGCCCTTCTCCATGCGTTCCCTGCGCACGTCTTTGATTTCGACGTCGATGTAGCCGTGGTCCTGGTAAAATTCGCGGACTTTGTCCAGATCCTGTTGCAACTGCACTTCATCCAAGCGGCCGGACTTATCCAGGAAAGCAATGGGGGTCCTGCCGCGCGTCTTCATCTGTTTGCGCAGCACCTTTGCGCTAAAATGCGGGTTTCCTTCGAAATTAATTCGGCTCACTGCGCCTCTGACTCCTTCATTGACAGTGTAAACAACGCGCGATGTCCCGCGTTTCTCGTCGATTGGATCTACTCGAAATTGAACGCTGACGTCAGTGAAGCCGCGCCCCTGATAAACTTCTATGATTTTCTGCCGGGCTTCTTCCAGTTGCTGTTCGTTGACCGGCTGGTTCAGTTTCAATTTGATTTCTTTGCGCAGTCTTTGTGCTTTCACGCGTTCGGCGCCGTCGATTACGATCTCGCGAAGGATCGAACGCGTTTGCACAGCGACGATCACCCTTAACCCATCGCCTTGGGGCTGAGCGAAAATGCGAACGTTTTGAATTGAGCCAGTCTTGTAGAGAGCGGCGATGTCCTGTTCGACGACCTCATTGGAATATGGCTGGCCCACCCTGGTCCGAATTTGTGCGAGAATTCGTTCCTTGCTGACAGTGCCGGGGCCTGTGTACTCCACTTCAATTGAGCGGACGATGGGAGGTCCCTGCGGCGGCGCCTGGGGTGCTTGCGCCCACGCGACCGTGGCAGCAAGTAGCGCGCAAATGGAAGCGGCCCAAATTGCAAACGGCGGGGGGCGCATCCATCCAGAAAAATATCTCATAGGTTAAGAAGCGCGGCCCCGCGCAAGCGAGCCCACGCAGGACAGGCGGCTATATCGGAAAGAAGGGGTCAGTCGTCAAGGTGAGAATTTTCACAGAGGCAGCCGTTTTGGTCACCGGCGGCCGGCTCCGTCAATTCAAAAGTTCATACCAATTGTTTCGCCGGCGCGGTTCGTAACCCGCGTCGCGAATAAGCGATTCAATTTGCCCGGCATCTAATCGAAATGTTGTTCCGGCGCTGCTGACGACGTTCTCTTCCATCATCACCGATCCGAAATCGTTCGCGCCGTATCGGAGTGCAATCTGGCCGATCTCCGGACCCTGCGTGACCCAGGAGCTTTGTATATTGTCGATGTTGTCCAAAAAAATGCGGGCAAGTGCCTGTGTCCGCAAATACTCGGCCACGCCGGTCGGCTGCTTGACCTTCAAAACGGTATGCTGAGGCTGAAACGTCCAGCAGATGAACGCCGTAAATCCACCGCTGCGGTCCTGCTGATCGCGAATGCGCCGCAAATGTTCGACCCGCTCTTCAATACTCTCCACGTGTCCAAACATCATCGTCGCGCTGGATTTCAATCCGAGCTGGTGCGCTGTTTGCATTACCTCCAACCACTGATCGCTGTTAATTTTCAATGGCGATATTTTCTTCCGCACCCGATCCACCAGAATTTCTCCGCCGCCGCCCGGAATCGATCCAAGTCCAGCCTGCTTGAATTCCGAAATCACTTCGCACAGCGGCATCCCGAAGGTCTCCGCGAAATGCTGAAACTCCGGCGGACTGAAGCCGTGAATATTGATGTGCGGATATTTTTCCCGAATGTGATGCAGCAGATCGATATACCATTGAAGCGACAATTTCGGATGATGTCCCCCTTGCATCAGGATTTGAACACCGCCGACGGAAGACAGTTCGTCGAGTTTCTGATCGATCTGCTCGAACGAGAGGACGTAATGATCTTCATCCTTCTCCGTGCGATAAAACGCGCAGAACTTGCAGTAAACATTGCAAACGTTCGTGTAATTGATGTTTCGATCCACGATGTAAGTGACGATCTCGCGTCCACGTCCGGCATAACTTTTCGCCTTTGCCAAATCGCGCCTCGCATTGGCCAGCGCTCCCACCTCTTCGAGCGGCCAGCGATACAATTCGAGCACCTCGTCCACAGAAATTCGTTCGCCCGCGAGTACCTTTTCTGTCAGTCCATCTCGATTTAAAGAGACCATCGCCCGCCATCCTATATGACGCGGCGGCTCATTGCACGTAGATGATTCGGATGAAGCATCAGGTCGCAATCGTCGGCGCTGGCGTCTCAGGTCTAACCTGCGGTCTGGTTTTCGCTCAGCACGGATACCAAACAGCCATCTTCGCCAAAGAAATCGGCCAGCAAACAACCTCTGGAGCGGCTGCGGCGCTCTGGTTCCCCTACGATGCAGAGCCGGCGGACAAAGTCATTCCCTGGGCACTCGGGAGTTGCCGGACGCTTATCGATCTCGCTCGCAATCCCGATAGCGGCGTTTCAATGATTGAGCTGCGCCAATTTTCGCGCACTGAAAAAATTCACATCCCAGACTGGGCCATTCCACTCGGCGCGCGAGCTGTCGTCCCGAGCTTACCGCCTGTCATGTCGAGCGAAGTCGAGAACGGAGCGGCTGTGGAAGCCGCGACAAGGCCGGGAGCTGAGCGAACGGGACGTGAGCGAATCAGATCTCTCAAGATATTCAAGAGTGGGTTCTCGCTGCGCGTTCCGTTGATGGACACAACGATTTATCTGGATTACCTGGCGAATCGTTTTGTCACCGCTGGCGGATCAATCGCCGCGAATACTCATTTCGCGCAGCTCGAAGACGTCGATCCAAAATTCGATGTTGTGATTAACTGCGCGGGAATCGGCGCCCGCGAACTCGTCCGGGACACCGACCTTGAGCCTCACCGCGGGCAGGTCGCGATCGTGCCGAGAATCAAAGATCTTCCATACGCCGTTGTTTGTGATGATGCACCGCTGATGTACGCAATCCCACGCAGGAATGATTGTGTTCTCGGCGGAACGAACGAGCTCAGCAACGATCTCGCTGCTGATTCCGCAACGACCATGCGAATCGTTACTGAGTGCGCGCGTGCATTGAAGATTGAGAAACCGAATATTCTCGGCGAGCGCGTCGGGCTACGTCCATTTCGCAAATCAGGCGTTCGCGTAGAGCGAGATCAGTTGCGAAACGGCCGCACTATCGTTCACAACTACGGCCATGGCGGCTCCGGGTTCACCGTCTCCTGGGGCTGTGCAGAACGGGTCTTCGACCTTGCAACCGACGGGGCTGCGTAGCGCGCGCTATTCTATGTCAGAGCGATGCACTGAAACGAACTGACGACGTCGTCCGGGCCCTTTTCAGCAAAAAAACTTTCGTAGTAGCCGGGGCCGAGATCCCAGTAAGGTCCTTTGTAATAGTCGTCACGATAAAAACGCCAAACGCCGTTTACGACAATGAGACAACTGATGCGGTCGTTCCAAAAATCACCGACGTAATGGAAACTCAAGTTGGTGCGAGCATAGGCACCTTTGAATCCAACGTGATCGTAAAGCACAATTTCCGGCAAGCGAGTTGACTGCGTCACAAGCGGCACTGGCTCTTTCCCAGCCGCAGAAGCGTGATAACTCAGCGGACCAAGTTGCCATTTCATGTCGATGACGCAGCCGTTGTCCGGCGACAATTCAGTTTTGGGTATTCGTGGCATAGGCGTGGACGGCGGTGTTTTTCCAATTTGATCAAATGAAACGAGCGCTGTCGAGCAAAGAGATTTAGCAACCAGTTTCGGGGATCACATTGATCAAGCACCCAGGAATGCGAACGCGCAACCCCACAATTGCGTTCACTGGCTTTTTGCCCGGCCGATGACGCCACAGGCAACGCGCGCTCCGGAGTCGCCAGAAGGCTGGGATTTGAGATCGTCCGCCTTGGCGTGGACCACAACGGAACGTCCGATCACAGACCGTTGGTCGTTCGTGAGCGAGATTTGATGGTCCACGTATTCAAGCGTCGCCTTGCCCGACGCGTCTGCTTCTACATTTCCCATATCACCTACATGCCGTTCGGCTGCGTCAGGTCCTGCATGCGGATTGTTGGTCGGATTAAAATGAGCACCAGCTGAACTCGCATCGGCTGCGCTGCAATCGCCGAAATCATGGATATGAAAACCATGATTGCCAGGAGTCAGGCCGGTGATCTCCGCCCGAACCTGTACGCCATCGGCCTCTTCGGTGAAGGTAACCGTACCGCTGACTTTGCTGCCTGCGGTGGGATGAAGCACCGCCACGGCTTTCAGGGGTGCCGACGGTTTTTCCGCCGGCGTTTGGGCCCGTGCGGTGAAGGCGCTGACGACTAAGAATACAAGCGCAACGAATAACGCGTGGAAGGAATTCATAGTAGCATCTCTATTTCGCAAAGCCCGATAAGTCCAGCCGCATCAATAGGTAAAAACTTTCCAGGACCACCTCGGAAAGAGAAAATCGCAACCGGTCGCACGCGCTACATTTGCATTGTCCGCAAATAGATATCTTCCAAGCGCTGCGCCTGCGGGCGCAGATCGAAATTTTTTCGAACGATCTCGGCGCCATTGCGCGCGATCCGCGAAAGGAACCCGGGGTCTTTCGCCGCATCGAGCAGCGCAGCCGCCAATTTTTCATGATCTCGCTCAGGCACGAGGACGCCAGAAATGCCGTTCTCGATTGCTTCTGGAATGCCCCCATGCCTGGTAGCAAACACAGGCAGGCCGCTGGCCATCGCTTCCAACATCGAATTAGGAATGCCCTCCTGATTTCCATCATGGCCCGTCTGGCTCGGATGTAAAAAAATATGCGACGCATAATAGATTTTGCGGAGTTGCTCCTGCGAAATAAACCCTGTGAATGAAACGCGACCGTCGATATTCAGGTCACGCGCCAAACTCTGGAGTTGGCTGAGCAAGGGCCCTTCTCCTGCAATGGTTAGGTTCGCATTCGGATGTCGTCCCAAGAAAACCGCAAACGCGCGCAGCGTGACTGGCAGACCTTTTTTTTCGATCAAGCGGCCTGCCTCCAGGAATCGCCATTCGGTCGCCGCGGCGACGAAGTTTCGTTCACAAAAAGGAAATTCTTCCAGCGGAATCCCGGTTCGCTGGATCTCGATCTTTTTCTCGTCGCAACCCAGATGAATGACTGCGCGCCGCAGCGATTCGGAACGAACCAGGACCAGCTTGACTGCGTCGAGCATTTGTCGCGTGGCTTCGCGATAAGCCGGCTTGTTCATGTCCACGGTGACATCGGCGCCGTGAAACGAAACGATGGACGGTTTTTTCCATGCGCGAATCAGCGGCAGGAGATGAACAGCGATTTGGCCAAAGTAAATGTGCAATAGGCGAGCGCCAGTCTTCCTTAAAATGCTCTGCAATGCGCGCAGCTCGCCATCCGAAATCTGCCATGGAGCGTTACGCAACTGCCTGAACCAAAAGCGGCGCAAGAAATGCGTTGCCGGCTTGGGAGCCATGTGAATCTGGTCAAAAGGATAGCGTCCAGCTTGTTCGCGCTTCTGCGCGATCACCACAGGAATACATCGCTCCAAGCCTGTGATTTGCCGATAAATATGCAACATCTCTGGCTTGAGAAATGTCGCGCAATAACAAGCGATGACCGGGCGTGAATCAGGAGATGGAACTTCCAACGCCCAACGCTCAACGCTCAGCGCTCAATGATCAACTCCTCGAAAACGCAATCAGGTTGAAAACTGCGCTCGCACTTCTCCCGATATTCGCATCGGTCGGCTGGTTTGCGCATTTATCGGGCACCATAGAGTCCGAGCCTTTGACAAGAGCCGGCCATCGCGATTACGCCGGATTTCTGTGAATCGTTCGAACGTAAGCCGGGTAGCTTTGCCCACCCACGTTCGCAGCGCGACTTCGTCGCCGACGATGGCAGGCGCTTTATAGTCGATCTCATGTCGCAAGACAACCCAGGCGATGTTCTCCTGGGCGTCCGGGCTGGCGAGGGCTCGCCAGTGAGCTGTAGCAACATCCTGAACCCATCTCAGGTAAACAGTGTTGTTTACGTGATTTTGCTCGTCGATATCGCCTGGCAGCACCGGAACGATCATTTCAAAAGGCGCAGACGACATCGGAGAATTCGGGAGAAATTAGAGTACAAATTCGAAACGGGATGGACGGCGGGTCAGTTTATGTGAAATCGTCGCATCAATTCTTGCCGGGCCTCCATTGCGACCTCTGGATTCATGCGGCTGAGAACTTTTTCACGGCGCTCGTGATCCATGGCTGCGAGGTCGCGCACCAGTCTGTTGCGTGTTCTCCATTTCGCATACTTGCTCAAACCGATGCCGACTGCCAAAAGCGCGGAGATGATCCAAACAGTGATATCTGTCGCCGTCACGGGAGAAATAAAGAAGCAAAACGCATTAGCGACAACCCAACAGCTGTTATGCAAAGTCTGCTAGCGGGATCTTTGGCAGCCATCAGTTGTTGCGCAAATGGACGAAGCGAGAGATCGATGGGTGATTACAGCACCGGCTTGCGACGCAGACTGCATCGTGTGATCACGAAGAATGTATTCAGTTGAGATCGATCGATCGAAGCGTCTCCTTGTGATCAGCGCTCTGCGGCAAGTCACTGCGGAGCAGGCGAAACTCGTCGCGCAGCAGGTGCGCGAGCTTTTGCGCGATGTTGCGCCCGGCATCCGCGTTCTTGCTGATTTCCGATGGCTGGAATCAATGGATCCGGCGGCAGCACCTCACGTTGCCGAGATCATGGATGCGCTTGCTGAAAAAAGGGTCGCTTCCGTAACGCGAGTGATGCCCGACCCACACAAAGACATTGGTCTCAATATTCTGTCGCAATTCCATTACGGTCCCGAAATCCAAATCGCTACTTTCGAAACATTGGCCGACGCGCTCCAAAGCCTGACCAACGAATGATCGTCGAAAGCAGCCGGGCGTAGCTCGCGCAGCGGCTACGCCCGGTCTAACTCTGAATTGAACCGGATTCGGCCGATTCCCCTTCGATTCTATTGGCCTTTGCCCTGGGGCTTCGCGGCCTTATTTCCTTCTTTGACCGCCTCGGCTTCAGTCATGTATTTGCCCTTCTTGGTCGTGCCGTAAAACTGCGACCCTTCCCTGTGGTATACATGCGAGTCTGTGTTAACCCACACCAGACCATGGCCACCACCAGGTGCAGGAGGATTAGCTGCTGCCTCGGCGCTCCTAGTCTTTGCGGAGGCGCCAGTCGCGGCAGCTGGACTGGCTGCGGCGGAACCTTTCGGTTTGAACAGACCGCCGAGGTTGAACTTAGGTGAGGGTGATGCGGAGGGACTTGCGGCTGCCGCAGCCCCCGCTTTTTTACGACCGCGCTTGCCTGCCGGTGAAGTCGCGGGCGCCGCAGCAGGTGAAGACGAGGCGGCGGTCTCTGCTGGTGACGCCGTCGTTTGAGCTTTCTTGTGCGTGCCACGTTTTGCCGGCGCGGGCGCTCCTGCAGGCGACTCTCCCGGGGTAGGCGATTGCGCTTGGACAGCGCAAGCGGTGGCAAGTCCGATTACAAAGAAAAGAGTTATGAATCTTTTAGTCATGCAGGCGAGGGTAAACAAACCGTGAGATTGCAGTCAACGCATTTCCAATGGGCAACACATTTTCTGCGCAGAAAACAGCAAACGACGCACCCCAGCAGCGCTAGCGATACCGGTGACTTGACCGAGCCAAAAATTTGCAAATTTCTGAGGCGCGTGCCCTTGACTCCGAAAGCTTTCGCGAGTTGAGCGCGGCGGTGGGCTGCGCTAGAGTCGGGCCAGGATGCTTGATACCATTCTGGGATGCCTGAAATGGGCCGCTGTCGGTTTTATCGTCGCGTTTGCGCTGATGAAGCTGTTCGAGGCGAGTCATATTCACGACGACATCCCCAAGCCTGCCTTCAAAATACGCCAGACGAAGCGCGCGACATTCGTGTTATCCACGTTCGCCGCCATGCTTTCGGCGTTGGTCTGGCTCCTCGTGCAAAAGCTGGACTGAGCCTCGCTGAGGTTAAAAGGTTGAAGCGTTAAATCGTTGAAACGTCGCGACTGAGTGGGTGTCATCCCATGTAGAAGCCGCCGTTTACGTTCAAGACGTGTCCGGTGATGTATGAGGCCATCGGGGAGGCTAGAAAAAGGGCTGCGTTTACGATTTCGCTTACATCACCGAGACGGTCGAGCGGAATTTGCTTTATGAAATTTTGCGTCACTTCGTCAGGCATGCCTTTGCTCATGCCGACGTCGATGAAGCCAGGCGCGATGGCGTTTACCGTGATGTTTTGGCGCGCAAACTCACGGGCCGACACTTTGGTGAGCGCGATGATCGCTGCTTTGCTCGACGAATAATTTGCCTGGCCAAACAGCCCGAGTTGGCCGCTAACGGACGACATATTAATGATCCGCCCGCCGTTTCGCAAAATCGCGGCAGCCTTTTGCGTGACTGTGAATGTGCCCGTGAGATTCACGCGCACCACGCTCTCGAAATTCTCGACCGACATTTTCTTAATCGTGCGATCACTGATGATTCCGGAATTGTTGACGAGAATGTCCAGTCCATCGTGACGATCTTGTATTTGCTTCATCATCGCCTCGACCTGCATCGACTTTGTCACATCGCATTCAATCACCAGCGGCTGATTGAGTTCACTGGCTACGTGGGTGGCGTCAGTCTTGTTTTGTCCCTGCGCGTCGGCCACATAATTCACCACGCATTGCGCGCCGCATCGTCCCAATGCCTTAATCATCTCCGCGCCAATCCCGCGCGAGCTACCGGTGACGAGGGCGACTTTGCCGCTGAAATCGAGTGGATCAGGCATTTAATGATTTAATGAGTCAGTGATTTAGCGATTGCAATGGCTAAATCAATGAATCACTAAATCTGTGCAAATGGCTTCACCCATTCGGATTTTGACGGCGGTCCCGATTTGCGACGGGCATGACAGCGCGATCAACACGATCAACCTGGAATTCATCCGGCACGGGATCGAGGTCGTCTATCTTGGCTACCATCGTTCAGTAGGCGATATCGTGCGCGCCGCCATTCAAGAGGACGTACGCGCCATCGGCATCTCAAGTTACAACGGCGGGCACATCGAATTCTTCGCGGAAGTTATTGCTCTTTTACGGAAGCGCGGAGCGAACGACATCAAAGTCTTTGGCGGTGGTGGCGGAACGATCACGCATCAGGACGCTGCAGCAATGAAGCGCAAAGGCGTGGACAACATTTTCTTTGCCGGAACCTCACTCGCAGAAATGACCGATTATGTCCGCAAGCACTACGGAAAGCCCAGGAAAAGGTCGCGCTCACGTTCGCCTGATCAGGAACTCGCCCATAAGCTGACCAAAATTGAGGACGCGTACGCAGACGGAAGAAAATACCCGACGCGCAACGCCCAATCAAAAATCCGCAGTCCGCAAGGAGTTCACCCGGCGCGGCGGGCAACCCGCAATACAAGAGTCGTCGGTTTCACCGGACCTGGCGGTGCGGGAAAAACGACATTGATTGACGAGCTCGTGCTCCGTTTACTGAATCAAGATCCGCAGGGAAGAATCGCAATTTTGTCGCACGATCCGAGCGTAATCGGCGAAGGAGCGTTGTTGGGCGACCGGGCTACCATGATCAACTCGCAGAACGATCGCGTGTTCATGCGCAGCATGGCGACACGCGGCCAGCCTGGCGGACTTTCCCCTGCGACGCAGGACTGTCTGGCGCTGCTCGCGCGCTCGGCTTTCGATTATGTAATCATTGAAACAGTGGGTACTGGCCAGGAGGCGATGCCATTCCAAAAAAACGGCATTGTCGATCAGACTGTGCTGGTAATGAACCCTGATTACGGCAGCCGGTTGCAGCTGCAAAAAATCGTGATGCTCGATCTTGCTGACATTGTGGTGGTGAACAAAAGCGATCTGCAACGCGCGCGCACCGCGCACACGGAAATCGAACAGCGCTTGGAGCAAAACCGGCGGGATCAGCGACTGATCGATACCGTGGCGAAACGGCATCGCGACCCTGGCGTGGATGAATTATTCAAGCTAATTTCGAGAGGATCAAAATGAGCAAGCTCGGACAAGTCGTTGAATCCATCGAGAACTACAACAAGTTCGTTCTCGATCAGGTGAAGCGTGCGCGCACGGATAAACAATTCGGGCGTGAATTGCTGGGGCGCTGGAACGACACCAAAGCGAAAATTCCAGTCACGCGTACGCCCACCGGCGTGCCGCTGCCACGTCTGGCGTTGCCTGAGATCGATGAGCCGGGCGAGATCGCGCGCTATCTCTTTGGCGAAGGATTGCCGGGTGAGTTTCCATTTCTCAACGGTGCCTACCGCGAGATGTATTTGGAGCCGATTCGCGAGATCGAAAGTTTCGAAAAAAACGGCGAACCTCCGCAACGATCATCGCGGCAGCCATTGCCTCAAACCGAAGAACCAACGCGATTGTTCTCTGGCTTGATGCTCGCCGAGGACACCAACGAGCGCTTTCATTATCTGACCCGGCATCAACGCACGCACCGGCTCAGCACTGCGTTCGATGGGCCGACGCTGTATGGCATCGATAGCGATGCGGATGGGGTCTTCGGAAAAATTGGGGAGGGCGGCGTGGCCATCGACACGGTCGACGACATGGTGCGGCTCTATGATGGTTTTGATCTCGGCTCGCCGAATTTTTCTGCATCAATGACTATCAGCGGTCCCGCGCCAGTCATCATGGCGATGTACATCGCGGCGGCCAAACGCAGATTCGGCCCAAAAGTTATTCCGAAGTTGCGCGGCACAATTCAGGCGGACATCTTCAAAGAAGTTCAGGCACAGAACGAAACCATTTTCCCGATCGAAGCCTCACTGCGTTTTCTCACCGACATGGTTGAGTTCACCACGCAGGAAATGCCGCGCTGGTATCCAATTTCCATCAGCGGTTACCACATCGGCGAAGCCGGTTCGACGCCGGTGCAACAAGCTGCTTATACGCTATCAAACGGTTTCGCCTACGCGGAAATGTTTGCTGCGCGAGGAATTCCTGTGGATCAATTCGGGCCGCGTCTCTCATTCTTCCTAGATTGCGGTCTCGACGCCGAATACATTGCGCTGGCTCGTGTGTCACGGCGCATTTGGGCAATCGGAATGCGCGATGTGTTTGGCGCCGGCCCACGGGGGCAGCTTTTCAAATTGCACACTCAGACCAGCGGTCGTTCCCTCATCGCCGCGGAATTCAAAAACAATCTCACCCGCACCGCGGCCGAATTAGTTCTCGCTTACATGAACGCGACCAATTCGTGCCACTCAAACAGCGCGGACGAACCGTTCACGACACCGAGCGAAGAATGGATCCGGCTTGCCGCGCACGGACAGGCAATCCTGCTGGAGGAGTCCGGCATTTTCAAACACACCATGAACATGTTGAGCGGTTCGCCCGGGATGAAGGCAGTCGAGCGCGCCGTGGAAGCGGCGATTCTCGATGAGTTCCGCGAGATCGAGCGACTGGGCGGCGTGCTCGCAGCGGTGGAAGACCGTTATCAACGCAGCCAGATTCAGAACGCTGCGCATCGGTACGAGCAGCAAATCTACAATGGGACTCGCCCAATCATTGGGCTCAATCGCTATCGCGATGGCGGCGACGAGATACCGGAAGTGAAACTCACGCGCACGCCTCGAAAGAAGCAGCAGTTACAGGTGGACCGTCTGGCCAAATTCAAGAAGAAGAATGCCGATAAAGCCAAACGCACACTGGATAAACTGGCTGACGCCGTCGAACGAGGTGAGAATTGTTTCCCCGTGTTACTCGAAGCAGCGGAAGTGTGCTCGTTAGGCCAAATCACGGGCCGCCTACAGGAAGTCGTCGGCCGTTTCCGGCCGATGGTGTAACGAATTCTGGGGAGCACACGCCGCCGACGTGTTCATTTTGGCTGCCAGCCCAAATGCTACTTCACCCGCTTGAGGCGAACACTCTGTCCGTAAAAGACAAGGCACCGCGGATCAGCGACCCGTGCGGTCTTGAGCGATACGACGATACCCTCGCCTCCGCGCGTGATCGTTCCCGTGCCGGAGTTGTTCGCGCTGTCGCGAAAAGTAAACTTGAGAGAGCCTTTTGCATCCACTTTGCCCGTGCCTGTCGCCTCAGGAGCACAGCCATGTCCGTCATTGTAACCGGCGCTGAACCAGATCGACACAGTGTCTTCGCTTTTCTCCAAGCTCATTTGGAAAACCGCCTGACTCTTCAAGAATTTCTTGTCTGCGTACTCACCGGCCCAATTCGCCGCCGCCGAGTATGTCTTTGACGTCGCAGCGGCCAGGGCAACCAAAACCAGCAGTGCAACCACATTCCACCTCATACGTGCAGAATAGCGATTCGACAAAGAAGCGACAAGCATGCGTTTTCCCAGATTTCCTTGAATTTTTCAGAAGCGTGCGGTGGCGACGCGTTGCGAAATCTAAGAGAGAGCAATGCCGACACGATCACTCACTGAGAAAGAGCAGGTAAGGTGCTGACCTGCAGTTAACCGCGATGCCAGGCAAAGCATACATCGGGACGAGTGGTTGGAATTACAAGAGTTGGCGCAACGGGTTTTACGAGAACACACCGCAAAAGCAGTGGCTCCGGTTTTGCGCGGAACGCTTCACCGGAATTGAGGTCAACGGCACTTTCTACAGGCTTCAGGAGAAAAGCACCTTCAAAAAATGGCGTGACGAGACGCCCGACAATTTTCCGTTCGCCATCAAAGGGCATCGTTACGTCACGCACAACAAAAAGCTGCTCGACGTCGAAGAATCAGTGATCCATTGTCGCGAATCGGCTTCGCCTCTCGGCAAACGGCTCGCTGCTGTGGTGTGGCAGCTTCCGGCTTTTTTGAAAAAAGACGCGGAGCGGTTGGAGAAGTTCGTCAAAACTCTGCGGCATTGGAGCAGCACGCGACATGCGATCGAGTTTCGCCACAAATCCTGGTTCGATGACGAAGTGACTAAGTGCCTGAGCGATCATGCGGTTGCTGTCTGCATGTCCGACGCACCCGACTGGCCAATGTGGGAGGAAGTGACGACCAATCTCATTTACATCCGGCTGCACGGTCACACCCGGAAATACGCATCCAACTACGGCAGGCCCGCCCTCAAAAAGTGGGCGACACGCATTCGGCGCTGGCTAAAAGAGAATCGCGGCGTGCATGTTTATTTCGACAACGACGCCGAAGGTGCCGCCCCGCGAAACGCGCTAACGCTGCTGGAAATGTTGCGCTAACGAGGTCAGTTCTATTTTTCCACTTCGAGTTCGTTTTTACGCCTGGTTGAATTGGGCTGACAAACTGGAGACAAGTTGTTCGCGAGTGTTCGGTCGAACGTCGACCACTCTGACATCGGGCCGGTTTTTGATTGCATCAGTGAATGGGAACGGTCGCGCGGTAATTGTGGCAAGAATTGGCGCTGCCGTTTCGAACAGTTTACTTACGGCGTCGCGAAAAATTGCCGATCGGATCTCCATCGGTCCGATTTCGTCAATCACCACAAGTTGCTGCGCACTAACTGCTTCATGAATTGCTGGAACGCCCACAGTTTCCAGCTTGGCAAGATCAAGCCCGTACTTTCCAACGCGCTCAGACGTTTTGAAATTAACATTGGCAAAGACAGCCTCTTTACCGCCGAGCGTGATGAGTTTGAACCCGACGCGCACACCGCGCTGGCGGATTTCCTTAGTGTAAAAACCGCCGGCTGGCAACGCCAGATCGTTCACAATGCGCTGGACCAGCGTAGTCTTTCCACAACCGGGACGGCCGGTAAGCAAAATTCTTTTAGTCACACAACAAAATTAGACTGCGCCCTGTGAAAGAACCGCCCTGCACGCGAGGTGAATCAAAGTCGCTTCTGGCAATGCAGGCAAAACCTCGCGGTGCGCCCGCCGATCCTCGACGATTTTAGTTCGCGCCTACAACGCGGGCATTTGTCGCCCTTTCCCCGATGCGGCAGAAGCCATGATTTCGGCATTTGGTTCATGTCGGCCTTGGCCACGATCGCTTTTTCCAAAGTGTAACGTGTAGCCCGGAAGAGTTTGGTGCGGGCTTTGTCGTCCAAGCGAGAGACTTCTGTCGCTGGATGCATCCGAGCGCGGAAAAGAATTTCGTCCGCGTAAATGTTGCCAATACCCGCGATGAGCCGCTGGTTCAGCAAGACCGATTTAACGGCGCCACGACGTTTCGTTAGTATTTTCTTGAATTTCGCGAGGTCGATCTCAAGTGCGTCCGGGCCCAGTGCGCGCTTTTTCAAAAATTCATCGACATCTTTCAACAGTCCGATCTGGCCAAACTGACGCTGATCGTCGAACGCCAGACGATGGTTGTTAGCGAAAACAAACAGCACTCGAGCATGGCGCGGCGCTTGTTCGTCGTTTTTGAAATACTGAAGAGACCCGGTCATGCCGAAGTGCAGTCGCAACCAGAGCTCGCCATCGGCTCGGACAAACAGATGTTTCCCATGCCGGCGACTCGATTCGAATGAGCGGCCTTTCAACCCGCGCCCAAGCTCTCGCGCTGAAGTCTCCTTCAAAATGTATGCGTTTCGCACATCAACGCTGCTGATGCGCTGATGCAATGACGTCGCGTCAAGGTATCGCTTGAATATTTCAACTTCAGGCAACTCTGGCATTGTCGGTGGATACGACTAATTCACAGGGACCTCATAAACAATCTGGGGCCTCGTCCTGGATTTGGATATTGCAGGTTGGAAATTTGGAACTTCCGGAACATTATGTCAGCGGAGTCGATCGAGAAGTTCGTCAGATCATTGAACCGGTCGCCATCCGGCGCTGTTTTCAATCCATGGTGGCAGGTTGACAAACAAAACGATGTCGGCCGCAACGCCCCCGCTATCCGAAGAAAACAGTTACGCGCTTATCTTCGCAAACGGGTCGGCAAGGTAAAACTTGTGGTGATCGGTGAGGCGCTCGGTTATCGCGGCGGACATTTCAGCGGAATCCCGATGACCTCCGAGCGAATCTTGCTGGGAAAAAAGAAAGACGACGGCATTGAGCCGCAGCAAGTTTTTTCCAGTACCCAGGCAAGGCGAACAAGCAAGCGTGAACAATTCCCGGATGGTTTTTCCGAGCCGACAGCAACTATTGTCTGGAGCACGCTGCTGAAGCTTGGCCTAAAGCCGGAGCAATTCGTGTTATGGAATGCCTTTCCTTGGCATTCTTTTGATCCGCGCCGCGGTTTGTTGAGCAATCGGACGCCCAACAAGTCTGAGCAATCCGCCGGTCTATCGGTACTCAAAGCTTTCCTCGATCTCTTTCCACGCGACGAGGTCGTCGCGCTTGGGAATGTCGCTGCCTCGCAACTGAAGGAACTGAACGTCGAAACCCGTCGTGTTCGTCATCCCGCTTCCGGCGGCGCCAGACTCTTTCGCCAGCAAATCGAAAAGGTCGTGAAGAAAGTGATTTAGCCAAGTGCCGCTTGAAATTATGGGTGTCATCATACGTTCATTTGAACTTGCTTAAGCGCGTCCGGCACTCGATTATCCGGAATGGCGACGAAACAGCACCAAAAGATGCTCGACCTTATCCAGAGGGAAAAGCGATAACGTCAGCGGCGAGCGCAGCGAGAACTTACAGCCTCGATATGACGAGCGGCTTCTTCGAAGAGACGAAAGAACAATCGGTCGTGAAGTCTGCGATCGTATCAAAGTACTTTTGGGCCTGGGCAAAAGTCATCATGTCGCAGCTCAGATCCACCGCCAAGAAAATTGCATACATTGATCTATTCGCTGGTCCAGGCCGCTACAAGGACGGCACCCAGTCAACGCCAATCTTGGTTTTAAAGCATGCGATAGACGACCCCGATATGCGCCAGAGTCTGGTAACGCTGTTCAACGACAAAAACGAAGATAATTCGCGCTCGCTGGAGCAAGCAATCAAAGCGGTTCCAGGCATTGAGAAACTGAAATACAAGCCCGAAGTGATGAATGAAGAAGTCGGCACGAAGATCGTAAAGATGTTCGAGGAGATGCGGTTCATCCCGACGCTCTTTTTCGTGGATCCGTGGGGCTACAAAGGGCTGTCGCTTAAACTGGTGAATGCTGTTGTAAAAGATTGGGGTTGAGAGTGCATTTTCTTCTTTAATTACAACCGCATCAACATGGGGTTGAGCAACGAGCTTGTTGAAGAGCACATGAATGCGCTGTTCGGAAGAGAACGAGCAGATGCACTTCGATCAAAGCTTGAGACCCTATCGACCGGTGACCGCGAATTGATGATAGTTGAGGAACTATGTGCAGCGTTGAATCCAACAAAGGACAGGTACGTGCTGCCGTTTCGCTTCAAGGACGATCGCGGCATACGGACGAGTCATCATCTGATCTTCGTCAGCAAACATTTTCTCGGGTACCACATAATGAAAGGCGTGATGGCCAGCGAGAGCTCGAAAAAGGAGCAAGGCGTTGCAGCGTTCGAATACAGCCCAGCCGACAAGAAATACCCGCTGCTGTTTGAAATGTCGCGCCCGCTCGACGATCTCAAGACGATGCTGCTGAAAGAATACGCTGGAAAGCGGCTCACATTTAAACAGCTTTATGAAAGTCACAGCGTCGGCAAGCCGTATACGGACAGCAACTACAAACAGATCCTGAAAACGCTTGAGGACGCCGCTCTCATAACTGCTGATAAGCCCTTGAAGAAACGACGGAGAGGTACGTTCGCTGACGATGTCGTGATCACGTTCCCGCAAGCATAAAAGTAGAATGGCGGCAAAATCCCACATTGAATGGACTGAGGCCACTTGGAATCCAGTCACCGGCTGCACGAAAATCAGCGCGGGCTGCAAGAATTGTTACGCCGAGCGCCTAGCGTTTCGATTGCAAGCGATGCGCAATCCTCGGTATCGCAATGGCTTTAAAGTCACGCTTCACCAAGACCTTATTGATCTGCCAAGGCGCTGGCGTGAACCTCGATTAATTTTTGTGAACTCGATGAGCGATTTGTTCCATGAGCAAGTGCCGCTCCAGTTTATCCAACGCGTGTTTGCGACGATGCGCGCGTGTACTCAGCACACGTTCCAAATTCTAACTAAACGAAGTGGTCGATTGAAACTCCTCGCACCGGAAATCGATTGGCCAGCGAATGTCTGGATGGGCGTAAGCGTTGAGGATTCGCGTGTCTTGTCTCGTGTCGATGATCTAAGGAAAGTTCCTGCCGCTGTTCGGTTCCTTTCCTGTGAACCGCTTATCGGTTCGCTCGCGGCAATCAATTTGACAGATATTCATTGGGTAATTGTTGGCGGAGAATCCGGGTGGGGTGCGCGACCGATGCAAGTTCAGTGGGTACACGAGATTTTTCGCGCGTGTCGCAAACAACGCATCAAATTTTTCTTTAAGCAGTGGGGCGGCGTCCGTAAGCACGTCACCGGCCGGCAACTCAATGGGAGGACTTACGACGATATGCCGGCGAGGACGGCAGCTTAAGAACGCAGATTAGCGGACGGCTCGGCGATCCGTCCCTACCAATTGCTTCTCCGCCAAGCGCAGCAGGATTATTTTCACAGCGTCGGAGACCGACGTCTTGGTTGAAACTCTGATCAAACCAGACGCGAGCTCAGATGGTGGCTCATAACCAGCGCTCAACTTCTGGAAGTCTTCGAGGCGAGCATCGGATGTTTCGTCAGTCTTTTCATCGCGAAGCTTAAGCCGCTTTTTGATTTCATTAACGTCGACCTCGAGTTCTACGAACTGAAACAGCACGTTCGCCTTCTTGCATTCGTCGCAGAGAAATTTACGGAGTGCGCGTGTGGAGAATGTGGCGTCGAGGATGACGCCACGATTTTCTTTCAATGTGGCGAGCCCATCTTCAAGAAGCTTCCTGTACGTTTGTTGCGTCATTCGCCCCGAATAGATTTTATCGCGCAATTCTAGCGGCGTTCGTTGTGTGAGCGGAATGCCAGCGAGTCTCTTGCGAATTTCGTCCGAGGAAAAAACTGGCCAGTCCAACTCACTGGCGAGTAGTTTC